>Ga0187784_10002685_pt1 | contig 14277 bp, 13 predicted proteins | sample 1015_SJ02_MP15_2_FD_132964 | JGI IMG/M metagenome (GOLD analysis project Ga0187784, IMG submission 132964) | Tropical peat soil microbial communities from peatlands in Department of Meta, Colombia - 1015_SJ02_MP15_20_MG | ecosystem: Environmental > Terrestrial > Soil > Wetlands > Peat | place...
AGCGTTTGCGGCAAACTCGTTCAGGAACTTCAAATCGAAAGCCGCACCAGCAATTATCGCATTACAGTGCCCCTTTTGCTTCCGAAGTTCGTGTCAAAAGGGGCCGCTATGGGGCACGAAGTTCGCAAGCGGGGCACAGGCCGGCGCCCATTAATCCCCAGCCGGTTGTTGGGTTTGCCGCGTAAATGCGGTAGCCCTACTGTCCCGATTCCGAAGTTCGCGAAGGGTGATCCTGCGGGAATCGGCGAGGGGTTTCGATGGCGAAACCGAAATACCGGCGGGTGATCGTCAAGCTCTCCGGCGAGGCGCTCAGCGGCCCGGAAAAATTCGGCATTCATCAACCGACCGTGGACCGCTTCGCCGCCGATCTGGTGTGCGCGCAGAAGCTCGGTATCGCGCTCGGCGTCGTGGTCGGCGGCGGCAACGTGCTGCGCGGCGCCAAAGTCTCCGAAGACGGCCTGTCGCGGCCCACCGCCGACGCCATGGGCATGCTGGCCACGGTGATGAACGCGCTCGTTCTGGAAGCGGCGATCGAACGGGCCGGCGCCGGCGCGCGCACTATGTCAGCCTTGACCATGCCGCAGGTCTGCGAAACCTACGAGCGGCAGCGCGCGCTGCGGCATCTCGAGGAAAATCTCATCATCGTTTTCGCCGGCGGCACCGGCAATCCATATTTCACCACCGACACCACGGCGATCCTGCGCGCCGCCGAGATGGAATGCGACGCCGTGCTCAAGGCAACCGACGTCGACGGCGTCTATACCGCCGATCCCAAGAAGGATCCCAAGGCCACCCGCTATCGCCACCTCGATCATCAGGAAGCGCTGGATCGGCGGTTGAAAATCATGGATGCGACGGCATTCGCGCTTGCTCAGGAAAACCGTATGCCTATCATCGTCTTCTCGATCCGGGAGCACGGCGCGATCGAAAACGTTCTGTGCGGCAGAGGACACTTCACCACCGTCGGCTGACGACCGCGCCGCCGTTGCACCAAGGCCGGCCAGCGGTGAGGCAAGTGCGACGGCGCCGGGCCGGCGCCGAGGAATCGTGTCAGGAACCGTGTCAGGAACCGTGCCATGGCAACCACGACATTCGATATGAACGATCTTAAGCGTCGCATGCAGGGCGCGCTCGCCGCGCTCAAGGGCGAACTCGGCGGGCTGCGCACCGGCCGGGCCTCGACCGCCTTGCTCGATCACGTCCAGGTCGAGGCCTATGGCAGCCACATGCCGCTCAACCAGCTCGCCACGATCAGCGTTCCGGAGCCGCGGCTGCTCAACGTCCAGGTCTGGGACCGCTCGATGGTTCACTCAGTCGAGAAGGCGATCTCGGCGGCCAATTTGGGACTGACGCCTTCGACCGAGGGTCAGGTGCTGCGCCTGCGCATTCCGGAGCTCAACGAGGAACGGCGGCGCGAAATCGTCAAACTGGCGCATAAATACGCCGAGAACGCCCGCGTCGCGGTCCGCCACGTCCGCCGCGACGGTCTCGATCTTCTCAAGAGGCTCGAAAAGGATCACAAGATCAGCGAGGACGACCACAACCGCCAGGCCGGCGAAGTGCAGAAGGCGACCGACGCCACTATTGCCGAAGTCGAGAAAATGCTCGCCGGCAAGGAAAAGGAGATTATGACGGTTTGAGCAACGCGCCGACCAGCAAGGTGATGCAGCCGTTGCCGGAAAGCGGCGGCGGCTACGACATGCCGCGCCACGTCGCCATCATCATGGACGGCAAAGGACGCTGGGCGGCCGCGCGCGGTTTGCCGCGCGTCGAGGGCCACCGGCGCGGCGTCGAGGCGTTGCGCAAGACGGTGCACGCCGCCGCCGAACTCGGTATTGCGGTGTTGACGATTTTTTCCTTCAGTTCGGAGAATTGGTCGCGGCCGCAGTCGGAAATCAGCGATCTGATGGCGCTGTTGCGCCGCTTCATCCGCAACGATCTGGTCGAGCTGCACAAAAGCAACGTGCGCGTGCGCGTCATCGGCGAGCGCGACGATCTGGGCCGCGACATCCGCGGCTTGTTGGAAGAGGCCGAGGAGCTGACGCGGGCCAATGACGGACTGACGCTGGTGGTGGCGTTTAATTACGGCGCGCGCCAGGAAATCGCCCGCGCGGCGCGCCGGCTCGCCGTCGAAGTGGCGCAAGGCCGGCTCAAAGCCGAAGACATCACGCCGGAGCTTTTGGCTCGCCACCTCGACATGCCCGACTTGCCCGACCCCGACGTCATCATCCGCACCAGCGGCGAGCAGCGGCTGTCCAATTTCCTGCTCTGGCAGGCGGCCTATAGCGAGCTGGTGTTCGTTCCGCTCAACTGGCCCGATTTCGATGGCGCGGCGCTGCAAGACGCCATCGCCGAGTACCAGCGGCGCGAACGGCGCTTTGGCGGACTGATCGCGCAGACCGGATCGTGATCAGTGATCCTGGCGCAGTCGGACCGGTCGCCGCCGGTGGCGGCGATACCCACAATTTCAGGTGGCGCGTGGCCTCGGCCGCCGTGTTGGCGCCGGTCGCGCTGATCGGCGCCTATGTCGGCGGCGCGCTGTTCGTCGGCCTGTGCGCGGCGGCCGCCGCAACCATTCTGTGGGAATGGACCGTGGTGGTGGCGCGCGAGCCGGATTTGCGGATTTTGCTGCCGGGATTTGGCGCGCTGGCGGCGGCGGCGCTATTGGCCTGGGCCGGCCTGCCCGGCGCGGCGATGGGCATCGTGGCGCTGGGAGCCTTGCTGGCGGGAGGATTTGTCGCCGCCCTGCCGCACCGGTATCCGGCCACCAATCCCACGGTCTGGGGGCCGGCAGGGGTAATTTATGCCGGCGTCGCCCTGGTCGGCCCCGCGGCCTTGCGCAGCGACCCCGAGCTAGGTCTCACGGCACTTTTATTCTTGTTCGCAACTGTCTGGGCAACAGACATTTTTGCCTATTTCATAGGGCGAGCTCTGGGCGGGCCGCTGCTGTGCCCGCAATTAAGCCCGCACAAGACTTGGGCGGGAGCGATCGGCGGGCTTGCCGGGGGGGTTGCCGCGGGGGCGTCGGTCGCTTATGCGAGCGCGGGAACCGGACCGGTAGCGGCCGGCGTTCTGGCTCTGGTCCTTTCGATTGTTGCGCAGGGCGGTGACCTATTCGAATCCGCGGTCAAGCGCCGGTTTGGCGTCAAGGATGCGAGCCGTCTCATTCCAGGCCATGGCGGGGTCATGGACCGGCTGGATGGCTTTTTGGCCGCCGCCTTTGTCGCCCTGCTGATCGGGGCAGCGCACCAGGGCCTGGCTGCGCCGGCCGCGGGATTATTGCTATGGTAGGGCGGTCATGAGCGGTCCGGTGAAGCGCAAACGCTCGGCGCCGAAAATCGAATTGGCGGCGGTCCCGCGCACGGTCACGCTTCTGGGCGCCACCGGCTCGATCGGCTCGAGCACGGCCGACCTTTTACGACGCGAGCCGGCGCGCTACCGCATCGAAGCCGTCACCGCACATCGCGATGCCGGCGCCTTGGCGCGGCTCGCCCGCGAGCTCAATGCGCGGTTTGCGGCGGTCGCCGACGCGGCCGCCTATGCCGAGCTCAAGTCGGAACTGTCCGGCTCCGGCATCGAAGCGGCGGCCGGTCCGGCGGCCGTGGTAGAAGCCGCGCAACGTCCGGCCGATTGGGTGATGGCGGCCATCACCGGCGCGGCAAGCTTGGCGCCGACGCTGGCTGCGGCCGAACGCGGCGCCACGGTTGCGCTCGCCAATAAGGAATGTCTGGTCTGCGCCGGCGCGCTGTTTATGCGGCACGCGGCGGCCGCCGGGGCCACGGTGCTGCCGGTCGATTCCGAGCACAACGCGATTTTCCAGGCGCTGAGCGCGGGCCGTCGCGACGATCTGCGGCGCATCGTGCTTACCGCCTCGGGCGGACCGTTCCGCACCTGGCCGCTCGATGCAATCCGCAAGGTCACGCTGGAGCAGGCGCTCAAACATCCGGTTTGGTCGATGGGTCCGAAAATCACCATCGATTCCGCCACCTTGATGAACAAGGGTCTTGAACTGATCGAGGCGCACCATCTGTTCGCGCTCAAGCCCGAACAGCTCGACGTCGTCGTCCATCCGCAATCCATCATTCATGGCCTGGTCGAATTTCGCGACGGCTCGGTGATCGCCCAGCTCGGCTCGCCTGACATGCGCATTCCGATCTCGCACTGCCTGGCTTGGCCGGTGCGCATGGCGACGCCGGCGCCGCGGCTCGATCTCGCGCAAATTGCGACGCTGACCTTCGAGGAACCGGACGTCGCGCGGTTTCCGGCACTCGCCATCGCCCGGCGGGCGCTGGCGGCGGGCGGCGCGGCGCCGACCATCCTCAATGCCGCCAACGAGATTGCCGTGCGCGAATTTGTCGCCGGCCGCATCGGTTTTTGCGGCATTGCCGCCCTGGTCGAGGCGACGCTGGAGGCCGCCGACGGCCGCGGCGGCATGGCGGAGCCACAATCCGTCGATGAAGCGCTCGCCATTGACCATAATGCGAGAAGGTTGGCCGCCGACCTCTTGCCCGAAATTGCCGCAATGGCATCCTAGCGTTAAGCATTCGGGGACGGGACAAACAGGGGGCTCAGGCGAGCGTCATGGGGTCGTATTTTCTGTCGCATTTACATGCGCTTGGGGGAGGGGTCGTTGCCTATCTCGTCCCTTTTTTGTTCGTTCTCAGCCTGGTCGTGTTTGTCCACGAGCTCGGTCATTTTCTGATCGCGCGCCTGTGCGGAGTGCGGATATTGGTGTTTTCGATCGGCTTCGGTCCCGAACTGATCGGCTTCTACGACCGCCACCGCACCCGCTGGAAAATCTCGGCCATCCCGCTCGGCGGCTATGTGAAATTCTTCGGCGATGAGAATGCCGGCAGCGTTCCGGACACCGCGCGCCTGGAAACCATGAGCGAAGGCGAGCGCGTGCAAAGTTTCTTCTTTCAGCCTGTGCTTAAGCGCGCGGCGATCGTCGTGGCCGGCCCGCTGGCAAATTTTGCTTTGGCGATCGCCGTTTTTGCCGTGATTTTCATGATCTACGGCAAGCAGACGATGAGCGCCCGGGTCGATGCGGTGCAAGCCGGCAGTCCCGCTGCGGCCGCCGGCTTTGCCCCCGGCGACGTCGTGGTCGCCATCAACGGGCAGGCCATCAAAAGCTTTACCGACATGCAGCGTATCGTCAGCGATGCCGCCGGCGACACCCTCAAAATCCAGGTCGACCGCAAGGGCGCCCCGATCGTTCTCACCGCGACGCCGGAGCTTAAAGAGGTCAAAGACAATTTCGGCAATGTGCACCGCATCGGAATTCTCGGCATCACCCGCTCGATGGCGGCCGACGAGCTGAAATTCCAGCCGGTGGCGCCGCCGCAGGCGGTGTGGCTGGGTGTGCAGGAAACCTGGTTCGTGATCGATCGCACGCTCAGCTATATCGGCGGCGTCATCGTCGGCCGCGAGGCGGCCGATCAACTCGGCGGACCGATCCGGATTGCGCAGATTTCGGGAGAGGTTGCTACTATCGGCTTTGTGGCGCTTATCCATCTTGCCGCCGTACTTTCGGTATCCATCGGGCTCCTCAACCTGTTTCCGATTCCCCTGCTCGATGGCGGTCACCTTTTGTTCTATTCGATCGAAGCCATACGCGGCCGGCCGCTGTCGGAGCGGGCCCAAGAGGTCGGTTTTCGCATCGGTTTGGCCATCGTTGTGATGTTGATGATATTTGCAACTTTCAATGACATCGTTCACCTGACGACGTCGTAGGGGAGTACCGGTAACGCGCCCACCGGCATGCGATGGTACCGTGGGGTGACGGGAAGTGACTGAAAAATCAATATAAATTTAATAACCCGAGGCGAACTGAGGGAGATTCTGCGTAACCCGCCACTGGGGGCGGCCACGAGGGTAGTAAGGGCGCTTTGCGCATGGATATGTGGGTGCGGGTAAAACGAGGGCTTGTCGTGGCCGGCTTGCTCCTCGGTTTGGGTCTATTGGGGGTTACGGCCGGTCCGGTCGGGTCGGCTGTCGCGGCGCCGGCCGAGGCCGGTCTCACCGCCAACTCGATCGTGGTTCAAGGCAATCGCCGGATCGATGCCGATACGGTGCGCTCCTATTTCAAGCTGGCGCCCGGCGAGCACCTCGATGCCGCCAAGATCGATGCCGGCTTGAAAGCGCTGTACGCGACCGGGCTGTTCGAAGACGTCCGCATCGCGCAGTCCGACGGCAAGCTGATCGTCACGGTGGTGGAGGCGCCGGTCATCAACAAGATCGCCTTCGAGGGCAACCGCCGCTTGAAGGACGAGCAGATGCTGGAGGAAATCCAGTCGAAGGAGCGCGGCGCGCTGTCGCGCGCGAAGGTCCAGGCCGATACCCAGCGCATCATTGAGATCTACCAGCGCAACGGACGCTTCAACGTCAAGGTCGTACCGGAAATCATCCGGCGGCCGAACGATCGCGTCGACTTGATTTTCAAGATCGACGAAGGCGAGAAGACCGGAATCAAATCCCTCGTCTTCGTCGGCAACAAATCTTACCCGGACTACCGGTTGAAGGAAGTCATCAAGACGACGGAATCGAACTGGCTGAGCTTCCTGCAGACGACCGACGTTTACGATCCGGACCGCATCGAGGCCGACCGCGACCTGATCCGGCGTTTCTACCTCAAGCACGGCTTCGCCGACATCCAAGTGGTGTCCGCAACCGGCGAATACGATCCGGCCAAGAAAGGCTTCATCGTTACTTTCACTATCGAAGAAGGCCCGGTTTACCACTTCGGCACGATCGACATCCAATCCAACGTCCGCGCCATCGTGCCGCAGTCGCTGCGCCCCGACCTGATGATGGCGCCGGGCCAGGTCTATAACGGCGAGGCGATCGAGAAGTCGATCGAGAACATGACCATCTCGCTGGCCAGGCGCGGCTATCCGTTCGGCACTGTGCGCCCGCGCGGCGACCGCAATCCCGCGGCCAAAACCGTGAACGTCACCTTTGTCGTTGACGAAGGGTCGCGCGCCTACATCGAGCGCATCAATGTTCGCGGCAATTTTCGGACCCGCGATTATGTTATCCGGCGCGAATTGGATATCGACGAGGGCGATCCCTATAATCGCGCCCTGCTCGACCGCGCCGAGCGGCGCCTCAAGAATTTGAATTACTTCAAGACGGTGAAAATCACCAACGAGCCCGGCTCGGCGCCGGACCGGGTGGTGATCAATATCGACGTCGAGGAGCAGTCGACCGGCGACTTCTCCGTCATGGGCGGTTATTCGACCGCGCAAGGCTGGCTGGCCCAGGTCTCGGTTGCGGAGCGCAACCTGCTCGGCACCGGCCGCTTCGCCAGAATCATGGGGACCTACGGTGAATATATCCGCAGCGTCGAGTTCAGTTATGCCGAGCCGTATTTTGCCGATAGCCGATCGAGCATGGGCATCGACTTGTTCGCCAGGCAAACGCTGCCCAGCAGCTATCTGTCATACGGGACTGAGACGATCGGCGGCACGCTGAAATGGGGCTTGCCAATCCGTGAAGACTTGGGTTTCCAGCTGCGCTACTCGGCCTATACGCAGCGGATCACGCTGCCGTCCGATTTGGACAACTGCAACAATATCAATCCGGATTTCGTCAACACTTTCCCGACGCCGTCCGCCATCGCCGCTGCCACTGCGGCTTTCGGATTCCCGGCTTGGCCGGGCTACAACGGGATCAGTTGCTTCGCGAGCGGTCAGGCTTCGCTGCCGGTGCGCACCGAGCTTGCCTACGGCACCTATCTGACGTCGATGATCGGCTACGGACTGGTCTACAATACGCTTGATAACAACAAAAATCCGACCAGCGGCCTGCTGGTCAATTTCGGACAGGATTTCGCCGGCGCCGGCGGGGATGTGGCCTATATGCGTTCCAGCCTCGACATGCGCAGCTACTACGAGATCGTCACCGATCTGGTCAGCGTCCTGCATTTGCAAGCCGGCGACATCGTCGGTTTGAACAGCAGCGGCCAGGTTCGGATGCTCGACGACTTCAAGATGGGTCCCACGCTGGTGCGCGGCTTTCAGCCGGCCGGTATCGGCCCGCGCGACCTGACGCCCGGAACGACTGGCGACAATATCGGCGGTACAATGTACTGGGGCGCGAGCCTCGAATTTCAATACCCGTTCTATTTCCTGCCCAAGGACAGCGGCTTCCGCGGCGCGCTGTTTGTCGACAGCGGGTCGGTTTGGGGTTACCGGGGCGAGACGCAAAATCCCGCGACCGGGGAGGTCGACGGAGCCATTCCCGCGGCCGGCGGCACGTTCGCCTGCACGGGGTCGCCGCCGCCCGGACAAAAGGGCGGCGGATGCGGGATGATCTATGCCGACAACGCCGCGGTGCGGGCTTCGGTCGGCGCCAGCATCATCTGGAATTCGCCGTTTGGTCCGCTGCGGTTCGATTTCGCCTATCCATTGCTCAAGCAGGGCTACGACCGGACGCAATGGTTTGCCTTCGGCGGCGGCGCCCAATTCTGATGGCGGCTTAAGCCCGGCTGCGGACGGTCATGCCCGATTTTCTTAGACCGAATTGCGAATTGACGACCGGCGAGATCGCCGCCTTGACGCGCGCGAGGCTGCGTGACGGCGATCCGCCGGACCGGCGCATTTGCAATATTGCGCCGCTCGACACCGCCGCGGCGTCCGACATCGGCTTTCTCGACAATTCGAAGTATCTCGCAGAGCTCGCCGCCACGCGGGCCGGCGCTTGCCTGATCGCGCCGCGTTTCGCCGCCGCGGCGCCGCGCGGCGTTGTCGTGCTGGAAACGCCGCAGCCCTATGCCGCTTTTGTCGCGGTGGCGCGCAAACTGTTTCCCGCGGCGCTGCGCCCGTCTTCGCTGTTCGACGCCACCGGCCGCGCCGAGCGCGCCCAAATTCACCCCACGGCGCGGCTGGAAGCCGGCGTAACGGTCGATCCGCTGGCGCTGATTGGACCGCGCGCCGAAATCGGGACGGGCACCGTGATCGCCGCCGGCGCGGTGATCGGCCCGGGCGTCTGCATCGGCCGCGACTGCGCGATCGGAGCCGGTGTCTCGATCTTGCATGCCCTGATCGGCGACCGGGTGATCGTTTACCCCGGTGCGCGGCTTGGTCAGGACGGCTTTGGCTATCTGCCGTCGCCGCGAGGCCATCAAAAAATTCCGCAAACGCGGCGCATAATCATTCAAGATGACGTGGAAATCGGCGCCAATACCACGATCGATCGCGGCGCGACGCGCGATACCGTCATCGGCGAGGGCACCAAAATCGACAATCTTGTACAAATCGGACACAACTGTTCGATCGGGCGGCATTGCCTGATCGTGGCGCAAGTCGGCATCTCAGGCAGCGTGACCGTGGGCGATTTTGCCGTGCTGGCCGGCCAGGTCGGCATCGCCGACCATCTGACAATCGGCGCCGGCGCCGTCATCGGCGGCCGTGCCGGCATCATGTCCAACGTGCCTGCCGGCGCGCGCTGGGCTGGCTTTCCGGCCGAACCGGCGTTGCAATGGAAACGGGGCATCGCCACGCTGCGGCGTCTGGCGCGGCGCGGCCGCAAGTCCGAAGAGGAGCAAGAATGACCGGCGAGACCGTCGAAGCCGCCGACATCCGCGAGATCCTGCGGCTGCTGCCGCACCGCTATCCGTTCGTCATGATCGACCGCATCATCGACATCCGCGGCGAGGAGCACGGCATCGGGATCAAGAATGTCACGGTCAACGAGCCGCAATTTGCCGGCCATTTTCCCGACAACCCGGTGATGCCCGGCGTGCTTCTGATTGAGGGAATGGCGCAGACCGCCGGCGTCCTGTGTTTGCGGCAGATGGACATCGCCACACGGCAGCGCTCGGTTTTCTATTTCCTCACCATCGACAAGGCCAAATTCCGCAAGCCCGCCGTACCGGGCGATACGGTCGAATATCACGTCAACAAGATCGCGCACCGCCGCAACATGTGGTGGTATCGGGCCGAAGCCAAGGTCGGCGACGCACTCATCGCCGAGGCCGAAGTCGGCGCGGTCATCGCCGAGGCATAGATGGCGATCGATCCGACCGCGCGCGTCGCCGCAGGTGCGCGCATTGCCGACGCCGTTGAGATCGGCCCCTATTGCATCGTCGGCCCCGAGGTCGAGCTTAAGCGCGGCGTGCGGCTCATCGCCCATGTTTGCGTGACAGGCGCGACCACCATCGGCGAAGCGACCGTGGTCTATCCGTTCTCGTCGCTCGGCACGCCGCCGCAGTCTGTCCATTACCGCGGCGGCGCCACCCGCCTGGTCATCGGCGCGCGCTGCGAACTGCGCGAGGCCGTCACCATGAATACCGGAACCGAGGACGGCGGCGGAGTAACCCGCGTCGGCGACCGTTGCATGTTCATGGTCGGATCCCATGTCGGGCACGATTGCGCGGTCGGCAACGACGTGACTTTCGCCAATAATGTCGTGCTCGGCGGCCATGTCAGCGTCGGCGATTACACGTTTCTCGGCGGCCACGTCGCCATCCATCAATTCGTGCGCATCGGCGAGGGCGTCATGATGGCGGGAATGTCGGCCGCGCGCGACGACATCATTCCGTTCGGATTCGCGCTGGGCCAGACCGGGGCGTTGGTCGGACTGAACATCGTCGGCTTGCGCCGGCGCGGCGCGACCAAGGAGGAAATGCACCGCATCCGGCGGGCCTATCGCTCCTTGTTTTTCGTCGAGGGCCGCATCGCGGAGCGGGTCGAGGCGCTAGCGCGCGAATTTGCCGGCGATCCGCTGGTCGGCAAGATCATCGCCTTTATCCGCGCCGGCGGCAAACGCCCGCTGATGCGGCCGCGGGCAACACGGGATGCGCCCACCGACGATGCCGCCTGATGCGCCGACCATAGGGCAAGCGGACGGCGAACCGCTGGCGTTCATTTGCGGCGGCGGCGGCTTTCCCGGCGCGGTCGCCGACGCCGTGGCGCGGCGCGGCCGCCGGCCGGTGATGTTCGGGATCAAAGGCTGGGCCGACGCCGCGGTGATCGAGCGCTACGCGCATCACTGGATCGCGATCGGGCAAGCGGGGCGGTTTTTTCGTCTGGCCCGGGCGGAGCGGTGTCGCGAAGTCCTGTTCATCGGCACGGTGTTGCGGCCGCCGCTTACGCAATTGCGCCTCGACTGGCAGACGGTGCGGCTGTTGCCGCGGGTGATCCGTTTCTTCCGCGGCGGCGACGATAAATTGTTGTCCGGCGTCGCCGGCGTTGCCGAGAGCGGCGGGCTCAAGGTCATCGGCGTCAAGGACGTAGCGCCCGAAATTTTCGTACCCGAAGGCGTGCTCGGCCGGTACCGGCCCTCGCAGCGCGACAGCGCCGATATTGCGCGCGCGCTTGAAGTCATCGCCGCGCTCGGGCCGTTCGATGTCGGCCAGGCCGCGGTGGTCGCCGATCATCACGTGCTCGGCGTCGAAGCCGCCGAGGGCACCGACAATCTTTTGAGCCGCATTGCCGAGCTGCGCCGTCTCGGCAGGGTGAGCACCCCGCGCGGCGTCGGCGTCCTGGTCAAGGCCCCCAAGCCCGGCCAAGACCGCCGTTTCGATTTACCCTCGATCGGTCCGCGCACCGTCGAGAATGCGGCGCGGGCGGGGCTCGCCGGGCTTGCCGTCGTGGCCGGCTCGACCATGATCGCCGAAGCGGACGCGGCGACCGCGGCGGCGGATCGCGAGGGGATTTTCTTCGTCGGCATTCGTGAAGGCGCGCCGTGTTGAGCGGACCCTCGCCGCCGCTGTCGATCGCCATCATTGCCGCGGAGGAAAGCGGTGACGCGTTGGGCGGCGCCTTGGCGCGGGCGCTGCTCGCCGGCCAAGGCGGCGCGGTGAAACTGTTCGGCGTCGGCGGGCGCGCCATGGCCGCTGCCGGAATCGACAGCCCGTTTTCGATCGATGAACTGTCGATCATCGGGCTGACCGCCATCCCGCGACGGCTGCCGACTATTCTTCGCCGCGTCGGCGAGACCGCGCGCGCCGTCGTCGCCGCACAGCCGGATGCCCTGGTCATTGTCGACAGCCCGGATTTCACCCACCGCGTTGCGCGCAAAGTACGCCGCCTGGCGCCGGCGATTCCGATCCTCGATTACGTCTCGCCGTCGGTGTGGGCCTGGCGCTCCGGCCGCGCGCGCGCCATGCGCGGCTATATCGACCATGTGCTGGCAATCCTGCCGTTCGAGCCTGCGGTCCATGCCAGACTCGGCGGCCCGCCGTGCAGCTATGTCGGCCACCCGTTGATCGAGCGTATCGCCGAGTTGCGCGGCACTGCCGAGGAGGCACGACGGCGGCTTGCCGATCCGCCGCGGCTTCTTGCCTTGCCCGGAAGCCGTGCCAACGAAGTCGAGCGGCATATCGGCATTTTCGGCCGCGCGCTCGATCGGCTTGCCGCGCAGGTCGGGCCGTTCGAGCTGGTGATGCCGAGCGTTCCGGCCGTCGCGCCGCGACTGCGCGAGGCGATTGCCGGCTGGGCGACCAGGCCGCGCATTGTGGTCGATCCGGCCGAGAAATGGGCGGCGTTTCGCACCGCCCGGGCCGCGCTTGCCGCATCGGGCACGGTGACGCTCGAGCTTGCGCTTGCCGGCGTGCCGATGGTCGCGGCCTACCGTCTGCACGCCATCGAGGCGGCGATCGCGCGGCTTATTCGTCTGCAATCGCGGCTGCCGAGCGTCATCCTCGCCAATCTGGTGCTCGGCGAAAACGTCGTGCCGGAATTGTTGCAGGAGGCGTGCACGCCCGATCGCCTGGCCGACGCCTTGGCGCCGCTCATTGCCGACACGCCGGCGCGGCGGCGGCAGATCGCCGCCTTCGGCCGCCTCGACGCCATCATGGCGATCGGCGCGGTCAGCCCGAGCGCCAAGGCTGCGGCGATCGTGCTCGATCTTGCCCGCCACGGCCGCGCCAAGGCGGCCGGCGCGGTCGGGTCTTAACCGAATGGCGCCGGCGGCCCTACCATTGCCGCGTCCGTCCTGCTAAGCCGCACCGAGCGAACCGTCCCTTAAGCGTAACCGTCAAAGCACCCCGCGTGAGCAAGCTGAAGCGAACGGTCCGGAAGTCCCGCGCCGCCATCACCGGGGTTTTCGGCTATCTGCCGCCCGACGTGCTGACCAACGCGGAACTCGCGGCAATGGTCGATACCAGCGACGAGTGGATCACCGAACGCACCGGGATCAGGGAGCGGCATATCCTCAAAGGCAAGGGGCTCGGCACTTCGCATATGGGCGCCGAGGCGGTGCGCGGGCTTCTGCACAAGACCAAGACCGCGCCGGGCGAGGTCGATCTGTTGATCTGCGCCACCACCACGCCGGATTTCGTCTTCCCCTCGACCGCCAATCTGATCTGCGACATGTGCGGCATCCGCAGCGTCGGCAGCTTCGACGTGCAGGCCGCCTGCTCGGGTTTCGTCTATGCGCTCACCATCGCCGCGCAGTTCATCGAGACCGGCAAGTTCCGCAAAATCGTCGTGGTTGGGGCCGACAAAATGTCGGCGATCATCGATTACACCGACCGCGCCACCTGCGTGCTGTTCGGCGACGGCGCCGGCGCGGTATTGCTTGAGCCGAACGCTACCTACGGCATCATCGATGCGCTGATCCGCTCCGACGGTGCCGGCATGCCGCATCTGCACCAGAAGGCCGGCGGCAGCCGCATGCCGCCGACGGCCGAGACGGTGGCCAAGCGCCTGCATTACGTCCATCAGGAGGGGGCCGCGGTCTACAAATTCGCCATTGCCCGCATGGCGGAGGTCGCGACCGAGCTGATGCAGCGCAACCGGCTAACCAGCGACATGGTCGATTGGCTGGTGCCGCATCAGGCCAACCGGCGCATCATCGAGGCCACCGCCGAGCGCATGAAGCTCGACCCCAAACAGGTGATGATCACCATCCACAAATACGGCAACACCACCGCGGCGACGATCCCGCTGTGCCTGTGGGACTACGAGGACAAGCTCAAAACCGGCGACCGCCTCATCCTGGCGGCGTTCGGCGGCGGCTTTACCTGGGGCGGAATCTATATGACCTGGGCCTATGATCCGCGCCGCGACTAGAAATTTCCCTTACTTGCGCTTCGAGATCGGCAGATATTCGCGGTCCTTGTACCCGGTATAGAGCTGGCGCGGCCGGCCGAGCTTTTGGTGCGGATCTTCGATCATCTCCTTCCACTGCGCGATCCAGCCGACGGTGCGGGCGAGCGCGAACAGCACCGTGAACATGGCGGTCGGGAAACCCATCGCGCGCAGCGTGATGCCGGAATAGAAGTCGACGTTCGGGTAGAGCTTCTTCTCGATGAAGTAGTCGTCGTGCAGC
>Ga0187784_10002686_pt1 | contig 14273 bp, 14 predicted proteins | sample 1015_SJ02_MP15_2_FD_132964 | JGI IMG/M metagenome (GOLD analysis project Ga0187784, IMG submission 132964) | Tropical peat soil microbial communities from peatlands in Department of Meta, Colombia - 1015_SJ02_MP15_20_MG | ecosystem: Environmental > Terrestrial > Soil > Wetlands > Peat | place...
AAAGGCCCGTCCGAGAGGACGCATAGCTATAGGGTCGGGCCGAGGATGGCAAGTCGGGGCGTCTCCACGCGCCGCGGCTTGCCGAGAGTCCCCCTCACCCGCCCGCCTGCGGCGGGCGACCTCTCCCCCAAAGGGCGTTCACGCCCGTCTTCGACGGGCTATGCGGGGGGAGGTGAAGACGCAGACGCCTTCGCGAAATCCTACGCTAAGCCCTTGCGCGCTCGCCGCGCCGCGCGCCGATCTCGACCGGGCGGTCCGGGATGATGATGCGGAAGGTCGCGCCGATGGTGCCGTCGACGAGGCGGATCTCGCCGCCATGCGCGCGCACCAGCTCGGCCGCGATCGCAAGCCCGAGGCCCGAGCCGCCCGGGCGGGTCGAGCCCTGGAACGCCTCGAACAGGTGCATGCGCGCCTTCTCGGAGACGCCGGGGCCGGTGTCGGAGACCTCGATCACCACCACCGCGCCCTCGCGCTGGCCGGTGACGCGCAGCTGGTCGCGCCCCGGATCGATCGGCGCGCGCCCCTCCATCGCCTGCAGCGCGTTGCGCCCGAGATTGAGGATCACGCGGAACAGCTGGTCGGGATCGCCATCGACGCGCAGGTTGCGCTCGATCGCCATGACGAAGCGCACGCTCGAGTCGGGACTGAGGCCGAGCGTGTCGCGCACCTCCTGCACCAGCGTCTCGACCGGCACGGCGCGGCGGTCCGGCGGCGGCTCCTTCACCTGGCCGTAGGAGAGCGTCGACTGGCAGAACGCGATCGCGCGCTCGAGCGACTGCATCAGCTTCGGCGCGAAGCGCTGCACGTTCGGATCCGGCACCGCGACCAGGCGGTCGGAGAACAGCTGCGCGGAGGCGAGCATGTTGCGCAGGTCGTGGTTGATCTTCGACACCGCGAGCCCGAGCGAGGCGAGATGGCTCTTCTGCTGCAGCATCGAGGCGATGTCGTGCTGCATCTCGGCGAGCTCGTGCTCGGCGATGCCGATCTCGTCGCGCCGCCCCGACGGCGCGATGACGCGGGTCGGATTCTCCGGGTCCTGCCGGAACGTCACCATGTTGGTGGTGAGCCGGTTCATCGGGCGCACGAACAGATAGGCGAGCGCGAGGTAGACCAGCGTCGCGGTGATCGCCGAGATGACAAGCGAGAGCAACAGGATGTTGCGCGCGAAGCGGAACATCGCGGCGCGCAGCCGCCCTTCGGTGATCAGCACCTCGATGAAGTCCGAGCCGGGCGTGCCGTCGCCGACCACGCGCATGATGTCGGTGTCCTGGTCGAGCAACAGCGTCTGCAGCGCGCGGTAGACCGCGTGCATCATCATGGTCTGGCGCAGGTCGATGTCGTGGTGGATCTCGTGCGGCATGTCGTTGACGGCGAGCAGCTTGCGCTGGTTGCCCATCTTGATCGCGACCGTCTTGGCGCCGAGATTGTCGAGAATCTGCTCGATCACCTTGTCGGGCAGCTTGAAGCTCTCCTTGTCGGTTTCGGCGCCCGGCGCGTCCTCGCCCTTCGCGCCCTCGTTCTTGGCGGTGAGCACGAGCGCGACCGTGCGCGCGACCGCAAGCCGGTCGGCGAGCCAGGTGAGGCGGAAGTTCGCGATCGAGGGAATGAAGATCAGCACTTCGGCGAGCATCACGAACAGGATCGTGAGCACCAGCAGCTTGCCGGACAGCCCGAACCGCGGCGCACTCGTGCGCGCATCGCCTGCTTTGGGGTCCGGGCCATTCGTCATGCGGCGGCCTTGCGTTCAACCGTATAGCTCAGCCGAACCGGCGCAGGAAGGCGATCAGGCGACGCAGCCGCGGATGCGTCAAACTTGGCGCAAAATAGCTGATTGCGGCGCGCTTGCTGATCTCCGACAAGGTGGGATACGGCACCACGATGCCGGCCATGTGGCGGATGGTGAGGCCGCGCGCGAGCGCCAGCGTCCAGGGCGTGATCAGCTCGCCGGCCTGCGCGCCGACGATGCTGCAGCCGATGATGCGCCCGTTGCTGCGCGTGATGACCTTGATGTGGCCGTGCGTCATCCGCTCGGCCTGGGCGCGGTCGTTCTCGTGATAGGGCCAGCGCAGCACGCGCAGCGCCTTGAAGCGCGCACGCGCCTGCGCCTCGGTCAAGCCGACCTGCGCAAGCTCGGGATCCGTGAAGGTGACGCGCGGCAACGCGGCGGCGCTCGCCCGCACGGGAAGGCGAAACAGCGCGTTCCGGATCACCAGACCGGCGTGATAGTTGGCGGCGTGCGTGAATTGCCCGCCCGCAACATCGCCGATCGCGTAGACGCGTTTGTTGGATGACTTGAGGCCCTTCCCGATCGCGATGCCCCTGTCGGTGTATTTGATGCGCGCGGCCGCGAGTTCAAGCCCCTCGATGCTGGGGCGCCGCCCTGCCGCGACCAGCAGATCGCTGCCCAAAATTGTTGCAGAGCTGGGCGGCGCAGTCTCCTCTGTCGCAGCGCCGTCATCGTTGACGACGACCTCGATCTTGCCGTCCTTTTGCCCGATGCGCGTCACGCGCACGCCGGCCCGGATCACGACTCCCTCCTCGCGCAGCCGCGCGAGCACCACGGCGGCGCATTCTTGCTCTTCGTTTGCGAGCGGCGTTGCGGCCTCGAGCACGGTGACCTCTGCGCCGAAGCGGCGGAACGCCTGTGCGAGCTCGAGCCCGACCGCGCCGGCGCCGATGACGATGAGGTGCTGAGGCGCACGCTTGAGCTCGAAGATCGTCTCGTTGGTGAAGTGCGGCGTCGTGGCGAGCCCGTCGATCGGCGGCAGCGCGGGGCGCGAGCCGGTCGCGATCACGAAGCGCCGCGCCTTGATCTCGAGCTTGCCGACCACGACGGTGGCGGCGTCCTTGAAGCGCGCCGCGCCTTCGATGACGTGCACGCCGAGGCCGCCGAAGCGCTCCTTCGAGTCGTTCGGCGCAATCGCGGCGATCACGCGATGCACATGCGCGTGCACCTTCGCGAAGTCGATCTCGGGGCGCGGCAGCGTCAGGCCGAAGGCGGTGACATTCTTCGCTTCAGCCGCATGCCTGGCGGCGGCGAGCAGCGCCTTCGACGGCACGCAGCCATGGTTGAGGCAGTCGCCGCCCATCCGGCCCTTCTCGATCAGCACCACCGGCACGCCGAACGCGGCCGCCGCGGCCGCAACCGAGAGGCCGCCGGAGCCGGCGCCGATCACGCAGAGGTCGGGAGTGAGGATGTCGGGCACGAAGAGCCTCTCACAACGCTCCGCTCATTCCCGCGAAAGCGGGAATCCAGAGGCCGCGCATTCGGCCAAAGAACTGGGTCCCCGCTTCCGCGGGGACGAGCGGGAATTTTCAGAGTATCAGGAAACCGGCGCCGAACGCACCGCCCGCGCGCGCATCCGTTTCAGCCGCTTCACCGCCACCGGGATCAGCGCCAGGACAGCGAGCGCCATGAAGCCCGCGAGCATGCGCGGCGTCAGCATCATGCCGAGATCGAAGTGCAGCGCGCACTCGCTGCTGCCGCTTTCGAGGCAGGCGCGGAAGGCCTTTTCCTGCGTCGCCAGGATGCTGTCGAGCCCGGAGCCGAAGAAGGCGAACGCGAAGGTCGCCGGGATGATCCCGAGCAGCGTCGCGAGGACGAAGGTCGGCAGGCCGACGCCGACCAGCGCCGGCACGATGTTGATGAGGAAGAACGGGAATGCCGGGATCAGCCGGAGGAACAACAGATAGGCGAACGCGTCGGCGCGAAAGCCGGCGGCGAGCTTGGCGGCGAGCGGACCGGCGCGGCGGATCAGGGTCTCGCCGCAGGCCGAGCGCGCGACCAGGAACAGGATGGTCGCGCCGATCGTGCCGCTGATCACTGCCGCGCTGGCGCCGATGAGCGCGCCGAACAGGACGCCGCCCGCCACGGTGAGGATCAGCGCGCACGGAATCGAGAGCGCGACCACCGCGGCATAGAGCGCCATGAAGGCCGCGATCGCGCCGACCGCGTGCGCGGCGATGAACGCGTCGATCGCCATGCGGTGACGCACCAGCGTCTCGAGCGAAAGATGGCGGTAGGCGCCGCTTGCGAACACCGCGATCATCGCCGCCACGATCAGCACCAGCGGCGCGAAGCGGCGCAGGCGCAGGTCGCGCGCGCGGGACGCTTCGCAGGCGGCGGTCGGCTCGGGATTCACGGGCGTTTCCAGTTCTGGGCCCCTGGATTCCCGCTTTCGCGGGAATGAGCGGAGAATGCTCAAATCTATACATGCCCCCCGTTAACGAATATGGCCTCTCACCGTCATTTGACGCTGTTCACGGCTGCCCGCACGGGCGCGTGAAGTCCTTGAGCGGACTGGTTTTCCGCCGCGGCCGCGGCGCCCTCGCGGGAGGGTGCGTCGCATTGACTTGACCGCCGCCCCTCCCGTATAAGCGCGCACGCTCGCCGGCACGCTTCAGTTCTGTCGGTTTCAGCGCCATTTTCAGCCCGACGCCGCCGCTCGATCGACCGTCAGAGCGCGAGGCCGTGACCAGCGGAGTGACCGAGCCGTGAAACGGACCTATCAACCGAGCAAACTCGTGCGCAAGCGCCGGCATGGTTTCCGCGCGCGCGCCGCGACCACCGGCGGCCGCAAGGTGCTGGCGGCGCGACGGGCACGCGGGCGCAAGCGCCTGAGCGCCTGACCGCGCGCGGCGCCACGATGCAGCGGCTCAAACAGCGGGCGGACTTCCTTGCCGCGGCCGCGGGCGTGAAGGTGCCGGCCGCCGCGTTCGTCCTGCAGGCGCGCGCCCGCAACGACGCCCAGCCGGCGCGGGTCGGCTTCACGGTGTCGAAGAAGGTCGGCAACGCGGTCGAGCGCAACCGGGTGCGCCGCCGCCTGCGCGAGATGGTGCGCCGCTCTGCCGCGCTGGCGCCGCAGAGCGGGCACGACTACGTGCTGATCGGGCGGCGCGCGGCGCTGACCGCGCCGTTCGACCGCATGGCGGCGGATTTCGCGGGGGCTTTGCGGCGCGTGCACGGCAAGACCCGCAGTGCGTGATCCCGAAAAGAGATACCGGTTTTCGGATAAGATCACGCACCAGCGAGGATCGCAGCTGAGAGAAGCATGAACGACCAGAAGAATATGATCCTCGCGATCGTCCTGTCGGCGATCGTGCTGTTCGGCTGGAATTACTTCTTCGGCATCCCGCAGATGCAGAAGCAGCGCGAGCAGCAGCAACAGCAGCAGTCGCAGCAACAGACCGCGCCGGCCCCCAACAGCGCGGCGCCTTCGACCGCGCCGGCGCCGCAAGGCACCGCGCCGTCTGCCGCGCAACCCGGCGTGCCGCAGGCCGGCGGCCCGGCGCCCGGCGCGCAAATGCCCCAAGTGCTGACGCGCGAGGCGGTGCTCGCCGCCGGTCCGCGCGTCGCGATCGACACACCGGCGCTGAAGGGCTCGATCGCGCTCAAAGGCGCACGCCTCGATGACCTTTCGCTCGCGCAGTACCACGAGACGATCGATCCCCGTTCGCCTGCGATCGTGCTGCTCGCCCCCTCCGGCACTGAGCATCCGTTCTATGCCGAGCTCGGCTGGGTGCCGGCGAGCGGCAGCAGCGTGAAAGTGCCCGGCGCCGACAGCGTGTGGCGCCAGGAGGGGTCGGGCGCGCTTTCGGTCGGCCATCCGATCACGCTCGTCTGGGACAATGGCGAGGGCCTGACGTTCCGCCGCACCATCGCGGTCGACGACAAGTATCTCTTCACCGGCAGGGACGAGGTGGTGAACAAGGGCGCCGGCGCGGTGACGCTGCTGCCCTACGCGCTGATCTCGCGCCACGGCACGCCGCCTACTTCCGGCTACTACATCCTGCACGAAGGCCTGATCGGCGTGCTCGGCGAGCAGGGCGAGCAGACCGAGACCTACAAGAAGATCGAGGACAAGAAAGAAGAGAACTGGAAGGCCACCAATGCCTGGCTCGGCTTCACCGACAAGTACTGGGCGGCGGCGCTCTTGCCCGACACGCGGGCGGCGATCAATGCGCGTTTCTCCGCCGGCGCGATCGGCAGCCTGAAGACCTACCAGACCGACTACCTGCTCGACGCGCAGACGATCCAGCCGGGCGCGACCGGCGCGGCCGACTTCCGCCTGTTCGCCGGCGCCAAGGAGGTCGCGACCATCGACGCCTACGACAAGGCGCTCTCGCTCAATCGCTTCGAGCTGCTGATCGACTGGGGCATTTTCTATTTCATCACCAAGCCGATGTTCAAGGCGATCGACTTCTTCTACCACCAGGTCGGCAATTTCGGCCTCGCGATCCTGATCGTCACGCTGCTGATCAAGGTGATCTTCCTGCCGCTCGCCAACAAGTCCTACGCCTCGATGGCGAAGATGAAGGCGGTGCAGCCGGAGATGACGGCGATCCGCGAGCGCTACGCCGACGACAAGATGAAGCAGCAGCAGGCGCTGATGGACCTGTACAAGAAGGAGAAGATCAATCCGCTCGCCGGTTGCCTGCCGATCGCGATCCAGATCCCGGTGTTCTTCTCGCTCTACAAGGTACTGTTCATCACGATCGAGATGCGCCAGGCGCCGTTCTACGGCTGGATCCACGATCTCTCGGCGCCCGATCCGACCAACGTGTTCACCCTGTTCGGGCTGATCCCGTGGGATCCGACCGCGCTGCCGCTGCTCGGCGCCTACCTGCATCTCGGCTTCTGGCCGCTGATCATGGGCATCACGATGTTCTTCCAGATGAAGCTCAATCCGCCGCCGCCCGATCCGACGCAGAAGATGATCTTCGACTGGATGCCGCTGCTCTTCACCTTCATGCTGGCCGGCTTCTCGTCGGGGCTGGTGATCTACTGGGCCTGGAACAACACGCTCTCGGTCGCGCAGCAGGCCTTCATCATGAACAAGCACGGCGCCAAGATCGAGCTATGGGACAATCTGCGCGCGCTGTTCGCCGCCAAGCCGGACAAGAAACCCGACAAGGCGTGACGTCAGTCTGACACGCGAGTATTGAGCATTCTCCGCTCATTCCCGCGAAAGCGGGAATCCAGGGGCCAAGGACTGGGTCCCCGCTTCCGCGGGGACGAGCGGGTCAAAGAGCTTGGCATTCCCATGCCCTTCTCCCCCGCCGAGATCGAAGCTGGCCGCAAGCTGTTCGCCGCGGACTGGCAGTTCGTGGCGGCCGCCGGCACGCTCGAGCGGCTGCCACCGATGCGCGGCGTCGAGATCGCGTTCGCCGGCCGCTCCAATGTCGGCAAGTCGAGCCTGATCAATGCGCTCACCTCGCGCAAGGCGCTCGCCCGCACCTCGCACACGCCCGGCCGCACCCAGGAGCTGATCTTCTTTGCGGCGGCGAAGCCGTCAGATCCGAAGCCGCTCTTTCTGGTCGACATGCCGGGCTACGGCTATGCGCAGGCGGCGAAGGACAAGGTCGCCGACTGGACCGCGCTGATCCACGCTTATCTCTCCGGCCGCGCCAACCTCGCGCGCGTCTATGTGCTGATCGACGCGCGCCACGGGCTGAAGGATACCGATGAGGCCGTGCTCGAAACGCTCGGCGTCGCGGCGGTGAGCTACCAGGTCGTGCTCACCAAGGCGGATCAGGTGAAACCCGCTGCACTCGAGCAGACGATCGCCGCGACCGCAGCCACTTTGAGCAAGCGCGCCGCCGCGTTTCCCGAGATCATCGCGACCTCCGCGCGCACCGGCACCGGCCTCCCCGAGCTGCGCGCCGCGATCGCGCGGCTCATGAAGGAGCGAAGCTGAGGCCGGAGCGGTGCGGCGGGCGCCGCTTTCCCTCCCCCTTGTGGGGAGGGTGGCTGACGAGCGCGAAGCGCGAGGAAGCCGGGTGGGGGTCGGAGTTTGTCGAACTGGGGGAGCCAAAAACTCCGACCCCCACCCCTAGCCCCTCCCCACAAGGGGGAGGGGAACAACGCTGCGCATGCTTCTCGCGCCGTGCCTACTCAGCCAGTTCGTCGCGCTCCTCGGCGAAGCGCGCGAGCTCGCTGCCGAGCTCGTCCGGATCGACGCCGTCGGCGCGCATTACGGCGCCGATCACCGGATCGGCGAGCAGCTCGTCAAGGGTGAGCTCGTCGTAGCATGTACGCATTGTGTTTCTCCCTTTGGCAGGTTTGGAGCTCGCGTGCACCGCGGGCGCTGCGTGCTCCCTCTCCCCGCTTGCGGGGAGAGGGTCGGGGTGAGGGGGACTCTCGGAACGCTCAAACTTGCCGAGAGGCCCCCTCACCCGCCGAGCTTTGCTCGGCGACCTCTCCCCGCAAGCGGGGAGAGGTAACGGAGAGTCATCACGCCGCCGCGGCGGCGCGGCGATCGCATTGCGCCGGGACCTTCGCGAGCGCGGCCGCGACGGCCTTCTCGGCCGCCTCCGGCCCGAACGCCGTGCCCTCGACGTCGATCACCTCGACGTCGGTCATGCCGAGGAAACCGAGCACGCTCTTGAGGTACGGCACCTGGAAGTCGAACGCCGGCTTGTCCGAATAGATGCCGCCGCGCGCCACGACGAGGATCACCTGCTTATCCGTGACGAGGCCCTGCGGGCCCTTCTCCGAATAGGCGAAAGTGCGGCCAGCGCGCGCCACATAGTCGATCCAGGTCTTCAGGTTCGACGGGATCGCGAAGTTGATCATCGGCGCCGCGATCACGATCAGGTCGGCGGCGAAGAGCTCGTCGACCAGCGCGTCGGACTGCGCAAGCTGCGCGCGCTGCGGCGCGGTCTGCGCGCCGGCTGGCGACTTGGTCGCGGCGACGAAGTCCGCATCGATGTGCGCCAGCGGCGCGCGCGCAAGGTCGCGCGTCGTCACCGTGGCGCCGCCCGCGCGGCGCGTCACCTCGGCAATCACCTCGGCGGCGACGCGGCTCGAATAGGAGGCCTCGCCCCGCGGCGAGGAAGTGATGTGCAGGATATTCATGGGTATTCCCCTTGGTTGGATCTGTTGGCCGGGCGGTCTTTCAGCGGCACCTGCGACACCCCACTTGTGGGACGTGCAGCTGGCGTGTTACTGACCGGTCACATATATTGCTGTTACTGACCGGTAACACCCCCGTCAAGGCAAAATTCGATGTCAGTCGCGACAAAATCCGTTTCCTTGTCTGCAAATTTGCAAGGACCGCCGCGCGAGCGCATTCTCGCGGCCGCCTCCGACCTGTTCTACCGGCACGGCATTCGCGCCGTCGGGGTCGAGGCGATCGCCGAGGCCGCCGGCACCAACAAGATGACGCTCTACCGCCATTTCTCGTCCAAGGACGAGCTGGTGGCCGAATATCTGCGCTGCCTTGCGAGCGAGGCGGCGCGCCTCTGGGACGCGCTCGCCGCCGCGCATCCTGCTGACCCGCGCGCGCAGCTCATCGGCTGGCTCAGATCCATGGAGGCGCATGTGATCGATGCCGACCAGCGCGGCTGCGCGCTTGCCAACGCGGCGATCGAGATCCCCGAGAAGGATCACCCGGCGCGCAAGGTGATCGAGGCGTTCAAGGCGGCGCAGCGCGACCGGCTGATCGCGCTTTGCGCCGCGGCCGGCGTCGCCGAGCCGGAGCTGCTCGCCGAGGAGCTGTTTCTCTTGCTCGAGGGCGCGCGCGTCACCGCGCAGAGCCTTGGGCCGACCGGTCCCGCCTCGCGCCTCGCGCGCATGGGCGAGGCGCTGATCGCGTCGCATTTGAGCTGAGCTTCTCTGCCTTGCTTCCCGGGCTCCGACCCGCAAGGAGGGGGATTCGCCACGCACCTTTCCGAGCGTAAAGTGAAATCTTCTCGTGGATGTTGCAGGAAAGACGCAGCATCCACGCACAGGGTCAGGTAAAACCGCACCAGACGGGCCGGGAGGGGGCAAACGGTCATGAAGATCGTCTTGGTTGCGTGCGTCGCCGCGTTGGTCGCGGCATGCGAGGCGGGCGCCGCCGACCTCCCCGTCAAAGCTCCGCCGCTGGCGCCGGTGGATTTCGGCTGGACCGGCTTTTATCTCGGCGCCAATGTCGGCTACGGCTGGGGCCGCGTCGGTGGCGATCTTGTCGGTAACAGCACCGGTCTCGACATTCCGCTAGCAATTGCGGGCGGCACCATCCCGAGCAGCTACGGCCTGCGTGACCAGGGCGTGATCGGCGGCGGCCAGATCGGCTACAATTGGCAACTCCGCAACTGGGTCTGGGGACTGGAAACCGACTTCCAGGGCGCCGGCCTCACTGGATCGGTCGCCTTCGCGCATGCGGCCTCCGTGGTACCGGCGCTGAAAGCAACGCAAAGCGCCGGCTCCGCCAGCCTCGACTGGTTCGGCACCGCCCGGGCGCGCGCCGGATACAGCTGAACCGGGTGCTGCTCTACGTCACCGGCGGCGCCGCCTACGGACAGGTGGAGGAGAGCATCGCCAACCAGACCGTTCCGCCACCGCCGATGGGCAGCTTCGCGTCGACCTCGGTACGCTTGGGCTGGACGGTCGGCGCGGGCGCCGAATGGGCCTTCGCCAACGGATGGTCGGCGAAAGCCGAATACCTGCACGTCGATCTCGGCTCCTCGACCGGCATGACCCATCCGGGTCCGGTTGATTTTCTCGAATACAACTTCCGCCACGAGTACGAAATCGCTCGAATCGGCATCAATTATCGCTTCGGCGTCGGCCCCATCGTCGCGCGCTACTGACGCCCCCGCTCCCCTTCCGCCCGTCACCTCGGCCCGCTACAAGGCCCGGACCCAATCGGACCGGAAGCCCATCATGACCGTTTCGCCGCTCCAGCAGGCCCGCATCCTGATCGAGGCGCTGCCGCATATGCAGCAGTACGACGAGGAGATCGTCGTGGTGAAGTATGGCGGCCACGCGATGGGCGACGAGGCCGGCGCGAAGAGCTTCGCGCGCGACATCGTGCTGATGGAGCAGACCGCGATCAATCCGGTGGTGGTGCATGGCGGCGGCCCGCAGATCGGCGACATGCTCAAGCGCCTCGGCATCAAGTCCGAGTTCGCCGCCGGCCTGCGCATCACCGACAAGGCGACCGTCGAGGTGGTCGAGATGGTGCTTGCCGGCTCGATCAACAAGCAGATCGTCGGCTACATCAACGCGGCCGGCGGCCGCGCGATCGGCCTGACCGGCAAGGACGGCAACATGGTGCGGGCGCGCAAGGTGACGCGCACCGTGCCCGACCCCGACTCGCATATCGAGAAGGTGATCGACCTCGGCTTCGTCGGCGAGCCCGAGAAGGTCGACGTCACCGTGCTGACCCAGATCCTTGGCCGCGAGCTGATCCCGGTGCTGGCGCCGGTCGCGACCTCGGCCGACGGCGCGACCTACAACGTCAATGCCGACACCTTCGCCGGCGCGATCGCGGGCGCGCTGAAGGCGAAGCGCCTGCTGCTGCTCACCGACGTGCCCGGCGTGCTCGACAAGTCGAAGTCGCTGATCAAGGAGCTCACCCTCAACGAGGCGCGCCGCCTGATCGCGGACGGCACCATCACGGGCGGCATGATCCCGAAGGTCGAGACCTGCATGTACGCGCTCGAGCAGGGGGTCGAGGCGGTGGCGATCCTCGACGGCAAGGTCGAGCACGCGGTGCTGATCGAGCTGCTCACCGACGCCGGCGCCGGAACGATCATGCGGCGGTAGGGGCAGCGGTTGCGGCGCAGCTGGCCTTACCCTCCCCCTTGCGGGGAGGGTCGATCGCTACGCAAAGCGTAGCGATCGGGGTGGGGGTCGGTGTTTGTCGAACTGCCTGCGCAACAAACTCCGACCCCCACCCCTAACCCCTCCCCGCAAGGGGGAGGGGAACGCGCCGAGTTTGTGGTGCTGCTAGTGCAAAGACGTGCAGCAGGCAAACCCCAGCGGTTCCAATCACTTGCCTTGTCACTTCGCATCCCACTGTTGCGCCCGCGCCCTTGAGGCCGCATAAAGGCCGTGGCAGACCTTCACTCCGCGGACCTTGAATCCGCGGACCCGGAGTGCGCATGACCCGCGTCTTGATGATCTATCCGAAGTTCATTCCAAACTCGTTCTGGAATTACACGGAAGCCTGCGAGCTGGTTGGCGCGAAATATCCCGCAGCCCCGCTCGGCCTGATCACGGTTGCGGCGATGCTCCCCAAGGACTGGGACATTCGCCTCGTCAACCGCAACACCGAGGCGCTGAGCGACGAAGACCTCGACTGGGCCGATCTGGTGATGATCGGCGGCATGCTGAACCAGCAGCCGGATTTCCTCTACCTGATCGAGCTCGCGCATCTGCACGGCAAGCCGGTCTGCGTCGGCGGGCCGGACGTCTCGTCGAGCCCGCATCTTTATGCGGCAGCGGACTTCAAGGTGATCGGCGAGGCCGAGCACATCATCACCGACTGGATCGCCGCCTGGCAGCGCGGCGAGCGCAAGGGCACCTTCACGGCCGAGAAGTTCAAGGTCGACATCACGATAAGCCCGCTGCCGCGCTACGACCTGTTGAAGCTCGAGCAGTATCTCTACATCGGCATCCAGTTCTCGCGCGGCTGCCCGTTCACCTGCGAGTTCTGCGACATCATCGAGCTTTACGGCCGCGTGCCGCGCACCAAGACGCAAGAGCAGATCCTCGCCGAGCTGCAGGCGCTCTACGACCGCGGCTATCGCGGCCATGTCGACTTCGTCGACGACAATTTCATCGGCAACCGCAAGCACGTGCGGCCGCTGATGCCGAAGCTCAAGGCCTGGCTGCAGGCGCACGACTATCCGTTCGAGTTCACCACCGAAGCCTCGATCAACCTCGCCGACGACGACGACATGCTGCAGTCGATGAAGGAGGCGAATTTCTTCGGCGTGTTCGTCGGGATCGAGAGCCCGGATCCGCAGACGCTGATCGAGATGCGCAAGAAGCAGAACACCAAGCGCAACATCGCGGAGAGCGTCCACAAGATCTACTCCTACGGCATGTTCGTGACCGCGGGCTTCATTCTCGGTTTCGACACCGAGAAGGTCTCGGTCGCCCAATCAATGACCGACTTCATCGAGGAGTGCTGCGTGCCGGTGTGCATGGTGGGGCTGCTCTACGCGCTGCCGGGCACGCAGCTCACGCGCCGGCTCGAGAAGGAAGGCCGCCTGCACCAGGGCCACGACATCATGCGGGTCGAGCAGGCGGGCGACCAGTGCACGCTCGGCTGCAACTTCGACACCAGGCGGCCGCTGCGCGAGATTTTGACCGACTACAAGACCGTGCTGGCGAACGTGTTCTCGCCGGAGGCTTACGCGGGCCGCCTGCGGCGGCTCTCCGCCATGCTCGACCGCTCCGGCCGGCCGGCGCAGCTTGCCGACGGCGACATCCGCAAGAACCACGGCATCGACCTGCTCTACCAGGTGATCAACCGCATCCCCGAGGCGAAGGAGCCGTTCTGGAAGGTGTTCGTCGAGGTCGGCAAGAAGAACCCGGGCGCGCTGCGCCAGATCGTCACCATGATGGCGATCTACCTGCACCTCGGCCCGTTCTCGCAGCATGTCATCCGGGAAATCGATCGCCGCATCGCCGAGCTCGACGCCGCCCCGCCGGTCGTGCCGGCCGGTGCTGCGCCGACGCCGGCCGCGCCCTATCGCGAGGCGGTGGTGGCGCAGGCTTGAGCCCCGCGGGGAGAACTGGCAGCCGCCACGAAGCGCCGTGTAGCCCGCATGAGCGCAGCGAAATGCGGGACTTTCGCGAGCAAGTCCCGGATGTCGCTTCGCTCATCCGGGCTACGCTTGCTCAATATTGCGATCGTAGTTGAACGTGATGAAAGCAACTCTGTTCTTCGGAAGTTCTTGATAGGATGTCGCCATTCGACCGTAGAGAGTGCGCAGCCAATTGCTTTCGAAACCGAACAACCGATCATGATTCTCGTAACCAATTAGCACGAAGGCCATGGCGAGTTTGCCAATGGACATGTACTCCGGTCGTCGCTCGAGAAACGCGTCGACTGAGTTCAGGCCGGAGCCCTGGAATGCGCAGCGAAATTCCTCGACTTGCTGGTCGGTGGCAAGGCTGCAATTTATGAGATTCGCTCGAATTGAGCCGCCGTCGCGTGTGTGGCTGATTATTACGAGCTCCGAGAGCCGCATGCCTGATGGAAACTCGAAGGGCACGCTGGCGCCAGCGCCGATCACGAAAGCGGTTGGTGTTCGTATCACGGCGATTCTCCGTTCGAAAGAATAGCAGCCTTAGAGCCAGATCGGCGAGCGTGTGCAGGGACACGGAACGTTCCGCGCTCGCCGCCCCGTGAGTGCTTGTGCACCTCGCCCGCTGATGATGAGAATTCCCAGAATCGGAGCGATTCCGGTTTCCGCGCGCTTCGACGCGCGTCCTTCTCGAAAATCAAACCCGCGAGGCACACCATGCGCCATGGTCACGACACTGCGGCTGC
>Ga0187784_10002687_pt1 | contig 14271 bp, 15 predicted proteins | sample 1015_SJ02_MP15_2_FD_132964 | JGI IMG/M metagenome (GOLD analysis project Ga0187784, IMG submission 132964) | Tropical peat soil microbial communities from peatlands in Department of Meta, Colombia - 1015_SJ02_MP15_20_MG | ecosystem: Environmental > Terrestrial > Soil > Wetlands > Peat | place...
CGAGGTGATCGCGTTCTTCGACGACCTGTCGAAGGCATAGATCGGAAGTTTGGAAAAACTCGAACGCAAATAAGCACTTATGTCGCACACGGAATCGGATCAGAGCGTAAGTCCTTCAAAAATCTACATGATCTTGCAAATTGTCTTGTGGTCTGCGTCGGCCGCGTCGCGCCCCGTTGCGGCGCGCGATGGCACGCCATGCCCTAGATTACCCAGCTCTGCGCAAGACGGTATGCATACCAGCACCATATGAGCATCCGAAAATCGATTTACTTTCCACAAGGCAGCACAACGGCCAAGCTGGAGCCTAGCTTTTGGCACGCGCTGATGCAGATCGCTTGGCGCAAGCACCTGAGCCTCAGCGCCCTAGTCAGGCGGATCGACGCTGATCGCCGAGAGGGCTCCCTTGCCTCGGCGCTGCGCGTCTATGCGCTTGAGGAGATGATGCAGTTCTACCCCCTCACCGAAGAAGAAACCGCGTCCCCGGCTGAGGGTGCGTGATCCACAGAGAGCGCATCCCATTCCGTCGGCGCTCTCGGTATTGGCGCATGCGTTCGGCGGCGCCGGAGCGGGCAAGCCGCTCGTTGCTCGCCGGGATTATCTCCTTCGTCTTATCTGCACTCCGGCGTTTCGATCATTGTTTCGTGACGTCGGTCCGCCGTTGGCAAGCTATATCGAAGTCACCGCCGTGTGTTGATCGATTTTACGCTTCCCACCATAGCCGAGGTTCGGCGCTGGGGGCTCAGCCGCTTGTTTGACTGATGGCGTCCGCTCGATTGGAAATTTGAGCGCGTTAGCCTTGCGATCTCCCGGAGCGACAGGGTGATTTCCTCGCCGGCCACGTCTGGCGGCGACGTCGCGCTGGGCGTCGCAGCGGTTGGCTAAACGCTCACGCTGAAATGGTCGCCAGCACATTGTATGACGCGAGCCAGATTTGGCCCAAACAGGACGGAAGGCATTGTTCGCGCCGATGTTTCCGCCTCATTTTTGGATCTTAGAGAGCTGACGCCGTAGCTTTTTGGAGTTGCTGGCTTGAGTATAAGGGAGGCCCCTCGTGGCGGCTTTGCGGTGAATACGCCGCTCTCGATCGTGGGTGCGGGCGCGGCAGGACTTTGCGCGGCGCTTGCCGCACATGAAGCGGGCGCCGAGGTAATTGTCCTCGAGGGTGACGCACTGCCTGCTGGATCCACCGCGCTATCGGCGGGATTGATACCGGCTGCTGGGACGCGGTTCCAACAAGCACTCGGTATTTCTGACAGCGCAGAACAATTCGCCAGCGATATTCGCCGAAAATCTCAGGACGAAGCCAATGCCACCACCGTCAATATGGTCGCTCGAGAGTCCTGCGCGACAGTCCAATGGCTAGCAGATCGCTACGGCCTTCCCTTCACCGTGGTGGACGACTTCGATTACCCTGGGCACTCCGCCCGGCGCATGCATGGATTACCGAGCCGCACGGGCGTTGAATTAATTGACCGCCTGCGTCAAACCGCGGAACAACAAGCGATACCGGTTCTCGTCAATGCCAGAGTCACCGGACTTTTTGCGGATGCCGACCGCGTCGTTCGCGGCGTTGAGATCCAACACCCGGACGGGACGCAGGACAGCATGGGCTGCGAGGCCCTCATTCTAGCCTGCAACGGTTATGGTGCCAGCAGGGATCTCGTTGCGCGCTACATTCCGGAAATGCACGGCGCATACTATTTCGGTCATCCCGGCAATCGCGGCGACGCCTTGGTGTGGGGACAAGGTCTTGGGGCGAAGCTTCTTCACCTTTCCGGGTATCAGGGACATGGCTCGGTCGCCCATCCGCATGGCGTGCTGATCACTTGGGCCGTGATCATGGAGGGCGGCTTTCAAGTCAACGCAACAGGTGAGCGTTTCTCGGATGAAAGCCGCGGATACTCGGAGCAGGCGGCGGTAGTGCTTGCTCAACCGGGGGCAATAGCGTTTAGCATCTTTGACGAGCGCATCGCCGTCACTGCGCGGCAATTTGAAGATTTTCGCCGGGCGGAAGCGCTCGGCGCGGTCATTGAAGCGGCGACTATCCCCGAGCTAGGCAATAGACTCAAGCTGCCCGTATCCGCGCTTGCCGCGAGCTTCGCCGAGGTCGGATGCTGCCAAACTGCCGGCAGCATTGACCGCTTCGGGCGCGTGTTCGCGGGCCGCCCGCTTCTCTCCCCGCCCTTCAAGGCGGTTAAGGTCACCGGCGCGCTATTTCACACCCAGGGCGGCCTTGCCATCGACGAAAAGGCCCGCGTTCTCACAAAGCAAGGCGTGCACCTGCCGAACCTGTTTGCAGCCGGTGGTGCGGCGGCCGGCGTTTCGGGTTCAAGGGCAAGCGGGTATTTATCAGGCAACGGCTTGTTGACAGCGACGGTCCTCGGCCGCATCGGTGGCCGAGCGGCCGCCGAACTGGTAGGCGGAAGAAAATAAGCTCAGATGAGATGAGAGCGAATCGAAAGCGGCGGCAAGCACTGCGCGCTCTTCACTTGAGGTCGCCTGAATAGCCAGAATGCGTTAGTTCGTCGGGCGACGAAGATATCGGCCACGCGCCGGGCCCACGATGTTTCCGTCGTGGTAGACAAGTGCCCCTCGAAGAAAAGTGCTCTTCACTCGGCCGGTAAGCTCCTGCCCTTCAAAAGGCGAATACCCCTGCCTCGATTCTGATTCGGACGCGCGCACCGTGAATGTTTCATGCGGGTCGACTAGGACGATGTCAGCATCAAAGCCCGGTGTTACGTCGCCTTTGTTGAGCAAGCCGAACCGCCGGGATGGATTCCAGCTCGTCAGCTCGGTCATGCGGTTATACGACAGGCCGCGCTTGGTCCCCTCGCTCACCACGCCCGAAAGAAGATATTCGGTGCCGCCGAAGCCGGATTTGGCAAGCCAGATATTATCCGGCTGATCTTTCGACCATTTCTGCTCGGCCGAACAGCATGCGTGATCGCTGACGATCCAGTCGATCTTGCGTTCGAGCACGGCCTGCCAAAGCGCCTCCACGTCCTCACGCGGACGAATAGGCGGATTGACCTTGGCGCGCACGGCACATTTGCAATCGGTGTCGAGAAGGAGATGCCCGACCGTCACTTCCCGGCGGAAGCCAATGTGGGGAAAGACTTGCTGCATGGTCCATGCGGCATCGACCGCCTTGCGCGAGGAGAGATGCAGAAGGTTGATGTTGATGCAATTGGTTTCATTGGCGAGGTAACAAGCGATCCAGACCGCGAGTCCCTCGGAATGCGGTGGCCGTGCGGCGCTATAGGCCTTCAATCCGCTCAACTTGCCCTCACGTTGAACCATCGTCGTGTAGGCGTTAAGGATCTCCGCCAGCTCACAATGCAGACTGACGCTGATATGGCTAGCCAGCTTTGGGTTGCGATCCATAACCGAGCGCGCCGAGCGCATGATAAACTCAAAATGCGCGATGTCGTAATGGTCGTCGGGGCCCAACATCAGAAATTCGTTCTGACGATCTGATTTACCGTGCAGCCCGTATCCGCCGTAGAACATGAAGATCTTGAAGGACGTCACGCCGTGTTCGAGAGCGAGATACTCCATTTCGCCGAGGTGCCGGCTTTCGATCGGCGCGACGTGATAGCCATAGTCGACCCAGAACCGCCCTTCTGACAGTTTCAAAACTTGCGGCATGACCTCACGGTACGGGCCGCTACGATTGAGGTAATAGGCGCCAGTTCGGAAGTAATTCAGGCTGGAGGTGACGCCGCCCATCGCGGCAGCTTTGCTTTCGCTCGCCGCGTCTTCGGCGAGCGGTCGATAGATTCCGACGTGCATGTGCGCGTCAACGCAGCCCGGGAAAGCCAGATACCGCTTCGCGTCGAATATCTCATTTGCATCGTCGGCGCGGATTTCCGGCGCTAGCCGCGCCACTTTGCCGTCCTTAATGCCGATGTCGAGTCCGTCTACGCCGCTGACGTTGGGGCGAACCACACGGGCATTCTTGATGACTAGATCGAATGATTTCATCGCGGCTTTCTCACTTTCGTGTCGTCAGTTTCCGGGCCCGCATAGCGGGCGCCACGCTCAAGCATCTCCGGCGTCCCGACTAGGTGATTGATGGCCTTGAAGTCGAACATGCGCTCGCGGAACTGTTTGGTGCTGCCATGCGTCTTCAGCGATCCATAGAATTCCTCGGCGGTTCTCGCGAGCGTGCGCACGATGCCGCCCGGGAAAATCACCAACGCGAAGCCGAGCGTTTCAAGCTCACTTGCTGCTAGCATCGGCGTTTTGCCCCCTTCCACCATGTTAGCCATCAGCGGTGCAGATTCGGCCAATCGCGCGCCGATACGGGCCAGCTCGTCACGAGACCGGGGAGCTTCGACAAACAGCACGTCCGCGCCCGCTTCGCGATAAAGTACGGCGCGTGCGATGGCGCGATCGAAGCCTTCAACGGCGACGGCATCGGTCCGGGCGATGATCAGTGTGTCGCGCGACGAGCGCGCATCGGCGGCTGCTTTCACCTTGCCCGCCATTTCTTGCGCGGGGATTAGCGCTTTGTCCTCGAGATGGCCGCAGCGTTTGGGAAAATGCTGGTCCTCGATCTGGACGGCATTGGCGCCCGCGCGCTCAAGCAGCCGCACGGTGCGCTGGACGTTGAGCGCGTTGCCGTAACCGGTGTCGGCGTCGATGATCAAGTGCGCTCCGACACGGTCACGGATGAGCGTCACGGTCTGTACCACCTCATTTACACTGACCAGACCGATATCGGGCCGGCCAAGCCGCGAATAGGAGATGCCGGCGCCGGAGACATAGAGCGCTTCGAAACCAACGCTCTCGGCAATCAGCGCTGTGAGCGCGTCGTAGACACCTGGAGCGATCAGGATCGGCCCGCGGTTCAGTCGCGCAGATAGTGTAATCTCAACCATGAGCTCAAAGTCCCAAATAGGCGCGTTTCAGTGCTGGATCGGCGCCTATGTCCGCAGACGGACCGGACATGACGCATTGTCCCTCGGCGAGGATATAGGCGCGGCGCGCGATCTCCAGGCTTTGCGCCACGTTCTGCTCGACTAGAAGAACCGCGACGCCTTCGGCGTGAATACGTGCAACGAGCGCGAACAATTCCTCGACCAAGAGAGGCGAAAGCCCGAGTGAAGGCTCGTCGAGAATGAGCAAGCGCGGCTCCGCCATCAGGCCGCGGCCGATAGCAAGCATCTGCTGCTCGCCGCCTGATAGCGTACCGGCGCGTTGAGTACGGCGCGACTGTAGGCGCGGGAAGAATGCGAACACCCGATCGCGATTGGCGCCGCGCCGCGAACCAGCGCGGCGATAGCTGCCGAGATCGAGATTCTCGCTGACCGATAAGTTGGGGAAAATCCGCCGGCCCTCAGCTACGTGAATCAGTCCTCGTGCAACGATCGAGGCCGGCTTCTCGCGCTCGATTGCCACTCCATCGAACTGGATTGTACCAGTGCGCGCACGCAACAGCCCGGAAATGGTACGATTGAGCGTTGATTTGCCGACGCCGTTGGAGCCGAGTACGGCGACGATCTCGGCAGAATCGACCTGAAGGTCAATGCCGCGCAATACGTCAGCATCGCCATAGCCCGAATGCAGATCGGTCACTTTAAGGAGCGGTTCAGTGGGCATGCGCGCTCCGGACTTTGTCCGCGGCACCATGACCGAGATAGGCTGCCACCACGGCGGGGTCGGCCACCACCCGCGCGGGGCTGCCTTCGGCGATGATCCGGCCTTCCGCCAGCACGAAAACATGCTCGGCGAGGCTCATCACTGCCTGCATGACATGCTCGATCATGATGACGGCGATGCCGCGTGTGGACAACGCTCGGATGGTCGGGATGACGTCGCGGATTTCCGAGGGATTGAGCCCGGCCAGCACTTCGTCGAGCAGCAGAAGTTTCGGCTCCGTCGCAAGCGCGCGCGCAAGTTCAAGACGTTTTCGTCCCGCGATTGTCATAGTATGCGCCGGCCGGTCAAGCATCTCGCCAAGACCGACGTCACGTCCCACCTGTTCCGCCATGGCTAGCGCGGCGGCCCGCGCGCGATGACGCAGATGCGCGCCGACCAGAATGTTGTCGCGCACCGTCAATCTCGCGAATGGCTGCACCACCTGAAAGGTGCGTGCAACGCCACGCCGGGCGAGGCGGTGCGGCGGCTCGCCGGTGACATTTTCGCCGTCAAAGAGCACACGGCCGGTGGTCGGCTTGAGGAAACCGGAAATCATGGAAAACAACGTCGTCTTGCCAGCGCCGTTGGGCCCGATGAGCGCAGTGATCCGTGCTGCCGGCGCCGAAAGTGTAGCGGCATCGACTGCCAGCAATCCGCCGAAGCGGCAGGATACGTTTTCAACGGCTAGGAGCGGTTCAGCCATGGGCCGCCAACGCCCGTTTGCGGGGACTGAGGAACCGGCGCGCGAGGTATTCCCGCATGTCGGCAAGCGCACCTACAAGGCCGCGCGGCGCGAACCGTATGACCAGCACGAGCACCGCGCCGTAGATCATTAGATCGAGACCAGGTGCGTCGCCGGTGATGAGCTTGGCGGTCTCACCCAGCGATTTCACCATCAGCGCGCCAAGGAGTGGACCGAATGCGGCACCGACACCGCCGATGATCGGCGTGAGCAGGGCCTCGATCGAAATCCAGGTGCCGTAGCCGATGCCGGCATCGATGAAAAGGAAATACTGGGCATAAAAGCAACCCGCAGCGGCGGTGATGGCGGCGGAGACGATCATCGCCCCGAGCTTTACCCTAAAAGCGTCAACGCCGAGCGCCTGCGCAGCATCTTCGTTCTCGCGCACTGCGATCAGCCAGGCGCCAAAGCGCGAGCGTTCGATTAGTTGGGTGACCGCAAGCGAAATCGCCACCAGCGCGAGGATGGCGAAATAGAACATCGCCCGACTCTGGAACTGGAACGATACCGCGCGCAGATCGAGGTTGATCAGGATACCGACACCGGCACCGGTAACCGGTGTGACGCTAGCCAGTATGCGCAGAACCTCCGCGAAAGCGAGCGTCACCAGCGCGAAATACGAGCTGCGCAGCCCCGCGCGAAAGGCTAACCCCCCGATAATTGCTCCGGCGATCGCGCCCGCAGCGACGCCGCAGGCAAACCCAATCCACGCATTGACACCACAACGCACCTGCAAAATCGCGGTCATATAAGCGCCAGTGCCGAAGAATGCGGCATGACCAAACGAATATTGCCCACCATAGCCACCGAGGATGTTCCAACCCTGACCTGCCAATGCGACCATCAAGGTTACGATCAGGAAATTGAGCACGACATTCGAGTCCACGAAGGCTGGCACGAGCGCGAGCGCCGCCACGACGACAGCAATCGGCACAAACGTCTTCATGCGCTCGCTCCGAAAAGACCGCGCGGGCGAACAAGCAATACGACGATGAAAATCAGGAAGATGCCGATCTGGCCAAGCGACTCGCCGAAGAAAAAGCCGCCGAGGCTTTCTACCACGCCGATTAAGAGGCCGCCAATAAGTGCGCCAAGCACCGAGCCCATGCCGCCGAGAACGACAACAGTGAAGGCGATCAGCACGAAAGCGTTGCCAGCGCTGGGATTGACGTAATAGTTCGGAATCAGGAGACACGCCGCGACGGCGATGCACGCCGTGCCGATCCCGAAGGCTATGGCGTAGACATGAGCCACATCAATGCCGGCCAACTCCGCGCCGAGCTTCTCCACGGCCACCGCTCGAATTGCCTTGCCGGTGTCCGTCAAGCGCATAAACGCCCACAGGACCAGCGTCACGGCAAACACCGCGGCGAACGAGATCACCCGCGATACGGCAAGGAACGTGAAGCCGAAATCGATAGTTTTAAATCCGTAAGCAAGTTCGACGGTGCGGGTGTCAGCGTGAAATTCGTAAAGCAGCGCGTTCTCGATGAGCACACCAAGGCCGAGCGTTACTAGAAGCATGTTGCGGTCATCGCCGCGCGAGGCTGGGCCAACGATGAACCGTTGCAGCGCATAACCGAGTGCGAAGAAGGTTGGCGCGAGAAAAACTGCAGCGAGATAGGGATCTATGCCGAGCTTCTGCCAGACGAGGAACGCGGCAAACAGGGCTGCGCTGAGCAGCGCACCATGAGCAAAATTGATGATGTGGAGCACACCATAGATTAACGTCAACCCTAGAGCGACTAGGGCGTAGATCGAACCGGTCATCAGCCCGTTGAGAGCGGCTGTGATGAGGATGAGGGGGGAAAGCACGTCGTCAGTTGCAAGCGGAGGGGCGCAATCCAGCATCGAAACGGGAGTTCTGGGTTGCTTCTTCGCTTCGCTCCTCGCAATTATGCCGCTAAGCCGGCCTCCTAGGTCGGCACTGGGAAGACCGCTTTCGCGTTGGCGAACTCGGCGGGCAGTATCACCTTGATGTCGTTATCGAGCACCTGGGTATTGGCTGGCGCCGCGCCCTCATTGTTGCCGCTGACGAACTTGGTCGGGCCGTAGGGCATGATTGGGCTGACGAACGTCGAGTTTGCCAGCGCCGCAATAAGCTTAGCGCGATCGCCTGACGCCGCATGCTCGAGCGCGTCGGCGACAAGATGGACAGCGTTATAGTTCATATACAGCTCGTAAGTGAAGAATTGTCCCTGGTCTTCAACTTTCTTCTTCAACTCGTTCGCCTTGGCACTCTTTGGGTTGAACCAGTGATTGCAGTCCATGATGTACTTGGCGGCGTCGGGAAATTCCCTGACAAACTTGTAGGAAGATGCGGCGCCACCGAGCACCGAATAAATGCCCTTCGGCCGCACGTGTTGTTCCAGCATGGTACGGGCGAGAAGTACATATTCGTTGTAGTAATTTGCAGGAATAACGAGGTCGGGATTCTGGGCCTTGATCTTGAGCACGACAGTGTTGAAGTCGCGCGTCGGCGTCGGGTGCGGAATCGTCTCCAAGATTTCAAAGCCCTTAGCCGGCAGCTGCGCGTTGAGGAGCTTGGCGAGACCTGAGCCGAACAGCGAATCCTCGTGAACGATGATCACGGTTCTCGCCGGCTTGCCAGCCGCTTCATTGATCGTCACCAGATTGTCCAGCGCGGTTTTGGAAATGACGCCGAAGCCGGGCCCGAAACGGAACGTATTCTTCAACCCTCGGGTAACAATAGAGTCGGCGACGCCAACATCGACGACGTAAGGCAGGTCATAGCGTGCGGCGGCCTGGCTGACCGCGAGACAAATGGAGGAGGAATAGCCGCCGATGATGCAGGAGGCTTTCGCAACATTCATCTTTTCCACTTCGGCAGTGCCGCCGTCAGGCGTCGACTGCGCATCACCGAGCAGCGGTTCAATACGACCTAGCCCCTTAATGCCGCCCGTGGCATTGATCTCATCGACCGCCAGGGTCGCACCGATGCGACCTTGCTGGCCGGAATAGGACAATGCACCAGTGACAGGGTGCAAAAAACCAATCTTGACCCCGGAACCCTGAGCGCGCAACGCAGCTGGCATAGTCAGGCTGCCGGATACGGCGGCAAAGCCAAGCACCGTTTTGGCGAGGAATCGGCGACGGTTGATCGGATCTTTTTGCACTGACATATCTTCGTCCTCTTCCGGTATCGTAGCAGCGGCCGGTTGGCCGCTCCCTTGTTGGCGTCAAATTTCAGCACCAGTCGTGATCGCATTCGCCGGGCCATTGTGACGCACGACGGGCGACCAGATCTTGGTACCGGGCCTACCCGACCGCACCAAATCCATTTCGAACGCGTAGCGGTCGGGGCGATAGCGCGCGTGCAGATGTTCGACGGCGCGTCCGGATTGATCGTAGACGATGCGGACGAGCTCGATGAGCGGTGAGCCGGCGCGTACGTCCAGCGCTTGCGCGACCTCAGGCGTCGCCAGCCCGGCGCTGATGCGCTGTCGGGCATGCTCGACTTTCAAACCGGCGCGCTCAAGCAGCTCCAAGAGCGGCCGCGAGGCGAGCTCATGCTTGGTGAAAGTCAAGGCGACACCTTCGGGTATATGGGTCGTTAGATAGGAGAATGGCACCCGGTCGATTGAGCGCATGCGCACCGAGCGCTGTAGCAGGTGATCCGGCCCAACACCGAGAGCTTGCGCCACTCCGCGAGATTGGCAAGCACGCCGGAAATGTCCGCGGTCACCGGCGCTGGCGCCGGCCGATAAACCACACGGGTGTCGACGCTGCGCCGGCGCTCGATGAATCGTTCGCGGGCCAGCTCACCAAGCGCACGCCGCACAGTAGCCCGCGATACGGCGTAAAAATCAGCGAGTTCGTTTTCGGTTGGTAGCCTCGAGCCGAAGTGAAACGTGCCGTTCAGGATTCTGTCCCGCAGGATCAAATAGACCTGCTTGGCCTTCGCCTCGCCCAGCCAATCGCTCAAGCGTGCCTCCTGGTCACGCTGCTTTACTTAGTATCTTTTAGCGTACAATATTCGCTGCAGCAGGTACAAGCCCACGATTGTTTCGGCCGCGGTGAAAACGCATGAGCGAGCCGCAAACCCTCATCGACAAGCTTTGGTCTGCGCACGAAATCACGCGGCGCGAGGACGAGGCTTCACTACTCTGGATAGATCGCCACTACGTGCATGAGGGTTCGTTTCATGCCTTCACTCAGATGCAGCAACGCGGAGGCGTCGTCGCGGAGCCTGCACTGACCTTTGGCATCGCTGATCACTACGTGCCGACGCGCGGTCGCAACCGATCGATCGCCGATCCTGGCATCGCGAAAATGGTGAGCACGCTCGAAGAAAACGCCGCCGCGAACAAGATCGAGCTTTTCGGCCTGGGCGATCCGCGACAAGGCATTGTGCACGTCGTCGGTCCTGAACAAGGCTTGACGCTCCCCGGCTTGCTGATCGTCTGTGGCGACAGCCATACCTCGACACACGGCGCGTTCGGCGCCTATGCGTTTGGCATTGGCGCTTCCGAAGTAGCGCACGTCTTAATGACGCAAACGCTGTGGCAGAAGAAGCCGAGAAGCATGCGCGTTATGGTCGACGGCAAACTGATTGCCGGCGTCAGTGCAAAGGACATCGCGCTTGCCATCATCGCGCGCATCGGTGCGGATGGCGCTCGGGGCCATGCGGTCGAATTCGCTGGCAGCACCATTGCGGAACTGTCGATGGAAGGACGCATGACCTTATGCAACATGTCGATCGAAGCTGGGGGGCGCTGCGGCACGGTCGCGCCAGACGGGAAAACCTTCGCCTATTTGAAAGACCGGCCTTACGCGCCCAAGGGCGCCGCGTTCGACCGAGCGGTCGAAGCGTGGTCAGCGCTTGTCTCCGATTCCGGCGCTGCGTTTGATCGCGAAGCGGCGCTCGATGCCAGCGCTATTGCCCCGATCGTCACCTGGGGCATCACGCCGGATGACGCGCTGCCAATCGACGGGCGCGTACCCGATCCGGCGCGCGAAAGTGACCCGGTACGCGCTAAATATTTGCGTGATGCAATCGACTATATGGGCGTCGTGCCTGGCAGGAAGTTGACTGAGATTTCGATCGACCGCGTATTCATCGGCTCTTGTACCAACGCGCGTATTGAGGATCTGCGCGCAGCGGCTGCGGTGCTCGCCGGCCGCTTGAGCAAGGTACCCGGCCTGGTCTCACCAGGCTCAAGCGCGGTGAAGCAGCAGGCGGAACAGGAGGGGCTCGACCGTACCTTCCGCAACGCGGGCCTCGAATGGGCCGATGCGGGCTGTTCCATGTGCATTGGAGTAAACGGCGATCTCGTCCCGCCCGGCGAGCGTTGCGCCTCCACGACCAATCGAAACTTCCGTGGCCGGCAAGGTCCCGGCGCGCGTACCCACCTGATGTCGCCGGCTATGGTGGCGGCCGCTGCGGTTTGCGGTCATCTCGCCGATGTCCGGGTGCTGCTTGCGGCCCGGAAGTGACTCTGATGGACAAATTCATTCGCCTGACCGCCAGGGCTTGTCCGCTTCTGCTCTCCAATATCAACACGGATCAAATCCTGCCTGCACGTTTTCTGAACTTGCCGCGCTCGCCTGAGCTTGGGCGCGTGCTGTTCTGTGATTTGCGGCGCGACAGAGCGGGCGATTTGCTCCCGGACTTCCCGCTCAATGTCCCGGCGGCACGCGATACCAAAATCGTGCTTGCAGGACGGAATTTCGGCGGCGGCTCTTCGCGCGAATCCGCCGTCTATGCGCTCTACGAGGCTGGCGTTCGGTGCGTCATTGCGCCGTCGTTCGGCGATATCTTCGCGCAGAACTCGGTCAAGAACGGCTTACTCGCGGCCATCCTAGCGGACACAGATTTGACCGAGCTTGGTGCTGCGGTCGCCGCCGACCCAGCGTTGCCCGTTACCATCGATCTCGAGCGACAGACCATCTCGCGCGGCAACCGCAGCTACAAATTCGCAATCGATCCGGTCAGCCGCAATCAGTTGCTCAACGGGTGGGACGACATCGATTTGACGAAAAATCACAGCGATCGAATTGCGACGTTCAGGCTTGCAGATCGCCAACGCAGGCCATGGGCTCAGCTCTGAAGTGACGCCCGTCGTGCTGCTCTCAACGGGCAGTCGCCGAATGATTAGTGCAGACTTTTTGCCGAACGGAGCTGCCGATCCGCCGGGCAAGCTTCTCCAGGTCCTGATCCGTGAGGTCGGGCAGGACGGCTTTCGGATCGCGCAGTAAGCTTACCGGGGATTTCCTCGGCCACATGCATGCCACTTGCTTGGGACAGCCGGTAAGGCACTTCCCGCGAGTTAGGACGATGTGCTGCGGCCACGCCCCGGCATTCGGGGGGCTGCTTATGGGCTCCAGATGCGGGCAGTCCGCTGGCGCGATATGTTCCGGGCCATGACCAATCCCTATGGCATCACGCTCGATCAAGCGTCGCTTCGATGGGCGGCCGCTGAGGGTGTGCCCGAGTCGGTCATCGCGGCCATTTGCCTGCTCGGCGAAAAGAGCGTGGACGAGATCGTTGCCAGACTTACAACGGTCGAACTGGAGCAGGTCATCAGGATCGTCGGGCGGTCTCCGAGAGGCTATCCGCCCGGAGCGTATGGCGCCCTCAAAGAACAGCGAGACAGGCGGTCGACGAAGCCGCCGGTCGAGTGCGGTCTGGGCGATGAGCGCGTCAGCGCAGGAACTGCCCGCATGCGTAGGACACGCGAGCGCAGGCGAAAGAACTTGCGCTTGGTGACTATCGAGGTGCCTCTGAACGCCTACGAGGCGGCAAAACGCGGCGATTTCGCCGGGATCATCACGGTGTTAAATGCCTGGTTCGATCAGCCGGGCCGATGAGGCGGACCGTCCGCCGCATTTACCGGGAAATCCGAGCTTCGAGCATTCGGGCCGTTGCGCGCAACCGGTTATAGGTCTTCCAGTGCATGTAACGCGGGCGGGGCGGAAACGGTGTAGACAGCATTGGCGCCCCGCCAAGCTTTTGGCGAATTTTGTAAAGCCGGATGAATGTCCGGCCTTTTGCGCTCTTGCGTCGCGAGGCATGCCATAGCCGCGCGCAGTGCTGGCAGGCGCATCGTTCGTCGATCCCAAGAGGAGGCGAACCCTGCGTCGGCAGAGCGGGCAAGCCAGCCAATAGTTATAGAAGATCCCGCAGCTTTCCCAGGTCAGCGGCACAGTCACGTGCCGCCCGTTACGTAACTCTAGCTCAAGGCTCGCCGACTCGAGCCGGAACGAGCGCAGCCACGGCCACGTCAATGCACAGTTTCGCCATACCGTACCAACCGACCGATCAAAGACGCGATACCTGTACAGCTCACGCACGTCGAGCGCGGCCCTCCGATAGTCTTCGACCGTGCGATGTTGAGGCGGCCAGAGCGCCATAGCTCCACACCTTTCTGCCTCGCACTTCAGGTCGATGATACCATCGGCGACGCCTACCGTTAGGGCCGCTCGGGATCTGCGGAGGAGGCGACTCCGAAGCCACTAATTGGCGCGGCGATCATAGCCCGAGACGGGGGTGTCAACTTTGCTCGATTTCGGAGCATTTTTGACCCGGAAAAAGTCTCAACTCCCTTTGATCCAAAAGAAATTGTGCTCAGCCTTCCAAGCTTATGACGAGGGTTCGATTCCCTTCACCCGCTCCAACCCTCGCGTCTTCGGCGCTGCAGATGCGCGCCAGGGCTTAGCACCCCGAGGCCAACGCGGCACCTTGCGTTGCCGCCGACGAAAGGGCATGAAATCGCTACAGCCTGAAACCGCGGGCGCCGCTCTCGTGCACTTATACATTAAGTCTCGCGCAAGCCAGCCGCGGTCTAGGAGTGTAGCTCAACGGCTAGAGCACCGGTCTCCAAAACCGGGGGTTGGGGGTTCGAATCCCTCCACTCCTGCCA
>Ga0187784_10002688_pt1 | contig 14271 bp, 14 predicted proteins | sample 1015_SJ02_MP15_2_FD_132964 | JGI IMG/M metagenome (GOLD analysis project Ga0187784, IMG submission 132964) | Tropical peat soil microbial communities from peatlands in Department of Meta, Colombia - 1015_SJ02_MP15_20_MG | ecosystem: Environmental > Terrestrial > Soil > Wetlands > Peat | place...
GAGGAACACGTGCGCACGGGCAAGCCGATTGTGTACACCTCGGGGGACAGCGTGTTTCAGATCGCGGCGCATGAAGAGGTGATTCCCATCGCGGAGCTTTACCGCATGTGCGAAATCGCGCGGAAGCTGCTGGACGGGAAACATCGCGTGGGGCGCGTGATCGCTCGGCCGTTTACGGGCACGCCGGGGAGTTTCACGCGCACTTCGCGGCGTCACGACTACGCTGTAGAGCCGCCAAAGCCCATGCTGCTGGATGTGCTGCAGGAGCGCGGCGTGCCGGTGTTTGGTGTGGGGAAGATTCACGACATTTACAACGGGCGCGGCGTGGAGGACCACGTCACCACAAAGTCGAATGCCGATGGGATGGAGAAGCTCTCCAGGGCAGCGCGGGAACGCAAGCGGGGGTTGATTTTTTGCAATCTAGTGGATTTTGACATGCTCTACGGGCATCGCAAGGATGTCGAGGGATTCGCGAAATCACTGGAGGAATTCGATGCGGCGCTTAGCAACTATCTGCCTCTTCTCGGCGAGCGCGACCTGCTGATGTTGACCGCGGATCACGGCTGCGATCCCGACCCACGCTGGGAAACGACGGACCATTCGCGGGAATACGTACCGATCCTGGCGTATGCGCCGTCACGCGGGGTAGGCAGCGATTTGGGAATACGCGCGACGCTGGCAGATATGGGACAGACCATTGCCGAGAATTTCGGTGGTTCCCTTCCTCACGGCAAGAGTTTCCTCTCCCAGTTGGTCTGAACCCCGATAGCTCGATCGATATGGCTTGAAGTAGACGTGGCGAACGGCCTCCCGCATACGCAGCCAGAAGGCCGCCCCTACGAACGTGAAGCTATTTGCCGCTGGCGGTGGCAGGCGCGGCGCTGCCCGGGGCGTAGTAGCCGTTGCGCGTGCGGGGGGTGAGTTTGCCGTGGCCGCGCGAAAAGACGTCGACGTGCACGCTGCGGAAGGTGCCGTCGCGTGCGGAGTTCGAGGGGTAGTACGCCAGGGTGTACTGGTGGCGAATGTCGTGGGCTACCTGCTCGCAGATGGCGTGAACGTCCTCGACATTTTCCGGGAAGTAGGCCACACCGCCGGAAGCCTGAGTGATGGACTGAAGCGCGCGGCGAGCGGTCTTGGCGCTCTTCTTGCTTTCTTCGCTGAGCAGGCCGATGGCGTAGACCACAGTGTCGGTTTTCTGAATTTCGCGGACGGTTTTCTCGAGCGTGCTGCGGCTGGTGTTATCTTCGCCGTCCGTCACGATCAGCAGAACCTTCTTTTCCTTGCTTCCCTTTTTCAGGTGGTCGAGTGAACCGATAATGGCGTCGTAAAGAGCGGTGCTGCCGCGGGCGTCGATGCGTTCGAGAGCTTCCTTGAGTTCGGGAATGCTGTTGGTGAAATCCTTATCCAGGTCGAGATAGAAGTCGTCGTTGAAATTGACGACGAAGGCTTCATCCTGAGGATTGCTGGCCTGTACCAAGGTGAGCGCAGCTTCGTTGACCCGGGGGCGCTTGTCGCGCATGCTGCCGCTGTTGTCGATCACCAGGCCCATGCTGACGGGAATGTCTTCGCGTTTGAAAATAGAGAGCTTTTGCTCAACCTTATCTTCGTAAACCCGGAAATTGTCCTGGGTAAGACCATCGACGAATTTGCCGCGATCGTCGAATACCGCCGTATGAAGGACCACCAGGTTCACATTCAAACTGATCTTCCCGCCGGACTGCTGCGGGGCATTGGAATTCTGTTGTGCGCCAGGAGGGGGTGGCGGCGGGGTGTTCTGAACCGGAAGCTGGGCGTGCACGGCGGCAGCTAACACACTGAAGAGCAGAAGAAAATGGACGAGAAACCGCAACGAGCGAAGCAACTCAGTGAGCCGGGGCGTAGTAACCGGTCTTGGAGTAGACAGAGAGCGGCGGCAGACCCTTTGGCGGCCGGAGCTTGACCTTAATCTTGCGCCAGCGGGCATCGTGAGTGTGGTTGCTCGGTTTGTATCCCAGCACATATTGATTGCGCAGCTCCATGCCGATCTTGGACGCGATGTCCGGCAGATCATTTAGATGCTCAACAGCGAAGACACGCCCACCAGTGAGTTCGGTAATTTCGGCGAGCAACGAAGGGCCGTTGAGTTCCTCCGGCGTACGATTGCGATAACCAAGCGGGTCGTAGATACCGATGGCATAGAGCTGAGTGTCGGCTTCCCTCACCAGACGCTTGATATCGTTTTCGTTGTACCTACTGTGATTATCGCCTCCATCGGAAAGGATGAGCAAGGCGCGTTTGGCGTTATGTGCACCCCTCATCTGACTCAAGCCGAGATAGATGGCGTCAAGGAGAGCGGTTCGGCCTTTCGGGGCGGTCATGGCCATACGGCTCTGGAGATCTTCCACACTATTGGTGAAAGTGCTGGTGAGTTCGGCGCGTTCATTGAAGCTCACCAGGAAGAACTCGTCCTGAGGATTTGCGGTCTTGAAGAACTCCAGCGCCGCTTCGCGGGCTTTATCCACCTTATTGGCCATGCTGCCACTGAAGTCGAAGATCACACCAATGGAAATGGGGACATCTTCAGAAGAAAAGCTGACGATTTCCTGCTCGACGTTGTCTTCAAAGACGCGAAAATTGTCCGGATCCAAGCCGGTCACCAGACGATTGTAGGGATCCGTGACGGTCACGTTGACCAGCGCCAGATCAACATCGGCGCGAATTACCTTACCCGGACGGATCGGAACGGGCGGGGTATCCCGGGTAAAATCTCCGGTTTTCTGGAGAGTAGCAGGCAAACTGGCAGCGGCGGGCTTGGGGTCTTGGGAGGCTTCCTGGGCCAGGAGAGTGACCGCGCAGCACACCAACAACAGGCACGTGAGCAGGACGGAACTCGCACGGTCGGAGACTGCGCGCGTCTTGCGTAAATCGCGTTGCACCCTACTCCCCCCTCCTCTCCGCTGTCGAGAGGGCCGCGCGGTGAGTTCATGATAGCACCGGGTCCGGGGAAGGCAAGCCCTTCGGTCGTGCACGTGCGACAACGTGCAAGCGTAGTGCCGAGCGCCTGAGAAGTGCTAGCATCGCTGGAAGATTGGTCAAGGAGCATGGAGAGGCGAGACTGCAGATATGAGTGATCCTCAGGTTGTGGTGGTGATTCCTTCGCGATATGCGTCCAGCCGCTTGCCGGGAAAACCCTTGGTTTCGTTGGGAGGAAAGCCGATGGTGCAGCACGTGTACGAGCGGGCCAAACTGGCGCAGACCGTCTCGCGCGTGCTTGTAGCCACCGATGACGAACGCATCGTGGAGGCGGTGAAAGCCATGGGAGGCGAGGTGCGCATGACTCGCTCCGATCACCGGACAGGGACGGAGCGAATTGCGGAAGTGGCAGCGCACGAGCCGGCGGAGATTTTTGTGAATGTTCAGGGGGACGAGCCGCTGATCGATCCGGTGGCTATTGATACGGCGGTTGGGGCGCTGCTGGAAGAGCCCGAGGCGCAAATCGCAACGGTGGCGACGCCGATTCGGCACGCGGCGGACATCATGGACCCGAACGTGGTGAAGACGGTGCTCGATTTTGAAGGAAATGCGCTGTACTTTTCCCGCGCACCGATTCCCTGGATTCGCGACACGCAGCAGAAGTTGCATGTGAAGTACTGGAAACATCTCGGGCTGTACGTGTTCCAGAGGGAGGCGCTGCTGGAGTTTCCCACCTTGCCTCAGGGAGAATTAGAGAAGATCGAACAATTGGAGCAATTACGCTGGCTGGAAAATGGTTGGCGCATCCGAGTGGCCGAAGTGGCGCATGATTCCGTGAGTGTGGACGTGCCGGAAGATGTGGCACGGGTGGAGAAGCTGTTGCAGGAAGCCAAGCAGGCGGGGGATTGACGCCTGGGCAGAGACGCTGGCGTGAAAGCCAGCGCTAGAAAGAGAATGCTGGGTCGCCTCGGGAGCGTCCCCTGGCGAGTACCATTCGCTGGCCGGCTGGAAGCCGGCGCTACCAAGAAGAAGCTACTGCTGGCTGATGATGCCAGCGATGGTGCGGTTACTGTCCGAAGTGACCAGGAAAGCCGTCGAGGGGTTCACGAAATAGGCCTGGAAATTAACGGTCGCAGAAGGGGAACCGTTCACCGCGAACTTGTAAAGGTTGTTCGCGGTGCCATCGCCGTTGATGGTGAGCGTGCCGGCGAGAGGAACATCGGTGAATAGAGAAGTGCCACTGAGCCCGAGTTCGAAGTAGTCCGTGGCCCCTGCAATGTTCCCGCTTGACGTGTTCGCGAGCGCGTACTGGCCGACGAAATCTTCCTCCAACGGGATGGCGGTGTTTGCGCCCAATTGCACGCCGCTCCAATAGAAAACGAAATTGCCAGTCAAGCCGCTGAGCGCGAAAGGCCCGGGACTCTGGGCGTTCATGGGCCCGCCGCCGATGACGCCTGCAGTGGTTTCCTGGACGACGGCCTGCGTGGAAGAAATCACGTAAAACACATTGTTGACGGTGATGCCAGAACTCGTGAACGTGAAGGTGCCGCGGCCGCTGCCTGGGTTGCTGGTATCGATGGCGTAAGAGGTGTTGGAGGCCTGCGAGGTGTGCGTGTAATTGCCGTTGTAATTGTCGTCTACCGAAAGGGAGCCGATGCCGCCGTTGCCATCGGAGCTGAAGCGGGCCACACGAGCGATGGGTCCTTGCGTTCCATGAACGAAAGCGCCGCCGATCAGATAGACGAAGCTCCCCGTGAACTGAGAGTTTTGGGTTGGAACAGGACCTGTTTGCAAAAGCGCGTCGCCCGAACTGCCGCCGAGAGCGTCCTCTTCGAGGATCACGATGTGCGTGGAGTCGATGATATAGAAAGCGAACGCATAGCCGCTGAAGGCCATCGTGCCGCGGCCGAAGGCGGCGCCGTTGCTGGGGTCCATGGCGTACGAGCCGGGAGCGATGAGCGTTGCACCGGAGGGAGCGAGGTTGCCGTTGTTGATGTCCATCGCGCCGCCGGTGACGGCGCCGGAGCCATTGGCGTTGAATTCCCCGATGAGAGAAATAGGCGCGGCGGCGTTTGGCAGAAATGTGACGCCCGATAACTCAAAAACGTACTGATTGTTAAGGGCGCTAAGCGAGAAGTCCGCGGGCGTCTGCAGGTGAATGGAGCCGCTGCTGGCGGCGCTGAGATCGGTCTGTACGACAAAACCGCTGTTGGCAGATTGCAGCGCGACGCTCAGCTTTAGGCCGCCACTCGCGGCTTGGAGAGAAATGACGCCCCGGCCGTTGGGCTGAATCGCGTAGGTGCCCCCGGTGAAGGAAACCACGGACGCCGGTTGGCCGGAACTGAGAGCGAGGACATCTTCCAGACCCGCGCTGATGTTTCCTGCACCATCGGCCGTGAATGAGCCGATGCGCGCAATGTACGCACCTGTCTCGGCTGCGATGCCGCTCATCAAATAGGCATACTGCCCTTTCAGACTGGCGTTCGAAAAATTGCCGCTTGGAGGAGGTGGCGCCGGAGTGGAACCGCCGCAGCCTATTATGGCCACGGCAAGCAAAACGAAAATGACGGACCCCACGCTCTTCATGATCAGCTGCCCCAAATCTCCACCTCGCTTTGAGTATGCCTGGATTTCAGAATAAATGTTTTTTGCTGCGGCGCAAGCGAACGGCTGGTCGGGCGTTGCGCCATCTGAAAATCGCGCGTAGCTTCCATGTGACTCCAACCCGGGGAGAATGAAAAGGTTCTGGCGCTGGGGCGCGCATAAAAAAGTTTGATAGTTAGCCTGCAAGAGATTGCATTGACAGTGCTGGAGGTGCCGGACATAATTGTATGTACGTCAATCCTGCGGAGGTTCGACAAGCTCAAATCTGCGCGTGCAGAGGCGAGCGACCCGGATGGCGCCAAAATATATATTTGTAACTGGTGGTGTGGTTTCTTCTCTGGGTAAGGGCGTAGCAGCATCCTCCATCGGTTGTCTCCTCGAAAGTCGCGGCTTCAAAATCACGCTTCAGAAATGTGACCCGTACCTGAATGTGGATCCCGGAACCATGAGTCCGTTCCAGCACGGCGAAGTGTTCGTGACCGACGACGGGGCGGAAACGGACCTGGACCTCGGTCATTACGAGCGCTTCACACACGTGAAGCTCTCGCGGGACAATAACTGGACCACCGGGCGCATCTACGAAACCATCCTGTCCAAGGAACGCCGCGGAGATTACCTGGGCAAGACTGTCCAGGTGATCCCGCACGTCACCGATGAAATCAAGCGGTGCATCAGGCGCGTTTCGGAAGGCGTGGACGTGGTCATCGTGGAAATTGGCGGGACGGTGGGCGATATCGAGTCACTGCCGTTTCTGGAAGCCATACGCCAGATGCGGCTGGAACTTGGCTACGAAAATACGCTTTTTGTACATGTGACCCTTGTCCCGTACATCGCGGCAGCGGGGGAACTCAAAACCAAGCCGACTCAGCACAGCGTGAAAGAGCTGCTGGGTATCGGAATTCAGCCGGATATTCTGCTCTGCCGCAGCGAACGGCCCCCGTCCATCGAGCTGAAACGCAAGATTGCGCTGTTTTGCAATATGGCGGAGTCCTGCGTGATTTCGATGCAGGACGTGAAGACGATTTACGAGGTGCCGGTCGAACTCAGCAAGGAAGGGCTGGACGGGCAGATCACGCGACAGTTGCGGCTGGAAGACCGGCCAGCGAATATGCAGCCCTGGCTCGAAATGCTGAACCGGCTGCATCACCCCAAGGGCGAAGTGCGCATCGCGATCGTCGGGAAGTACGTGCAACTCGAGGATGCGTATAAGAGCCTTCGCGAGGCGCTGCTGCATGGAGGCTTGGCGCACAACCACAAGACGGTAATCGACTGGATCGAATCCGAGGACATCGAGTCGGTGGAAATAGCGGAAAGACGACTAAAGAACTACGACGGTATCCTGGTGCCGGGCGGGTTTGGCAAGCGCGGCATTCAGGGAATGGTGTACACGATCCAGTTCGCGCGCGAGCACAAGATTCCGTTCTTTGGCATTTGCCTGGGTATGCAATGCGCAACGATCGAATACGCGCGGGATTGCGCCGGGTTGACGCGTGCAGACAGCACGGAGTTTGAGCCGCAAACGCCGCACCGCGTGATTTATAAATTACGCGAATTGCTCGGGGTGGACGAGATGGGCGGCACCATGCGGCTGGGCGCGTGGCCCTGCAAGCTGGAGCCGGGATCGTTCGCCAGCAAGGCATATGGGGGCGCGACGGAGATTAGCGAACGCCACCGGCACCGCTACGAATTCAACCGCGAGTATGAAAAGACCCTGGTCGCGGCAGGACTGAAAGTCACCGGGCGTACGCCGGACGAGAATTATGTGGAGATTGTCGAAGCCCCGAATCACCCGTGGTTCCTGGGCTGCCAGTTCCACCCGGAGTTTAAGTCGCGGCCGCTCGAGCCGCATCCATTATTTGCGGCGTTTATTGGAGCTGCGCTGGAACACAAGCTCCAGAAGTCGCGCCCTACGGGTAATGCCACGGCGGTCGAGACGCAACCACCCACGGCAGCGTTTCGCACTGCGCCGCAAGCCTCGGCCTAGTCACGGCGCGAGACGGCCCGTTTTCACGTCAGCTCTGTGATATCTTCTCCTCATCGATGACTGAGAGCCGCGAGATTGTGGTTGGCAACTTACGCCTGGGAGGCGGGAATCCGCTTTTTCTGATTGCCGGGCCGTGCGTGATTGAGTCGGAGTCGCACGCCATGATGATGGCGGAGCGGGTGGCGAAAACTGCCGCGAACGCCGGCATACCGTACATCTTCAAGGCTTCGTACGACAAGGCGAACCGCTCGTCGATCAGTTCGTTTCGCGGGCCGGGTCTTCGCGAGGGACTTCGGATTCTCGCGAAGATCAAGAAGGAGCTGCAGGTCCCGATTCTGACGGACATTCACGAGGCGGCACAGGCTGAAGCCGCAGCCGAAGTGGCGGACGTCCTGCAAATTCCCGCGTTTCTGGCCCGACAGACAGACCTGCTGCTGGCGGCGGCGAAGACCGGCCGTGTCATTAACATAAAAAAGGGCCAGTTTCTCTCGCCGTGGGACATGGGGAACGTGGTCGAGAAGGTGGCGTCTTCTGGCAATCACAACGTGATTCTCACCGAGCGCGGCGCTTCGTTTGGCTACAACAATCTGGTCGTGGACATGCGCACGTTTCCGATTCTGAAAAGATTCGGCTATCCCGTGGTGTATGACGTAACGCATTCGGTGCAGTTGCCTGGAGGGCAAGGAAACGCCAGCGGGGGGCAGCCCGAATTCATCGAGCCGCTGGCGCGTGCCGGAGTCGCCGCCGGTGTGGACGGCATTTTCCTGGAGACGCACGACAATCCACAGGCGGCGCTGTCGGACGGAGCGAATGCGCTGCCCTTGTGGCAACTGTCACAGCTGCTTTCGAGGTTGAAGGAACTGTCCGCCATGGTGCGGCGCTGGAGCGACGCATGAGCCTGGAGACCGCACGCCGGGTATTGCGTATCGAAGCGCAAGCGCTGAATGAACTGTGCGGGCGTCTCGACGCATCCTTCGATCGCGCGGTGGAGTTGTTGCTGGCCTGTAAGGGACGCGTGGTCGTAACGGGTATGGGCAAATCGGGACTGATCGGGCGAAAGATCTCCGCCACGCTTTCGAGCACGGGAACCCCTTCCTTTTTTTTGCATCCTGCAGAGGCTTTGCACGGGGACTTGGGAATGTTGGCGCGCGGCGATGTGCTGTTGGCGATCAGCTACGGCGGAGAAACGCCGGAAATTCTCAATCTGCTGGAAACACTGAAGCGGCTGGAAGTGCCTATCGTCGTGCTCACGGGCAATGGCAAATCGACGCTGGCGGGCGCGAGCGAGGTGGTGCTGGACGCGAGCGTGAAGGAGGAAGCTTGCACGCTGAACCTGGCGCCGACCGCGAGCACGACGGTAGCGATGGCGTTGGGCGATGCGCTGGCGATTGCGTTGCTCGAGAAGCGAGGGTTCCAGGTCGACGATTTTGCCGCGTTGCACCCCGCTGGGCGGCTGGGGAAAAAGCTGCTACGTGTGGAACACCTAATGCACAAAGGCGAAGCGGTCCCGCGCGTGTCGCCCGAAACACCGATGCCCGCGACGTTTCACGAAATGTCTGCAAAGAAGCTGGGCATGACTACGGTAACGAGCGCTGACGGTGAGCTCTTGGGCATTCTGACGGATGGAGATTTGCGGCGACTGATGGAGAAGCATGGCGGCGCGACGTTGGCGATGACCGCGGGCGACTGCATGATTCGCTCGCCGCAGACGATCGGCGCGAACCTGCTGGCGAGCGAAGCGTTGAATTTGATGGAGAAGAAGAAGATTACGTCCGTGGTGGTGGTGGATTCGGGGCGCAAGGTGCTGGGTGTAGTGCACCTGCACGATTTGTGGACGCTGGAATTGATTTAGGGCGGACTTCGCTCTGGGTGGAACGTGTCGCGCCTACGGCGCTTGAGGTTTTTCCGGATTAGGTTCCCAGCTCTCACGGGCTGGGCTAACTTCTGACGCGCCATTGGCGCTGTTTGGTTGCGGCGGAGAGCGAGAGGATTCCGCGATCATCAGTTTTCATTTTGCGGACATCGGGCGCAGCAATGCTGCGCCCCTACGAACGAGAGGATACTTTGGCGCGGTCGAGCAAAATACTTACGCGGGTGAAGAAGCGCGCGGCGCAGATTGAAGTGCTGTTGATGGACGTGGACGGCACGATGACCGACGGCGCGGTCACGCTGCTGAGTCAAGCGGACGGCTCGGCGCTGGAAATCAAGACGTTTGACGCCCACGACGGGCAGGGGCTGATGCTGGCGCAGATTGCCGGCCTTCGAACCGGCTGCATCACCGGCCGGGAGAGCGCTTCCCTGCTCCGCCGCGCGAAGGAATTGAAAATGGAGTTTGTCTACATGAAGCAACCAGTGAAAACTCCGGCGTACGAGGAAATTCTGGGCAAGGCGGGCGTGCCGGAAAACAGAGTTGCTTATGTGGGGGACGATTTGCCGGACCTGCCGATTATGCGGCGCGTGGGGTTCGCGGTCGCCGTGGGCGACGCGGTGGCGGAAGTGAAGAAGGCGGCGCACTACACGACCAAGGCGGCCGCGGGAAGAGGCGCGATTCGCGAAGCCGTCGAGGTGATTTTGAAGTCCAAGGGAATTTGGGAAGAGATGATCGACAAGGCGCGGGCGTAAAGGCGGAAAATAGAAATTAGAAGTTGGGAAAGGGGACAAGCGCGAAGGCGGATTGCGTCTACCTGAAGCGCGAGTTGAGATCCTTCGCTTCGCTCAGGATGACATCTTCTCTCCGGAGAGTAAGGGCCCTGGTTGACCTAAAGAGACGCGCGCATCTTGACTTCGGGCGTGGGTCGGAACAGACTCGGCGCAGAATCCTGCCGCAGATGAATGGCTGCCTTGCGGCGCCCAGAGGAGAAACTCAATGCGGACGAATTACCTGGCCGTTGTAGTCGCGGCGATTGCGTATTTCGTGCTCGGCGGAGTGTGGTATGGGGTTCTGTTCAACAAGGCATGGATGGCACTGGAGCATGCCACCGTGGAGCAAATGCACGGAGCGAGCCCCGCTCTGGCGTACATCGTTTCGTTTGTGCTGGAATTGTTAATCGCGTATTCGCTGGCGCAGCTTTGCATCTGGCGGAACGCCAACACGGCTGGACGAGGCGCGTCGGTGGGAGTGCTGGTTTGGATCGGATTTATCGGCCCAATTGCGTGCATGACTTATATGTTTGAAATGCGCCCGGCGACATTGTTTGCGATCAACGAGTTTTATCCGCTGGCGGGATTGGTGCTGATGGGTGCGATTCTGGGTGGTTGGACCAAGAAAGTAGCATAGAAGCAGGATTGACCGCTTCCCCCGTTCTCAGGAGATAATGTTCGCCGCTCGTTCGGAGAGCAGGGGGAGACTCTTGAAGCATCCATGGCACGACGTATCGCCCGGCGATGAATTGCCGCGGGATTTCCAAGCGCTGATCGAAATACCCCTGGGTTCCAACGTAAAGTACGAGCTTGATAAGGCGTCGGGATTGTTGCGCGTGGATCGCATCATTCACTCGGCCGTGTTCTATCCGGCGAACTATGGATTTATCCCGCAGACCTACGCCGAGGACAACGACCCTCTGGACGTGCTGGTGCTTTGCCAGGAACCGGTCCAGCCTCTGGCGCTAATCAAGGCCCGCGCTATTGGGGTGATGACCATGATCGATGCAGGCGCACCAGGCGACAAGATCATCTCCGTGGCCACGAACGATCCGGAGTTCAGCAGCTATTTGGAGGCGCGCGACCTTCCGCAGCACCGCTTGCTGGTGGTGAAACGGTTTTTTCAGGACTACAAGCAATTGGAAGGCAAGCAGGTGCAGGTGGAAGACATCAAGCCGGCGTATGCGGCTGTTGCGGTGATCGAGAAGGCGCTGGAGCGCTACAAGGCCATGCGGGATCAATTGCGGGCAGACAATCACTGAAGGGACAAACGATGAGTCGTGCGTTGAAATGGGCGGCGATCGCGTTGATGGGCCTGCTGGTGGCGCTTTATGTAGTGCTCAGCATCATGGCGGGCGGCCCGAGAGATGCGTTTCAGATGGTGCGCTTCGCGTTGCCGTACATGCATCGAGGGAATCTGCACGTCGGAGACGCCGCGCCGGACGTGAGGTTGGTGTCACTGGACGGAGCGTCGAGGTTTCAGTTGCGCGAGCAGTTGAAGGGTCGGCCGCTGGTGCTGGTGTTTGGGAGTTTTACTTGACCGCCGTTCCGTCGCCAGGTCGGCGATATCGTAAAAATCTACGAGGATTACAAAGAGCACGCGGATTTTCTGACCATTTACATCCGCGAAGCACACCCGACCGATGAATGGCGCATGAAATCGAACGAGAAGGACAAAGACGATGTGTGCTACGCGCAGCCGAAAACCTTGGAACAACGCGTGGCCATTGCGGACGATTTTACGAAACGCTTCAAGTTTGCCCTGCCGTTCGGCATCGATGAAATGTCCAACGCCGCGAATGACGCCTACGCGGCGTGGCCGGAGCGGCTGTACATTGTGGACGAAACCGGGCGCATTTCCTATAAAGGCGGCAACGGGCCCTTCAAATACGAGCCTAAAGAAGTCCGGGCGTGGCTGGCGCAGCGGTTCGGAGAAGTGAAACACGCGGAACCCACGACCAAATCGGCTGCAGCGCTGGAGCTGCGATAACATCGATCCGTAATTCCGTGAAAACCCGAAAAGAGAATCACGGCGTTGGCGGGAAACACGTGGGCCTGGCCCGCGCGATTTCCAAGCTCGGCTATTGCTCGCGCTCGCGGGCAGCGGAGCTCATTCGCGAAGACAAAGTCCGTTTGAACGGGAATCCGGTGCGAAATCCGGAGGCTCCGGTACGAATGGGGAAAGACCGCGTGGAAGTGGAAGGAAACATTCTGCGGGGCGTGGAGAAAATCTATCTGATGCTTAACAAGCCGCGCGGATTGGTGACCACGGCAGCAGACGAGAAGGGGCGGGACACGGTGTATTCCCTGTTGCCGGAAGATTTGCGGTGGGTGGCGCCGGTGGGGAGACTGGACCAGGCGAGCGAGGGACTGCTGCTGTTCACGAACGACTCCGAGTGGGCGGCGCCCATTACGGATCCCGTGTCGCACCTGGATAAGACCTATCACGTCCAGATTGGAGCCGTAGCGGACTCTCGAATGCTCGAGAGATTGGAGCACGGCATAGAAATGCCGGATGGCGAAACGCTAAAGGCAAAGCGGACGCGGCTGCTTCGAGCGGGCGAAAAGCATTCTTGGCTCGAAATCGTTTTGGACGAAGGGAAAAACCGGCAAATCCGTCGGATGCTTGATGCGCTGGGAGTCGAGGTGCTGCGGCTGGTACGCGTGGCGATTGGGCCGTTGCAAATTGGGGAATTGGCGAAGGGCACGTATCGCGAGTTGCGGATCGAAGAGAAGTTGGCGCTGGATCAAGCGATGGGCTTATAGCTGCTCCTCGCACAAAGCGCCCGCCTTCCGCTTGCCGCGGGCAGGCAGAAGGCGGCCGCTACAAAAACCTGGGCTTTCATTGAAGGCGAAGACTTAGAACTGTGCGTAAGGTCAGGTAGACGCTTTTCACACATCAGCGCGTTTTCGCGACGGGAGTGCGCACGCTGAATGATACAGTCATCGAATGACCCTGAACCTTTTTCGTTCACTGAAGCGGGACAAAACGTTTTCGGAGCCTGTTAACTGGGGCACATGCACGTTTATGCTGGGGCTGCACCTTGCGGCCCTGGCCGCCGTTTTCTTTTTCACGTGGAAGGCGCTGGTGGTTTCCCTTGTGATGTCGTGGGTGGCGGGCAGCCTGGGAATCGGCATGGGTTACCATCGGCTACTGACGCACCGTGGATACAAGACTCCCAAATGGCTGGAATACTTTCTGACCACCTGCGGAACCCTGGCGTTTGAAGGCGGCCCGATCGCCTGGGTAGCGACGCACCGGATTCATCACCAAAACACGGACAAAGACGGCGATCCCCATTCCCCGCGCGACGGAGGTTTGTGGTCGCACATGGGGTGGATTCTCACCGGACGAGCGATGCACCGCGACCGCAGCGAGCTTCTGCCGTACGTGCCGGATCTGCGCAAAGACAAATTCCATTTGTGGATCAGCAAGTGGCACGTGATTCCCTCGGTGCTAGTGGCGCTCATGCTCTATGCCATCGGAGGGTGGCCGTGGGTTTTCTGGGGAGTTTTCGTGCGGACGGTCCTGAGCCTGCACTTTACCTGGCTCGTCAATTCAGCAACTCACATGTGGGGAACACAGCGGTTCGACACCGGCGATACTTCTAAGAACAGCTTCTGGGTGGCGTTTCTGACGTTTGGGGAAGGCTGGCATAACAACCATCACGCGCAGCCGCGGTCGGCGCGGCATGGATTTGTGTGGTACGAGCTGGATGTAAACTGGTATGGGATTTGGACGCTGCGGACCTTGGGGCTAGCCTGGGATGTGAAAATGCCCAGGATGAACGCGGAAGCGGTCGGCGGGCGACTAGCGGCGTAAAAAAAAAAAACGAAATTCGGCAATCGAAATTCGAAAATCGAAGTTGGAAGCAGTTCCCTCTAAGCGGCAATTAAGCCGGTCGAGATGTTTCCTGGGCGGCAGGAAGCCGGCGCTACGAAGTAATTAGAGGCTCGTGCGAGGACTCAGCTGAGTTTGAGCTTTCCGAGCTCGGCGACGCGGCGTTCGTAGATCATTTCGCAGAGGCCTTTTTTGTTGTAAAAACGGAAGACGATCTTGTGGCCGGCTTCAATCTTCGCCCGCGATTTCA
>Ga0187784_10002689_pt1 | contig 14271 bp, 10 predicted proteins | sample 1015_SJ02_MP15_2_FD_132964 | JGI IMG/M metagenome (GOLD analysis project Ga0187784, IMG submission 132964) | Tropical peat soil microbial communities from peatlands in Department of Meta, Colombia - 1015_SJ02_MP15_20_MG | ecosystem: Environmental > Terrestrial > Soil > Wetlands > Peat | place...
CCAGGAGTTTGGGCAAGGCTTTGCCGGCGTCTGCGACGGCGCCGTACCCATGATCAACACGGGGAAGCTCAGCAACTCACCCCACTTCGGCATCAATCAAACCGGACTTGTCGGCTCCAACGGCAACGCTGCCGTCGGCGGGGCGGGAGTTAACTTCTTCGGGAGCGGTAGCAACATAACCCAGATCTTCAACTCCTTCCGGCCGGTGTTCCCGGGCATCGATGGACGCAGTATGACTACGGGTGACCTGCGTGGGGGCTCGCGCTATAACGTGGACCTTGGCATCACCAAGGACACTCGCATCACCGAGCGTATTGGCACTCAATTCTATTTTCAGATGTTCAACGCCACCAATCACATGGAGTGGGCAGATCCCTGCTGGAATAGCCCTTGCTACAGCCTCACGGATCCGGCCGACTTCGGTACCCTGACCAGCCAGTTCAATGCGCAGGGCAACTACACGCGCATCATCCAGCTCGGCCTGCGCGTGTCCTTCTAAGGCTATCAACAACTTGATTTGCTCGGCTAAGGGGCCAGACACTCTGGCCCCTTTTCTTTTGTCCGGTGCGCGGCGGGGGGACGGCAAGCCGTCCCCCTACAAGGTGTAGGGGTAGGGCTTGCCCTACCCGCGCTGCGGCCGTTCGCTGCGCGTTTGGCGGAGGGGCCGTCCATTCCCGACTGTAGGTTTTTGATTGACGATTGTCGATTGTAGGGGCTGTCAACAATCGTCAATCGTCAATCAACAATCATTTGCCCGGCAGCCTATAGCTGACGGAAAATCCCCCTGGGCCCGGATTCTCAATGCTGGTCTTTAGCTGCGGGCTGGTCTGGACGGCACGAATGAAATCGGTGAGCTCTTCCTTGAGGTCGGTGACGTTGTGGGCCACGATGACACCACCGGGGCTGACGAGGGGGATGACCATATCAAGGTACTTCACGTAGTCCTGTTTCCAAGCGTCGATGAATACGAAGTCATAAGGGCCGCGCAGTTTGGGAACTTCCTCGAGCGCATCGCCCAGTTTCAGCGTAATGACGGAATCCAAGCCCGCCGCGCGGAAATTAGCCTGAGCCAGCTTTGCCCGGCCCTCGTCGATTTCCAGGGTCAGCAGATGGCCGCCCTGCTTGCGCACGCCCATCCCAATCCAAATCGAGGAATACCCGTTCGAGGTGCCGATTTCCAATCCCGCCTTGGCATGGATTTTCTCTGCCAGGTCGCGCAGAAACGCGCCCTCATCGGGATTGACATTCCAAAGGTTCCCTTCGTTCTGGCGCATCCATTTCAAGCGCTCGAGCGCCCGCTCATCCCCACCACCTTGCGCGGGCGAGTTCTTGGCGAAAGCGAAAATACAGAACGCCGTGAATAGCATTTGGATACAGATAATCTTGAACGAGACATTCGACATATGCACTCCTCGATCAAAATAGATAGAAGACGCATGAGTAGCCTTCTCCCTCAGGGTTAACCCAACGTCCTCTCCCCGACGAATAGAACGATCGGCCCTCTCCCCAACGGCTGACCCCTACCCACATCTTCGGCTGCACCGGGGCAACATGGGACGCGCTGCTTCAGCCCCAAAGGGGCGGACTACCACAGCCCAGACCAACGGCCTGGGTCATGAAGCTCGTCCCGTTGGGGTTTTCAAGCCCTGAAAGGGCGTGATAAGGGCCACCCCGTAGCCTCAAGCGACCGTCAGCACGCGTCCCCGCCAAGCTATTTCGCCCCTTCAGGGCTTCCCGTGAAAAGCGGGGGCGGGTTCTTACACCCAGGCCGTTGGCCTGGGCTGTGGTAGTTCGCCCCTTCAGGGCTTGGGGCTTTCCTTGCCCTCGGCCCCTAGCCCCCAGTCCCTAAAGATGTGGAAACTGCGTCTGGCAGTCATTTCCGAAGGTGAACGAATTCACCGTCCACCCGGGCTTGGTTGGCGTCAGAGTTAGGGCATGCGCGCTGAAGGCCGGGTTCTGCACCAGATAGTACATGCGCGGTTCGCGCACTTCGATATAGGTATGGCCTTGCGAATCAAACTTCACGTCCACGCCTTTATCGGTGGCGGTCAGATCTTTGCCGTCCTGTTGAATGTACACGGAAGACGGGTGGCCGTGGGACACATTCATAACCGCGTACAGTTCACGCGCATGATAGCGCATTTCGAGTTTATCAGGCCCCGCCTCGCCGCTATTCTTCTTGCCGCGATAAGTCATGCCATTCTTATCCGCTTCCCAGGGGCCGGAGACTGCCGCCTGGCCGTCATTGATACTAGCCGGCAGCGCATAGTGAATCGTTTTGCCATCCTTGTAGCCCTCTTGGTTGCTGAGAACTCCCTGGCCTGACCAGTCACCCACATACATCTCCGGCGTCGGCGTTCCACACGAGAGGGCGAAAGCGTTGGTCTGCGGTAGGACGGTATAGTCGGCGGGAAACTTCAATCCCGGGTTTGCCTCCACGAGCAGACTCTGGATGGCGTGTTCCAGCGCGTCGTCGCTGCCTTCGCCGTCCTTGTGAAAACGTACCACTCCCTGAGCGTCCACCAGGAAGGCGCTAGGCCACGACTGGTTGTGATAGGCCTGCCAGAGCTGGAAAGTCGAATCCACAAAAATCGGGTAGGGCAGCTCAAACCGCTTCACCGCCGTCCGGACGTTTTCGAAATGTGAGGCGATATCAAATTCAAAATCATGCACCCCGATGACCGCGAAGCCGTATTTATGATAGCGCTCGTACAGCTTCTTGTTCTCGGCGAAAACGCGGATGCAGTTGATGCAGGAGTACTCCCAAAAGTCGATGAGCACAACATGGCCGCGAAGCTGCTCCATGGTAAGCGGACGTGAATTAATCCACTGGGAGGCCTCGAGGTCACCGGAAGGTGGAGGATTGACCGGTTGGGGAACGGTTGCGCCTCCAGGGCTCGCTGCGGCGGCCCGCTGAGTCTGGCTGGGATTCTTTGGAAGGGGCGGACCGGATCTATCTGCCTCAGGGTTGGCGGGCGTCGGAAATTCGGGGGCGCGAAAGTTGGTGGGCGTCAAGCCCGGTTCATAGGGAGCTTGAGCAGCCCCAGCGAAAAGCAGAGGGCATAAGACAGAAAGCAGAAGGCAGAAAGCGGGAAGCAAAAAACGCTTTAGGCCTGTCGCTTTGGACTTCCTATACCCGGTCTCTGTTTTCTGATTTCCAGTTTCCATTTTCTATTTTCCAATTTCAAATTTGCCTCCCTCTCTATTGTCGCACAGAGAGAGGGCGTTGGGGGTGACTTTGTGTCTCTTGCCTTTTGCCGCGCAGGCTTTATACTGCCTCTCCCTTGGCGCGCCTGGACCCTGCCGGTGAGTTTTTGTGGACCCTCGATTGCTCTGCCTTATCGCGGGTGGGAAGCACGCGCAGCAGGGGCTGGCCCGGCAACCCTGACACGGAGCCTTTAATTAGCAAGCCTCCGCGTCTCTGCGCCTCTGCGGTAGGGGGAGCCGTGATGAAAGGAACAACAATGAAGCGAATCACGCGCCGCAAATTCATCCAGGTGACCACTGCCGCAGCCGCCGGCTCAATGGTATGTTGCACCAGCAAGAAAAGTCCGTGGCGGTTTTTTACCCTGGAGGAAGGGCAGACGCTAGCCGCGATTTGCGAGCGCATCATTCCTGCCGATCAGGATCCGGGAGCGACGGAAGCCGGGGTGGTGAACTTCATCGACCTCCAGCTCATGGGGCCCTACAAGCGCTACCGCGCCACTTACCACCAGGGCATAAGGGGAGTCGAGCAAACCAGCCTCGGGATGTTTGGACATCGTTTCATCGAGTTGAGCGCGGAAACACAAGACGCAATGTTGAAAGACCTTGAACGGGGCGCGGCGGGCGGAGAAGCCTGGAAGGGTCTCGCCTCGAAGGATTTCTTCTCCCTCGTTGTCAGCCACACGATGCAAGGCTTTTACGGTGATCCTCGGCACGGCGGAAACAGCGGGCGAGCAAGTTGGAAAATGCTCGGTTTGCCTTACCCGCCCGTGCGCGGACAGCTGCACTATGACTTGACGAAGCTGGGGGTGTAGCGCAGACCTGGTCGGTGGCCGGAATTCCCCAGCAGGCTCGGAAGGGCGGGGCTTTAGAGTCTGTGTGAGAACTCGACACTTGAATGAAGAATCAACGACTTGCAGACCATGCTGTCCTCGTAACTCCTTGATTTCTCGTAGCCGACATGAGTTCTCACACAGACTCTTTAGCCCCGCCGCTTGAAGGCCTCATAATCATCGCGGTGTCTTGCGGCCCGCACGGTCCGTCGGCCAACGGACTGTGCGGGCCGCGAGAGGGGAAACGGGAGAAGCCGCTGCGGCGGCGGGGCTAAAGCCCCGCCCTTCCCGTACCGCGAGTCATGGGGAGGAGCGTGGTTTGAATTTCGCGCTAGGTCTACGGGCTTTCTGACATGACTCTAAAGCATGTCAATGCGGTGGTGGTGGGGGCTGGGGCCGGGGGCGGCATTGTCGCCAAAGAGCTGGCCGAGGTGGGGCTGAGCGTGGTGCTGCTGGAGCGTGGCAAGTGGTACACAGCCTTCGACTGCCGCAAAGATGACCTCCGCAATCAGCGCACTTCGGTTCTGGGTTGCGGCTTCGGCCCCGATGACGAGCGCTATCGTCGCGTGCTGGTGGATGCCCAGGGCAACGAGCAGGTTGTATTGCCGAGCGAAGGGCCATACAGCAATAACGCCGCTTGCGTCGGCGGTGGCACCGCCAGCTATGGAGCGATGGCTTGGCGTTTCATGGAGAAAGACTTCCGCCTGCGTTCCACCTATGGCGCGGTCGAGGGCAGTACGCTGGAAGACTGGCCCATCAGTTACGCGGACCTCGAGCCCTTCTATGAAAAAGCGGAATGGGAAATCGGGGTTTCAGGAGACGACTCGAAGAATCCCTTCCGCGCCCCACGCAAGAAGCCGTTGCCCATGCCTCCGCTGCCCCCCAGCCGCGAACACCAGATTTTGCGGCCCGCGGCCGAGCGCATGGGACTGCATCCTTTTGACATCCCCATGCTGCGCAACTCGGTGCCTTACAACGGCCGCTCGGCCTGCATGCGATGCCGCTGGTGTGTGGGATTTGCCTGCGAGGTCGATGCCAAGAACGGCACTCAGAATACTGTGATCCCCAAGGCCCTGGCCAGCGGAAACTGCGAGCTGCGCCCCCAGTGCGTGGCCAAGGAGGTTCTGACCGACAGTCGCGGACGGGCCACAGGAGTGGCCTACTTCGATTCCCACGACAGGCTCCAGATACAGCCCGCCGACTTGGTGGTGGTGTCCTGCGCGGCCACAGAAACGGCGCGCCTGCTCCTTAATTCCAAGAGCAAGCTGTTCCCTCAGGGCCTCGGCAACCGGTACGACTGGGTGGGAAGGAATCTTCAGGGACACTGCTATGCGGGCGCTCTGGGGCTTTTTAATGATGAGGTGTACGACGACCTTGGCCCCGGCGCTTCCATCGCCCTCTCGGATTTCAACCATGGAAATCCCGGCTTGGTGGGCGGCGGCGTGCTTTGCAATGAATTCATCCGCTTGCCTTACCAGTTTTCCTCCATGATTCCACCCGATCTGCCGCGCTGGGGAAAGGCGCACAAAGACTTCATGCGCCAAACCTACCGGCGATGCATAAGCGTCCAGGGCCCGGCGCAGGAAATGCCGGTCTTTGAAGCCAGGGTTCAGGTGGACCCGCACGTCAAGGATTATTGGGGAATACCGGTAGTGCGTTTGTCCGGGTCAAACCATCCCCACACGGTGGAAGTTGGGAAGTTTCTCTCCTCCAAAGCGGACGCGTGGCTCAAGGAGGCTGGAGCGATCACCACCTGGCCGAAGCCGCCCCGCGTGGGCCTCAGCGGCGGGCAGCATCAGGCCGGGACTTGCCGAATGGGCAACGACCCTAAGACCTCGGTGGTCAACCGATTCTGCCAGGTGCATGACCTGGATAATCTTTTTGTGGTCGATGGCAGCGTGCACGTCAACAATGGGGGGTTCAATCCGGTGCTCACCATTATGGCCATCGCCTATTATGCATCGGCACACATGGCGGAGGAGTGGCGGGGAACACGCTTCCGGAGTTAATGGCGGAAGAACAAGTCAAAAGGCAAATCGCAAAAGGCAAATGGCAAGAGTGAAGACGAAAGTCGAAAATCGAAACTGAAAAATCTGAAATGAGAGACGGAAACCCAAGACCCAGGCTCTCTGCGACGTTCATCGGGGTGCGTTTTGCGGCTCCCCTTCTGCGTTGCTCTTTTATTCCTTGGTCCTTGACCTTTGACATTTGACTTTTGCGCTTTGCCTTTTGCGCTTTGCCTTTTGACTTGCTCTTTGACTTTTGCCATTTGCCTTTTGCGATTTGCCTTTTGACTTGTTCTTCGTTCTTTACCACCGCTTATGTTCACTACGCGCTTCCGTACGGCACTCTTGATTGTCCTTCCGCTGGCGGTGCTCGCCCTCCCGGCCGCCAGTCTCTACTACGAGTCCTCTCAGGGGAAAGCGTGCGCGCGTTGCCATGAAATCTGGCAGCCCTACACGGATTGGCACACTTCCGCACACCGGAATGTTCCATGCTCGGCTTGCCACGGAGATGTGTTTACGCTGAAGGCCCGCTTTCATTTCAATAACATACGACGATTGTGGGCCCATATTTCGGGCAAATTGCCTGAACACATCAACCTCAAGGTTAGAGACGCATTGGGAGTGAACGACCTATGCCGAAAATGCCACCAGGAAGAATTTGCCGAATGGGCATCTAGCTCGCACAGCGCCACTTACGCGGAGATCTTCCTCGACAAGAAGCATAACCGGCAGCAACTGCTGATGGACGATTGCTTGCGTTGCCACGGCATGCACTTCGAGGGAGCAATTCGCGACTTGGTGATCCCCGTGGATACGCGAGGTCCCTGGCGCCTCGCGCGCCCTGAGCTCGACAGCCGCCCCGTCATTCCTTGTCTAACCTGCCACCAGATCCACCGCGAGGGCCCCACCTTGATTCGGCCGGAGGTGAAGGCGGTGAACGCAAGTGCAGCGGAGGAAATCAACCGGCCCTCGGTTGGGCTCTTCGATCGGCGGGAGTTCGACCACATACCCGTCGGGCGCCTTCCTTTGCCCCAAATGCGCGATAAGGCTCGGGCCGTCAAAATCAGTCCGGACTCTCGCCAGGCGCTTTGCTATCAGTGTCACGCGCCGCTTTCCACTTTTGAAGTTGGTTCCGGAGATGACCGCACACCCATCGGCGTGCACGAAGGGTTGAGCTGCCTCGCCTGCCATGAGAAGCACGGCCAGAAGACTCGCGCATCCTGCTCGAACTGTCATCCGCAATTGTCGAATTGCGGCCTCAATGTGGAAACCATGGACACCACTTTCCGCTCCACAAAAAGCCCGCATAACATCCACTTCGTCAAATGTAGCGATTGCCACACGAAGGGTGTGCCACGCAAGAAGGCAAGGGCTGAAAGCTGAAGGGTAAAGGTTAAACGGTAAAGTATAAAAGTTGAAGGGCAAGTTTTTACTGGGAGGTTCCCATTGCCTCGACGGCGCGGAGGGGGAAGGGAGGCTTGTTCTTTTAGACCTTCAGCCTTTAGCCTTTACCCTTTCAGCGCTGGAAGCGGCCCATCAATTCCCCCTGGGCAAGAATGTGACCTTGCATAGCCGCATCCAGTTCTTTTCGGCGGGCCGCAGGGGGTAAATTCAGCCTCGTGTCGAGTGCGTAAAACCTGATGAAGTAGCGGTGCGGCTTTCCCCGTGGGGGGCAGGGGCCGCTATAGCCGGTTCTGGAAAAATCATTGGTCCCTTGCTTTACCCCGTCAGGCATCTCGCTGTTTCCCGAAAGAGCCTCCGGGAGACTGCGGTAACCAGCCGGCAGATCGTACACCAACCAATGGACAAAGGTCCCCGAGGGGGCGTCAGGATCGTCCTCGATGAGGGCGAAGGTCTGCGTGCCTGAGGGCGGGTCAGTCCAGGCGAGGGCAGGGGAGACATCCGCGGCCTCGCAAGTGTAGCGCTTGGGTATGAAGCCGCCCGGCGTGAACGAGGTAGTTTTCAATTCAATCGTAGCGGAGGCTTCTTGCCCGCGAACCTCAGCGGGCACCACCAGTGCAAGGACCACTATGATGAGTGGCGGAAGCACAGCGAAAATCCGGCACAGCAAGACGTGCAGGCTTTCGTAGCGAGTGAGCTTGAACATGGCAATGATCCTCCGGCCGATCAGGTTTCAGGTCCCGGGTCCAATGATAGTGTCCGGAATCTTAGAATGGCTCCGGCTGGGTTGCAACCGAAATCGTCCCTAGCTTTGGGTCCCTTGCCTACGTGGCGGAGACTTGGCACGCCCCTGGCCTTTCGTGACGGCGTGTAGGATGTGGCCGCCTTTGGCGGGAAGAGTACCCACGCGGTTTGGGAAGTAGCGGGCGGCTATCTGCGCAGGCCCCAAATCCTCGACCTCGGCAAACCCCAGTGCCATTAGTTTGGCCCGGAGCTCGTCTGCTTTGAAGTAGTTCAGGAAGGGTTCGCCCAACTCGGCGACGCGCGCGGCGCGCCGCGCATGGGCGAGGCGCGTTTCAGCCGGCATGGAGGCCGGAGGATCGCTGTAGTCGAAGACGACGTGTGCGCCATTGGGGAGGCTGGCGATGAAGTTGAGGGTCGACCACACGGCTTCCTCGCTCAAATAAGGCACGACGCCCAGCCAACTGAAGAAGGTCTGCTGCGAGGAATCAAAGCCGGCGGCTGCCAAGCCTCCGGCCAAAGTCTGGTGTTCGAAATCGACGGGAGCGAAGGCTAGCCAACTCGGTGTGGGGACAGCGGCCTCGAGGAGGAGTTGGCGTTTCCAGGCCTGCGTAGCGGGATGGTCAACTTCGAAAACGCGCAGCCGGTCGCCCCATGGGCTGCGATAGGCATATGTGTCCAGCCCCGCGCCCAGCACCACAACTTGCCGCAAGCCGCCTTCCACTGCCGCCGCTATGGCATCCTCCGCGAAGCGCGTCCGGACGGCGATGAAAATTCGCATCTTCCGTGACGAGGCTCGCTCCGCGGCTTTGCGCGCTACTCTCTCAGCGTCTTCACCTAGAATGCGCAAGGCCAGTGGGTCGGTGAAGATGCGGCCCTGCTCCAGTACTTGATGTGCGGCCCGGTGAGCGGCGGCGGCCCAAGCTGTCCGGCTTGGCTTTCCCCATTGCATGAAAATAGTATATATAACCTATTTACTGCGCGCTGAGGTCATCCGCAAATGTCTTTTCCAGCCGCCGCCGATCAGATCTTGAAGAAAATCTTGTGCTGGTAGAGCCAGTAGCACGCATACCACAATATCGCCAGCACCAGGATATGCTGCGGAATCGTGCCCACGTTCCCCAGGTGGCGGGAGCCGCTGAATTCGCTTACAATAGCAGTGCGAGACTGTTTGCAATTTTCTCCGCTAGTCTTGGGCGGTTGTCCCGGTGTTGTGTGCAGTTGCCAAGCTAAGCCCTTCCGCCAGAATTGGCCTCCTCACACTTGTGTTCGTGGCCCTCAGCTCCGGCATGGGTGGCCCGAATGGACGGACGCGCCCGGCGCGACTCGCCGCCTGGCCCCGTTTGACCGTCTGGGCGTGGGAGAATCCGGAAGATCTACGCGCGCTCGACCCCCAGCGGTACGCCGTGGCCTACCTTGATCAAACCATCTTCATTTCACCACGAGTGTGGTCACGGCCACGCCTCCAACGTTTGCTCGTCTCACCCGCCACTCGGATTATTGCTGTGGTACGGATTGAAGCGGGAACCGCGGGCGCGGCCATTGACGCTCCGGGCCTTCCTGCGCAAGTTGCGAGCCTGATCCAGCGCTCGGCGCAAAAACCGCGCACTGCCATGTTGCAAATTGACTATGACGCCACGCGCTCGCAGCGCGCCTTCTACGTCAACTTGCTTCGCGAGGTTAGCAAGCGGCTGCCCGAGGGCATGCCGCTCTCGATCACCGCCCTGGCTTCCTGGTGTGCAGATGATAATTGGATCGGCGGCCTGCCCGTTGACGAGGCGGCGCCCATGTTCTTTCGCATGGGCCCCGATCATCCGCACACGGACCAGCCGGGCTGGACCTATCCGCTCCATGAGCCTCTTTGCCAAACCAGTGCTGGTGTCTCGACCGATGAGCCGTGGCCTGCTCTGCGGCGGGACCAGCGCGTTTACGTCTTTCATCCCGGCGCGTGGACCCCGGCGGCGATCGCGAACATGGAGGCATTGGTGAAACCATGAGCCGATTCCCGAAAGCGATAATTCTCAGCGTGCTTGCGGCTTTACTGTTTCTTCCCCGGCTCGGCGAAACCTGTGGACCTTTTTTCAGCGCGGCCATCTTTGCGCGCCTGCACGGCCCGGACCGCCCTTTAGAGGACTTTGCTCGCGGGAAGATCGGCGTGGTGCTTCCAGACTGGAATGTTCCTTATCGCGTCGTCGCTTATCGGTACCTTCTCGAAAGACCGCTTAGTGCTACGGAACAGCAGTCGCTGATCGATCATTACAACACCGAGCGGCGCATTGAACCGCCGGACCGATGGTTGGAAGCGTTAAAGGACTGGACATCTGCGCGCAGTGAGTACGCCAAACAGCCTGCTCAAGATGACCTCGAAATGTACGCGAAGACGCCGAGCGGGTTCACTCTGATTCCGAACTGTCTGGCCCCGGCTTTCGTTACCGCGGTGGCAACCCTTAAGGACCGGGCCAACCGCTTTGGCTCACCCAGCGCAGACCTGCAAGAGTGGATCAGTGGGCAGGACGCAGTATTCAGCAACTGTGGTGGCAGCGGAAGGACCTTTCCGCCTGAGCTTCCGACCACGGCGAATCCGCTCCTCCGCGCCGACCGTGCATATCAGATCGCCGCCGCGCACTTCTATGCAGGCGAGAAGGACTATTACGAAACCGCTCTGAAACAGTTTCAGGCGATCGCGGAGGACAAGTCCTCGCCCTGGCATAGCATCGCTTCTTACCTCGTTGCGCGAACGTTAATTCGGCAGGCGAGCATGGCAGCAGAGCCGGACCAGGCCTATTACCTGCTCATCCTCGCTAAGGCCGAGGTGCAGCTCGAAGCCATACTCAAAGACCCCGATCAGCAAGCGATGCATGAAGACGCCACAACCTTGCTGGGGTTGGTGGAGTATCGACTTCACCCGGAACAGCGCGAAGCCGAGCTCGGCAAGTTGTTGGCGGAAGGAGCGGGCATTCATTTTGGGCAGGACTTGGTGGACTACGTCTGGTTGGGCCGTCGTCCGTCCTCAAGGCACACACAGGACGACTTGAGCGCCTGGCTGTCCGAAGGCGGTTCGCCAAACGGCGCCATCGATATGTGGCGGAGCACACACTCGATGCCATGGCTCGTGGCTGTGCTCTGGCAATTGAAACCAACCGATCCCGCTTTCAAAGAAGCGATGAAGGCCGCCGTCGGCGTGCCGCCTACCTCCGCTGCGTACGCGACGGTTGCTTACTCTCGCGTCCGGCTGGCGCGCGAATCCGGTGACGACGAGCTGGCGCGGCAGGTCTTGAGTGCGGTTTTGCAGCATCGAAAAGCATTGCCTCTTTCGGCCCTTCACTTGTTCCAGGACGAGCAGATGCAGGTGGTGAAGGATTATGAAACATTCGAGTCCCGCCTCTGGCAGAATCCTATTGAATATGACGACGGGGTCAATGAGATCGTCCCCTGCGTCACGGCTAAATCGCCCGGATGCGGGCCCCAGCTCAGCCCTGCTGCGGCCACACTGCTGAATACCCGAATCCCAATAGAGCTTTTCGCGCGCCTCGCCCAATCCCCGACGTTTCCCGCAGATCTGCATCGCCGCATCGCGCCCGCCGCCTGGGCGCGCGCCGCTCTGCTCGATCAGGCCAGCCTTGCAACACAAGCGGCAAAAGCTGCCGGCGACGCAGAGCCCGCACTCAAACCGTACCTGGCGCGATACTCGGAAGCACCGACACCCGAAGAGCGCAAATTTGCCGCGGTGTTCGCCATACTACACTTCCCAGGGTTGCGTCCCTACGTGGACGGTCCTTATCCGCGCCTCACCCCTTTCCAGCAAATTGACAGCCTCCGTGACAACTGGTGGTTTGCGGACGTCGGTAGCAACATGTTCTACCCTAATTTCGAAAAAACGTGGGAGGAGAGCGCGCGTGCGTTGTCTCAGCCTGCAACGGCGTCAGGCTCTACTCCGGCGCTCACGGAAGGCGAAACGACCGGACCGATGGTGACCTCAACGGAATTCCCGGCCATTCTCGACAAAGCAGAAAGACAGCGCGGCGCCGCTGAATGGCGCGAACTTCATGCCTTGGGCTCTGCCTCCCGCTATCTGCCCCGCGTCGTCATTGATTGGGGAAAGAAACATCCGAGCGACCCGCGCGTTCCTGAGGCGCTGCACTTGGCGATTCGTGCCATGCGCTACGGAAGCTCGAATGAATGGAGCCGTGAGGCCTTCACACTGCTGCACAAGAACTATCCGAATTCTGAATGGGCCAAGCAGACACCATACTGGTTCAAATGAATGCTGATTGATGATTGCCCAATGCCCATGGGCGATCAATGATTCACGATTGTCCTGTACCCCGGACAGGCCTTTTCCAGCCGCCGATCAGATCTTGAAGAAAATCTTGCGCTGGTAGAGCCAGTAGCACGCATACCACAATATCGCCAGCACCAGGATATGCTGCGGAATCGCGCCGAGGTCCCCGAGGAAGCTGAAGTTCTTGGTGAACTTTTCCAGTCCACCTTCCAGCCACCCTTTCAGTCCGATCTGTCCCAGCGAATAAATGAAAATCGAGTTCATTCCCACCACGACGAACGGGAATGCCCATCTCTGCACCCGTTTCACCTCAATGAGCCAATAGAAGGCGACCAGCATCAGGATCACCCAGCCGGCGCTGAAGAAGGTGAAGGAAGCGGTCCACAGGCGTTTAATCATGGGGTTGAACGGCTGCAATCCCCAGCCTAGCGCCAAGGCTGCCGCTGCGCACGCGGCCAGCACCGTCAGTTTGTAAGCATGCGATTTGCTGCTCCGCAGCAGCATGCCCGTCCAGCAGCCAAACAAGATCGTGACCGCATTCCCGATAAAATTGATCGTCGCATAATATCCCGAGTAGTTGTAACCGAGTACTTTCAGATCTATCACCGCGCCGATGTTTCCGGTCATTGACCACGGGCCAGCCGGCCCGGGGAAGATCGCGAACAGCGCCCAGTAGCCGGCCAGCATCGCCAGTCCCGCCGCCACCTGATACCGGAACCGCAGCCGCGTAATCAGGAAGCAGATCATGTAGCCGAAGGCGATCTGACACAGCACGTTGATGAACTGCAAAGCCAGATGCGAATTCTCGGCATCCCAGTTCGAGTAGAGTTTGCTGAGCACAATCAGCATGAACGAGCGGTACGCTACGTGACGGAACACCCCCCAGGTCGTTGCCCCCTGCGACATGCGCCGGGCGAAGGCGAAGGGCATCGCCACCCCGACCATGAAAGTGAATGCCGGTTGGATCAGGTCCCAGAAAGTGCAGCCTTCCCAGGGGGCGTGGTCCGTCTGGGCCGCCAGCCAGGCCCAGTGGGGATAATGCTGAAGCACCGAGAGGCCGAAGCCGTCAGCCACCAACAGCAGCATGATGAACCCCCGATAGGCGTCCAGGCTGAGCAAGCGCCCACCCATGCTTTTCGCGGTAGTTGGTTGAACGTTTTCCGGGATTCCTTGCGGTGCGGGCGCCGCCACGCTTGCTTCCGAGTGTTTGACAGTAGTCGCCATAGTCTTCAGGCACCTCCGAAACTTGACCCATTAGCTGCGAATCTTGGAACCAATCCCCCGCGTTAAGCGCCACGGATGGTGGTGCCGCAGCGCAAGTATAATACCCTGATGTTTCGCTCCTGTCCTCCCGCAAGCCCCAGCGCCTAGTCGCCGGAGGCTCCCCCTCGGACGATCGAAGTGAAGCCGCCGCACAATCGCCAACGATAGCGTCAAAAGCCGACGGAACAGGGTTAAGCACGTTGCTGCGGCAAGCCAACCCGCGACCCGGATTTCAGCACGGTCCTACATGTGCGTTGATACGAAGGCGCGGCTCGCAAGCCGCCCCCGCGCCCCTTCCTCCCGCCGCCCGCATTTTCCGCTTAACAAACATCGAGCTCTGTTGTAGCCTATTATTGTGGTCGAGTGGAAAGAGAATCCGCTGGGGGAAAGGGTTCCGAGTTGGGCCGCGCGGCGGAGAAGATGGCCCGAGCGCATCTCGGACTGGCTGTCGCAGCATCCGGCAAGCAAGTCTGGGAAGCAGAAGAAAGATGTTGATTTGGAGGGAACGAAGCTAAGGATTCATTGTAAATAAAGGGGTTAG
>Ga0187784_10002690_pt1 | contig 14269 bp, 14 predicted proteins | sample 1015_SJ02_MP15_2_FD_132964 | JGI IMG/M metagenome (GOLD analysis project Ga0187784, IMG submission 132964) | Tropical peat soil microbial communities from peatlands in Department of Meta, Colombia - 1015_SJ02_MP15_20_MG | ecosystem: Environmental > Terrestrial > Soil > Wetlands > Peat | place...
ACAAGGCATCCTATCGTCCGGGCACGCTGCGCGAAAAGCTTTTTGGCCCCGAGCGCGCGCGGCTGAGCTCGCCGCATCCGGCAGCGCGCCATCGAACGCCGCTATCGTCGGTCGCCGCGACATGATTCTTCTTTGCAGCTTCGTTTGGACGACAAGGAGCTTTCTCCCGCCCTGACGGGAGAACAAGAGCATGCCTGCCGTCAGACGATTGACCCTTTAGCCGGCGCTGGCGTGCACCCCCAATATTCAGGCAACTGCAACAATCGACATAAAAAGGTGCAGCAATAGTTTTTCCGCATCCGCCGCCTGCGCGGCTCGTTCATTCCAACAGATCGGCGCACGCAAACGAGACGTTCCAATTTTTCAAAACACCACTAATTCGATAGACAATCATCTCATCGAGATGGGAAGAACTGAGCTGGCACCAGCGTTACGATGATCGATGGATCGCGAGTGATGAGCAGCAGGGATATCCGTCTCGGCGTTTGGGCGCCTGTTCACGGACCTCGCGCGGCGCTGCATGATCCGGCGGAGCCGTTCGACGCATCCTGGTCGCACAACAAGCGGGTCGTGCTCGAAGCCGAATCCCTCGGCTACGATTCGGTCCTGATCGCGCAACACACCGCGAACCCGCACCGTCCAACGTTCGATCAACTCGAAGCATGGACTGCGGCCGCAGCCCTGGCTGCGCTCACCAAGCGCATCGAGATCATCGCGGCGATCAAGCCTTATATTCACCATCCGGTCTTTCTCGCCAAAATGGCCTTGCAGATTGAAAATATCAGCGCGGGGCGTTTCGCGATCAATCTTGTGAACGCATGGAACCGGCCGGAATTCGACAAGGCCGGAATCGACTTTGCCGAGCACGACGACCGCTACGCTTACGGCCGCGAGTGGATATCCGTCGTCGCGCGCTTCCTGCGCGGCGAGACCGTCACTCACCGGGGCGAGAACTTTCAGATCACCGACTACACGCTGCGCCCGAAGGATCTGTTTCGCGAGCGGCCGGTCATCTACGTGGGCGGCGAATCCGAGCCGGCCCGCGCGCTGGTGAACGACTATGGCGATGTCTGGTTCATCAACGGCCAGCCCCTCGCGGACGTCAAGACGCTGATCGCGGATCTGCGGCGGCGCCGGCGCCAAGGCGCGCCGTTGCGGTTCGGCCTGTCGGCATTCGTGATCGCACGCGAGACCGAAGAGGAGGCCCATGCCTATCACCGGCATCTCCTCGGCCTGGCCGCCAAGGATGCCGAAATCCGCGCGGTGCAGAAAGTGAACTCCGACCCCAAGGTCGTGATGCTGCAGACCATGGCGAAGTCGCCCCGCGTCGGCAGCAATGGCGGCACCGCCGCCGGTCTCGTCGGCAGCTACGATCAGGTGGCCGAGCGCATCGAAGCGTTCCACGCGGCGGGCATTGAATTGTTCATGCTGCAGTTTCAGCCGCTGCTCGCCGAGATGCAGAGTTTCGCAGCGCAGATATTCCGGCGGCTCGGCAAACGACCGCACGCGCTCGCGCCGAAATATTCGGAAGCGCGATGAGAGAATCGCAATGAGCGCCGTCGAGCAAACCGTCCGCGCCTCTTCGGTGCCGAGCAGACGTGACCGTGCCGATGCGCGTCTCGGCGCGACGGCTCCCGACCAAGGGTTGATCGCAAGCCTCAGCCGGCGGCAATTGCTCTTGATCTCGTGGGCGGCGCCGATCGCCGTTCTCCTCGTCTGGGAAGCACTGGCGCAACTCGGCTGGGTTTCGCCGCAGGTTCTGCCGGCTCCCAGCAAGGTCGTGCGGACCGCTTACAGGCTCGCCACGTCCGGCAGCCTGCTCGGTGATCTCGGCGTGAGCTTGTTGCGCGCTGGCAGCGGCTTCGTCATCGGCGGCAGCGTCGCGTTCATCCTCGGCGTTCTCGTCGGCTTTTCGCGCTTCGCCGAGGCGCTGATCGATCGCAGCGTGCAGATGGTCCGCGCGATACCGTTTCTCGCCGTGCTGCCGCTGGTCATCGTCTGGTTCGGGGTCGGCGAAGGTCAAAAGATCTTTCTCGTCTCGCTCGGCGTCGCGTTCCCGATCTACATCAACACCACGCTCGGCATTCGCCAGGTCGACCCCAGGCTGGTTGAGCTCGGCCGCGTTCAGGGCCTGAGCCGATGGCAGCTGATCCGCCGCATCATCTTGCCCGGCGCCTTGCCGTCGATCCTGACCGGCGTGCGCTACTCCCTCGCCACGGCCTGGCTCGCGCTCGTCGTTGCCGAGACCATCGGCGCACAATCGGGCATCGGATTCCTCGCGATGGATGCGCGCGAATTCCTCCGTACCGACGTGGTCGTCCTCACCATCGTCATCTATGCGCTGATCGGCGTGGTGGCAGATTCGATCGCCAGACTGCTCGAACGCCGGCTGCTCGCATGGCACCCGAACTACGCGGGCGCGGCACGATGATTGCGGACGTGCCGCGCACCCCTTCCGCGCCCGCTGTGGTCGTTTCGGCGCTGCGCCGCGGCTATAGCGAAAGGATCGTGCTCGAGCGGCTGAGCCTGCGCATCGAGCGCGGCGAATTCGTCGCCCTGCTCGGCGAAAGCGGCTGCGGCAAGACCACGTTGCTGCGCGCGCTCGCCGGACTCGATCCGATCCAGGGCGGCCGCATCGAGGCGCCGCGCCGGCCTGCGGTCGTTTTCCAGGAGCACCGGCTGCTGCCATGGGACACGCTGTGGCGCAATGTGTCCCTCGGCCTGCCCGGCGACGACATCCGTGAGCGGGCCGCAGCCGCTCTTTCGGAGGTCGGCCTCGGGGATCGCCTGGACGACTGGCCGCGCAATCTTTCCGGCGGGCAAGCGCAACGCGTTGCGCTCGCGCGGGCACTGGTCCAGGAGCCGGAATTGCTGCTGCTCGACGAGCCGTTCGCCTCGCTCGACGCGCTCACCCGCATTCGCATGCACGCTCTCGTCAAGGAGCTGATGCGACGGCATCAGCCGGCCGTGCTGCTTGTCACCCATGACGTCGACGAGGCGATCGCACTCGCTGATCGGATCATCGTCATGCGCAACGGCTCCATCGCCTTCCAGAGTGGAGCGGTCGCGCCGCAAGCCACCGCCGCGCTCCGCGCCGCGCTGCTTGGCCAGCTCGGCGTCACGATCACCTCCAAGGCCGCGTAGCTGCACTCGTCACCGATCGACAGCAAGGAGAAGTCGCCCATGTCGCAGACAGCATCGCGCCCGACATCGCGCCGGCAATTCCTGCACCGCTCGCTCGGAGGGCTTGGCGCTCTCGCTGGCGTGTCGGCGCTCGCATGGGCGGGCGCGTCCGCAGCGCCGGCCGGACGCAGGACCGATACGGTGCGGCTGACCTGGGGCTATTCCGGTCTCACCCTGGTCTCGAAGGAGCGTGGAGAGTTCGAGCGGATTCTTGCCAAGGACAACATCAAGGTCGAATGGCTTGGCCCGTTTCCCAACCATGCGCCGACCTTGCAGGCGGTCACGGGCGGCAGCGCGGATTTCGGGTTCGGCGGTAGCACGACGCCCGCCCTGGCGGCGATCATCGCGGGCTCGCCTTTGGTCTTCACCCAGTTCGTGGTCTATGAGCCGCGTACGACCGCGATCATCGCGAAGGATGATTCCGGCATCGACAAGGTCGAGGATCTGGCGGGCAAGTCGGTCGCCGTGAACCGCTCCGGCCTTGGCGAGTTCCTGCTCATTGCCGCGCTGGAGAAGCACAAGGTCGACCGCTCCCAGGTCAAGTTCGTCTACCTCAACCCACCGGACGCAGCCCCGGCGCTTGCGTCCGGAAAGGTCGATGCATGGTCGATGTGGAGCCCGGGTGTCGAAATCGCACGCCAGGAATACCGGGCTCACGACATCTTCGTTGAAGGCCGCGATCTCGACTTCCAGATCGATTTTTCCAGCTATGTGACATCGCGCAAATTCGCGACCGACAACCCCGACATCGTCCGGGCGGTGAATGCGGCCTACCGGGCGGAGGCCACATGGGTGAACCAGAACAGCCGCGAGGCCGAATACATCGTGCAGAAGCGGGCAAACTACAGCGACGCGATCCGCGACTACTTCATCGGGCTGAAGCGCCAGTATCGTGTGGTGCCGATCACGGACGCGCAATTCCTCGCCGAGTTCCAGCGCGCCGCGGACTGGCTGGTCGCGCGCAAGGTGCTGCCGGAGCCGGTTCAGGTGACCGAGCACCTTGCCAATCTCTGAGCGCCGGAGCTCGGCGACGACACGGCGAAGCGGACATCAGGCCAAGGACACATGAACAAGCCGGCGCAGCGCGCGACATTCAACTTCTCGCGTCCTCTCTCGGTCCGATCGCCCGACCTGCAACGATTGTTCGATCATATCGCCGACGGCGCCGCATACCGGGAACGGGAGCGGATTCTGCCATATGAGATTGTCGACCTGATCCGTTTGTCGCGGTTCGGGAGCATTAGGATTCCAGCTGCCGATGGCGGGGGCGGCAGCTTGATCCGCGAGCTCCTCGATGCGGTTGTCCGGCTCGCCAGCGCGGACGCAAATGTCGCGCACATCTTCCGCAACCATTTCAGCGTCGTCGAGCGATTCGTTCGCACCCCCCGCGATACGCAGAGCCGCGCCTGGCAAACGGCGGTGCTCGACGGCGCCGTGATCGGGCTTGCGACGACCGAGCTCGCAAGCCCTCAGGTCGGGGACGTGACGCCCGACACGACGCTGACGCCTGAAGGCGACGGCTACCGCCTGGAAGGGACCAAATACTACAGCACCGGAACACTCTTCTCCGATTATATTCTGGTCCGCGCCGCGACCCTCGAACGGGCGCGCGTCACGCTGCTGGTTCCGACCAAGCGCGAAGGCGTCGAGCTGGTGGACGACTGGGATGGCATGGGCCAGCGGCTGACTGGCAGCGGCACGACGCATTTTCGCAATGTGCGCGCCGAGCGCAGCGAAGTGATCTTCGACGGACCTGAGGCCGGGTACGGGATCGCCTACTCCAACACGTTCGCGCAACTCTACCTGACCGCGATCAATGCCGGGATCATCGACGCGGTCCTGCGCGATGCCAAAGCCATGGTCCTGCGGCGTGGCCGCAACTTCTACTACGCGCCGGCGGAGCGCCCGGCGGACGATCCGCTGGTGCACCTGACTGTCGGACAGATATCGAGCAACGCCTTTGCGGCGCGAAGCATCGTGCTCGCTGCCGCCGACGCGCTCGACGCAGAAAGCCTCGCGCGCGACCAGGGGGCGCCGTCAGCGGAGCTTGCGGCACGCGCCGCGCTCCTCTCGGCCCAGGCCAAGATCGTGGTCGATGAGCTCGCCATCCGCAGCGCCGGCATGCTGTTCGATGCTGGCGGTGCTTCGGTGACCGGCCGCGCCTTCAATTTCGACAGCCATTGGCGCAATGCACGCACGTTGTCGTCGCACAATCCGATCACGCACAAGGCAAGCGCGATCGGCAATTACGAGATCAACGGCACGCCTCTGCCGGCAAAAGGATTTTTCTAGCGTGATCGAAGCACCTCGACGTTTCCGGGAGAGCCGTCGGCGTTTCCTTGCAGCCAGCGCCTCGCTTGCCGGAGGCATCGCCACGGGCCTCCTTGGGTCAAGCCGCGCGAACAGCGCCGACACTGCGCAGCAGGACAACTTGCCGCCGTACACGCCGCGCTGGATGAAGGAGCAAGGTGCGCCGATCCAGAGCCCGCCCTACGGGCTGCCGTCGCCGTTCGAGAAAGACGTCATCCGCCGGCCGCGCGTGGCCACGCCGACATCGACCGCAGCCTCGACCAATACACCGCTGCAGAGCCTGCACGGGATCATCACGCCGAACGGGCTGCACTTCGAGCGCCATCATGCGGGCGTGCCGGCGATCGATCCGGAGCAGCATCGGCTCATCGTCCACGGCCTTGTGGAGCGGCCGCTGATCTTCACGATGGACGACATCGCACGCTTTCCGTCCGAATCGCATATCCATTTCCTCGAATGCTCGGGCAACACGGCCTGGACCGGTGCCACGGAAAAATCGACCGTGCAGCACACCCACGGGCTGTTGAGCTGCTGCGAGTGGACTGGCGTGCGGCTCTCGACCCTGCTTGCCGAGGTCGGCGCCAAGCCCGAAGCGACATGGGTTCTTGCCGAAGGCGCCGACGCCGCCGCGATGTCGCGCAGCGTCCCCATTGCCAAGGCGCTCGATGATGCACTGATCGTCTACGCGCAAAATGGCGAGCACCTGCGGCCCGAACAGGGCTATCCGCTGCGACTCTTCCTGCCCGGCTACGAAGGCAACATCAACGTGAAATGGCTGCGACGCCTCAAACTTGGCGAGCAGCCGTTCCAGACCCGCGAGGAAACCTCGAAATATACCGATCTGATGCCGGACGGGACGGCGCGCCAGTTCACTTTCATCATGGAGGCAAAGTCGGTCATCACCTTTCCCTCCGGCGGCCAGCAACTGCGCGGGAACGGGTTCTACGAAATCTCCGGCCTCGCCTGGTCGGGGCACGGGCGCATCAAGCGCGTCGAAATCTCGACCGACTCCGGGGCGAGCTGGCAGGAGGCGCAACTGCAAGAGCCGGTCCTCCCCAAATGCCTGACGCGCTTCCGCCTGCCGTGGAGCTGGGACGGCGCGCCAGCGCAACTTCAGAGCCGCGCGATCGATGACACCGGATACGTTCAGCCGAGAAGGCCGCAGCTGGTCGACATCCGCGGCCTCAATTCTTTCTACCATAACAACGGCATTCAGGCCTGGCAGGTCGCCCCCGGCGGAGCGGTATCCAATGTGGTCTAGGTCGAGCGCGCTCGTTCTCGGCGCCATGATTACTTTCACGGCGATCTCCCGCGTGGAAGCGGCCGACCCGGCGCGCTTCGGCATCGGCCGGGCCGCCACGCCGGCCGAGATTGCCGCATGGGACATCGACGTGCGCGCCGACGGCCGCGGCCTGCCGCCCGGGCGTGGCAGCGTGAGCGCCGGCGCGAAACTCTATGCGGAAGCCTGTGCGGCCTGTCACGGCGAGAAGGGTGAGGGCAAGCCCGCCGACCAGCTTGTCGGCGGCTTCGGCACGCTCGCGACGACAAAGCCAGTACGCACCGTCGGCAGCTACTGGCCCTATGCCACCACCTTGTTCGATTTCATCCGCCGCGCCATGCCGTTCAACGCGCCGCAATCGCTGAGTGATGATGAGGTCTACGCGCTCTCCGCCTACCTGCTCTACCTCAATGGAATCGTTCGCGAAGACGCGGTTCTTGATGCCGAAAGCCTGCCGAAGGTCGCGATGCCGAATCGTAACGGCTTCACCACGCCGGACCCGCGACCGGACGTTCATTGATGACGCCAGCATGGCATTTCCCGATGGCGCCGCCGCAGGCAAAGATCGACCACGTTCGACGATTCTTCTGCAATTGATTAGTCTATTAAAGTAGAAGACTATCATCGTGGGACTTCGCTCGCGCGGATGAGTGGAAGCGCGCGGGCGGAAGCGAGCGGAGATCGTCGGCATGACTTCCAGATCGGCGCGGGCAGCGAAGACTTCGGTTGCGGGGGCGGTCGAATACGATGCCGATGTGCTCGTGCTTGGTGGGGGACCGGCCGGCACGTGGGCTGCTGTCGCGGCGGCATCGCATGGCGCGACGGTGGTGCTCGCAGACAAGGGCTTCTGCGGCACGTCGGGCGCGACCGCCGCCGCCGGCACGGGTATCTGGTACGTCGAGCCTGACGCTGACAAGCGCGAGGCCGCCATGGCGGGCCGCGAAGCCATGGGCGGCTATCTGCAGGATCGCGGCTGGATGGGCCGCGTTCTCGATCGGACCTATCAGGGTGTGAACCAGCTCGCCGACTGGGGCTACCCCTTTCCGGTGAGCGAGGACGGAAGATCGCGTCGCAATTCGCTGCAAGGTCCGGAGTACATGCGGCTGATGCGACGCCGCGCCAAGCAGGCCGGCGTCACTATTCTGGATCACAGTCCCGCGCTCGAGTTGCTCCTGGATGACGCCGGGGCCGTGGCCGGCGCGACCGGTCTGCGCCGCCAGCAAGGCGACACCTGGGTGGTTCGCGCTAAAGCCGTCGTGATGGCGACGGGCGGGTGCGGCTTCCTGAGCAAGACGCTGGGCTCCAACGTTCTGACCGGCGACGGCTATCTGATGGCCGCGGAAGCCGGGGCAGAGTTCTCGAGCATGGAGTTTTCCAACCCTTATGCGATCGCGCCGGCGTTCGGCTCGGTCACCAAAACGCTGTTCTACGGCTGGGCGACGTTTACCCACGAGGACGGCAGCGTGGTTCCCGGCGCGGCTTCCAAGGGCGGGCGCTCGGCGATTGCGCGCGCCCTGCTGCAGGGTCCCGTCTATGCGAAGCTCGACAAGGCCGACGCGGCGACACGCGCGGCGATGCGGCACGCGCAGCCCAATTTCTTCCTGCCGCATGACCGCACCGGCATCGATCCGTTCGAGCAGCGCTTCCCGATCACGCTTCGTCTGGAAGGAACGATCCGCGGCACCGGCGGCCTGCGCATCACGGCCGAGAATTGTGCGACCAGCGTCACCGGTCTCTTTGCCGCGGGTGACGCTGCGACGCGCGAGCTGATTTGCGGCGGCTTCACGGGCGGCGGCAGCCACAATGCGGCCTGGGCGATGTCGTCCGGCTATTGGTCGGGACGCGCCGCCGCCGTCCATGCGCACGAGCTCGGCGCGGTCCATGCGCGAGGATATTCGCGCGCCGGGACCGTCGGTCTGCAGCAGCGGCAACACCGCCGGTACGATCCCGCCGCCCTGGTCAATGCCGTGCAGGACGAAGTCTTCCCCTACCACATCAATTATCTCCGCGAAGGCGGTCGCCTCACCGCCTCACTCGCCCGGCTCGACGCGCTCTGGCGCGGCGTGGCCGGCGCAGACGCGGCGGACAACGCAACCGTTCGGCGCACCCGCGAGAGCGCCGCGATGCTCGCGACCGCGCGCTGGATGTATCGCAGCGCGCTTGCCCGCACCGAATCGCGCGGCATGCATCGGCGCGATGATTTTCCACGGCAGGACGAGGCGCAACGTCGCTACATCACGTCGGGCGGTCTCGACGAGACCTGGATCGCGTTTCGCGCCGCGCCAGCGTTACCTCTCCTGGAGGCGGCCGAATGATCGAGGTGATCGCCGACGAACGTTGCACCTCGTGCAACATCTGCGTGACGGTCTGCCCGACGAACGTCTTCGACAAGATGTCCGAAGGCATTCCGGTGATTGCTCGTCAGGGCGATTGCCAGACCTGCTTCATGTGCGAGCTCTACTGTCCGGAGGACGCGCTGTTCGTGTCGCCCTTTGCGGACACGCCGCGCGAGATCGACGTGAAGGCGATCAAGACGAACGGGCTGCTCGGCAGCTACCGGCGCGCCGTCGGCTGGACCGAACAGACGCGCGCGCTGCGCAGCGTCGATCGCACCTATCTGCTGCTCGGCGGTTGAGCCTTGGTCCCGTGGATCGAGAGATGACCAGGAAATCACTCTGCCGATCCCACGCATCGGCATCCACCCCGGTCGAAGCAATGAAAATGAAGGAGACACGATCATGAGCACTTCAGTGCGGCAATCATCGCCATCAGCCGGTCAGCTCCCGGCCGGGTTGTCGGCCGGCACGCGCCACATCAGCATCCACCCGCTCACCGGCCATATCGGCGCCGAGATCGAGGGGATCGATCTGCGCAAGCCGTTGGACCCGGGCGCCGTCGCCGAGATCAAGGCGGCGCTGCTGCAGTGGAAAGTCGTGTTCTTCCGTGACCAGCCGCTCAGCCACGAGCAGCACATCGCATTCGCCAAGGGTTTCGGCGACCCGACGGTCGGTCATCCGGTGTTCGGGTTCGTCGAGGGATACCCGGAGATCTATTCCGTCGCGCGCGACCGCTTCAAGACGCGACATGTCGGTGAGCCGCTGATCCGCCCCTGGACCGGCTGGCACACGGACGTGACCGCCGCGGTCAATCCGCCGGCCGCCTCGATCCTGCGCGGCGTCATCATTCCACCCTATGGCGGCGACACGATCTGGACCAATCTTGCGGAAGCCTATAACGGCCTGTCTCCCGCCTTGCGCGGCTTCGTCGATACGTTGCGCGGGTTGCATTATTTCAAGCCGCCGGAAGGACAGGACGCGACCGCGGATTTCATCGAGAAGAACAAGCGCCGCCCGCTGGTCAGCGAGCATCCACTCGTCCGCGTCATTCCGGAGAACGCCGAGCGCGTGCTGTTCGTCAGCCCATCCTTCCTGCAGAGCATCACCGGCCTGCATCCGCGCGAAAGCCAGCAATTGCTGGAGCTGCTGTTCGAGCACATCGCGCGGCCGGAATACACGGTGCGTTTCCGCTGGAAGCCGGGCAGCCTCGCCTTCTGGGACAATCGCACGACGGCGCATCTCGCGCCGCGCGATATCTACAGCCTCGATTTCGATCGTCAGCTCTATCGCATCACGCTGCGCGGCGACGTTCCAGTCGGCGTCGACGGCCGGGCGTCGACCGCCATCAAGGGCGAGCCGGTCGAGGCCTATTCGGCCGAGACCGCGCATTGAGCGCGACGCGCTAGCGGACGATCGCGAGGGCGGCGGCGCGTGGCCCGCGCCCTCGAGGCGAAGACCAGGTCCGAGATCACGGCGCAGGTTCCGCGGCTGCTGGCCATCGCCGCGATGCATGCGGGGGGCGAGCCTCTGTCGAATGAGACTGAATGAGACCGGCGGCTACTGCAGGGTCGCGCTCGCGCCGTTCTCGCCGCCTGTTTCGCCCTCCACCGACCAGGTGTCTCCCTTGCGCAAGAGCGCGTTGAGGTCCCGTTTCTTGCCGGCCGACGCGGCGCGATTCTGCTCCGCCACGGCGTTCTCGAAGGCCACGACCGGCTCACAATAGATCACGCCGAGCGCGAGCGGAAACGCGCCGAACTCCATATCGAGCAGCAGCTGGGCGACCGTCTTGTTGGTCTCGTCATGGATCAGAACCCCGGCGGCCTGGGCATCCTGCTGCGCGACCGGCACGACCTCGAGCACGAGACTATCGCGATTGAGCCGCAGCCCCTTGGTGCCATTGGCGAACAGCATCGGCTTGCCCTGCTCGAGCCACAGCAGCGCCTCGGGAGCGGTCTTCTTGCTGGTGAACTTCTCGAAGGCGCCGTCATTGTAGACGATGCAGTTCTGGTAGATCTCGACGAAGCTGGTGCCGCGGTGCGCGTGCGCGCGCGCCAGGAGGTCGGGGGTCTTCGCCTGCGCGACGTCGTAGGATCGCGCGATGAACCGCGCGCCGGCCCCAAGCGCGAAGCTGCACGGGTTGATCGGCCGGTCCACCGAGCCGAACGGCGTCGAGGGCGAGCGCGTCCCGACGCGACTGGTCGGCGAGTATTGGCCCTTGGTCAGCCCGTAGATCTCGTTGTTGAGCAGCAGCACCTGGCAATCGAGATTGCGGCGCAACAAATGCAGCATGTGATTGCCGCCGATCGACAGGCCGTCGCCGTCGCCGGTGACGATCCACACGTCGAGCTCCGGATTGGCAAGCTTCACGCCGGTCGCGATCGCGGGCGCGCGGCCATGGATCGTGTGGTAGCCGTAGGTCTCGACATAATAGGGGAAACGGCTGGAGCAGCCGATGCCGGAGACGAAGACGGTGTTTTCCGGCCGCGACCCGATCTGCGCCAGCGTCTTCTGCACCGCCTTGAGGATCGAATAGTCGCCGCAGCCCGGGCACCAACGCACCTCCTGATTGGAGGCGAAATCGGCGGGAGAGAATTTCACGATCGCGTTCATCGTCCTGGCTCCTTATCCCAGCGCCCGCTCGATCGCGGCCTCGATCTCGGCGATCATGAACGGCTGACCCGATACCTTGTTGAGCGGCTTCGCATCGATCAGATACTGATCGCGCAGAACGGTCTTGAGCTGACCGGTATTCATCTCGGGCACCAGCACCTGCTGGTAGTTGCGCAAGAGCGCTCCGAGATTGCGCGGCAGCGGCCAGAGATGCCGCACATGGATGTGGCTGACGTCCTTGCCGCGCGCGCGCGCGCGGCGCACTGCCTGCTGGATCGGGCCGAAGGTCGAGCCCCAGCCGACGATGGCAAGCGCACCCTGGCTCTCGCCGAGCGACACCGTCTGCGCGGGAATGAAGCGCGCGATGCCGTCGATCTTGGCCTTGCGGGTATCGGTCATCTTCTGATGGTTCGCCGGATCGTAGCTGATGTCGCCGGTCATGAAGCCTTTCTCGATTCCGCCGATGCGATGCGTGAGCGCGGGCGTCCCCGGCTTGATCCAGATGCGCTTGAACGTGTCGGGATCGCGCTGGTACGGGTTGATCCTGCCGTCGGTCGCGGGCTCATCGAAGAAGCTGACCGGGAACGCCGGATAATCCGCCATGTCGGGGATGCGCCACGGCTCCGCGGCGTTGGCGATATAGCCGTCGGTCAGCAGCAGCACCGGCGTCATGAACTGCACCGCGAGGCGTACCGCCTCGATCGCAACCTCGAAGCAATCCGACGGGCTGCGCGCCGCGATCACCACCAGCGGGGCGTCGCCGTTGCGCCCATAGACCGCCTGATAGAGATCCGACTGCTCGGTCTTGGTCGGCAGGCCGGTGGAAGGGCCGCCGCGCTGGCAGTTCACCACCACCAGCGGCAGCTCCGACATGATCGCAAGCCCGAGCGCCTCGCCCTTGAGCGCGATCCCCGGACCCGAGGAGGACGTCACGCCGAGCTGTCCCGCATAGGACGCGCCGATCGCCGAGCAGATCGCCGCGATCTCGTCTTCCGCCTGGAACGTCGTGACGTCGTATTCCTTCAGCCGCGCCAGATGGTGCAGGATCGGGCTCGCCGGCGTGATCGGATAGGAGCCGAGAAACATCGGCAACCCCGCGAGGTTGCTTCCCGCCACCAGCCCCAAAGCGAGCGTCTCGCCGCCGGTCACGGTTCGGTAGAGGCCGGGCGCCATCTCGGCCGGCGCGATGCGCATCTGCTTGAGCGGCTTGCCGAGCTCGACCGTCTCGCCATAGGCGTGACCGGCGTTGAGCGCCGCGATGTTGGCCTGCACCAGCTTGTCGCTCTTCGCGCCGAACTTCGCCTGCAGTGAATCGATCAGCGGCTTGCGATCACGATCGAACATCCACAATGCGAGCCCAAGCGCCCACATCGCCTTGCAGCGCAGCGCGTCGCGATTGCTCAAGCCGAACGGCTTGACCGCCTCGAGCGTCAGGCGGCTGATGTCGAGAGCGAGCACCTGGTAGGGGGCAAGCGATGGATCCTCGAGCGGGCTCGCCGCGTAGCCGGCCTTCTCGAGGTTGCGCTCGTCGAACGCCCCGATATCCGCGATGATCAATCCGCCGATGCGCAGTGCCGGCAGGTTCACCTTGAGGGCGGCCGGGTTCATCGCCATCAGCACGTCCGGTGCATCTCCGGCCGTGTCAATCGAGGTCGATCCGAAGTTGATCTGGAAGGCCGAGACGCCAAAGGTCGTTCCCTGCGGCGCGCGGATTTCAGCCGGAAAATCCGGGAAGGTCGCGAGATCGTTGCCCGAGAGGGCCGTCGACAGCGTGAACTGACTCCCGGTCAGCTGGATCCCGTCGCCTGAGTCGCCGGCAAAGCGCATCACCACGGCTTCGAGCGCCTCCGGCACCGGCGTGCGTTCGGCGAGGAAGTTGCTTGAGAGTGCCATCGTCATCTTGCTTGTTCCGTTCTTGAATTGGAGCGGCCAGGACCGCTCTTGATCAGCCTCCGGTCGCCCGGTCCTCGGCCTGCGCCGCCGCCTCCGCGCAAATCTCGGCCAGCTCCAGAAGCTCTGCCCTGCGCCGCTCGTCCTCGGCCGAGCATGCCTCCTGCTCGAGCCTCGCCCCCTCGTCCCACCAGTAATGCGCCGCGATCATCGGACTTCACCTCGCTCGGATTTGCCTGCCACGCGGCTCATGCCCGTGCCGATGCAACGGCGTGCACCATCTCCTTGCCGCGCATGACCACGACCACCGCACGCTCGATGAATTCGACCGTGTAGTAGGTCTGGCCGACGAAACGCCATTTCTCGTGCACGTGGCCGAGGTCGCCTTTGCGCACGAGCAGCGAGCCGATGCCCTTGTGCGGATAGGTGCCGTCGTTCTTCACCTGGGTGAGCGCCCGCACCCGGGCGCCGCGGTCGAACTCGCCGGCGTCGAGGTTCAAGGGCCGCGCCGGGGTGTACTCGACCGTGTCGTCGTCGATGCCGTCGATCGCCGCATATCTCATGCCGGTGCTCGCTTCGCTCATGTGAAGAATTCCTGCGCGTTGGTGAGCGCACGCACGAGGCAATCGACCTCGTCGCGCGTGTTGTACAGAGCGAACGA
>Ga0187784_10002691_pt1 | contig 14268 bp, 11 predicted proteins | sample 1015_SJ02_MP15_2_FD_132964 | JGI IMG/M metagenome (GOLD analysis project Ga0187784, IMG submission 132964) | Tropical peat soil microbial communities from peatlands in Department of Meta, Colombia - 1015_SJ02_MP15_20_MG | ecosystem: Environmental > Terrestrial > Soil > Wetlands > Peat | place...
ATAAAACGCCTCCTTTAATCAACTAGGCATTTAGAAACAGTTAAACCGCCTTCCAAAGAATAGCAGCAGCTTCTGCGCATCCACACTGCATGTTGCGATCGGATTTTTGCCCAAAAAATTTTTTGTGCCCGTGAGACCCGTAAAAGCCTCTCGATTTGCGGACCGAACGTTCAAGTGGTGTCTCAGTGAGGCCGGTTTGTGATTGTAGGACGCACTCTAACCATGGAGTTTAAAGCTCATTTCCCGCCTGCCCGAATTCAAGGGCTCAGGCAAATAGAATCCGATAGTACCGGGGAGCGGATAAGCCGTGCAACATGGTCATGCCACTTCATCGCATAGTAGACTACCCTGGCGCCTACCTTTACAGAAAGTTCGATAAGCGGCCGCTATTGACAAATGACCAAAATGAATCATCACCTGTTCCAGGGCTATCAGGCTCTAGAAATTTACTTTATCGATCCCCTTGAGACCCAAGATTTTACGGGTTTCATCAGGTGTTGCCGGATCGATGCCCAGTTCTTTGGCAATGCGAACTATCTTGGCCACCTGCTCGGCGTTGCTTTTCGCCATGTGACCCTTATCAAGGTAAAGATTGTCCTCCAAGCCGACACGCACATTTCCGCCGATGAGAAGCGACTGCGTGCAGATGGTAAACTGAGCCCGGCCGGCCACACACACGGAAAATTCAAAGTCTCCGATGAGCTTCTTTGCATAGTCCACGAGAAAAAGCAGGTTCTCGGGACTAGGGGTGATTCCCCCCAGCACCCCCATTACAAACTGAATGTAGACGGGCTTTTTGGCGTACCCTGCCTCGATCAATGAGGCCACGTTGTTCACCATGCCCGAGTCGTAGATCTCGAATTCAGGTTTGGTGTCCGTCTCATCGAACTTGGCGCAGTATTCACGCATGGACTTGAAGGTATTGGGGAAGATGAAGTCTTCAGTGAAGCCCAAGTATTGTTTCTCCCATTCGAACTTCCACTCTTTGTATCTCGGAATCACCGGGAAAAGCGCGAAATTGATGGAACCGGCGTTGAATGAAGCCAGTTCGGGCCTATAGAGATCAACCGGGGCAACCCTCTGCTCGGTGGTCATTCCGAGGCCTCCGCCGGTGGTGATGCAGACGACCATGTTGCAGCGGCTCTTGATAGAGGTGATGATTTCCTTAATCAGGTTCAGATCCGGGACGGGCTTGCCGGTCTCGGGGTCCCGGGCGTGGATATGGCAGACTGCCGCGCCCGCCTCATTAGCCCTCACGGCCTCATCGGCAATCTGCTTCGGCGTGATGGGCAAGTAATTCGACATCGTCGGGGTATGAATACTCCCGGTGATTGCCGCCGTGATGATAGCTTTTTCTTTCATGTTGTTTCGCCCTGCTTTTTAGGATTCAAAAAATCGGGATCAAGGAACTCCGGGTTGGGATATGTATAAAATCCCTTCCCCGTTTTCACGCCCAGTTCACCTTTTTTGATTTTTTCCGCCAGCGCTTCAGGCGGCTTGTCCCCGGGGTCCTTCGACTCATTGTAATAGGACATCTCGATGTTGAAGACGGTGTCCAGACCGACGGTATCCATCAATGCAAAAGGTCCGATCTTCATGCCGCTGAAGATGCGCCACGCCCGGTCAACGTCCCGGAAATCGACGAACTCGTTTGCCCACATGTAGAGGGTTTGTTTCTTTATGGCTCGCCAGACGCTGTTGAAGCAGAAGCCCAGAATCTCTTTGTTTACTCTCAATGGAATGAAGCCGAGGGACCGGATCCATTCCTCGCCTTTCTGCATCACTTCAGCAAGGGTTCTCATTCCTCCCATGAGATCGACCATGTTCATTCCCTGGAGTGGAAGGTAGAAGTGGGTGTTGATACAACGCTCCGGCCTGCCGCTGCTCTGTTCCATTCTCGATACGGGAATGGAGGAGCTATTGGTGGCAAAGATCGCTTTGGCGGGCGCTTTTTCCCCCATCCGCTTGAAGATTTCCCGCTTGGCTTCCACGTCTTCGGTTACCGACTCCACCACAAGATCGACGTCTTCCAGCGCATCGCCCAGATCGGTCGTAAACCGGATGCTGTTTTTGCACTCTTGCCACCGGTCCCAGGCAATGAAAGGGTTCACCCCCTTTGCCTTCAAGTCTGCATACAATTTGGCGTATATTTCATCGAAGGCTCCCTCCCTGGTATCGTAGACGCTCACTTTGTACCCTGCATATGCCGCGACCATGGCGATCTGGGTGCCCAGAAGGCCTGTGCCGACGACTGCTACCCGTTCGAACGGTTTGTCCATAAATACTCCTTGCGTTGCATTCTCAGCTGAATCTCGAACGGCAAACTTGAGACAACGGGTCGGTTCGGATCTTTTTCAAAAAATTCAGAATTTCGATGAGCCCGTCATCGCGCCACCTGGCTATCTGTTCATTAGTCCGGCCCTGTTCGGGATTTGATTCCCGGCGCGCTCCATAGCCTCGTGGCTGATGTCGTAGATATATCCTGAACACCTTCCAAAGAAAATTCGTCGCTCAGCGCGAACCGATTAAGCCTCGTCCCGGCACAGCCGCTTTTTTTGATCTTAACCATTTTCATGCTGGCCCCTCCTGCCGGCGACCTCATCAGCCGTAAATCAGAATCCCTATCGGAATGGCGAAGAAAAGGGCTATAGTTGTCGCTACCACGTGGCCCAAAAAAATGTGTTTGTAGGCGTTGGCGTGCGTGAGCCCGGAGACCGCAAGGATGGTGATGACGACTCCATTGTGAGGCATGGCGTCAAAAGCCCCGGAGGACATGGCGGCAATCCTGTGAATCAGGGCAGGATTCAGGCCGAGTGCAAGGTACTTGGGAACCAGGGTCTCTAAAACGATTCCCAGCCCTCCGGATGCGGACCCTGTGATTGCTGCCATTATGTTCGTAGCGATCGCAAGTGAGATTATCGGGTGCATGGGAAGAGTCAGCAGCCACGATGAAACCACTTTAAATCCCGCTGTAGCGGCAACCGCCATCCCGTAGCCGACGTCGGCGCAAGTATTTACGATTGGAACCACCGTGTTGAGGGCTCCCTTGTTCAAAGTATCCAGCATCTTGACATAATACTTCCAGAACAGGATGATACAGGCCACTATACCGGCCGTCAGAGCGATAACGACATCTCTTTTGATGTAGGGAATGTCGATATTGAGCAGCAAAAGAACAATTACCGGGGGCACCAGGCTTAACCATACGTTCGGTGTGAGACCCGTAGCAGGTGCTCCTGCTCCCAGGACGCCGGCAGGGGGTTCTTCGTATGTTTCGCCTCTGGCTTTAGACTTTTTCAGTATGTAGCGGAAATAAAAGACGTTAAAAACGGTGACAATAAGTGCCCCGGTCAGTCCGACCAGCGGCGCCGAAGTGGGCGTTGATGCCATGTATTTGGTGGGCATAATGTTCTGAATCTGGGGGGTGCCGGGGAGCATGGTCATGGTCAGTGACGCCGCTCCGAATATGAACGCCGCCATGAACAGGTGCCAGGAAAGATTCATCTCCTTGAACAGAGGCCGCGCGATCGGAATAACGGTGAAGATGACAACGAACAGGCTCACCCCGCCGTAGGTGAGACAAATGGACACAATTGAAACGGCAAGCATCACCCGCAGGGGACTCTCTTTTCCAATTATTTTCAAAATACCGTTGGCGATGGAGCGGGCCGCCTGCCCGTCTTCCATGAATTTGCCGAACATGGAACCGGCCAAAAAGATCAGGTAGAATTTTCCGGCGTAATTGACGAACCCTTTCATATAGGGTCCGGTCAGCGTTTCCATGATGTTCATGTTGGAAAAAATGGATACCAGGATGACCGCGAGGGGGGCAATGACGATAATATGCCAGCCTCTCAGTGCGAAGACTACGATGAAGGCCAAGGACACAATAATTCCTATGACACTCCAGTCCATTTTAACCCCCTCAGTTTTTTTAGAATAAATGAATGAAGAAATGGCCCGCTTCAGCCTTGATGATGACTAGGGCAAATTACATGCCACAGAAAAGATCCAGTGATTTTAATAGGATGTCATATTAAGTTGTGGACTATTGTAGCTAATGTCTACAATAGCAGATGTAGATATTAGCTACATTTTTTACTCGTCTCTTTGCCCCTGACACCGATCTTGTACCGACTCATTTTTTTATAGAGCACGCTCCTGTCTATCTGCAACATTTCAGCGGCTCGTTTCTTGTTTCCTTTGGTCATCTGTAAGACGTTGATAATAGCGTCTTTTTCCAGCTTAACTTTCAGGTCGTTTAAATTGGCGAATTTTTCGACAGGCTTGTTGACAGTCCCATTGAGCAGCCTCGGTACAAATCGTTCAAAATGGTAAACGTTCAGATGCCCTGAGAGGGCCATATTTGCGGCCCTCTCCAGAAGGTGTTCCAGTTCCCGAACGTTCCCGGGCCAATGATATTGGGCAAATGATTTCAGCACGTCCCTGTGCACGCCCTGGATATTGAGGCCTAATCCTTTATTTATTTTTACAATGAAGTGATTGACCAGCTCTGGAACATCTTCCAGTCTTTCCCGGAGAGGAGGAACTTGCAGCGATACCACATGAACTCGGTAGTACAAATCTTCTCGGAACTCACCCTTCTCGACAAGTTCCGTTAGATTTCTATTTGAGGTGCATATCAATCGGATGTCCGTATGAATGGTTTTTGTCCCTCCTATTCTTTCAATCTCTTTTTCCTGAATAGCCCTCAATAACTTTGCTTGCAGGGGGAGTGGAAGTTGATCGATTTCATCGAGATACAATGTCCCTTGGTGGGCCATCTCAAATTTTCCCGGCTTGCCGCCTCTTCGAGCGCCGCTGAACGCACCTTCTTCATAGCCGAACAGCTCCGACTCGATCAGGTCTTTGGGAATTGCGGCGCAATTCAAGGCAATAAATGGCTGATGCCTGCGAGGGCTCGCCTGATGTATTGCATGAGCAAACAATTCTTTCCCCGTTCCCGTTTCCCCGGTAATCAGGACCGTCGATTTCGTTTGTGCCACCTTCCTGGCAAGGTCCTTTGCTTCCGTTATCGCCGCCGATGAGCCGATGATGTTGTTCAGAGAGTATTTTGCGCCTCTCAATTTCTGCAATTCATTTTTGAATTGATTCAACTCGTCACTTAAACGCCGCACTAGATCCAACGTGGAAAGGGTGCTCATATAGTTGATCGTATTCATGGAGGTGTAAGCGAATACCCCAAGGACATTATTGTCTCGGATGAGCGGGACATAGTGTGCAACCACAGTTTCGCCATTGGCCAGTGTAAACAACTTGCAATCCGGTTCACCCGTTTTCCGGATCATAGGCATGATCGTATTAGGGATAATCTTGGAAATAGGCTGGCCGATGATATCTTTCTTCTTGCGGTTCAATATCTTGGCATAGTGGTCGCTTATGGCTATAATTCTATCTTCTGAATCCGTGACAATCGTTACCCCCGTTCTTGACAGGCTATCGAATATAAGGCCGGTGATTTCGCGACTTTCAAAGGGTCCATGCATTACGTTTCCTTCCCGCATCCATATGATGGTTTCTCTTCACGGCAGGCAGAACTTTGTTATATTACCTTTATCAAAAAGTGTAGTAAACAGCAACACAGATCATCAGCGGGCAAATTCTGGTCAGGCAGGAGTGCCTCTTCACAAAGTGAAAGTCATCGGCATCGACGAGTTCAGCTTCATGGAGGGCTATCATTATATGACCGTGGTTACCGATCTTCGTATCGGCAGGGTCCTGCACGCCGTCGAAGGAAAAGGCAAAGAGGACATTCAGCCCTTCTTGAAAAGTTCGGCCAGGAGTGGCAAAAAACTGGAAGCCGTGGCGATGGACATGAGCAGCACCTATTTCCGGGCTGTCCGTGAAACGCTGCCCCGCGTAAAAGTTGTTTTCGACCGGTTCCATGTGGTTTCGCTCATGAACCAGGACATCGATGAACTCAGGCGCGAACACCAAGGGGAACTCGATTCTGTGGGTCAGCAAACGCTGAAAGGAAGCCGTTACTTGCTTCTGCGTAATTACGATTCTCTGGAACCTGACCGCAAAGCCAGCCACGCCGCGGACGCGGTCAGTTTCAACCGCCCTCTGTTTGAGATTCACTCAATGAGGGAGCAGCTCAGACTGTTCAGAGGTACTCGTTAGTCGGATGAACCGGATTTCTTCGAGCCGGCAGGCAATATCGCTGCAAAATGTTTTTTTGTCCGAGAGTTACGCAATTTTTCAATACTACAGACTCCGAAAATGGTTCTATTTATATGATATTACAACATAAAACAGTTAATTTAATTTAGTGGTTGACAAGAGAACAGGAGGACTTATTTTACGCTCAGCTGGTTTTTATAGTGGATTCTCAGGTGCTTGTAACATTTAAGAGAATGAATATTTATAGGAGACTAAAATGAGCAAGATACTGATTCTCGGATTGGCCCTGGCGGTGGTGCTGGTCAGCGGTCCTTTCTTTAATGCGCAGGCGGACTGTGGTTGTCTGCCTCACATAACCCTCCCCTCTTGCCTGTCCTGCTCGCAAAATGCGAAGGTGGACAGAGATTATGACAAGCCGGATGCAACTTGCCAGGGTGCATATCACTTTGGCCCGGTCACTCCTGAATTCATGGGCTCCGCGGGAATAGGAGGGGGTTGAGATTATCGATTTAGTTAATCCTGCCGCCGTTGGTACTTAATGTAGGCAAACGGCGGATGCGGCACAAACAAAAGAGGCCGCTCAGGCAAAAAAGTTGACCCCCGAAGCACGCAGATGCCCCCGGGGGTCGACTCTTTTGATCCGGAAATTTCAAGAGAACCAAGTTCACCCGCCCCCTCAGTTACAAAAAGTTACCTTTCGCCAAGGCCAAGACTCAGTCGTTTGAAACTCTAAGAAAGACACAGTCGTTAGCCCTGCCCTCCGTTATCCATCGGCCCGGGGCGCCCGGATCGATCCGCCGGCGTTGTATTATTCTCCGGCCCGGCTGGCGACAGCGGCAAACGGATCAAAACAAAGGCCACAGGTGTCACGGCGGGACTGTCCGCCTTAAATGGACCGAATTTTATGTATAGCCTCTGGCGTGACCCTTAATGTATTATTAGATGTTTTGCAACTGGCGACAACCAATTGATGTCATGTTCGGATACATCACGCCTGCAGCATAATTTCGAGTGCAAACGGAGGTTGCATATCGATGAAGACAGCCGACAAATCATCGCGTGATTTTGGCAGATGGGTGGCGGTTTTGGTTTTCACTCTTGTTCTGATCTGGAATATTGCCGGTACAAGTCGATCTCTAAAATACCTCTTCCCTCTAACAGCAACCAAGGTTCTTTGGGTTGCGAACCATGTGCTTACGGCGGCCTTCATTATCCTGGTAATCTATCTCTATTTCCGAAGGGGTTCGGCAATCGCAACTACCCGGTCATTCCCGGCCAAGATCATTGCCGTGTTTGCGTTCGTTCTGCCTTTTGTCATACCTTTCCTTGGAAGCGTAACCCGACTGGACCCGGTAATGCTGGTAATTTCGAATGCTGTTATGGCGGCGGGGCTGGCATTTTCACTGGCCGCGCTCTACGCACTGGGAAGAAGCTTCAGCATTATCCCGCAAACGAGAGATCTGGTTGTCCACGGGCCGTACCGACTGGTGAGGCACCCCCTCTATGTTGGAGAAATCGTACAATATTTAGGGTTGGCCCTGGCAGGGATGACCATCCCTAAAGCTCTCGTCGTCCTGCTATTGGTCGTCTGCCAAGTCTACAGGTCCATCCAGGAAGAAAAGCTGCTCACCGACACCTTCCCGGAATATCTCGACTATGCTTCAAAGACGGCGCGATTCGTCCCCGGCTTGTTCTGAATTCGCCGCAGATCGGACGTTCAACTGAGCACGACCCATTAAAAGATTGCTACCATTCCACTTGAAGGAAGTTCTCCGAGGTCTCGGCAAGGGGAAGCTTTCGCAGTTCCAGGGGGCGAAATTACTCGCGCCGCGTATCGGCGCGGCGCGAAGTGAGCCGGATGCGCCCGAAGGGGCGCATCCGTAAAGCCTATCGGTCCAATCGTGACTATTTGCCCCCGAGTGGACACGGATTTCCAAGAGGAACCACCAAGCGTACAAAGAACCTTTGGCAGTTGACCTCCCCGTTGTTAGTCTCTCCAACAGGTATTTCCCACACGCCCATCAAGCTGCACGGGCCGAAATTGTAACCAAGCAGCGGGCCCATGTTGAAAAGGTTAGCCTTGGTGTTGGGCTGGGATCCATACACACCCTTCACGACGAATGAATCGTCGCTAGTCTGAGTTTCCTGAGCCATACCAAGCCCAAAGGTCCATTTGCCGCAGGTATAGCTGATAGTATAGTCGGCTGCGAACTGTCCACCGGATTGGTAGTCGGTATTGGTATTCTTGGTTTGCCAGGTATAGAACAAGTCGGCGCTGATGTTCCAACCCGCGTGCAGCCAGCTTAGCCCCAGATTGGGCGTAAACATGGTGGTCCCGTTGCCTGACGGAGCAATAGGTCCGTTGATCGCCTCAACATTACCAGGAGAAGACATGGCATCGTTGAAAGCAACGGAAAAAGCGCCTTTAATGCGGAAATCACCACACTTCCACCCCAAAATAACCGGAACGAAAATGGTATTGAACGTACCCCATTGTTGACCGGTTATATAAGTCGGGGCGCCTCCGAAAGTTGCACCGGTCGGTACCCTGATGCTGGTGTAGTCGAACGGCTGACCTAAGGCCAAAGCGTAGTCCGCGCCAAGGAACTTGAGACCGGTCGACCACAGCAGGACGGTGATATCGACGTAGCCGAAAATCTTTATACCAGGAATAGCGTTTCCATTGAGATCATATTTGTTTAAAGTCGGCGCCAAATAGGAATCGTGAACTAAATAGAAACCCGGAGGCGGCAGAGCACCGGCGGCAAGTCCTATGTCAACGCCGGCCAAATGGGGGTCCCACAATTCCGTCGCGTAGGCGGGGGAAACCACCATTACCGCTGCCATTGATAAACACATCAATAAAAGAAATTTCTTCATCTCTTCCTCCCCAATCTTTCAAAAAGTGGAAATTCAAAACAGGGCCAGTGAGTTGGTCCCCTGCCTGGATCTGTTTTGCGCCCTCATGTCGGCGCCCTCTCCGACATCACCTCCTTTCAGCCGCAGCATGAGCCAAACCCCTGCGAAACCGCAGGCAGCCCCAAAAATTCCCTGAGAATGGCTAAAACCAAAGACGCAAAACAGCAGCAGCTTGAGCCAGGACTACACCCCTTTTCGGCACGAGCCACCGCAAAAACAGGCTTATAGCGTTTTCAATGCAAATGTCAAATAAAATTTTGTAAATGAAACTTGCAAATATTTACAATTCCATTATTCGGAATTTTTTTTACGAAAATAAAGAGTTTTTTTGCTCGAGCACGTGAAGCCGGTTTTGAGACTCCTCGCCGAAGGGGAAATATCCTGCCTTCCGGTTTTGCCGTAAAGGAGTTATAATTTAAAATTTGTGTGGCACGATGGCCGGAATTATTGGTTCCCTGAATTCATTCAAGACATAGATACCGGAGAACTCGATGGACTACAAAGATACGCTCAATCTCCCCCAAACCGATTTTCCGATGAAGGCCAACCTTTCGGTCCGGGAGCCGGAACTCCTTAAAAAATGGGATGAAACTGGACTCTATAAACGGCTGCGCGAGAAAAGCAAAGGCCGCCCGCGATATATTCTCCATGATGGGCCGCCATATGCGAACGGACACATCCACCTGGGTACGGCTCTGAATAAAATCCTCAAGGACATGATCGTAAAATCGCGCCAGATGAGCGGAATGGATGCCGTCTACGTTCCCGGCTGGGACTGCCACGGCCTGCCGATAGAACACCAGGTGGACAAGGAACTGGGAGCAAAGAAGGAAACCATGTCGGTTGCCGAAATCCGCCTGCATTGCCGAGGCTATGCCGAGAAGTTCATCGATATCCAGCGAAACGAATTCAAAAGACTGGGGGTGCTCGGCGAATGGGACAACCCCTATCTGACCATGTCCTATCACTATGAGGCTGCCATCGCACGCGAACTCGGCCGCTTTTTTGGTAATGGAAGCGTGATTCGGAGCAAAAAGCCCATCTATTGGTGCACCAGTTGCATGACCGCCCTGGCTGAAGCCGAAGTGGAGTACCACGACCACCAATCCCCGTCCATTTACGTAAAGTTTCCTCTCTCGCCCGAGAGCCAGGCAAAATTTCCCGAGTTGTCCGGAAAGCAGGCTTACGTCCTGATCTGGACGACAACTCCCTGGACCCTCCCGGCCAACCTGGCCATTGCCCTGCATCCGGATTTCACCTACGCCGCGGCCGCCGTTGACGGCGAGGTGTGGATTCTGGCCCGGGGGCTTTTGGAAAACCTGATGGAACTGATGGGCGTGAAGGACTACCAAGTGATCCGCACTTTCGAAGCCCGAGAGCTGAACGGTCTTAAGGCGCGCCATCCTTTCGCGAATCGCGATTCACTCCTAATCCTGGGGACTCACGTGACCCTGGAGGCTGGAACGGGAGCAGTCCACACCGCCCCCGGCCACGGACGCGAGGACTACGATTCGGGACTCGAGTATGGCCTCGACATCTATTCACCCGTGGATGACAAGGGACGGTTTACAAACGACGTGCCGTTCTTCGCGGGGCAGTTCGTGTTCGACGCTAACAAATCCGTGATCGCCAAGCTCAAAGAAGACGGCAAACTGTTGCTCGAGGCAGAGATCGTCCACAGCTATCCACACTGCTGGCGCTGCAAAAACCCGGTCATTTTTCGCGCTACGCCCCAGTGGTTTATCTCCATGGACAAAACCGACCTGCGCCGGAAAGCACTCGAATGGATCGACCGGGTGCAATGGATTCCCGCCTGGGGGCGCGAGCGCATCTACAATATGGTCGCAAACAGGCCCGATTGGTGCATCTCCAGGCAGCGCTCCTGGGGAGTTCCGATCACCGTATTCAAATGCCTGGAATGCGGAGACTACATTACCTCCAGGGAAATCTTCGACCGTGTTGTGGCCCTGTTCGAGAAGGAAGGCGCGGACGCCTGGTTTTCCCATCCGGCATCGGACCTGTTGCCGGAGGGCCTTGCCTGCCCGGGATGCGGCGCCGCAAAATTTGAAAAAGAGATGGATATCCTGGACGTCTGGTTCGACTCAGGGATCTCCTTTGCCGCCGTTCTGGAAAGGCGACCGGAACTGGGCATGCCCGCCGATATGTATCTGGAGGGCAGCGACCAACACCGGGGGTGGTTTCATTCCTCGCTTCTGGCGGCGGTAGGAACCAGGGACCTGGCGCCTTATAAAACCGTTCTCACCCACGGCTTCGTCGTTGACGGCCTGGGTTATAAGATGTCCAAATCTCTCGGAAACGTTATAGCTCCCGAAGAAATCATTCGTCAGTACGGGGCAGAGATATTGCGTCTGTGGGTCTCGGCAGAAGATTACCGGGACGACATCCGCATCTCGCCGGATATCCTCAAGAGGCTAAGCGAAGCCTACCGCAGAATCCGGAACACGTGCAGGTTTCTGCTGGGTAACCTTTACGATTTCAACCCGGAGGCCGATTCGATTCCGCACAGGCAAATGGAGGAACTCGACCGGTTCGCTCTGCATCAGCTCCAGGACCTGATCTACAAGGTACGTCAGGGATACGACCGATTTGAGTTCCACAGGGTATATCACGCTCTCCATAATTATTGCGTGGTGGATTTGAGCTCGTTTTACCTCGATATACTTAAAGACCGCCTTTACACCTCCCCGGCCGCAAGCACAGCCAGGCGCTCGGCCCAGACCGTGATTCATACCGTCCTCAGGACGATTGTCCGATTGATGGCCCCTATTCTTTCATTCACGGCGGAGGAAATCTGGCTCCGGATACCGCACGGCACCGAGCCGTCCGTGCACATGGAGACTTTCCCGGAAGTCGATTCCAACCTCAGGGATGAAGAGCTGAGCGCGCGGTGGGAAAAAATCATGGCGGTCAGAAACGAGGTCCTTCGCGCCCTGGAGGCGGCCCGCCGGGACAAGGTGATCGGGCACCCGCTGGATGCCAAGGTGCGCCTTGCGCTTCCGCCGGAACTGGATAAACAGTTCGCAGGCAGCCATGATCTTTTCAGGACCGTTTTTATCGTATCGCAGGTGTCAATTGAGCCGGAATCGGCCCTGAGCGCCCCGGTACAGGGGGTTGAGCTGCCAGGCCTCAAAATTCAGGTAGAAACCGCTTCGGGTGAAAAATGCGAGCGGTGCTGGGTGAGGTCCAATGAGGTGGGCCGGTTCCCCGATCAGCCCAAGATATGTGACCGCTGCCATTCCGTGGTCGGATAGCCGATGACTGTCGTATTTAAGGATCTATAAAGGGATCGCCCGCGGCATCACGAGATGCGAAGCGAAGAATCTAAACAGGACGAGGGCTTATCATGGCGCATAGCGGTCCTGCTGCAGTCGCCGTTCAGGCGGCGCCCGAAAGCCGGAAAAACACCCACGGTGCGAGTGCAAGCCAGATGAGGAAAAGGACCCACAGGCGGCCCGCCAGCAGGTTGTAGTCATGAAGGACTTGAGAAAGAGGCCTGCGCGCTAGGGCCAAACCCATGAAGAATTCGAATATGATCGTGAGAAACAGCCAGACGATCCCGATCAGCAGGGCCTCACGGCTTGACGACGGCGGCCACGTGCGTATGACAAACCGGATGAACAGACCGATGAGCACGGAACCGATAAGGGTCGAGAGTTGATGAGCGCGGAGTTCGGTCATGGATTTCGCGAATGTTGCCTGCCGAATGGCGCCGTTTGCCACCGCGATCATGAGCATCGGGACCCAGGCGAGAAGATAGCGGATCAAGGCTGTCGCTCCGTGTTCAGGTTGTAACACTCTCCCGCCCGAGTCTATTTTTCCGAATCGGATTTTATCCGGGCAAATCTTTGTGTCTTGCTGATCCTGCGAGTTTCGGCTTCCTCGGTATCCTCGACGGTGAGGTGTATTCTCCCGCATTCCGGGCATGCGACATTTATATTACCGCCAATCGAGCGTTCTTTTATCTGGTCAACCGTCATGTGGCCTATATAGCCGCACTTGGTATCCATCCGCTCGGCCCTCACTTTCGGCCTGTTCGCTTTCTTATCCTGCATCGTGTTTCCTTACAGCTCCGGCAATCGGAACCCCGTCTTTATCGTATACTCTCACCTCGATGTCCCTGCCGCCGTCCAGGCGGTGTGCCGCACAGGAAATTCAGGGGTCGTAGGCGCGTACTGCCATTTCGATCCGGTTAAGAGCCTCCTCGGATACTTGGCCGTTTGTTACCAGATCCCTTGCCACGCGGTTTACGCTCATATTGATCGGCGCCAGATTGTGGGTTGTCCCAACGATCAGGTTCGCCCTTGTGATGAATCCGTTTTCATCGGTCGAATAGTCGTGAATGAGAGTTCCGCGCGGAGCTTCAATGCACCCCACCCCGCGTCCCGCTTTTGGGAAAACGTCGCCACGAACATGCAGGTCGGTTATTGCCGGGTTCTCGACAAGCTCGATAACTTTCTCACAGGCGTACAAAAGCTCTATCAGGCGCGCCCAGTGGTAGAGAATCGTAGACTGTGCGGGCCGGCCGAAAAGCGATCGAAATTCTAGGAGTTCAGACTGCGCGAGAGGGGTGCGGATAGAATCCGCCACGTTGATCCTGGCGAGACAGTTCGACCTGTAAATACCGTGCGGGTCGTCGAGTTCCATCGAGAACCCTTCGCCCCAGCCTCGCGCATATGGGAATTTCGCGTAGGACCACGGTTCGACGTGTTCTCCTATGAAATCGGTGTATTCCCGGCCCGAAAACTCATGAAAGGACCCGTCCGGTCTCATGAGCCGAAGAATTCCATCGTTGAGCTCCAAGCTGCCGTCTTCCGGGCTCACCATGCCCAGAAAGCCCGTGTTGATTTCACCAAGCCGCATGAGGCCGGGGGCGGTAAATCGCGGAAAAACGCGCTCTCTGGCAAAATCGATGGCAAATTTTGCGAATTCGAGCTGATCGAGTCCATCGGCGTGCAAATCGTCCCTTTCCCGGTTGTTCATCGGCTTTGAAAAACCCCCGGGGACAATCGCATCGGGGTGGATCGCCCTGCCGGCTAATTTCTGGAGCATCATCTGCCCCCGATACCGCGCCTGAGTGACTTTTTTCGTGAGCTCAGGAGCACTGGCGGCGATTCCAAAAATGTTTGCCGCTGAAAATTGACCCGAATCCACCAGGAAATCGGGACCTGCCAGAAAGAAGAAATG
>Ga0187784_10002692_pt1 | contig 14267 bp, 8 predicted proteins | sample 1015_SJ02_MP15_2_FD_132964 | JGI IMG/M metagenome (GOLD analysis project Ga0187784, IMG submission 132964) | Tropical peat soil microbial communities from peatlands in Department of Meta, Colombia - 1015_SJ02_MP15_20_MG | ecosystem: Environmental > Terrestrial > Soil > Wetlands > Peat | place...
ACCGGGAGGTCGTGCATTTCTTCCTGCGAAAAGACGGCCTCCTGGATTTCCTGTTTGGCTTCTTCGTCGGCATTAGGCGCTTGTTTGGGAGCGTAGTAGCCCTTTCGCGCCAGGATGCTCAGCTTGGCTGGATGGCTCAGTTTTACGCCCAAGCTATGAAGGCTTCCGTCAAATTTCAGGTTCTGCGGAGAGAAACCGAGAACGTAGTAATAATCGGGGGTTTCCGCTGCCTGCTTGAGACCGCCCTCGAGATCGTTGTTGTTGTGGAAAAATGTGCCGCCAGTCGAGTCGGCCAGCGAGCCCAGCACATCATCATCGGCAGAGGCCTCGTCAATTTGATACAACGATTCCCGCGGGGCTGCATTGATATTCGGCACGTTTTGCTGGCTGACGTCGCCCACGCCGGGAGGAACATAAAGACCACGCGCATCCACCGTGCTGACAATAATGTTGGCGCGTAGTGCGTGATCAATAATGTCGGTGATTTCATACTGCATCCGAGGCGTGATGAAGCCGGGAGACACGAGCACGACAGTTCGTTGACCGGGTACCGCGGAAACTCTTCGCACAACGTCTTTGAGCGACGTGAGAACAAGGTGTGTTTCGGAATCTCCGAGTCCCAATTGCATCTGCGCGGCCGCGAACGCAACAACCTGTGCAGATTGCGTAGCCTGAGCGAGATCAGCCGGAGCGGTCGCTGCAGCAGCCATCCCCGAACATTGCAGCACATCGCTAGTCGCGTCCTGCAGGGCGATCAAATTATTCTGATTCACAATCAGATCCGCCATGTAATAGTTCATGTAGGGGCACTGTTGCACCTCGGTGCTGGCGGCAACAGGCCGAGGCTGCAGCCGGAGCAAGGCTTCATGGAGCTTGGCATGATCGTCCGTAAAGTCGAGATTGCCTTGGCCGGAAGTCGTGAAAATGGCGGCGCGATCGGTCGGCTGCAGCGAGCTCAAACGGCGGTCGGCGGCGTTGCGGACGAAAAGGAGATCCTGCATTTGCAGGTGGACATCGTCGAAGAGATAGGCGATGAATCGCTCAGGAACGTTTGGAGTGTTGCTGGGTGGGTTCTCGCCGGCTTGGACTTCCGTGGTCTTTTGTTCGCGTGCGATCTGGGTCCCTGGCTGCTCCACAGAGAAAAGGGTGATGACCTGTGGTCTGCGATTGTCAAACAACTGGAAGTCTTCTTTACGAAGATTGCCGACAGCATGGCCCTGGGCGTCGCGAACGACAACCCGCACCAGGACCAACCGGACATTTACTTTGAATGTGGTTGCCTCATCGTGGGAGGCCACCTCGGGAACAGCCTTGTCAGCAGTTTGCGCAGTCACGGGACTGCTCGGAGAAGCCTGCCGTTGCGCAGTCTGCCCCGTGGCTATGTTGAGGGCAAGGAACATCGAGAACACGAGACAGGGAATGACCCTGCTGAGAAGGACGGCTCGGCTGGTAGGCTTTGCTGGACTCATCGCCGCCTGGGCCCTGAGGCGATCGTCACTGCCTGGAAGGGACAACAGAAGGATAACCCATTTCGGGGAAAATACCAGCGCTGAGCCTAGACGCTTGGCGCGGGAACGGACGCGCCGCACCAAGGTAATGTTCTCGTATGATTACCTGTTCATCGCCTATTCTGCTTGTGATAGTCTCGATTTAACCCCATATTCACTCGAATTTGGCTGGTTCTTGGTGGCATTGGTGTCGGCGAACCAAAAGCCTGGAATCCACATCGCGTGGAAGACGGTCACCTACCGCAGCGTGCTGCTGACGGTATTGGCGGGCGTGCTTCTATGTTCGATCGGCATGCACCTGGCGTTTCCGCAATTTACTGACAACAGCATTAAGGCGGCGGACGGCTTCGGCCGGCATTTGCTGGAGTTGGTGGCAGGAACGGCAGGACCCGCCAAGTCCGGAGCCATGAACTCACAGCAGGCGCACTTCACCGCGCTCGATGGCACGGTGCGCGTCAAGAAGGCAAACGCCAGCAGTTGGACGACGGCCGATTACAGCATTCCCCTGGAAAAGGGCGATGTGGTGCAGACCAGTTCGGAAGGCATGGCCAAGATTGTCTTCAGCGATGGGACGAACTATACGGTGAAGCAGGATTCGCTGATCGTTGTTGAAGAAAACTCGGCGAACGATCAACAGCAAACGAATGTGGCGGTCGCGGTCAGCACCGGAACCGTGGATCTAGCGACTGCGACCTACGTTCAGGGTTCAAAATCGCGGGTCATCGTGGCAGGGGCAACGGCTTCCCTGGCGCCGGATTCAGCTGCCATGGTACACAACGATCCGAAGACGGATGAGCACGAAATCCTGGTCAAGAAAGGTACCAGCGACATCACACGCAACGGCGAGACCGTTCGGTTGTCTGATTGGGAGAAGGTTAACTTCCACGCTCAGTCCGCGCACATGGAGAAGCTGAAGGAGATTGGCCCGCCGACACCGATTTCCCCGGCCAACATGGCGCCGATCTTCGTATCCGGCGATCCTCGGCCGGTTGAGTTTTCCTGGACGAAGATGGCGAACGCCAAAGGCTACCGGCTGCGCATTTCCAAGAATCCTTATTTCTCTTCCACGATTGTGGATCGGACGGTGAAAACGGCAGATGTGTTGGTCTCTGGGTTGGAACAGGGTGCATACTACTGGATGGTGCAATCCGTAGACGCTGAAGGGAAGGAATCAGTAGAGAGCGAAAAGAACCGCTTTACCCTCATCCCCAAGGAGAAAGACTCGGAGGCGCTCCGTCTGGAAGTGGATCCTTTCGTCCAGCACGGGCATGTGCTGGAGTTGACGGGGAAAACCGAGGCGGGTGCCCGGGTCATGGTGAATGGCGCCGAAGTACCGATGCTCGGCAACGATGGCAGTTTTCACTACTTCACCCCGCCACTGGCAACGGGAGAGAGCGTTATCACCATCACCGCTCAGAACGCAAAAGGCGGAGTGAACACACTGCAGAAGAAAGTTGTGATTCAATAAGGTGTATAGGGGCGAAGAGGTTAAGGCTCACTAGGGCAAGCACTTTGGTGCGGGGGATAGGCTCAGCTTATCTCATAGAATAAGGAGTAGCCTCGATCACCGCGGGTAAGAGCAGACTATCTAGTTCACGAGAGAGAAAGCTTCACGTATGTCATCGAACGGTTTTCATTCCAGCGGCGCGCACAACCTGAGATCGCTGTTCAGTATGTTTTCCAGCGACCTTGCGATCGATCTTGGCACTGCTAACACGCTGGTGTACGCGCGGGGCAAAGGCATCGTGGTCAATGAGCCGTCGATTGTGGCCATCAATAAGAACACCGGCGAGGTGGAGGCCGTAGGCAAGGAAGCCAAAGAGATGCTGGGGCGCACGCCGGGCAACATCGTCGCTATCAAGCCGATGAAAGACGGCGTCATAGCAGATTTTAAAGTGACCGAAAAAATGCTGAATTATTTCATCCAGAAGGCACATAACCGCAAGATGCTGGTCCATCCGCGCATCGTGATCGGCGTGCCTTCTGAGATCACGCAGGTAGAGAAGCGGGCGGTCATGGACTCGGCCTATCGTGCCAAGGCGAGCGAAGTGCATCTGGTGGAACAGGCCATGGTGGCGGCTATCGGCGCGGGCCTCCCGATCACCGAGCCCAGCGGAAACATGGTGGTGGATATTGGTGGCGGCACGACGGACATCGCCGTGATTTCGCTCAGCGGCATCGTCTATTCGCGTTCCGTGCGCATGGCGGGCAATCAGATGGACGAAGCCATCATGAATTATCTCAAGCGGAAATATAACTTGCTGGTGGGCGAGCGCACCGCTGAGCAAATCAAGATGGAGATCGGTTCCGCATACCCGCTTGAGAAGCCACTGACCATGGAGATCAAGGGCCGGAACCTGATCGAGGGAGTTCCCAAGACCATCACTGTGGATGACAGCGAAATTCGTGAAGCGCTCAGTGAGTGCGTGTCGACGATTATGAATGCGATCCGTGTGGCGCTGGAGCGCACGCCTCCGGAGCTTTCCGCCGACATCAGCGACCGCGGAATTGTGCTCACCGGCGGTGGCGCGCTGCTGAAGAATCTGGACAAGCGCATTCGCGAAGAAACCGGGCTGCCCGTTTCGATTGCCGACGACCCGCTGTGCAGCGTGGTCTTAGGCACCGGCAAGATGCTCAGCGACTTCAAGCTGCTGCGGAAGATTTCAATCGAGTAAGACGGTCGTTGGTCGTTCGTCGTGCGCAATTTCCAGGTCTGACGATCTCTCACCACTTAGTCTCGGCATCACGCTCGGCCAACGACGCAGGACCAAGGACGAACGACGCGTTTTTGAATCATGGAACACCTCATCAGCCGCTATCGCAACCTCACCATCCTGGCGGCGCTGCTGTTCGGGCAGGTGCTGGGACTGGCGATCCAGGTCAAACGGCCCGGCGAAAATGTGCCTACCCGCCTGATTCGCATCTGGGCCATCGACGCTGTGACCCCGCTGGAGAAAGGCATCGTCTGGTGCCAGAACGGTGTCCGCAGCCTCTGGCATGGCTACTTTTATCTGCGCGGAGTGAGGCAGGAGAACCGCGAACTTAAACATAAGATCGAGCAGCTTGAGATCGAACGGGTGCGGTTGAACGAAGACGCCGAACAGGCGCACCGCCTGCAGGCGCTCTTGGGTTTCAGGGAACAGTTCATTGCCAAGACCGTTGCTGCGCAAGTGATTGGGTCCAGTGGCAGCGAACAATCCCGCTCCATCTACATCGACAAGGGCAGCCGGGACGGAGTCAGGCCGGACATGGCGGTGATCACCGCGGACGGGGTCGTTGGCAAAGTTCTGCGCGGAGTTCAAAATCACGTGGCCAGTGTGCTGCTGATCGATGACCAGACCAGCGGCGTGGGTGCCATCCTGGAGAAGTCACGCCTGCAAGGGGTTTTGCGCGGTACCCCGGCGGGCGAAGTGGTGCTGGAAAAAGTGATGACCGATGAATCGGTGCAGCCCGGGGAACGGGTGCTCACCAGCGGCGGCGACCGCATTTTCCCCAAGGGACTGCCGGTGGGTACAGTCACCAAGGTTTCTCCCGGGCAGGAACTCTTTCTCAACATTCGCGTAAAGCCCGTCGCCGACCTCGGCCGGCTTGAGGAGGTACTCGTGATCACGCAGCTGGGGGAAAGGGAGCCTGTGGTAACCGACGCGCAGCATCTTCGTGCGGCGGATATTCTCGCGCAACGGCTGCCCTCCATACCGGACCAGCCCACAGCCACTAATCCATACGCTCCTCCGCCTCCCACCAGCGGTCTGAAGATTGCTCCGGCTCCGACAGCATCAACACAGGTTGGATCCACGGGAAGTCCGAAGCCAGGCGAAACAGCGGCGGCGCCAAGCGCTAGCGTGGTTCCCAAGACGCGGGCAGCTTCGACGGTGAACCTGGCAAAGCCCGCGAACAGTTCGGCTGCTGGCAACAAACCCACGACTGGCGTCACCAACTCGAAACCGACGGTTGCGCAAAAGCCAACGTCAACGCCAGCGAAAGTTTCACCGGGCCCTGCAGCTGGCAGGACCGAGTCCGAGTCAGCGAAATCCGGAGCAGAACTGGTGCAGCCAACCGCGGAGCCGGCGCCCGCGAAATCTGAAGCCCAACCCGCAATCCCGCCGTCCGAAGCGGCGCCATCCCCAACTCAGCCTCCGCCGCAGGATCAACCTCACTAGCGTGCCCATTACCTACACATCGACTGAGCAAGTAGAGGTTTACCGCTTCAGCGTTCCGGCGGCGATTCTGATCCCATTGATCGCGGTATTTCTGCAAGCCTTCGTGCCGCTGCGGCTGCAATTCTTCTCCATCTTCGATTTGCCACTTTTGGTGGTGATTTTCTTTGCCGTGGCGCGGCGCAGCCAGGTCTCCGGAATGCTGAGCGGAGCGGCGATCGGCATTCTGCAGGACGCGCTGACGCCCTCATTACCTCTCGGCGTCTACGGAATCGCCAACACGGTTGTGGGATATGGAGCGTCATCGCTGGGAGTCAAGATCGATGTCGAGAACTCCGGCTCACGCTTTCTGGTGATTATCTTCTTTTACGTCGTGCATGAGATCGTCTACTTCACGGTAGCGCGTGGATTGGTGGGCCTGACGCTGCATTGGAGCTGGCTGCACGAACTCGGCTCGGCGTTTTCCAATGCGGTGATCGGGGTGGCGCTGTTTGCGCTGTTGGACCGGTTCAAGCAGAGAACATAGGGGGTGCTCCCAAATGTCGGGAATCGGGCCTCTCCGGTTGACTATGGCCTTCCGTCACGCCTGGTCACAACTTCTGGCAATTAGCTAACGCGTTACAATGGAGTTAACTTCCTGAAAGGATGACGAGGGGGTCAGGCCGTTTGCGGGAGTGTGCGGCGCCGCCTGAACCTGACGTTCAAGACCCACCGGATGTTTGGCCGCGATGAAAAGGTATCGCCTCTCCGCCTGACGGCGGTGCAGTACATCATCCTCGGTATTTTTCTGATTCTGGCTTATGGGCTATGGCGGCTCCAGGTGGTGCAGAGCGACTTCTATGCCTCGCTGGCCGAGAGAAACCGCATCCGCAACGTGCCCATTCTTGCGCCGCGCGGCAAGATTCTTGACCGCGAAGGCCGGACCATTGTGGACAACTATCCATCCTTCACTGCATTACTGTTGCGCGACTCGTCGCGCGATCTCACGGCTGACGCCGATCTGATTGCCGAAGGCCTGCACCTCGAGCCAAAGGAGGTGAAAGACCGCATCCGGCATTTCGCCGGATCGCCGCAGTACCAGCCGATTTTTCTGAAAGATGACATCACCCCGGATGAACTTGCCTTCGTTGAGTCTCATCGGAACGAACTGCCCGAGCTTGATACGATCATGGCGCACCGCCGGTTGTATCCACGCAAAGGGTTCATGGCTCATTTGATCGGCTACGTGGGTGAGGTGAGCGAAGAGATGCTCAATGAACCGCAATTTGAGCTGTACAACCCGGGCGACGTGGTGGGCAAGTCCGGGGTCGAGCTGCAATACAACGACATTCTGATGGGCAAGAACGGTTCGCGCCGCGCGGTGGTGAACAGCCACGGCAAGGAAGTCGGCCGGCTGGACGAGACTCCGGCTATTCCCGGCAAACAGCTCAAGCTGACCCTGGATCTCGATCTGCAGATCGCCGCCGAAGAGGCGCTGGAAGGAAGAAACGGAGCGATCGTGGCGATGAACCCGCGTAATGGGGAAATCTTGGCCATGGTCAGCCGGCCGACTTTTGATCCAAATGATTTTGCCGTGCGGGTCTCCCGCGACCAGTGGGCCAAGTTAGTCAACGATGACGAACACCCGCTTCTGAATAAGGCGATTCAGGCGCAGCTCGCCCCCGGTTCGACATTCAAAATCATCATGGCGACGGCCGGGCTGCAGGAAGGAATTGCGCAGGATTTGCACGTGATCTGCAATGGCGGCGCGATTTTCTATGGACGTTACTTCAAATGCTGGGTGACCGCCGAGCATCGCGTGCATGGCGAAGTGGGCATCAGCAAAGGAATCTACCAATCCTGTGACGTTTTCTTTTACACGCTGGCGGAGAAACTCGGCATCGACCGGATCGCGAAGTACGCGACGATGTTTGGGCTGGGGCAGAGGACCGGAATCGATCTGCCGCAGGAAGTCACCGGCGTAATGCCCTCGGAAGAATGGAAAATCCGCAACTTTAAACAGAAATGGTACGCGGGTGAGACGATTTCGGTGGGCATCGGCCAGGGCGCAGTGGCGGTCACGCCGATTCAGTTAGCGCGCGCCATTGGCGCGATCGCCAGTGGTGGTTTGCTGGTGCGGCCGCACGTGACCAACCCTGCAGACCTGCCCGGGAATGTAGTGCCGGCATCGAACTCGCCGGATAAAGTACAGATTGCGATCGATCCACAAAATTGGGAGATCATCACCGATGCGATGGCCAATGTGCCGACACCGCTGGGAACCGCGCCCAGCGCGCATTTGCAGGGCATTGATTTTGCGGGCAAGACGGGCAGCGCCCAAACCATAAGCAATGCGCTGAAAGCCAAGGTGGGCAAAGGAAAGTCGGAGTTCAAAGATAATGCCTGGTTTGTGGGAGTTACACCGCGGCGCAATCCGGAGATCGTGGTCGCGGTACTATTCGAAGGCGGAGAGCACGGTCAGTTTGCCGCCCGCATTGCAGCGCAGGTGATCAAAGCCTACGTCGAGAAGCAACGGCGTCAACCGACCAAGGTGGCGCAAGGGAAGTCCAAAGTGGAAATCGGGGCGGTGTGGAATGATGCCGGGCCAGATGGCTCCGAGGACGCATTGCATGGTGGAATTTTTGTGATTGGTGCGACAAAGCAGCGCTTGCCGCTGGCGACGGCGGCGCCAGGAGTGGATTAGTACCTTGTAGCGAGTACCCAGTACCGGGTGTAATTCCGCTGAGGATGACACAACAGGCACGCCCACTCGGTACTCGGTACTCGGTACCAGAACTTACTGATGTCACGTTACATTTCATTTCGCGACTTCGATTGGGCGCTTTTTGCGTTCGTGCTGATTATCTGCGCGCTAGGGGTGGCGGAAATCCGCAGCGCGACCGCGCACACCAAATTTGCCGGCGCGCACATCAAGCAGATCTACTGGGTTTTGGGCGGAATCGCGGCGATGTTTCTCATGAGCATCATCAATTACCAGGCGCTGCTCGAAAAGGTTCATTGGATGTACATCGTCGCCGTGGCTTCGCTGGTCACCGTGCTAGTGTTTGGGCAAAAATACCTGGGCGCGCGGCGCTGGATCAAGATGCCGGGCGGGGCCCACTTTCAACCTTCGGAATGGGTGAAACTGATCCTCATTCTTGCCGTTGCCAAATACTTTGCCGATCTGCACCAGCGGGAACTCTCCTGGTCCGACCTCATTAAAGCCGGAGCCATGGTGGGAGTGCCGATGCTGATGGTGCTGGCGCAGCCGGACTTGGGAACCGCCCTGACCTACATACCGATTGCGGTCATGGGCCTGTTCTTGGGTGGGCTAAGAACGAAGCAAGCCTTGGCGGTAGTTCTGCTGGCAGGGCTGATGATGCCCTTAGCGTGGCACGTCCTGAAACCCTATCAGCGCGAGCGCCTAACCAGCTTCATGGAGCCAGAAGCTGATCGGCAAGGCTCTGGGTACCAGGTAATTCAATCACTTATAGCGGTCGGATCGGGCGGGATTTGGGGCAGCAGCGCCGGCTCCCAGACCCACTTGTCCTTCCTGCCAGTGCCACAAACCGATTTTATCTTTGCTGCCTTTGCCGAGGAACACGGATTTGTCGGAGCTTTAGGGGTGATGCTGTTATACTTTATAGTACTGATGCGTTTGACCCAGAATGCGCAGACGGCCCCCGACCGTGCTGGTACATTTCTGGTGATGGGTGTGGTGGCGGTGCTAAGCTTTCACATCCTGGTGAACGTCGGTATGGTGGTCGGCTTTATGCCGGTTACGGGAATCCCCTTGCCGTTAATGAGTTATGGCGGGTCTTCCGTTTTGTTTATGTTCCTGGCGCTGGGTATTGTAATGAACGTCCGTATGCGCCGCTACGTAAACTGAGGCAGCGGAAAGAAGGCAAGGAGCGTGGCCGCGCTTGCCATAGGCGGCTAAATACAAGATTACGATGACCCTCACGTGAAGAGGGCACTCACCGGTCAAAGGCAGTCAAAGGGCCGGGCAGGGTTGAAGCTTAAGACGCTGCTGGGCGGGTAACGGCCCCTGGATCGTCAAGAAGATGACCGTCAAAGAAGACGACCTTCAGGAAGACGATCTGAGAGAGCGGTCACAAACCCGGCGCGTCCCATGCGATAAGTGAGAAGAACCTCCAAGCTTGTGAAATTGACAATGCTGCGAGATGCATTCCGCAGCCGTGCCGTGCTGTACTCAAGCCAGCTATCGCATTGCTTCATCCTGCCGATCCTTCCCCGCCGATGTTCCGGTGAATCCTGCGCCATTTAATGGCCCAGGACCGGAGTCCGTATGACAAAAGAACTGTTTGTGTCATCTACCCCCCACGAAACCAGAGTGGGCATGGTGGAAGACGATCAGCTCGCCGAAATCTATCTCGAGCGCGAAAACGAATACACACTAGCTGGTTCCATTTATAAGGGGCGCGTGACCCGGGTGCTGCCGGGCATGCAATCCGCCTTTGTGGACATTGGACTTGAGCGGGACGCCTTCCTCTACGTTTCAGATTTCATGGAATTGCACGAGGAGGACGAAGTCGAGGAAATACCTGCAAAAGGCGTTCCAGCTCAGGCCTCTCAGCCACAACCGGAAGTTCAGCCAGTCGGGGACGCTACTGTGCCGTCCAGCTCACCACAGACTTCCACGAATGAGCACATTGAGGCATCTCGTCAACCGGAGAATCGCGATCGGTCCAATGGTGGAGAACAACGCGAAGCCCGTGGTGATTGGCGAAGCCGCCGGCGCCGAGGGCGCGGGCGTCGCGGAGAGCGCATGCCCGAAAGCCGGTTCGCACAGCCGGAATCTACACCGTCGGAACGTGCGGAATACAATCCGCCGCCGGGCTATCAGCCCATCCTGCTTCCTGGCGAGTCGATTTCAAAGTACCAGAGACAGGCGCAGACGCCATCTCTTCAACGCCTGGAAGAACGGACCACTGCCGAAGTCCCCGCTCCTATTTCGGGAGCCTTTCCCGAAGACGAACCGCTCTTCACAAAGACCCCGTCTGGGGACCACCAACCGTCGGATCTCGTCGGTCCGGCCGAACTGGAAAGCTCCGCGTTAAGCAATCGCGAAATGGAGCAGACGAACATGGCGCCGGGATCCGGCGAGGCGGAGACTGAAACGGCCGAAACCTCGAGGGAAAAAGCGGTGGCTAACGCTGCGTCTGCCTCCGGCACGCTGGAGGAAGAAGAGATCGAAGAGGAGGAGGCCGACCTGGCTTCTTACGTGGAAGAACTGGAGGAAGACGCCGCGTTCGACGAAATGGAAGAGGAGACCCAGCACGCGGCGGATTATCAACCGCCGCGCCGGGAAATCGCAGCTTCGGCGGAGTTAGCAGTGCCGTTTTCTCCGGAGCCAGTCTCCCCGCATGGCGCCGAGATTGCAGAAGCCGAAGAAGAAGTGGACCAGGAGGCTGAAGAGGAAGCTGAACTTGAAGAGGCCCAGGCAGAAGCCGAAGCATTACTCGATGCCGAGGCTCGGGGCAACGGGATGGTGGAGGCTCGCGCCGAGGTTCGAGCCCCTTCCGCAACCGCACCCTATACCCAGCGGGCGCAGCGTCCCGCGTTCGATCGCCGTGGTGGGCCGCGTGGGCGGCGTGGCGGGCGAAGATTCCGCAGACACGAGCCGCAGCATTTACCGCAAATCACGGACCTCCTCAAGGAAGGTCAGGAAATCCTCGTGCAGATTGCGAAGGAACCCATCGCGAAAAAGGGCGCGCGTATTACCAGTCACATCGCGCTGCCAGGCCGGTTCCTGGTTTATATGCCGACCGTGCATCACACCGGCGTATCGCGCAAGATTTCCTCGGAAGAGGAGCGGCAACGCCTGAAGCGCATCATCCTCAGTGAGCGCGAGAACGGTCACGGCGGTTTCATCGTGCGCACGGCGGCGCAGGGTGCATCGGAAGACGAATTACGCGCCGACATCCGGTTCTTGAAAGGCCTGTGGTCGGAGATTAAGACTCGCGCCGAGATGAGCAAAGCGCCTGCCTTGATTTATCACGACCTCAACGTGGTCGAGCGCGTCCTGCGTGATCAGGTTACGTCGGATTTCTCGCAGATCTGGGTGGATAACGAGCAGGAGTACGAACGCATCTTGCGCTTTGCCAACCGTTTCCAGCCCGGCTTAGTCAAACGCGTCAAGCTCTACAGCAAAGAAACGCCGCTGTTTGACCAGTTTGGACTTACCGACGAAATCAATAAAGCCCTCAAGTCCAAAGTCTGGCTGAAAAGCGGCGGCTACATCGTGATCAACCAGGCCGAGGCGCTGGTTGCGATCGACGTGAATACGGGCAAATACGTGGGCAAGACGGCGCGCCTGGAAGACACCATCGTCAAGACCAACGTCGATGCCATCAAGGAGATCGTGCGCCAGATTCGCCTGCGCGACCTGGGCGGCATCATCATCATTGACTTCATCGATATGGACGAGCGCCGCAACCGGCAGAAAGTCATGCAGGCGCTGGAAGAGGCACTGCGCAGCGACCGCTCACCGTCAAAAGTTCTGCAGTTTAATGACTTCGGACTGGTGGCCATCACGCGCAAGCGGGTCAAGCAGTCGCTCGAACGAACCATCGGTTCGCCCTGTCCATATTGCCAGTCCACCGGCTTCGTGAAATCGGTAACGACCGTCTGCAATGAGGTTTATCTCGAGATGCGCAAGATGGCGAAACACTTGGAGCACTCCGATGTAATGCTGCGGGTGAATCCGGAGGTGGCCAAGGCGCTGAAGGCAAGCAACGGACGCTTGCTGGCCGAGATGGAGGAACTGACCAAGAAGAGCGTCATCGTGAAGAGCGATCCCGCCCTGCACCAGGAGCAGTTCGATATCAACTAGTTTCTAAGCCCTTCGCGTGGAGGACGGGCGTTATCGCCCGTCCTCATTTTTCTCTCTCGGCTAATACTTTCGCCCCTATGCCTGGCTCAAGCGGCGCGTTCTTAATTGTTTGGTTATTTCGCGGTTGCGGCCCCGGCCAGCTTCTCGGCAGGCTTTGCCGTCAGAGTTTTAATTACGAGATCAGAGCAGTCATTCAGTTTCTTTTGCGGTGCTTGAAGAGTTTCCACGGCATTTGGATCGCCCTGCTGCTTGGCCGACGTGATCACGCGCCCGGTATTCTCGTGTACAGTGCGCTCGATTTCCAGGAGCACAATGAGCGAGTCAGCGTGGAGCTTCCACAAGGACGGGGAACTTTCCGTGCGTCTGAGTTCTTCGAGCTCCGTGGTCATGCGCGCTACAACTGCTACCAGACGCAGCACCGCCCGAGCCACTTCCGCCCGCAGGCTTTTCTCCTCGAGGTAATCGGCGCAATATGCGTCGGCTTCTGAGGGTGTCAAAATCAGGTTGAAGAAGCGCATGGGAACAACCTGGCGGAATTTCGGGTCCGCTACCCGCACGAAGACGCGAACGGATTCTTCGACCCGCCGCAGCTTACTTTCCTCAGTCGAAATCTGCTGCGGTGTCACGGCTGCGCGCATGGCCGGGACGTCAAGCACGGGTCGGACTGGAGCAAGCTTCTTGCCGTCCCCACTCGCCTTCGTTGTCGGCAGCGGGATTGCAGGCCGAGGCGTTCGCCGCATCGGCGGATGCTGCTCCAGAGTTCGTCTCAGCTTGGAAACGCGGCGGAATTTTTCCAGCGCAGTGCCGTAGTCGATTCGGAGCAATTCGCTCTCACTCAGGGCAGCGACGTGCTCGACCGTGACATCCACGCCATCCACGGTACCTAGAATCGTGCCTCCCTGCTCCTCGAGTTCCTGGGCGAAACGCTTAATCTGCCCGGCAGCATCCAGGAATAATTCGTCAAACCTCTTACCGAATGTGACGTTGTAAGGAGCGATGGTGCCCAGTACCCCGGGGTGGTAGAAAGCAGCATCGAACGAGCGCTTCAGCTCGCGAACCCGCGCAATCACGCCAGACTCCAGCAACGCATTCAGATCGCGGACATTCTGCGCCTCCTCCTGGAGTTGGTCGAATTGCCGCAGAAGCTGTGTCTGTTCTTCGGAAAGCGGCGGCACTTCGGAGTCAGCGAGGATTTCAATTAGAGCGATTTCGAACGGCGAAAGCGGCAGAGAGCCGTCGAGTCCGTAACCGCGGCGCTCCCACTGTCCGGACACGCGGGGATGACGATAAAGAAATGTTGCGGCCAGGTCAGTCTTGTCACGATTCGCATCCGAGGGATCTTTTTTCCGCGTGAAGTAGCGCAGCATCGCCTCGGCGATTTCCGGATCGGTATCAGCGGTAAAGGCACGGCGCAACATAGCGGGGGTAATCGCCAGGTCAAGCAGGCGCAGCCAGCGGTGCATGCTGGAAAGGGTTCCCGCGATGTCGTCATCGCTCTGCAGCGAAACGGCCTCCAGTCCCGCGGGCACCGGGACCTCACCGCCGACCGGCCCCTGCAGAAGCTTCTCGTAGAAGCCCTGCACCGTAGCCAGAATCGCCAATTCCCATTTCAGATCGTCGGCCAAGCGCGCTCCCAGCGGTTCCCCAAGGTTACTAGTAACTTAGTTTAACTAAGGTAAGCCGGAGCACAAGACACTCTTAAGGCTCGATTGGTCATGCACCTCTGGGGGAAGCTTGGGAATGTTTGTGCAAGCCGTAGTAGGCTGC
>Ga0187784_10002693_pt1 | contig 14266 bp, 15 predicted proteins | sample 1015_SJ02_MP15_2_FD_132964 | JGI IMG/M metagenome (GOLD analysis project Ga0187784, IMG submission 132964) | Tropical peat soil microbial communities from peatlands in Department of Meta, Colombia - 1015_SJ02_MP15_20_MG | ecosystem: Environmental > Terrestrial > Soil > Wetlands > Peat | place...
ACGCGGCTCAACATCTCGACCTGCCACCACCTGCTCTCGACGCTGGTGCATCGCGGCTATGTGGCGAAGGTGCCGGTGCGGCGCTCCTACGCGCTCGGCGCGCGCATCCTCTATCTCGGCAATGCCTGCTTGCAGGTCGATCTTCCGGCGCGCGCCGCGCCCTTCATCGAGCGCATCAACGAGAAGACCGGCGAGACCGTGCATCTTGCGGTGCTCCAGGGCGACGCGATGATCAAGATCGCCAAGCGCGAGTCGCGCCATCCGGTGCGCGTCGATACCGGCACGCTCGGCAAGACCGACGCCGCGCACGCGACCGCGTCCGGCAAGGCGATGCTCGCCTGGCTGCCCGAGGACGACATGAAACGCGTTCTCTCGCACGGCCTCACCCGCTTCACGCCCAAGACGATCATCGAGTGGCCGCACCTGATCGAGGCGTTGCGTCATGTGCGCCGTAACGGTTACGCAATGGACGACGAGGAATATCAACCGGGCGTGATTTGCCTCGGCGCCGCGATTCGCGATCATAACGGCGCAGTCGTCGGCGCGATCAGTGCCTCGACGCCGACCATGCGTGCGAGCGACGACCATCTCAGACTGATACGCGAGCAGGTGGTGTCCGCGGTGCGCGCCCTCTCGGCTGAGCTGGGCGCGCCGACCGCACGGCCCCGTGCCCACGCCGCGGCCGAATAGCCAGGGGCTGAAGCCAGGAGCTGAAACAATGTATGCACCGCCCGGCGTCAGGACATCCAAGGACATGCCGGTCCCCGACAGCATGAAGGCGTGGGTGCTCGGCGACCCCGGCGAGCTGAAATTCGTCGACAAGCCGGTGCCGGTCCCGAAGCGCGCCGAGGTGCTGGTGCGCATCGATGCGGTCGCGATCTGCGCGACCGACCTCGAGATCATCTGGCACGGGCCGCCGGCCTCGATTCAGGGCGGGATGCCGTTCAACAAGAACTGGACGCCGGGCCACGAATACATGGGCACGGTCGCGGCGCTCGGTCCAGGTGTCGACGAGTACCGGATCGGCCAGCGCGTCACGGTCGAGATTCACGCCGGCTGCGGCCAATGCAAGCGCTGCCGCCAGGGCATGTACACCTCGTGCCACAATTACGGCCTCAACTATGGCGACGTCGACAAGGGTCACCGCGCCAATGGCTTCACCACCGACGGCGGGTTCTGCGAGTACCAGGTCAACAACATCAACACGTTGGTTGCCATTCCTGACACGATGTCTGATGAAGAGGCGACGCTGGTCGTGACCGCCGGCACCGCGATGTACGGCCTGACCGAGCTCGGCGGGCTGGTTGCGGGCGAGAGCGTGGTGGTGACCGGCCCCGGCCCGATCGGCCTGCTCGGCGTCGCGGTCGCCAAGGCGCTTGGCGCCTCCCCGGTGATCCTGACCGGCACGCGCGACAACCGCCTCGAGATCGGGCTCGAGCTCGGCGCGGACCATGTGGTCAACGCCCGCAACGAAAACCCGGTCGAGGCGGTGCGCCGGCTCAACGGCGGCAAGGGGGTCGACTACGTGGTCGAGTGCTCGGGCGCGCCGAATGCCGTCAACGATGCGGTCCGCATGGTCAACCGCGGCGGCAAGGTATGCCTCGCGGCCTTCCCGCACGAGGAGACGCCGGTCGACGTCGCGCATATCGTGCGCAACAACATCTACCTCTACGGCATCCGCGGCGAAGGCAAGAGCGCCACCCATCGCGCCGAGGCGTTCATGTCGCAGCGGCGCTTCGATGCAACCAAAGTGCACACCCACACGTTTCCCCTCGAAGAGCTGCCGACCGCGATCAAATACGCGCGCGAGCGGATCGACGACGCCATCAAGGTGGTGGTGAAGACACGCGCGCGCGCGGCGCAGCGGGTCGCCGCGGAATAGCGGACCCGGATGACCGACACCGGACCGACTCCCCGGCGCGCGGGAGAGGCACCAGGCAGCGCAGAGAGATCGGCATGAGAACGTGCCTCGTAAAGGCTGCGCGGGTCTTGGCTGCGGCAAGCTTGGCCGCCGTGCTCGTTGCGGCGCCCGGCGCAGCGGACACCTATCCGTCGCGGCCGATCACCATCGTGGTGCCGTTCCCGCCCGGCGGGGGGAGCGACGTCGTCGCGCGCATCGTCGCCGAGCGCATGGGCCGCGTGCTCGGGCAGTCGCTGGTGATCGAGAATGTCGGCGGCGCCGGCGGCACCATCGGCTCGGCGCGCGTCGCCGCGGCTGCGCCCGATGGATACACCCTGCTCGCCGGCAGCATGGGCTCGCACGTCGCGGCGCCGGTGCTGACCGAGAACCTGCGCTATGATGCCCAGCATGACTTCGAGGCGGTCGGTCCGACCGCGCACGCGCCGGCCGTGATCGTCGCGCGCAAGGATTTTCCCGCCAAGGACCTGCGCGAGTTCGTCGCCTATCTGCGGCAGAATGGCGACAGCGTGCGGCAGGCGCATGGCGGCGTCGGCTCCTCCTCGCACATGGCGTGCCTGCTGTTCGCGGCCGATACCGGCACGACGCCGAACCTCGTCGCCTATCGCGGCACCGCGCCGGCGATGAATGATCTGATCGGCGGGCATGTCGACTATCTGTGCGAGCAGGCGGTCAGCGTCACCGGGCAGATCAACGCGGGCGCCGTGAAGGCCTATGCGGTCTCCGGCGACGCGCGCCTTGCGACGCTGCCGAATGTGCCGACCGCGAAGGAGGCCGGCATCGACTACCAGATGGACGTCTGGTGCGGGATCTTCGCCCCGAAGGGGACGCCGGCCGCGATCGTCAAGCGGCTGAGCGAGGCGCTCGACAAGTCGCTCGACGACGCGAGCGTGAAGCGGCGCATCGCCGAGCTCGGCGGCACGGTCCCGTCGAAGGCCGAGCGCGATCCGGCGAAATTCGAGGACTACGTGAAAAGCGAGATCGACCGCTGGTCGCCGATCCTGAAAGCGGCCGGCACCAAGCTGAATTGAACGCAAGGCTGCCGGGCTAACAACAAGGCTTCCGGGCTAACAAGAAGCCAAGACGGGGGAACCATGGCGTCATCCGTGCATGCGGGCGCGCGGCTCGATCGGCTGCCGATCAGCGCATTCCACTATCGGGTCTTCTGGCTGGTCGGCGCCGGCATGTTCTTCGACGGCTATGACCTCTACGTCGCGGGCGGCGTGCTCGCCGCCACCATCCAGAGCCAGTTCTCGACGCTGGCGGAGAACCTGCAATTCATCTCGCTCACCTTCGTCGGCATGACGATCGGCTCGCTCGTCACCGGCTTTGTCGGCGACCGCTTCGGGCGCCGCTTCACCTATCAGGTGAACCTGCTCATCTTCGGAATCGCCTCGCTCGCGGCCGCCTGCGCGCAGGACATGACGCAGCTGATCGCCTGCCGCTTCGTGCAGGGGCTCGGCCTCGGCGCCGAGATCGTCGTCGGCTATTCGACGCTGACCGAGTTCGTCCCGCCGCGCACGCGCGGCCGCTGGCTCGCCTTCATGGCGTTCATTGTGGTCGCGGGCTTCCCGGCGACGTCGCTGCTCGGCTACCTGATCATTCCGAGCTGGGGCTGGCGCCCGATGTTCGTCATCGCCGGCATCGGCGCGCTCGTCGTGTGGTACCTGCGCAAGAACCTGCCCGAGTCGCCGCGCTGGCTCGAGGCGCGCGGCCGCAGCGCCGAGGCCGAGGCGCTGATGCAGGCAATCGAGCGGCAAGCGGCGGCTGCGCCCCTGCCCGCGCCGGCATCGGCGGCCGTGCACGCGCCGGTCAGCGCGCGCGCCATGGCGAAGCCGCCGATCCTGCAGCGCATGATCGTCGGCGCCTGGGTGCTGATCACCATCAACACGCTGATTTTCGGCTTCGTGATCTTCCTGCCGCAGTTCTTCCTGCGCCAGGGCGTCACCATCACGAGCTCGCTCGGCTACACCGTCGTGCTCTCGGTCGCCTCGCTCGTCGGATGCGCCATCGGCGCCTGGACGGCTGACTTCATCGGGCGGCGCTGGAGCATCATCGGCGCCTCGATCGTCACGATCCTCGCCGGTTATGTCTATGCGCGCTTCAACGCCGCCTCCGATCCGGCCGAGATCCTGCTCGTCGGCTTCGTCCTGATCCTCGCGATCTACGTGCAGACCGCGATCCTCTACGGCGTCTACACGCCCGAGCTGTTCCCGACCGAAATCCGCCTGCGCGCGAACGGCATCTGCAACATGTTCGGCCGCGGCGCGACGGTCGCCTCGCCTTTCATCATCGGCTATCTGATGACGACCTATCAGTTGCCCGGCGTGATCTGGCTGATGATCGCGCTGGTGCTAGTGCAGATCCTGGTCGTCTGGGCCTGGGGCGTGGAGCCGAACCAGCGCTCGCTCGAGGACGTCGAGCCGGAGGGCGGCGGGGACGGCAGGCCGAAACCGCTCACGGCCTGACACCCTGGACGATCCGGCACGCGGCGGTGTTTACCCGAGAGGATCGCGCGCCGGAGGAGCCATTTGACCGATGTGACCCGACGCAAGCTGTTCGCCGGCGCGTCGCTCGCCGTTACCGGCGCGCTGCCGGCGCAAGCCGCGGCGCCGCCCGCGGGCAGGCAGGCGCCGAGCGTGTACCGTTACAAGGTCGGCGACCTCGAGGTCACCGCGCTCTATGACGGCGTCTGGTATCGGCCGATCGACGAGAAGTTCATTCGCCACGCCGACTGCGCCGAGGTGCAGAAGGCGATGTCGGACGCCTTCATGCCGCAAGAAAGGCTCGCGACGCCGTTCACCACCATCCTGGTGAACACCGGCAAGAAGCTGATCCTGCTCGATACCGGCACCGGCGGGCAGATCGCCGCCACCGCGGGATCGTTCGGTGAAAATCTCGCCGCCGCCGGGATCGACCCGAAGGCGGTCGACACGATCGTGATCTCGCATTTCCATCCCGATCATATCAACGGCATCAAGAGCAAGGACAACGCGCTGATCTTCCCCAATGCCGAGATCATGGTGCCGCAGGCCGAATGGGCGTTCTGGACCGATGACGCTAACATGCGCGCCGCGCCGGAGGGCCTGAAGATCGCGTTCCACAATGTGCGGCGCATCTTTGCCGATATCGCCAAGGACCTGACGCGCTATGAGGGCGGCCGCGAGGTCGCGCCCGGGGTCGAGACGGTCGCGGCGGGAGGCCACACGCCGGGCCATACCGTGTTCGCGCTGCAATCCGGCAAGGAGGCCCTGATGGTCTTAAGCGACACCACGCAGCATCCGGCCCTGTTTGCGCGCCATCCAGACTGGCAACCGCAGTTCGACATCGACGGGCCGGCCGCGGTCGCAACGCGCCGCAAGCTGCTCGACCGCGCGAGCGCCGACCGCATGCTGGTCACCGGCTATCACTTCCCGTTCCCGGCCTGCGGCCACATCGTCAGGCACGGCAACGGCTACGAGCACGTGCCGCTGTTGTGGAATATCGCGGTCTGAGCGTGCGCGGCTGATCAACGACGAGAGGCGAGCCGCAGCTCGCCTCTCGCTTCACACCAGCGGGCTCGACGCGTTTGCCGGAACGAGCCCGTCTGCACTTCCCGTCATTCGCGACGCATGATCTTTTCCGAAAACCGGCCTCCACTTTTCGGGATCATGCTTTAGTTGGCCTTCGGCGCCGTCTTCACGACCTTCGCGGCGACCTGCGCCTTCTTGTGCACCTTCACGAGCTTGCCGTGGCGGGTCGGCTTGACCGCCGCGATCTTCTTGTGACCGCGCACATGGGTCACGAGAATGTGGCGCTTGTGGCTCTTCGCCTTGACGGCCTTCGGCGCCGGCGTCGTGGTCGCGGGCTGCGTCGGCGCCGTTTCGGCTGAGGCCGCGATCGGCGCAATCAGCACGCTCGCAGCGACAAGGGCGGCAGTAATGGACTTGAGCATGGTCTTCATTCCTCTGCGGGGGCGTTGGTTTGGATCGGCTCCCGGTTCGATCGTGGGCGCACGGTAGCGCACGCGGGCTGAATGCGCGCTGAGGCCGGGACGGCGGCGCCGTTCATCGAGGTGAAGCGCAGCTGAATTGACGCGCCGGCGCCTCGTTCAGGCTGCGGACGGCGGCGCGGCGAAAGCGCGGCGACCTCGGGACCCAGCGCGTCCAGGCGGTCGCCGTCGCATCGATCCGCGGCCGAGCATGAACATGAATTTCAGGCGATCACGGCGAGTTGAAAACTTCGGCCGGAATGCCCGCGCTCGAATGCTGTTTCCCCTCTCGTAGGATTTCCAAACGGTAATGTGCCAGGGAGGAGCCCATGATCCGCCATCGCCTCGCCGTTCTCACCGCCGCGTCCCTTTTCGCGCTGTCGCTGCCTGCGGGCGCTGCGCTCGCCGCCGGCGGGGGCGAGCCTCCCGACAACCGCGATCCCGGACCGGTGAAGCAGACCCCCTCCGGCCAGCAGAAGGCCGGCGCGAAAAAGAAGAAAAAGCAGCAGGAGCGGTCCGACCAGGAGTTCCGCGACGGCTATCGCGCCGCCTACGCGCTGGTGCAGAAGGGCGACTACGAGGCCGCCTATGCGGCATTCAAGGCGCTCGATGCCGACTATACGCCCGACGTCGCGAACTATCTCGGCTACACGGCGCGCAAGCTCGGCAATTACGAGCTCTCGAAATTCTGGTACGAGCGCGCGCTTTCCGTCGACCCGAACCATGTCCGTACCTGGCAGTATTACGGCATGTGGCAGGTCGAGCAGGGCAACCTGCTCAAGGCCAAGGACTTCCTCGACAAGATCGAGGCGATCTGCGGCAACGCGACCTGCAAGGAGTATCAGGACCTCAAGGGCGGCATCGAGGGTACGGTGACGTATTGAGGTCGAGTGCCCCGAAGGACGCCGCGTAGGGCGGGTTAGGCGCGGCACGCGCCGTAACCCGCCGGCTGACTCGCCACATGGGTTCGGCGGATTACGGGCCTATCGGCGCAAATCCGCCCTTCAATTTTCACCCCTTCTCCGTCTCCCGCATCAGCCAATCCAGATATCCCGGCTCACCGCCCTCGATCGGCAGCACCAGGATCGCTGGCACCGTGTAGGAATGCATCGCCTTCACGGTTGCGCGCACGGCCTCGGCGAGCGCGGCGCGGGTCTTGATGATCATCACGACCTCCTCGCCGCGCTCGATCGCGCCCTGCCACCAGTAGTGCGAGATCATTCCGGGCAGGATATTGACGCAGGCGGCGAGCCGTTTTTCCAGGACCGCCTTCCCGATCCGCTCCGCCTCGACAAGGGACGGATAGGTCGTATAGACGAACACCGCGCGTTCCTGGTCCATGCTTCGTCCTCCGGCGGCCTTCTCGCGCAAGGCTGCAGCAAACTTGCCTGAGCCCAATGAGTAGCACCGATTCCCGCTTCGCGCGGATCGCCTTCGTGGCCAGCCAGACCGCCGAGGCCCAGGAGGCGCGCACGCGGCTTGCCGCGCGCTACGGCGACGCGGCGCCGGGCGAGGCCGACGTGATCGTGGCGCTCGGCGGCGACGGGCTGATGCTGCAGACGCTGCACCGCTTCATGACGTCGGGCAAGGCGATCTACGGCATGCATCGCGGCACGGTCGGCTTCCTGATGAACGACTTCGCCGCCGACGATCTGCCGGCGCGGCTCGCGCGCGCCGAGACCACGTTCATCCATCCGCTGTTGATGCGCGCGCGCGATGCCGCCGGCAACCACCACGAGGCGCACGCGATCAACGAGGTCTCGCTGTTCCGCCAGACCTATCAGGCGGCGTGGCTGCGCATCCTGATCGACGGCAAGGAGCGCCTCGCCCATCTTGTCGCCGACGGCGTGATGGTGGCCACGCCGGCCGGCTCGACCGCCTACAATCTGTCGGCACAAGGCCCGATCATCCCGATCAATGCGCCGCTGCTTGCGGTCACCCCGATCAGCCCGTTCCGCCCGCGCCGCTGGCACGGCGCGCTGCTGCCGGACTCCGCGCGCGTCCAGATCGAGGTGCTGCAATCGGAAAAACGGCCGGTCGCGGCGGTCGCCGATCACGACGAGGTGCGCGCGGTCACGTCGGTCGAGGTCGTGATGGACCGCTCGATCTCGATCCCGATGCTGTTCGATCCCGGCCACAGCCTCGATGAGCGCATCCTGCGCGAGCAGTTCGGCTATTGAAGTTGTGTCGCGGATTGCGGCGATCCCTGGGTCGGCAGCGCGTCATTCCGCTTCGCTCCATGCCGCACTGCGCCCGGGATGCATTCTAAACGTTTCCTTAACGCGATTTTCCTAGCCTGAAATGCGACGAGCCGGGACTGTCCCCGCGCGTCGCTTCAGGCTGCGTCCATGATCCGCATCGACTTCAATCGCCTGCGTTTCCTCATCATCGATGACAATGCGCATATGCGCCGGATCCTGCGCACGCTGCTGCACGGCTTCGGCACGCGCGAGGTGTACGAGGCGGAAGACGGCGCGGCAGGCCTTGAAGGCTTCACCCACTATTCGCCCGACATCGTCATCACCGACTGGGCGATGCCGATCTTCGACGGCCTCGAGCTGACGCAAATGATCCGTCAGCCGGGCGCGAACAACAATCCCTATGTTCCGATCATCATGCTGACCGGACATTCGGAAAAGAAACGCGTGATCGCGGCACGCGACGCCGGTGTCACCGAGTTCCTGGCGAAGCCGATCTCCGCCAAGGCGCTCTACGGCCGCGTTCTCAACGTGGTCGCGAACCCGCGACCGTTCATCCGCACGAAGACCTATTTCGGTCCGGATCGCCGCCGCAACGCCAATCCGAACTACGCCGGCCCGGAGCGTCGCAAAGGCGGCAAGGCCGACGTAATCAAACAGCAACCTCTGCTCGATAAAGCCAAGACCAACGCGTGAAGACCAACGCCTAAAGATCAACGCGTAAAGACCAGCGCCTTAACACCACCGCCCAGAGACGAACGCCAGAGCAGTGCAGCAGGCAGTCCACGATGAGCCAGAAGAAAGCCGATCTCGCCGCGGTATCGACCTTTGCGGATCACGAGGTGATCCTGCCGCCCAACAAGCTGAAGAAGGCGGTGCAGAAGGCCAAGCCCGGCGCCAAGCCCGACTTCGATCCGATCGCCCAGGCGGAAGCCGCGCTTGCCGAGCTCGCCGAGGATTTCGGCAAGTGGATGGATCAGGAATGCATCCGCCTCGACACCGCGCGCAAGGCGATCAGGTCCGCCGGCGTCACCAAGGCGACCCGCGACGCGCTGTTTCTCGCCGCGCACGACATCAAGGGCCAGGCGACCACGTTCGGCTTCCCGTTGGTCACGCCGGTCGCCGACAGCCTGTGCCGGCTGATCGAGCACACGCCCGAGACGGCGCGCCTTCCACTCGACCTGATCGACCGGCATGTCGACGCGGTGCGCGCCATCACCCACAAGAACACCCGCGGCGACAGCGAGGTGAACGCCGTGAAGCTCGCCGAGAGGCTCCGCCACGTGACGGAGGAATTCCTCGCGCACGAGAATCGCGACCGGCCGGAGTATCTGGAGTCGATCCTCGCGCCGACGATCGCGCCGGGCGAGCCGAACGCCTGATCAACGCTTCATCTTCTAGGCGGCGCGGCCGGACTGCCGCAGCGGGCCGACATCGTTGGCGATCACCACATTGCCCATCTCGACCAGCTCGTCGCAGAACAACCGTGCCTCCTCGCGTGCCGCTTCCGTCGCGTAGCGACGCAGCATTGTGACCAGCGGCTCGAGCTCGCCCGCCGGCATGCGCGCGCAGCTCGTCAACACGCGTTCGATCATGCGGCGTTTCAGCCGTGCCTGGCCGCCCGGCTCCGCGTGCAGCCCGATCTCGTGCATCGCCTCGATCGCCGCGCTGAACGCCGGGTAGATCGAAGCCGGCAGCCCGGCACGCTCATAGACCGCCCGGAAGCCGGCGCCGCGCCGATCATGCACCAGCGCGGCCACGCGGCGAACGGGGAGCTCGGCAAGCTCGGCGAGCGCCTGCTCGAAAAAGTCGATGTTGCCGGAGAGGAGCGAGCGCAGCACCAGGCCGGCATTGAGCTGTCCGCTCTCGCGCAGGTGGCCGATCAGCGGCGAGACCTCGTCGGGCCGCGTGTTCGCCGCAAGCGTGACGGTCGCCTTCTCGCAGGCCTCCTGCGCGATGCGTTGCGCCCTGCCCGCGTCGAGCCAGTTGCAGGCAATCGCGAATCCCGCGAGCGCCTGACTCACCTTGATGATCAGCGCATGCCGCGTCGCAGCCGGAAGGTCGACCCAGGCGAGCAGCGATTCCCGGATCGCCGCGAGGTGGCCGAAGCGCGCGACGATGCGGTCGACCGAGAACAGCGCGATGTCGGCGGTCGGATTCTCGATCATGGTCAGGCAGGCTTCCGGCGATCCCACCTCGGCGATCGCGGCTGCGACCGAGCGCGGCAGGTCGGCGCGGCGCGCGATCGCGCCCTGCGTCGACGCGTCGCCGACCGCGATCGCATCGACCAGATCGGAATCGGTGAGCAGCGGCGAGCGCTCGAGCACGATCATCGCAATGTCGCTGTGATCGCCGATCAGCGCGTGGATCACGGCGGCGGGGGCCTGCCGGCTCGCAGCGAGCGCGTGCGCGAGCGCGCAGCGCACCAGCGGCGAAGGATCGTCGAGCAGCATGATCATCGCGCCCTCGGCCGCGATGCGATCATCCGCGCTGAGATCGGAGTAGAGATAGGCGCGGGCGAGTGCCGAGGTCGCCTCCGCACGCTCCGCGGCTTCCGCGGTACGCACCCACTGGAGAAAATGCCGGACGATCATGACGCGACTGGACCACTCCACTGCACAACGCGGTCAGCCGCAGGGGCCGACAGTGCCAGTGTAGGACCCGCCGCTTAACAAACGGTTCACCATAACCGTTTGGGATTTTTAGCGAATTCTTAAAGCTCGGGAAGCGCCTGAAGTTTCAGGTGGGTCCCCGCGCCGAGGGGCGCATGAACTGCAGGAGATCGAGCGGCACGTTAACGTTCGGCGCGTCGGTGGCCGAGCTTGCTCCGGTCGGCGTGACCGCTTGCGGCGTCTCGATCGATGCCATGCGGCGCGAGCCCCACAGCTCGCGCACCGCCGAGCCGACCGGGGCCCCGTCGTCGCCCTGATAGAGCGACTCGAACATCGGCGACGGCGCGCGGGCGAGCGGGACCGAGGTGACCGGACCGGGCGCCGCCGAGGTCGCCGGATCGGCCGCCGTCGCGGCGCTGATCGCGGTGACGGCCGGCGCCGCGGCCGCGGACGCCGCCGCCGTTCCAGACGCGCTGGCTGTCGCGGGAATGTCCTGGAAGAAGGCCAGCGGCAGGATCGGGGCCGCGGCGCTGGCAACGACAGTCGGCGGCGCCGCATTGCCATTCGGCTGTGCGGCGCTCGGCGCTGCGGCGCTCGGCGGCGCGGCATTCGGCGGGGCGGTGCTCGGGGCATTCAGCTCCGCGAGCTGCGTCGGGCTCATCACGTTGTGCTTCTGCACCAGTCCGGCATAGACCTGCCGCAGACTCTTTGCGCTGCCGTTCGGGTTATAGAAGATCGAACGGTTCGCGTGCGCCGCCTTGGGAAAAAGGCCCGCGGCGCGCCCGCTCGGATTGGCCTGCGCGGCGCTGATGAAGCGTGCCGCGCCCGACGCGCCGAGGAAGTGTGCCATGTAGAGCTCGCCGTCGGTCGGCTTGCGGCCGAGTCGATCGGTCAGCACCTGGGCATTGGAATTCGCGAATGCGCCGGCCATCAGCGAGTTCGCGGTCGGATCCTTGCGCAGCGCGAAGATCTGCTGGCGCATCGAGGGATCGCCGACGACGTAGCGCCCGGACGCCGTCTTGGTGATCGCATTGGCGTATTGGCCGTAGCCGAGGCTCGCGCCCGACTGCTTCATCGTGGCGAGCCAAGTCTGGTCCACGAACTGGAACAGGCCGGTCGCCGAGGAGGATTTCGCCTTGGCATTCGGGTTGAGGTTGGATTCGCGCAGCGCGGTATTGAGCAGATATTCAAAGCCCGCGCCGGTGGTCTTGGCGGCGTCACGGATCGCGTTGGTGACGCGGGTCGCCGCATCAGTGGTGGCGCCGCTGATCCGTGCCGCAATGTCAGCCGCTGCATCCATAGGCGCGCCTTCGGCGGAAGGCCGCGCCTCTCCGCCAGCTTGCACCATCGAGGCTTATGGTTAATGACCGGTTAACGGGAACCGGCGCCCTAAACCCTTGGTTCGCAAATCGGGCGAGCCGAGAACGCGCACGGCCCGCGGGCTTGGACGGGATACCAGACGGCCTCGGCCGCACAGGAGGAAGAGATGGGTGACGCGACGCGCGATTTGGGAAGCAATCCGGCCGCCAGGCGAAGCCCGCGCGGCGGCATGTATTTCGAGGACTTCGAGGTCGGGCGCACCTACCAGCACACGCTGCGGCGGACCGTGACGCAGATGGACAACATGCTGTTCTCCAACATGACGCTGAACCCGCAGCCCCTGCATATCGACCGCGAGTTCTGCGAGAAGGAGACCGAGTGGGGGCAGCCGCTGATGAACTCGCTGTTCACGCTCGGGCTGATGGTCGGCATCCAGGTGAGCGACATGACGGTCGGCACCACGATCGCCAATCTCGGCATGACCGACGTCAAGTTCCCGCACCCGCTGTTCGAGGGCGACACCATCCACTGCTCGAGCGAGGTGTTGTCGAAGCGGGAGTCGAAGTCGCGCCCCGGCGCCGGCATCGTCGAGCTGCATATCCGCGCCTATAACCAGAACGAGAAGCTGGTCGCAGAGTGCAAGCGGCAGGCGTTCATGCTGATGCGGCCGAAATGATCCGCTCGTTCCTCTTCGTCCCGGCCGATAGCGAGAAGAAGCTCGCGAAGGGCTTCGAGTCGGGCGCCGACGCCGTGATCCTCGATCTCGAGGACTCGGTCGCGACCGACCGCAAGGACGCGGCGCGCGCGATGGCCTTGGCGTTCCTGCAGCAGCATGCCGCGCAGGGCAAGCGCCCGCGTCTCGTGGTGCGGGTCAACGCGCTCGACACCGGCCTCACCGATGCGGATCTCGACGCCGTCGTCGCCGGCAAACCGGATTTGATCCTGCTGCCCAAGGCCGAGGGCGGCGCGTCGGTTGTCCATCTCGACGCCAAGCTCGCGGCGCGCGAGGCGACCCACGGCCTGCCCGAAGGCGCGATCGGGATCATCGCGCTCGCGACCGAGACCGCGGCCGCGCTGTTCGTCTGCGCCACCTATCGCGGATCAAGCCCGCGCCTCGCCGGCATCACCTGGGGCGCGGAGGATTTGTCCGCCGAGCTCGGCGCGGAGACGAACCGCGATGCGGCCGGCCGCTTCACCTCGCCCTACTGGCTCGCGCGCAATCTCGCGCTCGCGGCGGCCGCCGCGGCGCGCGTCCAGCCGATCGACACGGTCTATGCGGACTTCCGCAACATGTCCGGCCTGCGCCAGGAGGCCGAGGAGGCACGCCGCGACGGCTTCACCGCCAAGATGGCGATCCATCCGGCGCAGGTCGGCGTCATCAACGAGGTGTTCACGCCGACCGCCGACGCGATCGAGAACGCCAACGCCGTGGTCGCGGCCTTTGCGGCCGACCCCACGGCGGGCGTGGTTGCGATCGGCGGCGTGATGTACGACCGGCCGCATCTGACGCGCGCGCAGCGCCTGCTGGCGCGCCTGAGGTCGCAGGCCTGACCCTTAGGCCGGACTCGCGAGGCTCGCGCTGTCCGCGCCCGCCCGGCTAAGGTCGCGCAGGTGGCGCTCGCGCCCGACGAACGCCTTCGCGGTGCTGGACTGAAACAGCGCGAGCGTTTCAGCTTCGTCATCGCGCACCGGCGTCATCGCCGGGTCGCGGTACGCGTAGCGGCTCGGATCGCGCTTGATCCGCAGATAGCCATAATTACGCCGCCGCAGCGGCCCGCGCGGCGCTTTCCATGCAAAAAGGCCGGGCGCGAGGCCCGGCCTTTTCCGGCGAAATCGAATGAAAAAGCTACCAGCCGCAGCTGCCGCAGCGCGGAGCCACCGGGACCAGATAGGTCTGCGCAGGGGCGACCAGCTCGGTGCGCTGCACGGTCGCGTATTGCGGCGGGAGCTGCTCGTATTGCACGCTCTCGGGCGCGACCATCACGGTCTTCGGCACCAGCACGGTGCGGTACTGCGCCGGCGTGCGATGCGCGATCACGCGGCCGGGCGCAACCATCACGGTCTCGTTGTAGGTGCGGTATTGCGGCGGCACGACCTGCTGCTGATAGCAGGTGGCACAGGGCGGCGGTGCATAGCAATTGGAGCAGCCGGCGGACGCCGTGGTCGGCAGGCTGAGCGCCAGAAGCGTGACGGTCGAGAGCGCGGCAAGGACGCGTGACATGATGTTACCCGCTGGATCGAGATGGCC
>Ga0187784_10002694_pt1 | contig 14261 bp, 9 predicted proteins | sample 1015_SJ02_MP15_2_FD_132964 | JGI IMG/M metagenome (GOLD analysis project Ga0187784, IMG submission 132964) | Tropical peat soil microbial communities from peatlands in Department of Meta, Colombia - 1015_SJ02_MP15_20_MG | ecosystem: Environmental > Terrestrial > Soil > Wetlands > Peat | place...
AGCGGGCGATGCCGAACTACAACACCATGGGCGTCGCCAAGGCGGCGCTCGAAGCTTCCGTGCGCTACCTCGCGGTCGATTTCGGCAAGGATCGTATCCGCGTCAACGCGATCTCATCGGGGCCGATCCGGACGCTGGCCGGCGCCGGCATCGGCGACGCGCGCTCGATGTTCGCATTCCAGCAGCGTCATTCGCCGCTGCACCGCGGCGTGACGCTCGACGAACTCGGCGGCGCGGGGCTCTATCTGCTCTCGGACCTTTCGACCGGTGTCACCGGCGAAATTCACTTCGTCGATTCCGGCTACAACGTCATCGCCATGCCGCATCCGGACGCGTTGCGCGCGGATGCGAAGCAGGCGGCCGAAGACACTGCGAAGTAACGCAGCCTCACAGCTTCGCTAAGTGCGGCATCACTTCGCTGCGGAACAGCTGCAATGACCGCAGCGCGTCGGCGAGCGACATTGTGCCGAGGAACATGTAGGTCAAGAAGTAATTAACGCCGAGGTCGCGTACTTGCCGCTCGATCTCGGCGCGAACGGTCTGCGGCGAGCCAGCGATCACCGAACCGTCAGCCAGGCCATCCTCGTAAGTTGCGCCGCGCGGCACGTTGAGGCGCGACGTAAGCCCGGTCACGCCGTGCTTGACGCGCAGCCAGTTGAGATTGGCGAGGTGCTGCTCTATAGGAGCCTTCGCGAAGCGATGCGCCTCCGCGTCAGTGTCGGCGACGAAAATGTGCCGCATGACGCCGATCACGGCGCCGCCCGAAAATTCCGCCTTGGGCTGCGCCGGCGCGCCGCGCTTGTTCAGCGCGGCCTTGTAGGCCTCGATATTTTTCTTGGCGAACGGCGTCGGCCCGAGCGTCACGTAATGCAGGCCGTGCTCGCCGGCCCAGGTCGAGCCGATCTCGTTCGACGAGGCATACCAGAACGGCGGATGCGGCTGCTGCAGCGGCCGCAGCGCGATCGGCACATTCTCGTAGGCGTAATGGGGACCCTTGTAGGTCAGCGAATCGGTCACAAGGCCGGCACTGAGGCAGTCGAAGGCGTCGATGAAAATGTCGCGCGAATCCTCGTGCTCGACCTTGTGGTATTTCAGCTCGTAGGGCGACACGCCGCGGCCGACGCCGACATCAAGCCGGCCGTAGCTCAGGTGATCGAGCATGCTGATTTCCTCGATCAGGCGCAGCGGCGAGTAGAGCGGCAACAGATAGACCAGCGGACCCATGCGCATGCGTTTGGTCGCGCGCGCCAACGCTCCCATGTAGATGCCGGGCACCGGCACCATGTTGAGCGGGGTGGCGTGGTGTTCGGCGAGGTGCAGGCAATAGATGCCGGCCTCGTCGGCCGCCGCGGCAAATTGCAGACGCTCATCGAACAGCGTCGTCAGCGGCCGCGCCCCGTCCTCGATGTGATCGAACAGTCCGATTTTCATGATGCCTCGTTTCTTGACCATTCCCGCGCCAGCGGAAATTCAGGTCGCTTATTGTCTATTTGGGCTTTCGTTTTCGCGCGTGGCGGGCGGGCGGTTTCGTTCTGATCAATCCGATCTTCCGGCCCATGCCGGCACAATCTTCGTCGGTTTTCAGTCCGGCGGCGCGGATGCCGAAGGCGGCGAGCTCGTCGTCGCGATCCTCGGTGTCGCCGGTGACGCCGACCGCCCCGATCATCTCGCCATCATTGTTGCGGATCACCATGCCGCCGCCTTCGGGAAAAATCTGCTCGTTACTCGCCGCAATCAGATAGCGCATGAAGATCGGCCGCTCTTCGGCACGCTGGTGGACCAGCATGGAGCTGCGCCCCAGAGCCAGCGCCGCATAGGCCTTGCCGAAGGCCATCTCGAACCGGATCATTGAAGCGCCGTCTTCCTTCTTGAAGGCTTTGACCTTGCAGCCAGGCTCGACGACGACCACGGCAAGTGGCCGGGTGTCGAGCGCCTCGCCGCGTTCGATGATGGCGTCGATGATGCGCTCGGCCTGCGCAAGCTTGATGATGCTCATTGTCCGAATTGACCCGGCGTTGCGTCGTAGCCCCTTCCTCGCGCCCGTCTTGTGGCATCTTCCGTGAGGTTCTTCCATATATTCCCAAGGCATGCCGGGCATTCGCCCCTTGCCTCTGCGGGATGCGCAGGCCACATCTGCGCGGGCATGCCCGCTCCACCCCCCATAGCCGTCGAGCGCCTGGTCAAAATCTACAGGACCGTGCCTGCGGTCGGCGGCATTTCGTTCACGCTTAAGCCGGGCTCGATTACCGCGCTGCTGGGGGGCAACGGCGCCGGCAAGACCACGACAATCGCCACCATCATGGGTCTGGTGACGCCCACATCGGGCAAGGTGACGGTGCTCGGCGCCGAAATGCCGCGTCAGCGCTACCGGGTGCTGCACCGGATGAATTTCGAAAGCCCGTATGTCGAAGTGCCGATGCGCCTGACTGTACGGCAAAACATGAAGGTGTTCGGCAAGCTCTACGGTGTCGACGATTTGCGTGCGCGTATAGAGCAGCTCGGCCGCGAACTTAATCTGACCGATCTCCTTGACCGGCCAACCGGCAAGCTGTCGTCAGGCCAGAAGACGCGGGTCGCACTCGCCAAGGCGTTGGTCAATAATCCTGACGTGCTGTTGCTCGATGAACCGACGGCGTCGCTCGATCCCGACACAGCCGACTGGGTGCGCGGCCATCTGGAACGCTATTGCCGCGAGCGTCACGCCACGGTGCTGCTCGCCTCGCATAACATGGTTGAGGTCGAGCGGTTGTGCGAGCGCGTCATCATCATGAAGCGCGGTCGCATCGAGGATGACGATACGCCAGCGAAGCTCCTGGCACGCTATGGCCGGCGCACACTCGAAGAGGTGTTTCTCGATGTCGTGCGCAGTAGCGGCGTCGAAAGCGAGGCGGCGCAATGAGCGCGCAGGACATTGCGTTCTCCCCCCGGCGCGTCGGCGCGATGATGCTGCGCTACTGGTATCTGTTGCGCTCGTCGTGGCCGAGGCTGCTCGATCTGGTCTATTGGCCGACGGTGCAGATGCTGACCTGGGGCTTCCTGCAATATTACATCGCCAACAATGCCGGTTTCTTCGCGCGTGCCGGCGGCACCTTTATCGGCGCCGTGCTGCTGTGGGACATTCTGTTCCGCGGCCAGCTCGGCTTCTCAATGTCGTTTCTGGAGGAGATGTGGTCGCGCAACATCGGCAACCTGATGATGAGCCCGCTGCGGCCGTTCGAGTTCGTCGCCGCATTGATGGTGATGAGCGTGGTACGGCTGTCGATCGGAGCTGTGCCGGTGACGCTGCTCGCCATCGCATTCTTCGGCTTCAATCTTTACGCGCTCGGCTTGGCGCTGGTGGCGTTCTTCTTCAACCTGATGCTGACATCGTGGGCGGTCGGTATTTTCGTGTCCGGCCTCATTCTGCGTAACGGCATGGGTGCGGAGAATTTCGCCTGGTCAATCATGTTTCTGTTTATGCCGCTCACCTGCGTCTACTACCCGGTGACGACGTTGCCGGCCTGGCTGCAGCCCGTTGCCTGGGCACTGCCGCCCACATACGTATTCGAGGGGATGCGGGAGCTATTGATCCATAAAGTCTTTCGCGGCGATCTGATGCTCGACGCGTTGGGGTTCAATGCGCTGTTTTTCGCTGCAGGTGTCGTTGCCTTTCTGGCCCTATTGCGCAGCGCGCGCCGCAACGGCTCGCTGATGCAAACTGGCGAATAGGTAATTTCCCCGCTGCCCAAGGCCGCCGCTGGAGAGCCGTTATGTGCGCTGCGAATAGCGGTATTCGACGATCCCGCCTACGTAACCAATAAGGAAAAAATTGCATTTATGATGCCGGTATGACAGATCAACACGATAGTGCTGCAGTGCAGCAAGCCGGGCAGGGTTCGTCTATGGCGATTGGGGAGTTCGGCGGCGCGCCCGTCACGGCGGGCGGGAATGGCGCGTTGCTGTCCGCGCCGCTTTATTGGTTCTACGAGATGACCCACGCCGCGCTCAATCCGTCGCGCGCCTGGGCCGATGCGACGCGCCTATTCTTCAAGAACCCCGTCAACCCGCTGTCACTCACCACCTATGGCAAATCGGTCGCCGCCGCTTGCGAACTGTTCGAACGGTCCACGCGCCGTTATAGCCGGCCCGAATGGCGGATCGATTCAACGCTGGTGGGCGGCGAGCGAGTGCCGGTTCAGCTTAAAACTGTGTGGGAGCGCCCGTTCTGCAGGCTGATCCATTTCGAGCGCATTTTTACGCACACTCCGCAGCGGCCGCAGCCGCGCTTGCTGATTGTGGCGCCCATGTCGGGGCATTTCGCGACATTGCTGCGCGGCACGGTGGAAGCGTTCCTGCCCAATCACGATGTCTACATCACCGACTGGGCGGATGCGCGTCTTGTGCCGCTGTCGGAAGGTCGCTTCGATCTCGACGATTACATCGATTACGTCATTTCGATTTTGCACGCGCTAGGTGGCGACACCCACGTCGTTGCGGTGTGCCAGCCGGCCGTTCCGGTCATTGCGGCGGCCGCACTCATGGAGGCGGACGACGATCCTTACGTGCCGCTGTCCATGACCTTGATGGGCGGACCAATCGACACCCGCGTCAATCCGACCGCGGTGAACAGGCTCGCTGAGCAGCGCGGCACAGAGTGGTTTCGCAGCCGCGTCATCACCAAGGTGCCGTTCCCCAATCCCGGTTTCATGCGCGACGTCTACCCGGGTTTTTTGCAGCTGCACGGCTTCGTCAGCATGAATCTCGACCGCCATATCGAGGCGCACAAGCAGCTGTTCATGCATCTGGTGCGCGGCGACGGCGACTCGGCGCACAAGCACAAGGAATTCTACGACGAGTATCTCGCCGTCATGGATCTCGCAGCCGAGTATTACCTGCAGACCGTCGAGACGGTGTTTGTCCGTCATGCCCTGCCGCTTGGGGCGATGACCCATCGCGGCCGGCCAGTGGATCTCGCGCGCATCAAGCGCGTCGGGTTGCTCACAGTCGAAGGCGAGCACGACGACATATCGGGTGTCGGCCAGACCGAGGCGGCTCACCGGCTGTGCCCCAACATTCCGGCCGACCAGCAGGCCCATTGGCTGCAGCCCGGCGTCGGCCATTACGGCGTGTTCAATGGCTCGCGCTTCCGCGCTGAGATCGTGCCGCGCATTTCCGATTTCGTGCTGTCGATGGGGCACGCGAATCGCGTCGCCCGCAGCGGCTTCGTCCGGCGCCGGGTTCACAACGGCGGCGCGCTCCGCGCCTGACGCCCGCCGGCCCCGCCTGATTGGGTCGATAGCGCCAAAAGTCGCGATTTGACGGGCCTAAAGGCGCTTTGGTCGGCCGCTGCGCGTCCTAACAGTTTGAAACATTGTAAGAATTTGGGAATCAGCGCGTGTCAAATTAGCCGCCCCGGGGGGAGATAAGAACTGAATCTTCTTTCACTTTCTGGGTCACACAGTCTGGCCGTTGGCCCGCGAATAATCGCAACATCTGGTATGATGGCGCCACCACTATCAAAGGGACTTCGCCGTGCGCTGGTTATGGCACTATCCCCTCGGGTTTGGGTTCGGGAAGTCCGCCATGCCGCAGCGCGCGCTGCTCTACCGCCGTCCGAGTGAGCCTTCCGCAATCGAAATCATTTTCGGCCGGGCGATCTACCTCGTTCGTCTGCGTCGGCATCGACAGGCGCGCCGCTACACACTGCGCATTCAGTCGGCGACGCGCGAGGCCATACTGACGATCCCGCCGCGCGGCACGCTGAAGGAAGCGCGCGAGTTCGCCCAAAAACATGGCGGCTGGATTGCGGCGCGGCTCGACCGCCTGCCGAAGGCCGCGCCGTTTGCCGACGGCATCGTCGTCCCACTGCGCGGCGTGCCGCACCGGATCATGCATCGCGGTCCGGTGCGCGGTACGGTCTGGACCGAGGAGGGCGCGGAGGGCGAGTGGCTGCTCTGCGTCGCCGGCAGAGCGCCTCACATCGACCGTCGCATCGGCGACTTCCTGCGGCGCGAAGCCAAGCGTGATTTGGAAATCGCCAGCCGGCATTTTGCCACCGAGCTTGGTGTGCAGGTCAAGCGCGTCGCTGTCCGTGATCAATCAAGCCGCTGGGGATCGTGCTCGACAACCGGCGTGCTGTCGTTCTCGTGGCGGCTGATATTGGCGCCGAACATGGTGCTGAACTACCTCGCCGCGCACGAGGTGGCGCATCTCGTCGAGATGAATCACTCGGCGCGCTTCTGGCGGCTGGTGCAGCGGATCTGTCCGTATCACGAACGCGCCAAGGGCTGGCTCGACGTCCACGGAACCGACCTGCATCGCTATGGTCTGGCTGAGGTCAATCGTCAGGCCCCGTGAGGGCGGTGAGCTACGGGTTATTACGTATCGAAATCGTGGAACTGAGAACGCTTCACGCGTCGTTCTGTCGCGCGCGATAACACTAATGCGTGATCCGCATTGCATCTGCGAATCACGCTCTTATTTTTGGATCATTAGGCCGGCCGGGCGGCTCCCCCATCCCCCGACACCCCGCCGTCCGGCCTCATAAGCCTAAGTTGAGGCAACGACTCAGAGAACCCCAAGCGCGTACTTTGCTTGGGGTTCTTTTTTATGGCTAAGTGTGCAGAACTTTGTGGCGGCGAAGCTGCCTGCAGCAGGCTGAAAAACTTCAGCTTTTGACGAGGTCGCCGAGCAAGCTGGCAGCGACGGTCAGTTTCGACACGGTCAAGCCCGAAGCGGCGATTTCGGTGATTGAGCCGCGGATGCGGTCGACCTCGCCCCTGCGCGGCGCGACCCAGGCATCGACGGCGCGAACGCCGGCCGAACCGCTTTGCACCATGGCGGCCGTCAGTCGCCGTTCGGCGTCACCGATCAGATCGCGGGCGCGGTCGAGCGCCAGCCGGTCGAAATAGTCGGTGACCGTGATGGCCGCAGCCGCGCCGGTGATGCGGTCGAGCTGGAAGAAGCTGCCGGCGGCAAAATAGGTCGCGGCAACCTCGCCGACCGGTTTGCCGGTCCGGTCGGCGACCAGCACGATGTCGGGCGCGGCGGCGAGCGGTCCGAGGTCGGCGATCCGGCCGGCCAGCGCGTCTGGTACGCCGGCGCCGGCCAGGCCCTTTCGCCGGGCGGCCCGCGCTGCCAGCCCTTCATCCGACAGGACGCCATCAAGGCAGGCCGTCACCGCTGCGATGCCACTGCGGTAATGGCTGACGATGCCGTCGAGGCCCTTTGTCAGATCGACATTCCGCAGGAACCAGACGATGCGGTCGAGCAACAGGTCCTGCACGGTGGCGTAAAGATCGAGCTGTAGTTTTCCGGAAATCCGATTGTCGAGTTCGTCGATAGCGGAGTTGAGCACCGTCATCGCGTAGCTGTCGCGGACGGCGGCGAAGGCACTGGCGATTGCGGCGGGCGCGGCGCCAGTCTGATCGGCGATACGCACGACCAGCGACGGGCCGCCGCGGTTGATCATCGAATTGCCGAGCTGGGTGGCGATAATTTCGCGCCGGAGCCGGTGGTGTTCGAGCGCGTCGGGGAAGCGCTGAGCGATGGCTATTGGAAAATAGCGGTTCATCTCGCGGCCGAGGTAGGGATCGTCCGGCACCGCGGATTCGAGCAGATCGTCGTAAAGCGCGAGCTTGGCGTAGGCGAGCAGCACCGAAAGCTCGGGCCGGGTGAATGGCTGTGAGCGCCGCCGCCGTTCGGTCAGTGTCGCGTCGTCGGGCAGGTATTCGACGGCGCGATCAAGCAGCCCGCGCGCCTCCAGCGTCTGAATCAGGCGCTGCAGGAAGCCGAAATCCTCCATGCCGCGCCGCTCAGCAAGCGACAGTGCCAGCGTCTGCAGATAATTGTTGCGCAGCACGAGGTTCGCAACTTCGTCGGTCACCCCGGCCAGCAGCGTGTTGCGCGCCGCCATGGCGAGGCGACCATCGCGCAGCGGAATCGACAGCGCGATCTTGATGTTGACCTCCATGTCGGAGGTGTTGACGCCGGCCGAGTTGTCGATGGCGTCGGTGTTGAGGCGGATGCCGCGGAACGCCGTTTCGATGCGGCCGCGCTGTGTCATGCCAAGATTGGCGCCTTCGCCGATCACCTTGCAGCGCAACTCTTTGCCGGTGACGCGGACCGCGTCGTTGGCGCGGTCGCCGACCGAGTCGTCAGTCTCATCGGCGGCGCGCACATAGGTTCCGATACCGCCGAAAAATAGGAGGTCCACCTGCGCCCTGAGGATGGCGCGCATCAGCTCGGCCGGCGTGAGACTTTCGCCGACGCCGAATAGCTTTTGCGCCTGCGACGACAGTCGAATTTCCTTGGCGCTGCGCGAATAGACGCTGCCGCCGTCCGAGATCAGCGTCTTGTTGAAATCCTGCCAGCTCGACCGCGGCAGCGCGAACAGGCGCGCCCGTTCGGCAAAGCTGCGTTCCGGATCGGGATTGGGATCGATGAAAATGTCGCGATGATCGAAAGCGGCGACGAGCTTAATGGTTTTTTCGCGCAGCATGCCATTGCCGAACACGTCGCCTGACATGTCGCCGACACCGACTACGCTGAACGGCGTCGTGTGGATATTGACATCCATCTCGCGGAAATGGCGCTTGACCGATTCCCAGGCGCCGCGTGCGGTGATGCCGATCTTCTTGTGGTCGTAGCCGGCCGAGCCGCCCGAGGCGAACGCATCGCCGAGCCAATAATCGTGGGCAATGGCAAGCTCGTTGGCGATGTCGGAAAATGTCGCCGTGCCCTTGTCGGCGGCAACTACGAGATAGGGATCGTCACCTTCATGCCGAACGACATCGGGCGGCGGGATGACGCCGCGCGTTCCCGCGCCGATGTTGTCGGTGATGTCGAGCAGCGTGGAAATGAACAGCTTGTAGGCGGCGATGCCTTCGGCCGCGATCGCCTCGCGCGTTCCGCCGACGGGCAGATATTTCGGGATAAAGCCGCCCTTGGCGCCGACCGGCACGATCACCGCGTTCTTAACATTCTGCGCCTTGACCAGGCCGAGAATCTCTGTGCGAAAGTCCTGCGGCCGATCGGACCAGCGGATGCCTCCGCGCGCGACTTTGCCGAAGCGCAGATGCACGGCCTCGACGCGCGGCGAATAGACGAAAATCTCGTAGAGCGGCCGCGGCAGCGGCATGCCGTCGACCTTGCGGCTTGCAAACTTGATGGCGATGAGGTCCTTGGGTCCGCCGCCGGCATCGCGCTGATAGAAATTGGTGCGGATCGAAGCCCTCACCGCATTGACGAAATGGCGCAGGATGCGGTCCTCGTCGAGACTGTCGACCGCCTGCAAAGCCGTTTCGATCGCCTTGGCAATGTCGACTTCGCGCGCGGTGCGCTCGGTATCGCTTAGCTCAAGGCGGGGATCGAACCGCGTGTGGAACAGCGCGACGATGTCAGCCGCGATGCCGGCGTGCTTGCGCAGCGTTGCCCACATGTAATCCTGCGAATAGGGCACGCGGATCTGGCGGAGAAAGCGCGAAACGGTGCGGATCACCGCAATGTCGCGCCAGGGCAATCCAGCCGCCAGCACCAGCGCGTTATAGCCGTCGTTCTCCGCGGCGCGATTCATGACGGCGAGGAAGCAGGATTCCAGCGGCTCGCGGCGCGCATCGAGCGCTATCGCCTCGCCCGACCTGCTCTCGATCGTCATGTCGTGAAACCAAACGTCGGCCGAGCCCTGCGGAGCGATGTGATAGGTGCGCTCGTCGACGACGCGGAAACCCATATTCTCCAGAACCGGCACGCGTTCGGAGAGCGGAATGGGCCGCGTATGGCTGAACACCTTCAGGCCGGCGCAGGCCTGCGTTTTGCCGACTTCCCGGTAGAGTTCGACGCCGATCGGCTGCTCGGCCGTCAGCGCCTCGACGTGCCCGATGTCGGCTACCGCCCTGGCTGGTGGATAGACCTCGCGATAGTCGATCGGGAAGGCGTCGCGGTAACGGCCGATAAGCGCGCGGCCGTTCTCCGCTCCGCGTGTGGCTTCGACCGCCTCGTCGAGCCCCTCGGCCCAACTGCGCACGATTTCTTCCACGGCGCGATCGAGCGTCTGTCGATCCGGGGTCGGCGTCTCGCCTTCGTAGCGCCCGATGATGAAATGCACGCGCGCCAGCACACCTTCGGGAAAGAACGGATAGAAAGCGCGCACGCGACCCTTGTAGACGGTGGCCAGATAATCGCCGATTGCTGCCCGGATTTGACTGCTGTAGCGGTCGCGCGGCACGTAGACGAGGATCGATACAAAGCGGTCGAACCGGTCGCGCCGCGGCAGCACGCGCACCCGCGGCCGCTCGTCGAGCTGCAAAATTTCGAGCGCAAAGCGGTAGAGGGTATCTTCGTCAATCTGAAACAACTCGTCGCGCGGGTAGGTTTCCAGCACGTTGACCAGCGCCTTGCCGGAATGGCTGGACGGCTCGAACCCGGCGCGGCGAATGACGTTGTCGACCTTGCGGCGCAGATAGGGAATTGCGCGGGCCGAGCGCGTATAGGCGGTGGATGTGAATAGCCCGCAGAACCGGCGCTCGCCGATCAGCTTGCCGTCGGGGTCGAAGCGCTTGACGCCGACATAGTCGAGATGCACGCGCCGGTGCACGCGGGAACGGACCGCCGTCTTGGCGACGATGAGCATCCGCGGTTCTTCGAGGAATTCGCGGATTTCGGGGGTGACGGTGACGAGCTGCGCGCCGCGGCGCAAAAGCCGCGTCTCCGGCGAGCGCAGCAGCCCAAGCCCGGTCTCGAACATCGGCTGCAGCCCGCGGTCATCATTAGTGTAGGCGTAGTCGCGCGCCCCGAGCAGGGTGAAATTGTCGCCGGCGAGCCATTCGAGAAACTGGATGGCTTCGGCGATGTCGGGAGCCGGGACCGGCGGTGGGTTTTGCCGCAGATCGGCGATGACTTCGCGCGCCCGCGCCAGCATCGGCTGCCAGTCGGCAACGCACACGCGCACCTCGGCGAGAATGGCTTCGAGGGTGGCAACAAGGTCCTCACAGGCCGCGGCGTCGCGGAGGCCATCGATATGGATATGGATGAAGCTCTCACGCCGGCCATTATCGTCGCGCCCCGTTTTAAAGCTGATGAGATCACCAGCGGCGTCGCGCTCGATCGAGAAAATTGGATGCACCAGGAGCGCAATGTCGAGGCCGCGCTCGTGCAGCTCGCCGGCTACCGAGTCGACCAGGAACGGCATGTCATCGTTGGCGATGTCGAGCACCGTCGCTCCCGCCGCGGCGGAGGCGGGAGCGAGCCGCACCTTGGCGGCGCCGGCGGTCCGGTGGCTCAGAAACGCCCAAGAGTCGGCGGCGATCGCAGCGAGCTGTTCGGGACTGTAGCCCGCGAGGTCTTCGGGCACGGCGCGGCCGAACAGCTCGGCGGGAAACTCGGCGGGCATGCGCTGGGCTGGTGACGGTGCGCTGTCGCCCGCGTGCCGCGGGCTTTCGGGACCGTCGTCGATACGGGGACTGAACTGGACGGCCATCTTTCGCCCTCACGTCTCCAGGCTCGATGTCGAGCGATTTTAGCCGCGGGACCCGCACATCCGCTACAGCCACCTCTATAATGTCGGGGATAGTTTTAGCGAGGAGACGGCCGCCCGGCGGGCGGCGGCGCGGCATGAGGTCACAAGGAGTCACCATGGCCGGGAAAATACCTACAGGCAAAACGGCCCCGAGCAACGCGGCAAAGAGCAAACGCGATCCGGCGCCGCAAGCGCGGCGAAGCGCGTCGGCCGGCGACGACACGGAGATCACGGCGCTGGCGCTCCCTGCGGCGCCGTTGTCGGCCGAGATGGCGGCCTATTTCGCCAAATGCGAGGAAAAACTCGGCTTCGTGCCCAATGTGCTCAAGGCCTATGCGTTCGACATGGCGAAGTTGTCTGCCTTCGTCGCCATGTACAACGATCTGATGCTGGCGCCTTCGGGCCTGAGCAAGCTCGAGCGCGAGATGATCGCGGTCGCGGTCTCGGCGCAGAACCGCTGCTATTATTGCCTGGTCGCCCACGGCGCCGCGGTGCGCGCGCTCTCCGGCGATCCGGTGCTCGGCGAATTGATGGCGATGAATTTCCGCGCCGCGCGGCTGTCGAAGCGCGAGCGCGCCATGCTGGAATTCGCCGTCAAGCTCACCGCTGAACCGTGGCGGATCGAGGACGCGGACCGCGCGGCTTTGCGCGGGTGCGGCTTTTCCGATCGCGATATCTGGGACATCGCCGCAGTCGCAGGCTTCTTCAATATGACCAATCGTGTGGCCTCGGCCACCGACATGCGGCCGAACAGCGTATATCACGGGCAGGCGAGGTGAGAGCGTTGCGCCTCCGCCCAGCTACGCATGAACCGACAAATCCTTGATTGTCGGCTTCTCGCCTGACAGCGGATTGTCCGGGTCCCAGGCATAGCGCAGCGTTTCAAAGCGCATCGCGCGGGCGTCGATCATCAGCAGGCGGCCGACCAGATTTTCGCCGAAGCCGACGATCTCGCGAATGATCTCAAGCGCCATCAGCGAGCCGATCACGCCGGCGAGCGCGCCGAGCACGCCGGCCTCGGCGCAGGCCGGCACCGTGCCGGGCGGCGGCGGCTCGGGAAACAAGCACCGGTAGGTCGGGTTTGGCTTGCCGTCGGCGTTGCGCTCATGGGCGCGGATGGTGGTGAGCGTGGCGTCGAAAGTGCCGAGCGCGGCGGTGACCAGCGGCTTCTTGGCGAAATAGCAGGCGTCGGAGACGAGATAGCGCGTGGCGAAATTGTCGGAACCATCGGCGACAACGTCGTAGCGCCCGATCAGATCGAGCGCGTTGTGCGCCGTGAGCCGCACGGCGTGTGCCTCGACGGCCACATGCGGATTGAGCTTATGGATCGCGGCGGCGGCGCTGCCAACCTTGGGCGCGCCAATATCGGGTGTGGCGTGGATCACCTGGCGCTGCAGATTCGACAGCGTGACCACGTCGTCGTCGACCACGCCGAGCGTGCCAACGCCGGCGGCGGCGAGATAGAGCAGCACCGGCGCGCCCAGTCCGCCGGCGCCGATCACCAGCACGCGGGCGCGGCCGAGCGCGGCCTGTCCGGGGCCGCCGACCTCGCGCAGCACGATGTGGCGCGCGTAGCGTTCCAGTTCCTCGACACTGAGCATCGCTATCCTTCTGGCGGCAACGGAACGCCGGATGCGAGAAGCCGTCAAGCGCACACCGTCGCATTGCGTTGGCGGCCCGTTCGGCTAGGCTCGCGCCGTCGCGGCGGGTTCGGTTCATGCGTTTGCGTTACATAACGGTGATTGTTTGCCTGGCGCTGGTGAGTTTGCCGGCGGCTGCGGACGTGGCTCCCGGCACCAAGCCGGCCGCGGCGAAACCGGTCCCGAACAAGCCAAAGGTGCAGGTCGCGCGAAAAGCCGCGCGCAAGCCGGCGGCCAAGAAGCCCACAGTCGAGAAGCCTGCTGCCGCTACCGTCAAAGCCTACGACACAGTGCCGCTGGCCGAACGGCTCGCCATCCAGGCTGACCTCGCCTTGACGAATTACTACGACGGCCCGCCCGGTGGCGATTTCGACGACGCGCGCACGGTCAATGCCGTCAAGGCGTTTCAGAAGGGCGGCAACGGCAAGGAAACGGGCGTGCTGAGCGCGGACGAGCGTGCGCGGCTAGCCGACGCGGCGCAGCGGCACGAACAGGAGGTCGGCTGGCGCGTGATCGACGATCCGCAGACCGGCGCGCGGTTCGGTCTGCCTGAAAAGCTCGTTTCCCCGCTCGGCGTTCTGCGCACCGGCAGCGGCTGGATATCGGGGCACGGCCAGATCAGGATTGAGACGTTTCGCGTGAGCGAAGGCGGCCTTGCGGCGCTGTTCGAGCAGGAGAAGAAAACGCCACGCGGGCGCGGCGTCGATTACAGCAAGCTCAATCCGGATTCGTTCGTGACCACGGGTACACAGGGGCTGAAGAATTTCGTCGTCCGCGTTGAGGCGAGCGGCGCCGAATTGCGCGGCATCACGGTGCTTTCTGATCAGGCGACCGAGGGCATCCTGGCGGGGGTCGCGGTCGCCATCGCCAATTCGTTTGAGGGCTTCCCCGATCCGAATGCCGGATTGCCGCCCGGCGCGGATCGTGCGGTGGAGTACGGCACCGCCATCGTCGTTGATCGCAGCGGCACTCTCGTGGCTGCGCGGCGGCCGACGGCCGCCTGCGAGGCGCTCATGGTGCCGGGCTTCGGGCACGCGGTGCGGATTGCCGACGACAGCACGAACGATCTCGCGTTGCTGCGCCTCTATGGCGCGCGCGAGTTGGTCCCGGCGGCGCTCTCCGGTGAC
>Ga0187784_10002695_pt1 | contig 14260 bp, 12 predicted proteins | sample 1015_SJ02_MP15_2_FD_132964 | JGI IMG/M metagenome (GOLD analysis project Ga0187784, IMG submission 132964) | Tropical peat soil microbial communities from peatlands in Department of Meta, Colombia - 1015_SJ02_MP15_20_MG | ecosystem: Environmental > Terrestrial > Soil > Wetlands > Peat | place...
GCCACCCAAAGCGTATCGCGCATGTCATCGAGGAGCATTACGGGCACACCACTGATGATGGGGTAGTGATGACCAGCAACGCAGGTGACTCTTCTGCCGACGACGGAGAGGGAACCCCCATCTCGGGGACAAGCCAGAATTGTAAGAAGCGACGGCTCTATGGTGTTGTCTTCCATGTTAGAGCTTCAAAATGGGCGAGACTTCGTCTCGCAGAACATGTTGACACGCATGCAGGTGCTTCGGAACCCCGGCCAAGCCATCCCGCCCAGGTCGATCTTTCGCCCTTCGATCCGATCTAGTTCAATTCGCCCATGCAATTGTACAGCCTGGCTTCGATCCGCCAGGGCAGTTGGCGAAACTGTGGGAAGTAACGCTGCTTGGCCTTCCAGCCGGGATCCGGCACCAAGCGGCTTTCACCCTCTAAGGCACACCTTTGATCGAGCCACAGCTCAGTCTCTTGCATCGGCCCCTCAGGGGTTCCGAAGTGGAGACCTTTGATCAACAGCGTATGCTGACCTATGGGATTTCCGGCTGTCCTCCACTGCACCGGATCGTAAACTCGATCCGAACCCAAGGTGCTAGGCGACGGGCCAAAGGTACAATCGATACGATTCGCCTGGCCCGCTGCTAACGCATACCTGAGGTTGAAGAAAAAGGGCGTGCTGTCTGCGATCACGACCCCGCCCTGCCGTACGGTTTCTGCGCCCTCTAATGCGAGCTCTGTCCACGGCTCCACCCAGCGCGGCGCGCCGTAGTAGCGGCGAGTTGCTATCCCGTACCAGCCGACTGCGGCGACCAACGCGAGGGAAAGGGCTAACACCCCCCGCCGATAAGCGTTTCCCGTGATGGCCAAAGCGGCAGCTACAGGCAATAGCAGCCACGGGGCGATTAACAGCAGCCTCCTCACGTTTCCAATGCCCAAAACTGTCATCGAAGCCAGCAGCAGCACGAAGTAGATGAAGAATCTCTGACTAGCGGAAGGCGCCTGAAGGCACGTTACCAGCAGGCAGGCGGCAATACCGAGCCCTGCGGGCACACTGAGCGCCCAAAACCATGGACCGACCGACTCGCTCACAAACATCGTGTAAAGGTTGTAAACGCCAGAAAGCAATGATCCCAGCCAGGTGTGGCCGCCGCCCGGCTGTACCCCTGCCATGACCTCTCTCCAGAAAGGTCTCCACAATGGCAAGTAGGCGACGACCAAAAGTAGGCCGGTTCCTACGATCGGACGCCACACTGTCGCTAACTCTTGGCGATGCAGCACAGCAAAGTCGATCGCCAGACAGCCCAGCAATGCCCAAGCGAAGTAGTTGGCGTATACCAAGGCCAAGGCACTCATAAACATCCAGACCCATCGAGCTCGGGTTGGTACCTTCACAAAGCACACGTAGGCCCACGTGAGCAGCGCTACCAACAAGAAATTAAACGAGTACCATCCCGCCAGGCGGCCAAAATGAAAACCGTAAGGCCAAAGTGCCCCGATCCATACCATCTTGCTTGCGCTGCTGTGCCCTTCCATTTCGGCAGCGGCTTGGCCCAACGCCCAAAGCCCCGCAAGAAAGAACAACACAGCGGGGAGGCGCAGCAACCGCATGCGTGCCCCAGTGATTCGCAGCCACCCATGCAATATCAGGTCGTAAAGGGGGGGATGCTCATGCTGGCCGGTACCGTGCAGAAACAAACCGACGGTTTGCCGCACTGGGTGCTTGGCCGCCTCAATAATCGCGCACTCGTCGTCAATGTGAGCAAACCATGGGTCGGTCGCGACCATAGCCAAACCCAGCAGGACCAACGGCAGCGAACACTTCATGCGATTCACGAGCGTGGTTTCCGCATTCTGAGTTGCTGAGCGCAACCTACGTGCCAGGCCCTCTTTTGAGAGCAGCCTGGGGGTTACCTGTTCCGCACACCCTCTTCAGTCCCTGATACAAGAGCTCACTTTGAGGTATGGAGTTGCCCTGAACCACTCTGTCGCCCCGGTCGACAAATAATCTCAGACCGCCAGTAAGTGAGATGTAAGCGTCCAGCGGCTTAGCCAAGTAGTTTTGTAGCCCCAGGTACGGAGCTGACCAATCACTGGACTCGAGTCGGGTGAGGAACGATCGAAATGATGTACCTCAATGATCATGGCGGGGTGACTAGCTTCGATGGTCTGCGAAGCGCCCGCTAGCACCAACGATTCTGAGCCCTCGACGTCCATTTTGATAAAATGCACGTGGTCTCTCGAACCGCCGAGATACTCATCGAGAGATACCGCCCGGGCGGTGGCATGTTTCGTTCCTGATTCCGCGTAGGGTACGCTTCCGGGTAATGGCTCATCGTCGGGGATTTTTGCCTCGAGGTCGCACGTGCGATCCAGCAGCGCTCTGTTAATTGCCTCCGCGTGGCCAATGTGGTTGAGAGCGATGTTTTCGCAGAGAACAGAGAAGTTCCAGGGTAACGGTTCGAATGCCAGCACTCTTCCCTGAGGACCAACGAACCGGGAGAAGATTAACGTGTAGAACCCTATGTGGGCACCTACATCGATCACGCACTGCCCGGATCGCACGAGCCTTTTGAGAGCAGACACGACCTCCGGTTCCCACGTGCCGTAGACATAGCTGCGGTGCCGTGACCAGTCGATCTTCATGCAATATCCGCGCAACACTCCCCTACAGGGGAGGCAGGCAACTCTTTCTCCTGGGATTTGGTTCAAAACGACGTGCATAAGATTTGCAAGGCGCGATGGTTCAGACGGCGTTCCGATCAACGGCTGTCTGAGGCTGCCCGGTAGCATCCCTCCGAGCGTCGAGATTAATCGTCGCATGCCAGCGCCTCCCGATAGATGTCGAGGTGTCGTGATACCATCGTTGTTTCGTCAAATTGATGTGAAGCGCGGGTCCGGCCTATGTTGCCATGACGAGCGAATAGGTTGGGCTCGTTCAAAACCCTCTTCATGCATTTGGCAAGTTCAGCGGCGTTGCCAGCGGGGAAGAACAATCCAGCCTCTCCGATCACCTCGCGCATAGAGCCGATGTCGGAGGCTATTAGCAGTTTCCCACGGGACATGCCCTCTGCGGCCACCATACCAAACACTTCTCCGGCGAGGGAAGGAATTATGATCGTCGCGACTTCTGCCAGTTGTTCATCCAAGCGCCCCGGCGGAACATAACCCAATAAGTGTACCGAATCCTCCAGCCCTGAATGAACGATTTGCTGCCACAAGGCGTCGCGATCCGGTCCGTTGCCGATCACTTTGAGCTGAAATTGGAAGCCCGCTACCCGTAGCTGCTGCGCTGCTTGCACGAGGGTGTAAACACCTTTGGTGCTGACGAGTCGCCCTATGAACGCAAATTTGGACGTGCTGGGTTGCGATGCTGAGACGCTGTTGCCAATGTGAGCGCTAAGGCCGTGATGGACAGTAGTCGACCCGGGCAACTTAAGCTGTCCTTGCAGCCAAACTGTTGGCATTACGTTCGCGTCTACTCGGGCGCACAAAAAGCGCCTCGGAAAAGTGAGTAGCCAAGACCTCAAACTACCTGCCATCCCCTTTTTGATGTTACACCGGAGGCACCTCATATGCTCATTCGCCATGAAGTGGCCGGGGCACGGCTCGTGCGTCGGTTCATAAAGAAGCTGCCCGTTGGGGCAGATGGCTTGGAATCCGTGATGCTCCACTGCCACCGGTTTCCTGAGCAGCAGCGCGCTGAGTAGAGGTAGTAAGCTGGGTCCGGCGAGATGAAGAACGTCGGTCGCCCGGATTAGACGCACTAGCTGCCGTAGCTTCGGCTGGCGAACCACAGGGAAAGGGAGGCCGGCGTCGTCGAACCCGTGGCGCGGCGTCATTGTCACCACGGTCAGGTCCGTGGTAACACCTGTATCGGCCTTGTTCATTCGTGCTAATCCCGATGCCAGGGACATCACGACCGTTTCAACTCCCCCGATATTCGGCGCAAACACGCGAGAATAGATCAAGACTTTCATGGCCGTAACTGGCGATCTCCACAGTACTTAAGGCTCGGAGCCGGCCTCGAAGGACTGTCACACTCCAGCAGTAATCTCGCTATTCTCCGGCTTGCGAATCCGTCGCCAAACGGGTTCGGGCCGGGGGCAAAGCCGTTTTCCCGCCGGTGCAGCCAGTAGCCTGCCCGCGTCACGATCGCCTGCCGTGAGGTTCCAACGAGTTCGGCCCAGCCGGATTCAACAGCCTCCGGCCGTTCGGTTATCTCTCGCGTCACGAGGACAGGCGTGCCCAGGCTCGGAGCCTCCTCTTGCACGCCTCCAGAGTCACTTAGGACCAGTTTGGCCCGTTTCATAAGGTGGACAAACTCGCCATACGGGAGGGGATCCAAAAGGATTACCTGTGGCTGGTTCGCCAGCAACTGGACGGCAGTCCTCCTGACTTCCGGATTCGGATGAACCGGGAAAATGAAGGCCAGATGGGGATTCAACTGAGCCAGATCTACGACGGCTTTGCAAATCTCGCCCAACGGTGCCCCAAAACTCTCGCGGCGGTGAGCAGTCACCAGGACGAAAGGCTGGTCAAGTTGGGACAGCCGTGGATCAGTAAATGTTACGGGATGATTCAGGATTGCTAGTAACGCATCCACTACTGTGTTGCCGGTCAAGAATATGGTGTCATCACGTATTCCCTCTCTGAGCAAGCTCTCCACGGCGCGGCGCGTTGGTGCGAAGTGCAGGTCTGCCAGCACGGTGGTCATCCGGCGATTGATTTCCTCGGGAAAGGGAGAGAACTTGTCGCCCGTTCGGAGACCCGCTTCCACATGCCCGATTCGTACGCGTTCCTGAAAGCCAACCCACGCCGCGGCAACTGTTGTGCTCGTGTCCCCCTGCACGAGCAGCCAATCGGGCTTCAGTTCGCGCACCACCGGAGCCAACCGTTCAAATACGCGAGCTGCAACGCCGAGGGGAGACTGGCAAGCCTGCATAACATTCAGATCAAAATCGGGTTGTATGCTCAGGACGCCTAGTACCTGGTCCAGCAATTCCCTGTGTTGGGCGGTAACACCGACGTAAACCTCGACCTGAGAATGCCGGAGCGCCTGCACCACTGGGGCAAGCTTGATCGCCTCGGGGCGCGTCCCTAGAACGACAAGAACCTTCACGGCACGTCCCCGAGCATAACGCCAGCCGCGCGCTCCGCCACGGCTACCCATCCATACTGGTCAATCAAGTGATCCCACTCCGGGCTCCACCGTGCGTCTCTCAGTTTGACTATTGCGTCGGCCCACTCCACCGGGCTAGCTTCAATAAGCATGACGTTAGGCCAACCGATCCGTTCCCAGACCAGCAAAGGGGTGGAAACCACAAACTTCCGGCAGGCGCTGTACTCCACAACTTTGAGTTGGAAGGCGTAGTCCGATCCTGGCGTTTTCGGCTGAGCGAGAATGCCAACGTCCAAAGCGTGAAAGTACGCATCGATCTCGCGCGGGGCCACTGGCCCCGTGAAGATAACCCCGTCTTCCGAAAAATCATTTGCAACCTGTTTCCAATAATCACACGGGCCTACTACGAATAAGGCGGCGTTAGGTATACGCTTTCGGACCTCCTGAAATGCGCGGAGCGCAAAATCGAGTCCGCTAAAGCTTCCATGATTCCCGATGTAGCCCAGTACAAGTTTGCCGGTGAGTCCCCACCGGCGCCGCACGGCTTCCACCTCCGCCTCAGGGACACTGCGCAGCCGTTCCACGTCAGCCCCGTTAGGCAGTGGGATGGCTTTGAGGCCGAACGAGGATCGAAACATCTCCGCGAGAGGTTCAGATGCCGCGAAGACTGCGCTGGCCTCCTCGCCAATACGACAGATGCTCTCGCTGTGCCAGCCTAAACCGCCCGGCACCGTTTCCGTTAAGATCCAATCCACAAAATCGTGAAAGACCTTCACGCCAAAAACGCGCGGCGGCCGGAATGCGCCGCAAGCAAGCAGAACGTGGCTAATACGCAGACATCGAATCGTTTTTGCCAAGCTGGGCGAGTTGAACGCCTGGGCCGCCGCACAGGCCCTCCTGGCTCCCAGCAGCCGGTTCAATAACACCGGTTGCAGCATAGGTGCTGTCACATAGGAGATCCCGTCGGGTTCCTGTTTTATAGTTCGACGAGAAACGAGACTATGCAGGGAATTTCGGAACTGTACCCAACGCCGGCGCACAGGCGAGGACAAGTCGACGTGAAGCGCGTCTTTCCATGCTAGGCAATATACGTCGAACCAACGCGTTAACCGCCGGGCCAACTCGATCTCTCTCACCCGGATGTCATTAGCAAAAATGTGGGGGACTACCAGCAGCCGCGGTTTTGGTTGGCCGCCGGCACAATTGATGTTCCTTTGCACGGCACTTCCCCCCCACCGATTCTCACTCATACCGTTCCTGTCCTGCGCGTGCGCCTTCCCGAGCTTGGATTCGATAACCGATCCGACAGATCAAGTCCAGCGGATGGACTGACGCAGGATGGGGTTAAGCGCCGCTGTGACCTCCGGGGGAGTATGCCTCTCCTTGGGGGTTGCAAACATCGATTCGATGCGTCCTTTCCTGCCGGGCACGTATCGTACCGCATAAGCCCTATCTGTGAAGAAGGAGATGATGTCCCGAGGGCTCTTGTTGTCCCACCCGCGGCAGACCTCGTTGACTTCCAAAAAGACCGAGGGTCGATACCTGGCGATCGTTCGATCTCCGCCCTCGAGGGCCCGGTGCTCAGCGCCTTCGATGTCGAGCTTGATGAAATCGAGCCGCTTCAAGGAATGGCGAGTGAAAGTCTCATCAAGTGTGGTCATTCGAACTCGGATTTGTGGCCTGGGGCCAGTAGCAGAAAATATCGTCCCCCATCCTGATTCGTCGGCCCGGGGGCTTCTAAAAAATGTGACTTCTCCGACCTCATCCCTTACAGCAGCGTGATGGAGGTGGACCCAAGAGTAATTTCGCGTGTTCGTGGCGAGGCGTGAAGCGCAGTCCGGGTCGGGTTCAAAGCAAAGCACCTCGCCCTGCTCGCCGACCAGCCAAGCCGCCAAAGTCGCAAAGTAGCCGATGTGTGCGCCCGCGTCCACAAAGACCATACCGGGCCGCAGCGCCCAATTCAGCAGTGCCACCAACTGCGATTCATAGCAACCAGCCCACATGAACCTCTCAATTCTGTCGGTTAGACGGATAGTCATCCCATCGTCTTTGAATCGAAAACAATGCACTTCTGGACACACGCTGCTGAAGCTCCGCCCGAGTGCGCTGACCAGCCTGTGCTTACCTCGGACTTGAACCCTGGAAAGCACTGAGCCAATCTTACCGACGAAGGCTCCTGCACGGCTTTCCGGAGACATGGAGCTTGTGAGGTGCATGTATTCTCCCTGCAGCAACTCAATCTGGGATGGACTCGTTTTCGCAGGTGCCCCAAACATAATGTTGTTCGTAATCCGCATAGCGAGGATGGACTGGCTGCAAATGCTGCGTCGAATATCGAAAGCCGCGCAAAAAACACTCGATCGGCGCAATCATTGCACTGTCGTGCACTTCACAAAGTATATCGGGCCGCAGTCTCGCGAGCATTCGGTTGGCCCCCTGAAGCGCTTCCCACTCGCCACCCTCGATATCCATTTTCACAAATTTGGGAGGGCGGAGATGTTGCTTGAATAACAAATCATCCAGAGAAACTGCCGTAATTATGATCGAGTTGTCAGTTGGTGTCTTGCCTTGTACCACGTGGCCCTCCGTTCGGTTGGAGGCAACGGACGCTTGCTGGAACGTCAGTTCGCCGCAAGAGGACCAAGCTGCTGCCTGAATGACGCTCACCTGAACAATGTGGTTCCTGCTGGCATTGGCTCGGAGCAATTGCGCGTTCTGCGGGTCCGCTTCTATTGCTACTACTAAGCCCGATTCCCCAACAACTCGGGCCGCAATCAGACTGAAAAAGCCGGTGTGAGCACCCACGTCGTAAAAACAAGCGCCCAGCACCAGGTGTTGCTGCAGCATTTCTTGCACCCACGGCTCATGATCTCCGTTGCAATATCCAAGTTCAAACCGAGGGTCAGAGTAAAACCAAAGCCCCTTACCAAGTCCCTTAGGCAGCCGAGCCCAGGCGCGGCTGCCGTGCGGCAGGAGTGCGTCAACACTCGCATGTGCAAGGTGCCCAACCAGTGGTATCTTCCGGCACACATCGTAGCTTCGTCGAGCGAAGCTCGAACGCGCTACCGCGTGGAACACCCTTCCTTTGAGGTTCGCTCTTTCCTTATTGGACTCGCTCATACGTTCCCCCTGACCACACTCGTGTGTCAGCGCGGCTCACATTGTCGCGGCTCTTCTGTTAAGCAGGGTCAGCAGTGCTTCCGACCTGCGCTCCAGGGCAAACATCTCAGCCCGGCGCCGCGCGCCCTCGGCCAGACGCCTTCTGAGTGGCTCATTACTAAGAATGGTCACAAGGGATTCGGCAAGCGTCCTCGGGTCATCGGGCGGCACCAGCAGTCCGCACTCCCCATCCACCACGATCTCCCGCAGCCCACCCACCGCACTGGCAACCACAGGTACTCCGCACGCCAATGCTTCCAGTGCCGCCAACCCAAAGCTCTCTTGAAGGGAAGGGACAACAGCAACATTCACTGAATTCCAGAATTTGGGCATGTCCCGCCGCGGCGTTTCGCCGGCAATGTGGATTAAGCTGGCCGAGGCCATCCGCTGTGCCCGACCGCCAAGAATCTCGGCGCCTGGCGGCGGACAAACACTCTTCCACAAGCTTTCGCCCCCAGCCATCGATAGCTCGGCTGCGGGCAAGCGCCGCGTCACAATCTCCCAGGCATCCATCAGGGTTCCAGCGCCCTTTTCAGGTGACCACTGCCCCGCAAAGCCAACGCGCTGTGGTGGCTTGCCGTTCGTTAGAGGGCGGAAGAGACTCAGGTCTACGGCATTTGGGAGCACGACAGCCGAGTCGGGCGGAATCAGAGGATGCAGGCCCAGAAAAAGTTGCCGCTCGCTTTCGCTCGGGAAAAGGTAAAGCGCTCTCTTGAACCTTGGTAAGCAACCTGGCAGCTTCCAATATTTCGGCAGTGGGGTGGCAAAGTCGAACCGCACTATCGCCCGGCTAGGGACCAGGCCAGCAAGCGTAGGCTCGTTGTAGCCAATCACCAAGGAACGACGTTCTTTAAGCAGTAGCTTGCCGCAGTACTCGAGGGATGTGATAAGGGGACGTCCCGTGCGCAAGGGAAGGACAGTAACCGGAGCGCCGTTGTCAGCCGCGCGACCATACACACGGACCGGGATTCCTGCCTTTCGCAGGATTTCCCGATCTTCCCAAAGCACCACTTCGGAGCCTCCGCAAGGGTCATGGCCGAGCACCGAAAGTCGGGTCGCGAGCAACGCCACCTCGAGCCGTTTTCCCATGCGAGGACGGAGTGGCGTCCTCATCGCCAGCTCCTAGGTAGTCGCGGGCCACGATTCGTGAGGCCCAATAGCGAAGCTGCCTTAGACAGCTCGCCAGCCGCAACGACCGCCCCTCCCCAGCAGCGGTGTAGCGCGGCGTGGCCAATGGCACGTGCGCAGGTTTGCAGGCTGCGGGCAGCAAGAGGCAATCGCTTGACGAGCGGCATTCCCAACCTGTCACGTATCCACCATCCGCCCTCGCCGCCTCGACTCCACGCCCCGCGCAGCAGCCGCCGAGGTCGCAGTTCTTCCGTTGGCTTGTAGTGCCACACCCAGGCTTCCGGGACAAATCCGGCGCTCACCCCAGCGCGCATCAGCCAATCAGTTTCCTCCATCGGAGGCCGCACCGATTCGTCGAACCGGGCACGATCAAAAACCCACCGGAACGCCGCCATGTTTCCGGAAACCGGGACAATCTCTCCTTTGAAGCCAAGGGGGGCTTGTGCGACCTCCGACAAGAGGGTACGCACTTCGATCCCATGCCTTCCGGGAACCTGACCTTCAAGGAGAAGTTTCAGCGGCCCTGAGACCACTGGGCAACGCGAGCCACGCAGCCCGTGAATCAGCGTCTTGAGCCAATTTGGCGTTACGAGCACGTCGTCATCAAGGAAGATAATAATCTCCGCAGTGGCTTTCCCGAGGCCAAGGTTCCTTGCGGCATTGGCGCCTAGCGCTCGAGAATGCCTAACCAGCTCAATCGATATTTGGCTGGTCAACGTGTAATCCCGGACGACCGCATCAGTTCCGTCCGTCGAACAATCGTCCACTACAATCAACTGGCACCAGTAATCATTGCGATGCTGTTGCGCCAGCGCCTCCAGGCACCGCTTGAGTACCGTGGCGCGGTTACGGGTCGGGATGATAATGGAAACCGTTTCGGTTACAGTATCCATTCCGTTATGGTGCTGACTTTTTCGGCGGGTACGGCCAAGTAATTCCTTACCTCAGGGTAAGCATACCTTGCCTCGTGGCTGGAGAGCATCCCGTTAGGTTGAAAGTCGAACCACCGGTAATTATAACCTTCCAAATGCGAGACAATTTCGCGCGCAGGATAGCCCCACGGACCAGTTACCCAGTCGAGAACCTCACAAATTATCAAGGGTCGAAGGTCTGCTAACATCCGCCGCGCCCCACGCAAAACTTCCAACTCCCCACCCTCGACGTCAATCTTGATAACATCAAGTCGTTCGATGCGCCTGCGTTCGAGGTACTCGTGGAGGCTTATGGTCTTCACCGCGACTGGCTGAACAGGATCCCCGCTCGCCGGACGTCGAAGGCTGTTCATCGAAGTGAACCCCGAAACCACTTTGAAAAGGCAGGAGTCCCCCGTCTCGGCGGCGACGGCATATGACTCCAGGACAACAGTCGAGATGCAGTTCATTCTCAGGTGAAGCGTCAGGCGTCTGCGTTCTCGCGGTGAGGGTTCAAATGCAATGATGCTGCCCCTGTCGTGTATCCTCCTGCTGGCGATCAAGCTGTAAACGCCATGGTAGGCTCCAATGTCGATAAAGGAGCCTTCCGGTTTCAGAACCCTCCATAGAAATCGGAGTTCCCCGATATCGTCGCCCCAGTAATCACAGAACGTCCGGTCGGCATGGTAGGCATCCGGCAGATACGACCACCAAAAACATGTGCTCTCTTCGGGAGAAACGCTGAGGCGTATGCGAATTGGCAGGTAAGGGAGCTTCGAAAGTCCGCGCCTGGCGAAGAACCGCAGAGTCACAGCTCGCTGCTGGCGGGTCTTATGAAGGAACCTGCACAACTTCGATGGCATACTTTGGATGATTCGCTACTGCTTGCCTACAACGTTTAATTCGGCGGGAATGTTCAGAATACCGGCCCACTCTTCTTGGGGATGAGCGAGCGGTATCGTGTCAACGACCAGGGGAGGGCGAGCCTCCCATACATCGACCACACGCCCGTTAGTCAGGTTGTTTCCTTGATCGAACAGAGCGCACAAAACGTTGTAAACGCCGGGGCGCAGTGGTAACGCGGGAATCTTCAGCCTTATCTCCTGCAGCCCGGCCGAAACCTCGATATTGTCGAACCCCCAGCCTACCAGCGTGGCGCTGGATCCATTTTGTATGGCCACTCCCAGATGACCGCGACTTATCGGTTCCTTTAGTGCCACGAAAAACTTGAGCACCAAACTCTGGAAATTGCTGCGAACGCAATTGCCTTGCCCTTCAATCTCCCAGCCCACAAAGCTTTTGCCGGCGGTCCCCTCAGCCGATAACTGGCCAGCTTCGTATGCAGCCACAACCTGGCCCGTGGGGCCGGCGGTCCGAACTTCACTTTGGTCGATCCATATAACTCGCTGGCACAGCCGCCGAATCTGGTTCATTTGGTGGCTGACGAAAAGGATCGTCCGGCCTTCCTTGGCTACGTCCCCCATTTTCCCCAGGCATTTCTTCTGGAATTGAATGTCCCCGACTGAGAGCACCTCATCCACCAAGAGAATCTCAGGCTCGAGGTGGGCGGCGACGGCAAAGGCCAAACGTGTCTGCATGCCGGTGCTGTAGTGCTTCACCGGAGTGTCGATGAATTTTTCGACTTCCGCGAAGGAGACGATTTCATCGAATTTGCGCCGAATCTCGAGCTTACTCATGCCGAGGATGGCGCCGTTCAGGAAGACGTTTTCCCGGCCGGTGAGTTCGGGGTGGAAACCTGTGCCGACTTCGAGCAAGCTCCCCATGCGGCCGCGGACCTCGGCGAAGCCCCGAGTGGGCTTAGTGACGCGAGCCAGAATCTTCAGCAATGTGGTTTTGCCGGCGCCGTTGCGGCCGATGATGCCGACCACTTCGCCCTGCCAGATTTCGAAGCAGACGTCCTTGAGGGCCCAGATGTGGGAGCGGTTGCCGTTGGGCTCAGCAGGCTTGCGAGCGCGAAACATCCGGGCGGGGGCGGCCAGAGCGCGGGTCAGGACGTCGCGCAGGGCAAGATAGCGCTCGCGTTCGCCAATGCGGTATTGCTTGCTCAGGTTTTCGGCGTGAATCACGACATCAGTCATAGAAAAACAGGACTCAGGATTCGTGAGCAGTGAAGAGCGAGGGCAAGATCCCTCGCTCTGCTCGGAATCACAGCGTTAAGAAAAACAGGGTTCAGGAGTCAGGACTCAGAAGTCAGAAGACGAAAACCTCAAAAGGCAAATGCTCAGGGCGCGATTCCTCGCCGTGCTCGGAATGACAGCCATTTCGGTTGTGGGCCGGGGCTTGCCCTGGCCAGGCCGCCCCAACGGGTGGCCCTACACAACGTCGGCGATGGTTCCTTCCATTTTGTGGAAATAGGCGATGCCGCCCGACACCAGCAGAAGCACCATAGCGGAGGAGGCGGCGAGCAGAATGCTGGGCGGCTGGCCGTAGCCGGTGAGGGCCCAGCGGAAGCCCTCAATAACGCCGGTCATGGGGTTCAGTCCGTAAAGCCAGCGCCAGCGCTCCGGAATCAAGGTGCTGGGATAGGCCACGGGCGATGCAAACAGCCAGAACTGAACGAGGAAAGGCACCACGTAGCGGACGTCGCGGTAGATGGCGTTAAGGGCGGAGAGCCACAGGCCCACTCCCAGAGCCGTCAGGACCGCGAGCAGCAGAAAACAGGGAAACAGAAACAGCGCCGGACCCGGCGGGATGCGGTAGTATGCCATCATGCCCAGGAAAACCACAAATGCGATGCCGAAATCGAGCAGCCCGGAAATCACGGCCGATAGCGGAAGCACGAGGCGCGGGAAATAGACTTTGGTGATCACTCGCTGCTGCTCCACGACTACGTTGGTGGCGTTCTGCAGGGCGCCCGCGAAGTACATCCAGGGTAACAAGGCGCTGTAATAGAAGATGGGATAAGGGAGGCCGTGGGAATCCATCCTGGCCAGTTTGCCGAAAAACAAGCTGAAGACCACCATGGTCATGAACGGCTGGATGACAGCCCAGGCGGCGCCGATGGCCGTTTGCTTGTAACGAATTTTGATATCGCGCCAGACGAAGAAATAGAGCAGTTCGCGGTTAGTCCACAATTCTTTGAAATCGACGTCCAGCCGGCCGCGCGGAGGAGCTATGCGCAGAACCGGCGGCGCGGCGGGCAGTGCAGGAGCTGCGAAATCGTCTGCCATTGTAAGTTATAGGCTCCGTGCCTAAGTTCTACGCAGGCTTGGCAGATTCAAGAACGTTCTTCCCCACCTGCGCAGTCTGTGGCATCTCATTAAGCTGCGGATCGCTCTTTGTATGGTTGCCGCAGGCTGGGACCGGTCGCGTTCTCGAAACAAGGTCCGCCACTACTCTATCGATGATCTGGGGAAGAGGAGTCGAGGGACGGAATCCCGTGAGCCGGATGAGCTTCTTGAGGCACGGCACCCGCCGCGCCATGTCCTCGAAGCCAGGTTCATAAGCCTGGTCGTAAGGAATAAAATGGAGCGGCGATGCGCTGTTTGTCCTCCGCTTGACGAGAAGGGCCAAGTCTTCGATGGTAATTTCGGCATCGTTTCCGATGTTCACTACCTCGCCCACCGCCGCGTCCGTGCTCACCAACCGCGAGATGGCCTCGACGGCGTCGCCGACGTATCCAAAACAGCGGCTCTGCTTACCGGTTCCATACACGGTTATGGGTACACCTTGCAAGGCTTGGCTTACGAAAGTCGGCAGCACCATTCCATAGCGGCCCGTTTGGCGTGGGCCGACCGTGTTGAAGAGCCGCCCGATCACCACTGGCACCTTTTTCTCTTTCCAATACGCTAAGGCAAGAAACTCGTCGAGGGCCTTGGAAGTGGCGTACGACCAACGGGATTTTGTCGTCGGACCCATGACAGTGTCGTCGTCTTCCTTAAACGAGGCCTTGCCATTCTTACCATAGACCTCAGAAGTGGAGGCGAGGAAAACCAA
>Ga0187784_10002696_pt1 | contig 14257 bp, 15 predicted proteins | sample 1015_SJ02_MP15_2_FD_132964 | JGI IMG/M metagenome (GOLD analysis project Ga0187784, IMG submission 132964) | Tropical peat soil microbial communities from peatlands in Department of Meta, Colombia - 1015_SJ02_MP15_20_MG | ecosystem: Environmental > Terrestrial > Soil > Wetlands > Peat | place...
CGATGCCGACGAAGCGGCCGCGGCGGCAAAACCTTATCTGGACGCGGGGACGCCCGTCGACTTGAAAATCCAATCGCCGGACATCGTCCACAAATCGGAAGGCGGCGGCGTGCGGCTCAACCTCGGTAACGAGCGCGTGGTGCGCGAGGCTGCCGCCGATATCTTGCGCCGGGCGCGGGAAGCCAAGCCCGAGGCGCGGATCAACGGCGTCACGGTATTTCCGATGATCGTGCGCCCCAAAGCGCGCGAACTGATCGTCGGCGTTGCCGACGATCCGACCTTTGGGCCCGTGATCGTGTTCGGGCAGGGCGGGACGGCGGTCGAAGTGATCAACGACAAGGCGCTGGCGCTGCCGCCGCTCGACCTGTCGCTGGCTCACAGCCTGATCGCGCGCACGCGGGTATCGCGCCTGCTGAAGGCGTACCGCAACGTTCCCGCGGCCGACGAGCGCGCCATCGAGCTGCTGCTGGTCAAGCTGGCGCAACTTGCGGCGGATTTTCCGGAAATTCGCGAGATCGATCTCAATCCGGTGCTCGCCGATGAAACCGGCGTGATCGCCGTCGACGCGCGCGTCTCGATCGCGCCGATCGAACGGTCCGCGCACGCGCCGCCCGGCCATCCGCGATTCGCGATCCGGCCGTACCCGAAGGAATGGGAGCGGCGTCTGAAATTAAATGGCGGCATGGACATTCTGGTGCGTCCGGTGCGGCCGGAAGACGAGGAGCTGTTCCGGGAATTTTTCGCCAATGTCACTCAGGAAGACTTGCGGTTGCGCTTCTTCGCGCCGCTCAAGGAGTTTAGCCATTTGTTTATTGCGCGGCTCACTCAGATCGACTATGGGCGCGCCATGGCGTTCATCGCCATCGAGGAGAAGAGCGGCAAAATGCTCGCCGGCGCGCGGCTGCACGCCAATGCCGACTATGACAGGGGCGAATACGCGATCCTGGTGCGATCCGATCTCAAGGGCCATGGGTTGGGCTGGCTATTGATGCAATGGCTCATCGAATACGCGCGCGCCGAAGGCATCCGCATGATTGAAGGCCAAGTGCTGTCGGAGAACGTCACCATGCTCAAAATGTGCAAGGAGCTTGGCTTCGTGATTTCGCACGATCCCGACGACCCAAGTCTCAGCGACGCGCGGCTGACGCTGACGTGACCGGCGGCAAGCTACTCAACGTTCGAGCGATTTCAGATAGGCGATGATGTCGCCTACCTGATCGGGATCGAAATGGAATTCCGGCATGGCGGGATGGCCGGTAATGATCCCTTCGCCGAGCGATTCTTCGAGCGACTCGACCGGATAGCGGTTATGCAGCGTGCGGAATGGCGGCGCCAATCTCAGCGGACTGTCGCCGGTTTTGCCGATCGCATGACAGCGCGCGCAGTTGGCGCGCAGGATCGCAAGGCCTTTTTGGGCATCCGGCGACAGCTTTTCGCATCGCGCCGGTGAAGCAGCGAACGCGGACAGCATTGCGGCCGCCGAAGCGGCCGCGATTATGCGCATCCTTGCTCCGCCGTGCGGGCGCAAATTCATGTTGCTCCCGCGGCGTCGCGTGCTTCGTCTTCGGCCGACGGAAACGCCATGCCGGACATCGGCTCGACCCAGACCAGATGGTCGTGCACTTTTTTCACCCCGGGAACGTTTTCGACCGCGACCATAACGGCCTGTCGTTCGCGCTCGTCCATGATGGTGCCCCAGATTTCCGCGATGCCGTTCTTGACTACGACATTGACCGCGAGCGCCCAATGCTGCTTGGCCAAGGCATCGAGGATGCGGTCGCGGATCGCCGCGTCGTCGCCGCTAGAAGCCGGCGTCTCGCGGGCGAGACTAGCTAGCGCATGCAGGAGATTGGCGCGGCTCACGATTCCGACCAACTGTCCGTTGCGCATCACCGGCAGCCGTTTGACGCGGTAGCGCTCCATCTGCGTGACGACCGATTCCAGCGTGTCATCCTCGCTGACCGTGTGCGGATCGCGGGTCATGACTTCGGAGACTTTTCTGCCCGATTGATGCACGTATTCCTCGGCAAGCCTGCCAGGGCCGAGCAGGAACTCGACCCATTTCCGGCGGCGCTTCGTGGTACCGAGTTCGCCGCGGCGCAGGAAATCGCCCTCGGTAACAACGCCTATCAGAGCGCCGTTCGCGTCAAGCACGGGCAAGCCGCTGATCCGGTTCTGCAGCATCAGCCGCGCAGCGCTCAGAATGGAATCATCGGCCTTGGCGGTAATCACGTTTCGCGTCATCACATCCCGGACTTGCATGGCCGCGATTCTCCCGTCTTCGATCGCTCTGACGCGCAGGCCAGCCAGCCGAGCGGAAACCTAGCCGTTCAGCCGGCTCAGCGCGCCGCGATTGCGCAACACGATCCGCCTCGAAGTCGGTACATCGATCGCGGCGGCGGTTTCAAGCGACGTCAGGGTCCGCGAAACCGTCTCGATCGTCAAGCCGAGATAGTCGGCGATGTCCTGGCGCGACATCTGCAGCTCAATGGCGTTTCCGCCGGCCCCGCGCTCGGCCATTTCGAGGAGGAAGCTCGCGACACGCTCTTGCGCGCTCTTGACCAGCAGTATGATGCGAGCTTGAGCGCGCTGCAATTCGCGGGCGGTCAGCGCGTAGAGTCCGCGCGCGGTCCCGGCGTCGCGATCAGCCAGCGCGGCCAGCGCGCTGCGCTTGATCACCAGCACCTTGACGTTGGTGATGGCCTCGGCCGCAAGCGTATGTTCGCCGGCGAATTCGAGCCCGAAAATGTCACCCGGCAGATAAAACCCGCCGACCTGGCGGCGGCCGTCGCTGAGGATCTTGTAGGTCCGTACCGCGCCGCTGATGACCTTGTAAAGATAGTCGGCGGGCTCGTTCTCGCCGAAAATTTCGGCATTGCGCGCAAACGACATGGTGGCGCCCATGAGCGTCATCTGTTGCGTCAGTGGCTCGGACGCGTCGTGGCGCGGCGCGACAGGGGAGGGCGAGATGGGGGGATGCGAAATGGCGGGGCGGGCGGCGTCGCTGCGGAGTGGGGGTTGGGTGAGCATGGGGCCTTTACCTCCGGGAGATTTGAGAGGTATGGGTAACCCCCGGGCGGCAGGCGGAAAATTCAGATAAATGCCATAAGGGTTTTCCCCTAGGCTCGTCAGTGTTTGGGACCGTAAAGTCAGATGGCCGCCGTTGGCCCGTTTCGCGGACCGGCACAAGCATGGCTGAATTTGCCGAAAATCCCGCTAAATCGCATCCGCGCAAGGCCGCGGCGCCGAGTTTGGGGTCTCCGCGGGATTACGCGATCGCTGCCGCGGCGGTCGCGGCAGCGGCGGTCCTCCGATATGGGTTCGAAGCGCTGCTCGGCGGCCAAGCCGGCTACCTGTTTTTCATCCCGGCGGTCTTGATCGGCTCGGCCATGGGTGGCTGGGGACCGGGAATCTTCGCGACCGTTCTGGGGATGCTGGCCGGGGTGTTTTTCGTCGCCGATTTCGGCTCATTCACGCCGGGCAACCAATTGGATGTCGTGGTGTTCGCGCTCGTGGGAATCGGCGCCTCGTGGCGCGGCGAGTTGCTGCGCCGCGCCCGTTTGGCCGTCTCCGGCAGCGCCGAATCGGCCGCGGCGCGTGCGGCGCATTTGGATTCCATCCTTGCCACCGTGCCCGAGGCCATGGTGGTGATCGACGAGCGTGGTGCCGTGCAATCGTTCAGCGCGGCGGCGGAACGGCTGTTCGGCTATGACGCGGCAGAGATCGTCGGCCAGAACGTCAAGATTCTGATGCCGTCGCCTTATCGCGAGGAGCATGACGGCTATCTCTCGCGTTACAAGAAGACCGGCGAGCGCCGTATCATCGGCATCGGCCGCGTGGTCGTCGGGCAGCGCAAGGACGGCTCGACGTTTCCGATGGAACTGGCGGTCGGAGAAATGCGTACCGGCACACAGCATTTCTTCACTGGCTTCATCCGCGACCTTACCGAGCGCCAGCAGACCGAGGCCCGGCTGCAGGAACTGCAGGCCGAACTGGTGCACGTATCCCGGCTCACTGCCATGGGCGAGATGGCTTCGGCGCTCGCGCATGAGCTCAATCAGCCGCTGTCGGCAATTTCAAATTACATGAAGGGCTCACGCCGGCTGTTGGAGAACAGTACCGACCAGCGCGCCGACATGGTGCGCGACGCCATGGACAAGGCCGCCGACCAGGCGCTGCGCGCCGGCCAGATCATCCGCCGCTTGCGCGATTTTGTCGCCCGCGGCGAGACCGAGCGCCGCGTGGAAGACGTCAAAAAGCTGGTCGAGGAGGCAAGTGCTCTGGCGTTGGTCGGCGCTAAGGACAGCGGCGTGCGCGTACGTTTCGACTTGGCGCTGGGCGCCGATTTTGTGCTTGCTGACAAGGTGCAGGTCCAGCAGGTGCTGCTCAATCTTATTCGTAATGCCATTGAGGCAATGGAAGGCTGCGACAGGCGCGAGCTCGTCGTTGCAACGGCGCGCGCACCCGACAATATGATTGAAATCAGCGTCGCTGATACCGGCACCGGCATCTCTCCTGAGATCGGCGCCCAGCTGTTCCAGCCGTTCGTCACCAACAAGGCGCACGGCACGGGAGTTGGGCTGTCGATCTCGCGTACCATTATCGAAGCCCACGGCGGCTCCATCGCACCGCGTCCGAACAGCGGAGGTGGAACGGTCTTTTCATTCACGCTACCCGCTGTGGCCAAGGAGGAGGTCGGCGATGCCGTCTGAAAATCGCGTGGTCCATGTGATCGACGACGACGAGGCGAGCCGCCAGTCGCTGGCGTTTCTGCTGCAGACTGCGGACCTTGAGGTGCGGACCTACGCGTCCGCTGCAGTGTTTCTCGATCTGGCACCGAAACTCGACACAGGCTGCGTCATCACCGACGTCCGTATGCCCGGCATGAGCGGCATCGACCTGCTGCGCCGGCTCAAGGAGCTCAACGTCGACGTGCCTGTTATCGTGATAACCGGACATGGCGACGTGCCGCTGGCGGTCGAGGCGATGAAGGTGGGAGCGGCCGACTTTCTGGAAAAGCCGTTCGACGACGATGTGCTGCTCAAAAGCGTGCGTTCGGCACTGGCGCGTCACGACGGCCAAAAGCAGCGGCAAAGCGAACGGGCCGAGATCGAATCGCGGCTGGCGGTGCTGTCGAACCGCGAGCGCGACGTGCTGTCCGGCCTGGTTTCCGGCCGGGCCAACAAGCAGATCGCCTACGATCTCGGTATCAGCCCGCGTACGGTCGAGATTTACCGGGCCAATCTCATGAACAAGATGCAGGCCGGCAGCTTGTCCGAGCTGGTGCGCATGGCGCTGATTGCCGGCATGCTCGAGAACGGCTGAGCGCAGGTCCGTGGCCGTTAGCGCCGGCGCGGCGCGGCCTTGTCGTTGACCTTGGCGTCGGCAAATCTGAACTCGTGCAGTTCTCCGCAGATCTTGCAGCGCAGGCGAAACTTGGCCCCGGCGGGCAGAAGCTTGATTTCCGACGAGCCGGCCTCAAAACCACTGTCGAAATTCTCGCCGGTCTTGGGACATCTGAAAAGCAACTGACCCATATCTCGTCCTCGATCCTCGCATCGCTCTTCACTGCCGGGCGGGCGGAGGCGGCACTCTCGTCACCAGCCACTGCTTCGCTTTGATCAGGATCAACGGCGCGGCGAAAAATTCCGGCCGATTACGACGTTGCACTGTGTTTTTCGCCGCCACTCGACAATTGAGCCAGATCAATGCGGCGCGGTGCGATGCGCAGCATTCTGCCACGAAATGGCAGAGCAGGGGCGGCAGCAAAGGCGATGACGCCACAATCCGCGCCGACGAGGGAAAGCCCGATTGTCGCCGTCGTCGATGACGATCCGGCAGTGTGCAATTCGCTGAAATTCTCCCTGGAATTGGAGGGTTTCACGGTGCGTATCTATGGCAGCGGCGCGGCGCTGCTGCGGGCCGGCGACCTCGCCGGTTACCATTGCTTCGTGATCGACCAGAAGATGCCGGGTTTGAGCGGGTTGGAAACGATTGCGACGCTGCGCAGCCGAAGTCTGTCGACGCCGGCGATCCTCATCATCAGCGAGCCGACTGCCGCCGTCAGTGCGCGCGCCGCCGCGGCGAAAGTGCCCATTGTCGAGAAACCGTTTCTCGGCAACGCACTGGTTGATCAGATTCGCGAGGCCTGCGGGCAGGGCTGATCCAGGCCTCACTTAGCCCAGCCTTAGCCTGCCAGAGCCTGTAATGGCGCCGGCCTGCCGATCAGCTCCGCATAGCGCTCGATCGGCGCCGGGCGGCCGATGAAATAGCCCTGAACTTCGTCGCACGCTTCGTGCGTCAGGAAGGCCATTTGCTCTGTGGTTTCGACGCCTTCGGCGACGACCGGCAGTTCTAGGCCGCGGCCCAGCCCGATCACGGCGCGAATGATAGCCGCCGATTGTGGATTGCGCTCGAGATTGGCGACAAAAGCCTGGTCGATCTTGATCTTGTCGAACGGAAACGACTGCAAATACGACAGCGACGAATAGCCGGTACCGAAATCATCCATGGCGATGCGCACGCCGAGCGCCTTGAGGCGCCGCAGGATGGATAGCGCGCGGGTGAAATCGTCAATCAGGACGCCCTCGGTGATTTCGATCTCAAGCCGCGCCGCGGCGAGGCCGGTTTCGAACAGAACAGTATGGACGAGCGCCGGCAGATCACCGTGGCGGAACTGCACTGGCGAAAGATTGACGGCGATCTGCAGCGGCTTCGGCCAGGACGCGGCCTCGCGGCAGGCTTCGCGCAGGATCCACTCGCCGAGCGGGATGATGAGGCCGCTCTCCTCGGCCAGCGGGATGAATTGACCGGGCGAGACGAAGCCGCGGGTCGCATGTTTCCAGCGCGCCAGGGCCTCGAAGCCGACGATGTCGCCGGTGATCGAGGCCTGCGGCTGATAATACAGGGCCATTTCGCCGCGGACGAGCGCAACGCGCAAGTCGTGCTGCAGCGCGCGGCGCTCGCGCAGATGCTTGTCCATCTCGGCGGCGAAAAAGCGGACGCTGCCGCGGGCCTCCGCCTTGGCGCGATAGAGCGCGGCATCGGCGTTCGCCAGGATGACTTCCGCTTCTTGGCCGTCGCTCGGATAGACGGCGACGCCGATGCTCATGCCGGCGCGCAAGCTTTGGCCGCCGGTCTCGATATCGTCCTCCAAAGCCTGGAGCAGCCGATCGGCGAGCGCTTCGGCCGCCGCCGGCTGCGCTCCGTCCGCGCATATGATGGTGAACTCGTCGCCGCCGATCCGCGCCAGGAAGGCGTTGCCGCAGGCCGCTTGAAGCCGCTTTGCGATCTCGCACAGCAAGCCGTCGCCTGTGCCGTGGCCGAAGACGTCGTTGATCTCCTTGAAGCGGTCGAGATCGATGCACATGACCGCAAGATTTCCGGCGTTCGCTTTGGCGCGCGCGAGCGCGTTTTGCAGCGCATCGTGAAAGGCTGCGCGATTGGGCAGATCGGTGAGCAGGTCATGGTGCGCCATGTGTGCGATCCGCTCCTCGGCGCGCTTGCGTTCGGTAATGTCCTGCACGACGTTGACGAGGTAACGCGGCTCGCCGGCCTCGTCGCGAATAGCTAACCCAGTTGAGATTGTGATGCGGGCGCTGCCTGCCCCCGAGGGGATTTGGACTTCTTCGCCGAATTCCACCGGTTGCCGCGAGGCGATCTGAACCTGATCGTGCTCCCGAATCCGGCGTGCCGAAGCGTCCGGAAACACCCTGTCCACGCTCTTGCCAAGCAATGCATCACGCGGACGGCCGATCAGCTTCTCGGCCTCGCGGTTGACCAGCACAAATTCAGCGGCCGGGAGCGCGCGCACTAAAATCGACGCCGGCACGTTATCGACGACGGTGTTGAGAAAGCTCTGCGCTTCGGTGAGTTGTGTCAGATTGCGCTTGACTTCGGCTTCCGCGGTGCGGCGCGCTTGTGCTTCCGCCTTGAGATCCTCCAGGCGGCGCCAAGTATAGGCCGCGAGCGCAAAGGCGAGCACGATCAGCAGCATCGCCATGTCGTCGAGGCCCCAGTCGCCATAGAGCGCCTGGAACTTCATCATCGCGGCGAACAGGTCGAACCACTCGCTGATGGTCAAGGAAATGACCGCGAGCACAACGATGACGGCGGCGTCCCTGACCGCTCGCCGATTCCAGTCGATTCGGCTGAGCCAGCGTTGCACGCCCTGGCCCAGCGCCGGAGCGGATGCCTTCATGAGATCGCGCCCCAAGTGTTACGCCGCAAGTGTTGCGCCCATGGTTGATTACGCCGCATGTGCCCCGGCTTGTCGCGGGCATCCTCGACCGGCCTCCTTACGCTTTGGCTAAAAACGGCCTCCGCATAATCCCGCAAGTATTTTCCCGGATCGGTGTTTGGTGCTCGTGATTTGGCGGGGGAGGAAGCAATCGAAATCCCGCTCTCGCGATGTGTTCGTCATCGCGAGTAGGCGGAAAGTGCACCATTTTCGGATTGCGATAGCGGACTTCTGCCGATGCCCGCCTGAACCGGCGATTACGCCGCGTTGGCTGCGCTCAGAGATAGAGGCTCTTCATCAGATTCTCCGGATAGCGCAGCCCGGCGGCGGCGCCCACCGGAATGGAATCGGACAGTTGGGCGAGATCGTCCTCGGTCAGCTTGACCGAAAGCGCGCCAATATTCTCCAAGAGTCTTTCCTGCCGCTTGGTGCCGGGAATCGGCACGATGTCCGGGCCGCGCGCCAACAGCCAGGCCAGCGCCAGCTGGCCGAGCGTGCAATGCCGTTCCCGCGCGATTTCCTCAAGGCCGCGGACCAGCGCCAGGTTGTGCGAAATGTTCTGCGCGGCAAAGCGCGGATGCCGGCGCCGCGTGTCGCTCTCGGTCATGCCGTTCGGATCGTCGATAACGCCGGTCATCACTCCGCGCCCCAGCGGCGAGTAGGCCACGAAGCTGATGTTGAGTTCCCGGGTCGTTTTCAAAGTCTCCTCGGCCTCGACCCGGTAGAGCAGGGAGAACTCGTTCTGCACGGCGGCAAGCGGGTGAACCGCATGCGCGCGGCGAATGGTCTCGGGCCGCGCCTCGCTGATGCCCAGCGCGCGGACCTTGCCCTGTTCGACCAGCCGCGCCATGGCGCCCACGGTGTCCTCGATCGGCACCGTCGGATCGATGCGGTGCTGGTAATAGAGGTCAATGGTTTCGACGCCCAGGCGCTTTAGGCTCGCCTCGCAGGCCTCCATCACATATTCGGGCCTGCCATCGGCGACCTTGCCGCCGCGGCCGCCGAGATTGCCGAACTTGGTCGCCAGCACCGCGTCGCCGCGCCGCCCCGCAATGGCTTTGCCGACCAGCGTCTCGTTGTGGCCGTTGCCATAGGCATCCGAAGTGTCGAGGAGCGTAATGCCCTGATCCAGCGCCTCGTTAATGAGGGCTATGCCCTCGTCGTCGTTGCTCGCGCCATAGGTGCCCGAAAGCGACATGCAGCCAAGCCCGATCGCGGACACGCTGATGCCGGACGTACCGAGCGAACGTGATGGCAGGGTCTTGACGTTGGTCATTTGCCCATACTCGCGCTGTTCCAGTTGATCGCCGCCCGCTCTTTTACGCCGTTTTTTCCGGCAGCGGCAGCCGTCAAATCAAACCCGTAGCTGCCGTGACTGGCCCGAACATGGTGTCAGATGTGCTAGACTGCGGTCCTCGACGGGGAGAGCCATGACGCGACGCGAAATCATTGCCCTTGGCGCAGCGATATTCTTGCTACCGCTCGTCGCAACTGCGCAGCAAATGGCGGGCGGCACGGCAATGCACGTTGTACAGCAGCCTTACAACATAGAAAGCTGGGGTGAGTTTCGACGAATGATGATGACCGGCGACTTCGCTCCGAAAGTCAGGCTGGCTGATGTCATGGCAAAACATCCGACGACCGGGGTTGGAGCGGTCTCCGACGCGCGAGGCGAGATTAGCATCCTCAGTGGCAGGCTCATCGTCAGCTATGGCAAATCCGCGCCAGGGCCAATCGCAGCCTTTGAATCAGCCGCCTTGTTGGCCGTAGGATCAGCCAATGATTGGCAAATTGTGACGGTCGAACGCGATATCCCGCCACCTGATATCGAATCCTACTTGGCAGCGGCCGCGAAGAGTCATGGTGTCGACCCAGACAAGACATTCCCGTTTCAAGCGCGCGGCATCGTTGTCTCCTACGTCATGCACGTTAACGCCGCTCCAACGGGCGGAGCGCACGGCATGGGGCAGCCAATGGCGGTCACGGTGGTTAGACAAGGTGACCAGTTGGACGGGCAAGTAGCTGGTCTTTACGCGTCACCTGATTTAGTTGGGATTGCGACGCATGGCGGTGAGCGCACACACGCGCATTGGATTTCCGTGGACGGGACCTCAACTGCGCACCTCGACCAATGGGGACTGAGCGCTGGGACAGCGCTTCTTTTACCGAAGCCGTGAGGTAATACGCCACACTTTGCCGATTTGCTCCGGCGTGGGCTATGAATCGGACGATGCAGGATTTTACCGACGCGCTATACACGGCGGCGGCTCTGATCGTTCACCTTGACGCCGAGCTGCGCGAAATTGTCGTCCTATCGCTTGGTGTCAGCCTTACGGCCAGCATCTGCGCGTTTGTGATTGGCTCGCCACTTGGCACGGCGCTCGCCATGTACCGTTTTCGGGGCAGGGGGGCAGTCATTGTCATTGCCAACGCGCTGCTGGGCCTTCCGCCGGTCGTTGTCGGACTCGTCGTCTATCTCCTGCTATCCCGATCCGGGCCGCTCGGGGCATTGGGTATCCTGTTCACCCCAACCGCAATGGTGATCGCGCAAGCACTGCTTGGCATTCCAATTGTCGTTGCGCTTGTGCATCGGATGACGGTGGACATCTGGGCCGCCTATGGGGACGCCCTGCTCATCGACGGCGCGTCACGCTTGCGAGCCATGATCCCGATCATGCTGATCGGCCGAGATGGACTGATAACGGCCTTCCTGGCGGCCTTCGGTCGCGCCATCGCGGAGGTCGGCGCCATTATTATTGTTGGCGGCAATATCCGCGGCTATACCCGCACGATGACCACAGCCATCGCGTTGGAGACAAGCAAAGGCGAACTGAGCTTCGCTCTTGCGTTGGGAATTATCCTCATCATCCTGTCGATGGCCGTCAGCGCGCTGAGCCTTGTTTTCGGGCGCGCCCTGACGATCCGCTAGCAGGCGAAAACGCCCTGAATGTTCCAGGAGATTTTCATGAGTCGATGGCCGTACTCCTTTCAGGCATCAGCAATCGCGGGGTTCCTGACCGTCGCAACCTTGATATGCGGTCAGACTGACGCGCAAGAAAAATCGATAGTCGTCGCCTCGACCACCTCGACGCAAGACTCCGGCCTGTTCGGCTATCTGCTCCCGATCGTGAAGCAGAAGACCGGTATCGTGGTGCGAGTGTTGGCGGAAGGCACCGGGCAGGCTCTTGATACGGCGCGGCGTGGCGACGCTGATGTGGTGTTCGTTCACGCCAAATCCGCCGAGGAAAAATTTTTGGCCGAGGGCTGGGGCGTCAAGCGCTATCCGGTCATGTACAACGATTTCATCCTGCTCGGGCCCAAAGACGATCCGGCGGGCGTCCGGGGACAGGATATTTTGACGGCGCTGCGAACGATCAAAACGAAGGCCGCGCCCTTTATCTCGCGCGGCGACCGCTCCGGCACCAACATCGCCGAGCTTGCGCTTTGGAAGGATGCCGGCATCAATATCGCGGCCGACAAAGGTCCTTGGTACAAGGAAATCGGCCAGGGCATGGGCGCCGCGCTCAACATGGCGTCGGCGTCAAATGCCTATGTGTTGTCCGATCGCGGCACTTGGCTTGCCTTTAAGAACCGGGGCGGTCTCGCCATCCTTGTTCAAGGAGATAAGCGCCTCTTTAATCAGTACGGCGTCATGCTGGTGAATCCGGCTAAACATCCAAACGTGAAAAAAGACCTCGGCCAGCAATTCATCGACTGGCTGATTTCGCCGGAAGGGCAAAGGGTCATTGCCGGCTATAAGATCGACGGACAACAGCTGTTCTATCCGAATGCGAATGATCCGAACGCCTGAGGTCGCCTCGGCTGCCGGCGCTTAGCGAGCGAACAGGATGCCGCCTTCGATCAGCTCGTTTGGCGCACCATTGCCCTTCGCGCGGCGAGCATCGCGGCGTTAGGCCCCGGCAGCGGTACCTTTGGCTCCTTTGCCAAGCTCGGGATTTCCGCCGGGACCTCGAAATTGAGCCCGCAAAGCCGAAGCAAGCCTGGGTTGATCTGTGTCAATGCGGGCCACGGATGCGACGCTTTAAGCACGCGTCCCATGCTCCTCGAAGATGTAGAACGCCTCATCCATGAGGTACCCGGACTGACCGCGACGGCCTTGGCGCAAAGGCTGTTCGGACACGACGGCTATCACTCGCGGGTCAGCGCCGAGTGCCGCGCGCTGGTTCATGTCAGACGCGTGGAACGGCGGGGTAGCGGCGGTCCGGCAGACCCGTTCACCTACTATCCGATGCAAGGTGAAGCCCACTGTTCGTGACGAGTTTTGTTTTTGCTTCGGTTTCGGCGGTATTGCAGTAGCGGCGAGCGCGCAGTTCTTTGTGACCACAGCCGAGCGCATTACCGCCGGCCTGAGTAAACACGATCCTTCGGCCATCAATTGCGAATGGCGCAATCCTCGGCAGCCTGTCTGCAGTCGCGCGCGAGCCTTTTGAATCTGTCCGCGGCGGCTTCGTCGGGGCAGGCGCTGGCGATCTGCTCGCACAGATGGGCCTGACCCAACAGCGACTCGGCCATCTTGCGGTCTTCGAAATGCGATGAAGGCGTCTGCATCATGCTACGGATCGTGGCACGATCCCGCCGGTTGCGAAATTCAGGTGTTACCCGTAGGGAGTTTTACTAAACCGGGGTTTCGCCAACGCTGCCAATTCTGCGACCGCGAGGATGGCATCGCGAGGCAACGGCAGTTGCCCGCTCAAACAGAAGCGGACGCGGTTTCTGCCGTCCTTCTTGGCGGCATACATCGCCACATCTGCGGCATGGAGCAGGCCACCGACATCGCCATCTTGACCGCGGTATGCGGTGACGCCGAGGCTGGCGGTGACGCAGATCTTGCGACCGCCGGCGTCGATTTCAGATGTCTCGATGTCGGCGCGCAGCCGCTCGGCAACCTCGATCGCGCCATCAAATCCAGTTTCAGGCAGCAGCACCACAAATTCCTCGCCGCCGATACGGCCGAAATAGTCGCACGCGCGCAGCCATCGGCCGCAGACCGTGGCAATCTCCTTCAGAACCAGATCGCCGATGCCGTGCCCGTAGGTATCGTTGATGACCTTGAAATGATCGAGATCAATCAAGATGCAGCTCAGCGGCTTGCCGTAGCGCTTGGTCCGGGCGATCTCGCGGCGGGCCTGTTCGTAAAGCGCCGAGCGGCTCATCGCGCCGGTCAAGCTGTCGGTACTGGCGCGAACGCGCAGCTCCAATTCATCGACGACGAGACGGCCGAGGCCTTCCAGAAGGCTGAGCTGCTCGGCGTTGAGCTGGCGGACCCTGGTATCCATGGCGCACAGCGCGCCGACATTGTAGCCGTCACGGCTGCGCAACGGCACGCCGGCATAGAAGCGGATAAAGGGCGGGCCGAGCACCAGCGGGCTTTCCGCAAAGCGCGGATCGAGGCGCGCATCGCTCACCACCAAGGGCAGCGTGTCCTGGATGGTGTGCGTGCAGAATGAAATGTTGCGCGGCGTTTCCTGATCCGACACGCCGGTGCGCGACTTGAACCATTGGCGTTCGTGATCGACCAGCGAAACTGTCGCCATCGGCATTTCGAGCACGGTCCGTACAAGTTTGGTGATGGTGTCGAACGCCTCTTCGGGCTCGGTATCGAGCACCTCATAGCGGCGCAACGCCGCCAGCCGCGCATCCTCGCCGCCCGGGTTGCAGTTTGCGCCCGCGATCAAGTCTGGCCGGTCGCGACGCCGCGGCAGACGATCAGCCGTGGTCATGGTTCTCCACACCTGTTGACAGACACCCAACGTTTCTTACGGCCGGCACGACTGACGGGCGCCGGTTCACGTTGTATTTCCACATCGGTCCCGAAAAACAATTAAAGGCGGCATCAGGGCGACTACGTAGAGCGGTGTGCAATTCGCCGCTGTCACACACCGAGATAACGGTGCTGCATGTCGGTTGCGGCGGCGAGATCGATCGAAGTACCGGTCCAGACCACGCGGCCGCGCTCGATGATAATGTGCCGGTCGGCAATGCGGGTCAGCGCCGCGA
>Ga0187784_10002697_pt1 | contig 14251 bp, 13 predicted proteins | sample 1015_SJ02_MP15_2_FD_132964 | JGI IMG/M metagenome (GOLD analysis project Ga0187784, IMG submission 132964) | Tropical peat soil microbial communities from peatlands in Department of Meta, Colombia - 1015_SJ02_MP15_20_MG | ecosystem: Environmental > Terrestrial > Soil > Wetlands > Peat | place...
ACCGTACGTCGCCACCCCGAGATTTTCTCCCGACGGCAAGACCATTGCTTTTTTCCAGGGTAAAGGATTTCTGTCGTATGACATTTACCTGGTCCCGTACTCGGGTGGGGAGGTGACACGCCTCACGAACGATAATCGCGCCGAAGGGGGACTTGGGTGGACGCCGGACGGCAAGCAATTGGTCTTCTCATCCGACAGGAGCGGCGTGAGCGGTCTGTGGAGGATTTCCACGAAGGGTGGTTCGCCGGAACCCATTTCGGGCAGCGGTGAAAACGCCGGTGGGTTATCAGTCTCGCGCAAGGGAGATCGTCTGGCCTACGTCTCCCAACGCCAGGATTATAACGTCTATCGTGCTCCGGGCCCAAATGCGAGCGGGTCACGTGCCGCCCCAGCGGCAATAATCGCCTCAACGATGTTTGACATTTCGCCCAGTTACTCTCCGGATGGCAAACGAATCGCCTTTGGTTCGAACCGCGGCGGGCCGATGGAGATCTGGCTCTCAGACAGCGACGGTTCAAACCCGGTACAGTTGACCTCGCTGGGGGCCGGCGATACTGGAACCCCGCGCTGGTCGCCCGACAGCAAATGGATAGCCTTCGACTCGCGCAAAGAAGGACACGCGGATATTTACGTGGTAGGCGCGGAAGGGGGCACCCCACGCCGTGTGACCAATGCGCCCGCCGAAAACAACGTTCCGACCTGGTCGCGCGACGGCAAGTGGATTTATTTTTCCTCAGATCGTACGGGGCCTTGGCAGGTCTGGAAGGTTCCGGCCCAGGGAGGGACAGAAGTGCAAGTCACCCAGGAGGGCGGGTTTGAAGCCTTCGAGTCGCCAGACGGCAAGTGGCTCTACATCATTCGAAACGACAAAGGTCACGAAGGCCTTTGGAAGATGCCCATCGAAGGAGGCCATGAAACCCAACTCGTCCCTGGTGTCGACATCTTCCAAACCGATTACTGGGCCGGTGGCATCTGTTATATCGCCTCCCAAAAGTCTCCGCCCGAGCTGGATCAGGTGGACTATGCGACGGAGCATGTCCGGCGCGTGGGCGCCATCGATATGGGAAAGTTAGACAACTCTCCATTCGGCTTTGCGGTGTCACCGGACGCAAAGTGGGTGGCCTACGCCCGCCTGGATAGCTACGAGAGCAACATCATGCTGGCCGAGAACTTCCGTTGAAATCAGAAAATTACAATCGAAGACCTCGGTAACCGCAACCCTGTGGGTGCTTGAAATGGCTCGTCACCTCAACACCCTTGACGCCCCCGTCCGGTGGAGTATAATAACAATCTCTGGGCAAAACAGGAACAATTGAGCAAAATCGACCAGCCAGAAGGAGCAAATTAATGAACGAATCAGGATCCGGCCTCGGAGCGGCATTGGTGCGTCGACTAGGCGTCGTGCTGCTTTCAACCCTGTTTCTCACCGTCAGCCAAACTCCCGCGCAGGCACAGGATTTTCTCACCCGCCATGCGCGTCCCGCAGTAGCCAGCGGGGAAGCGGCTTTTGTAAGTCGCATGCCCGAAACCCAAACTCTGCGCATCGACGTTGTCTTGCCGGTGCGCGATCAGGCTGGGTTGGACAAGTTTCTGCAAGACGTCTACAACCCTGCCAGCCCGTCCTACCGCCATTTCCTGACCGTCAAGGAATTCACCGCGCGGTTTGGCCCCACCCAGGAAGATTACGACCTGGTAGTCGACTACGCGCTGAGAAACGGCTTCCAAGTCGTGGGTGGCTCCCGTGATGGCATGGATGTGCAGCTCGAAGGCTCGGTGAATTCGATTGAAGCCGCCTTCAACGTGAGCATGGGCGTCTATCAGCACCCCACCGAAAACCGCACTTTCTACGCTCCCGACCGGGAGCCCACGGTGGACCTGCCCATCCGGTTGTGGCACGTTTCGGGCCTGGACAACTACTCGATTCCGCGTCCTGCCCTGGTCCGTGCGGCCTACGGAGGGACAATATCCCATGCCACCACCGGCTCCGGTCCGTCTGCCTCCTTCCTCGGCAGCGACATGCGGGCGGCTTATTACGAATCCACCCCACTCACCGGCAGCGGTCAGTATCTGGGTTTGCTCGAGTACTACGGCACCGACCTCGCTGATTTGAACACCTACTACAGCAATGTTGGACAGACGAACAACGTACCCATCACTCTGTATTCCACTGACGGCACCAGCACAAGCTGCGTGTATCCGAGCTGCGACGACACCGAGCAGACTCTCGACATGACCCAAGCGCTGGGCATGGCCCCCGGGCTGAGCGGACTGATTATGTTCGTCGGGTCAACCGATACCGCGATTCTCAGTGCCATGTCGACGTATTCTCCGTTGCCATTGGAATTGAGTTCCTCCTGGACGTGGAGCCCTGCGGACCCTACCACCGACGACCCGTACTTCAAGAAGATGGCCACGCAGGGCCAAAGCTTCTTCCAAGCGGCAGGCGACAGCGGGGCTTGGACGTCGAGGAATTACCCATTCCCATCAGAGGATGCGAACGTGATCTGCGTGGGCGGCACGGATCTGACCACCAGCAGCGCGGCGGGGCCCTGGGCTTCGGAAACCTATTGGGCCAGCTATGGGGGTGGCGGGATTTCCCCGGACCACATCGCGATTCCCTCCTGGCAACAGGCTTCAGGCGTGATTACGTCAACCAACAAGGGATCCACATCCTATCGCAACGGCCCGGACGTGGCTGCCAACGCGAACTTCACCTTCTACGTCTGCGCCGACCAGGAGGCCTGCACTGCCAACGAGTACGGCGGAACCAGCTTTGCCACGCCGATGTGGGCCGGCTACGCGGCTCTCGCCAACCAACAAGCGTCTGAAAATGGCGTCTCTTCCATCGGCTTCATCGACCCGAGCATCTACTCCATCGGACTGGGCTCGAGCTATGACACCGATTTCCACGATATCACCTCCGGCTGCAACAGCAGCTTTTGTGCCGAGACCGGCTACGATCTGGTGAGCGGCTGGGGCAGCATGAAAGGCGCTAGCCTGATCACCGCGCTCGTGGGAGTGTCAACTTCGCCCACCTTCACCCTTTCCGCCTCGCCCACCTCCGTCTCCGCCGCCCAGGGGAGCAGCACTAGTTCGACGACTATCACTGTGACTGCCCTGAATGGCTTTGACTCGTCGGTCTCTTTGGCGGCATCCGGACTACCCACTGGCGTCACGGCGAACTTCGGGACGAATCCCGTCTCGGGCGCCGGAACTTCAGTCCTGACCCTGACCGTCGGCTCAAGCACCGTCACCGGCACCTATACCATTATCGTTACGGGCACGAGTACGAGCCCATCCATAACTCAAACCACCACCTTCAGCCTGACGGTAACATCGCCGGCGGGGGCCAGCTTCACCCTCAGTCCTTCGCCCAGTTCGCTCACGGTGGACCAGAATAGTTCGGGCTCGACTACCATCACCTCGGCCATCGCGGGCGGCTTTGACTCCGCCGTTTCCCTTTCCGCGTCGGGCATGCCTTCCGGGGTGACGGCGAGCTTCAGCACCACCTCGATCGCCGCTCCAGGCTCGGGAACGTCGAAGCTTACGCTTGAGGTGGGCCGCCGAACCAGCACCGGAACCTACACCATCACCATCACCGGGACGGGCGGAGGTGTAACGGAAACGGCAACCGTTTCCCTCAAGGTTGCGAAATAGCCGGAGAGATAAGCCAGGCGCTTGAACCTGGAAGCTTGCGTTGTCAAAGGCCCGGATCGCGCGATCCGGGCCTTTTCTTTGTCTGCCGCGTTTGCGCTCGCGACCAGGCCCGCCAGGTTCAACTCTACCCCATCGTGGGAGGAAGCCCCACCCTCGTCACAGGCGTTTCAGAGTCAGACGTGGTGATTGGCGGATCGCCCACCGCAGGAGGTCCGCGCTTTGCGACAACCCCGCCGGTAGCGCCTAGAGTGCCCGCCTGACACTCCACTGTCAGCAAATTCCTGCTGCAGCACTCAATGAAGCCTTAATCCTTCTCACCCTGTATTCCCAGTTCCCGCAGCTTCTCCTGCAAGCTCTGGCGGTGAATGCCTATGGCAGCGGCGGTGCGGGTGATATTTCCGCCGTGCTCACGCAGTTTGGCCTTTACGTAGGCGATTTCAAACTGGCGCTTGGCTTCGCGGTAATCGGAGATGGCGAGCCATGGAGCGCTTGCACCTCCGCCGTAATCGTGGAGAGGTCCAGGCACGGCGCGTAAACATTCAGACGAAAAATCCTCAGGGCCAAGAACACTGCTGCAACTCATCACCGTGGCGCTTTCCAGCGCATTCTTGAGCTCGCGCACGTTACCTCTCCACTCGGCTGCCATCAGCCGCTCCATGGCCTCGCGTGAAACCGCCAGCGCCGGCCGGCCATGCTTCTCGCCCAGCATGCGGCAGAACTCCTGGACGAGCAGGGGAATATCCTCACGGTGCTCCCGCAGGGGCGGCAAGCGCAGCAGCACCACCCGCAAGCGAAAATAAAGGTCTTCGCGGAAGTTTTGCCGGGCAATCTCCGCCGGCAGGTCTTTGTTGGTGGCGCTCAGAATACGCACGTCGATATCAAGCGAACCCGTTGCGCTCAGCCGTTCCACTTTCCGCGTTTCGAGCACGCGTAGAAGCTTCGCTTGAGTGGCGAGCGACATGTCCCCCACCTCATCGAGAAAGAGTGTGCCGCGATGGGCGAGCTCGAATTTGCCTCGCTTCTGCGCGGTGGCCCCCGTGAATGCGCCCTTCTCGTGCCCGAAAAGCTCACTTTCGATTAAGTTCTCCGGCAGCGCAGCGCAGTTGAGTGCGACGAAGGGTTTCATGGCGCGGTTACTGCGGCGGTGGATTTCGCCCGCCAGGAGCTCCTTCCCGGTTCCGCTCTCCCCCTGGATCAGCACCGTCACATCAGCCTGAGCCACGCGCTCGGCCAGTTCAAATAGTTCGCGCATGGGTTTGCTCGCCCCGATCATAGAGCCGAACTGGCCTTCCGCGACCAACTGCCTCTTCAAACGCTGGTTCTCCTCGGCAAGCTCCGCATGCTCGATGGCCTTCTCGATTACCATGCGCAATTCGTCGACTTCAAAGGGCTTCGGCAGGTAGTCGTAGGCGCCGCTCTTCATCGCTTCGACAGCGATCTTCTCGGAGCCGTACGCGGTGATCATCACTACCGGTCGATGATCGCCGCCCTCTTTGAGTGTGCGAAGAAACACCAGCCCGTTTTCTTCCGGCATCTCGATATCGAGCAGCAGCAAGTCAGGGTTTTCCGCCGCCAGAATACGGCGCGCTTCCGAAGCGCTCCCCGCTTCGAAAACCTTGTAGGTTTCTTCGAGCGCCCGCCGCATGCCGTAGCGAGCTGTGCGGTCATCATCGACAATCAAAACGGAATTCATGTTTGCTCCGCTCAGTTTGGTAGGGGCGAACGGCGTTCGGCCCAGGTGTGAGCGCCGCTCGCCCCTAGGCCGAACGCCGTTCGGCCCTACGTGTTTGGTTGCGGCTCCGCCGCGCTAGGTTTTCTGTGAGCTCTTCTCCGTGCCCTCCGTGTTTAGTCTTTTCTGGCGGCAAGGGGGAACTTCACGATGAAGCGTGCGCCTCCGTTAGCGTCTAACGGGCTGACGCACTCCACTGTGCCGCCAATCTCCTCCGCTCGACGCCTCACTATGGCCAAGCCAAGGCCTGTCCCTCCGGGCCGAGTCGTAAAAAAGGGCTGAAAGATCTTCTCCTGCATTGCGGCCGCAACGCCCGGCCCCTGGTCTTCCACGTGAAGCGCAATGACGCCGGCTGGGATGCTATCCGCGACAATGCGTACCATGACGCTGCCTCCGCTAGGCGTGGCCTCCAGCGCGTTGACTACCAGATTAGAGACGATATCGCTCGCCGCTTCTTCCCCGCCTTGCACTTGGCTCGAACCGCACTCGACAGCGCAATCCAGCTTCACCCCCAACCGGTCAGCCTCAGCTCGGCTCAGGACCATGACGCGTTTCACCACCGCTTCGAGGTCGCAAGGACGGTCAATGTCCCTCGCCTGCTTGGCGTACCGAAGCAATTGCGAAACATTTTTGTTGAGCCGGTCAATCTCCCCGATGACCATCCCGCAGTCTTGCTGGGCGCGCGCCGGTAGAGAAGCATCCCGCTCGAGCAACTGCATCAGCGTCTTCATCGAGCTGAGGGGGTTCTTGACATTGTGTGCGATGCGCGCCGCCATGTCCCCCAAGAACGCCATCTTCGCCTTTTCCGCCAGTTCCCGTTCCAGCTTGACCTTATCCGCGATGAGCCTGCAAACCTCCAGCGCAGGCGCAAGCTGGTTGGCCAGGAACTCGAGTGCGCCGAACTGCTCGCCGGAAAGGTTCGAGGTTCGGGGAGTGACTTCGAGCATGGCGACGACCTCACTGCCGCGGTGGACTGGAAAGTGGCGAGCCTTTCCTTCTTGTGAGGGATTTGCCGCCGAATCTCCCTCCCCGCCCCTCCTTAAGCGAACCTTCTCGAGGCCCAATTCGGCAGCCAAGCGCTTCTCCACGCGATCTATGAGTGACTCGACATCTCCTGATTGCTTGGCGAAGTCCTGAATCTCCGCGGCCAACTTCTGGACCTTCTCGAACTCCGAGACAAAGGCTTCGTGCAGGAGACGGTTGATCAGCTACTTCACAGGCTCGAGGCAGATAACAAGAAGGAAGATCATTACCGCTTCCGTCACGGCGGAGGGAAGAATTCCGTGTGCTTCCAAAATCCCGCTTAAACGCCGCATGAAATTGATGTAAATGAGGAGGCTAAATATAGCAGCCACGGAGTAAAGGACGTTCCGCTGGACGCGAAGGTCGAGCAGGTTATACCGAAAAATCCAGAACGCGACGAGCCCGCCCGGCGCGACAGCGACCAGCATCAGGGAAGTCACCGCGTAGCCCCCCAGCCCCTGCTGCGGGAGTGGCCTCAACAGGAACGCCCACCCGAATCCCAGTGCCAGCGCACCTTCAAGTCCCAGTAACCCGGCATGAAGCCACCGAAGAGCAGCGTCGGATGCCGCGCGCCGCCGGGCCAACCGCGCGTTGATGGCCACCGCCACTACCAGCGCCGCGACAATCCATGCCGCGAGCACCTTGGTATACCCTCCGAGCGCTTGCAGAGGATCGAGATTAAGACGCCCGGCCAGCCTGCCCACCATCCAAGGCGCGCCAAACAGAGGAACATAGAAGAACCCCGAAAGCACCCTCGCAATTCGTGACACGGCAAAAGACTGCGCGAGGTAATCCAAATGGACTTGGACCAGGAGTGGCGGTATAAGAATCAATCCAATAAACGGTATGAGACGAGAGACTCGAGAAAGCAGGGCGGGGCCAACACCGTAGAAGAGGCCCACATTCAGGGCAAGCAAGTTGCCGGCATTCCACAAGAAGAGCGCCGCGATTAGGGCAAATAGCAACCATTCAAGTCGCCGCAGCCAACGATTCCCCAGAATCAGGACCATGAGAAACAAGTAAACCAATGCCCCGAAGGTGTAGACGATCAACTTGAATGCCACTAGGGGATTAAGTTCGTAGGCTGCTTCCATGAAGGTGCCGCCCGGTGGTACCGGCAGGCGCGACAGTCGAACTCACTCTGCCGGCTACTTGCGGAGGTATTGTAAGCCACCCCGCGCTTTCGCTCAACGGCGATTCGGACACGGTGATTCGCCACTTGAACTTCGCACGGCGTGCCAGCAGCGGTTGGATCGTCTGCTTCTGGAGATTCGACGTTAGCTGGAGTCTCTCGTGTCGCTGGAGGATTTCGCTGACAGTGTCACCCTTACACCGCATCCCCGCCGGGATGCGTGCTCTAACCTCTTGATCCTGCAACCCGAGCTTCAGTAGCCGTGGCAAACGGATTGCGCTTGAAGGCGAACGAGACTGTTGGAGGGGGATGATTGCCGCCCGTGGCGGAGATATAGAGGGAAAATATGCTGACCGAAACCAATTCAATGCATGTCCGAGAGCACGGTAGTATGCTGGCGGCGATCGAGAAGCGGGCCTTGGTGTGGATGGCTAAGCGCCTCCCGTGCTGGATCAATTCCGACCACCTGACACTCGTGGGCTTCGCCGCCATGCTCCTGGCAGGGCTCTCCTATTGGTTAGCCAGCCGGAACAAGCTGGCCTTATTCGTCGTCGTCTTCGCTCTGCTGATCAACTGGTTCGGAGACAGTCTGGACGGTACCCTGGCGAGGGTCCGCAATCAACAGCGGCCCAGATATGGCTTCTATGTGGACCATGTGCTCGATATGGTGGGCACTTTCTTCCTGGTGGGCGGCTTAGCGCTTTCGGGCTACATGAATCCGCTCCTTGCTCTGGGACTGCTCGCCGCCTTTCTTCTGGTGGCTGCCGAGGAATTCCTGGCCACGCACGTCCAGCATGTGTTTCACCTTTCATTCATGGGGTTCGGCCCAACAGAGCTGCGTATTATTCTGTCCGCCGGCACCCTGTATATCTTCTACAAGCCATACGTTCGTTTGGCAGGGCTGGGCGTCTTCCGCCTGTTCGACGTGGGAGGGACTGTTGCCATAGGAGGCTTAGCGCTGAAGCTCGTGGTCTGCGCCGTCCGCAATACGTACGCTCTTTACCTGGCGGAGAGACTGCCGCGATCGTCGGAAAGAAAGGAATTCAGCCGGGCTTCAGCCCCGCCCTTGCCAACTCGCCGTGAGAAATCCAGGCCAGGAGGCGTTCTACCCCGATGCGACGATGGATCGCTTTCATTTCGGTTGGAGCGCTAGGAATCGTCATACAACTTTTCGTCTTGGCGGTCCTGGCCGGCGGATTGGGATTGAACTACTTGCTTGCCACAGGCCTGGCTGTGGAGGCCGCAATTCTCCACAATTTCATGTGGCATGAGACTTGGACTTGGTCGGACCGCTCGCGTGGAGACAGGGCAGGCATGTGGAGAAGGCTCGTGCGCTTCCATGCGGCCAACGGTGCGATTTCGGTCGCAGGAAACATCGTCCTGATGTGGTTTTTCGTAGGTACCCTTGCTTTAAATAAAACGCTGGCTAGTGCCTTGGCAATCGCGCTCTGTTCAATACTTAACTTCTTCGCCAGTGACCGCCTGGTGTTTCAGGGGCAGGATTGCGGTAAATTGGTGCTTGGAAAAGGGGAGACGTGCCATGTTTAATTCATTAAAGCCTGACGACGTGGTCTTGCGGCCCCAAGGCGAAACGGTCGCCCGCAAAAGTAGCTTCGCTCTGCCCTCTCGACTTCCTACATTCCTGCTGCGGTTACCGCCTCAGGCGGGCTGAGCATGGGAGCGCGGGCTCCCAGCCCGCTTTTCGACCGATCTCTGCGGGCTGGAAGCCCGCGCTCCCGGGAAATGCAGAAGCTCCAACGCACAGAGCTTCGCTCTGCGCTGGCCTGCGTCAAGACTATTCCGCAGCCTCCGGAATGGGTGCAGCAGAAAACCCGGCGGCAGTTTACTCAGGTTTGTGAGCCAATAGTTCCAGCGCTTTGTCGAGGGCGGAATGGCTGCCCGTCCGAGTTGCCTATTGACTTGCCCACGAGCGGGGACCTATCATGAACCCCAAAGGCAGGTTCCCGCATCATGATCGGCCAGATGGTCTCGCACTATCGCGTCCTTGAGAAGCTCGGCAGCGGGGGCATGGGTATTGTTTACAAGGCCGAGGACATCGAGTTGGGCCGCTTCGTGGCGCTGAAGTTCCTTCCGGAAGACTTGGCCCGCGACCAGCAGGCCCTGGAGCGTTTCCGCCGCGAGGCGCGGGCTGCCTCCGCCCTCGAGCACCCCAACATCTGCACGATTCACGACATCGGCGAACATGAAGGCCAGCCTTTCATCGTGATGGAGTGCCTGGAGGGCCAGACCCTCAAGCAACGCATTCAAGGCAAGCCTCTAAGAGTCGAGGAGGTGCTGGAGTTGGCGATCCAGATCGCTGATGCGTTGGAAACTGCGCACGCCAAGGGCATCATTCATCGCGACATCAAGCCCGTGAACATTTTTGTGACCACCCACGGTCAGGCGAAGATTCTCGATTTCGGGCTGGCAAAACGGACACTTGATAGGCGTTGGCCGGCTGACAAGCCCGACTCGATGCTTCTCACCAGTCCAGGCTTGGCCATTGGCACGGTCGCTTACATGTCGCCCGAGCAGGCCCGATGCGAAGAACTCGACGCGCGCTCAGACTTGTTCAGTTTTGGCGCGGTCCTCTATGAAATGGCTGCTGGCCAGCCAGCCTTTCCACCCGCAAATCCAGCGATCGTCTTTGACGCGATTCTAAACCGCAATCCGGTGCCCGTCAGAAGCTTGAACCCCGATCTCCCGCCCAAGCTGGAAGAGATCATTCACAAGGCGCTGGAGAAAGACCGCCAGATGCGTTACCAGGTCGCCGCTGAGATGCGGGCCGACTTGAAGCGCCTGAAGCGCGACATGGAATCGGGTCGGGTGGCTGTGGCGGTCGCCCCGGCGACTCCCCCGCTGGCGGCTGTAGCGGCGGGTTTACCCCGCCATGTTGAGGGTGGCGGCGTAAAGCCGCCTCTACGCCGCTGGGCGGTGATTGTCCTGGCTGCCGCCGCGTTAGTGCTGGTGATTGGCGGGGCGATTGGGTATCGCTATTTCCACAAGCCACCCGTGCCACCCATGCGCGTGGCCCCGTTCACCAGTTTCCTCGGCCGCCAAGACGAGGCGCGCTTTTCCCCCGACGGCAACCAGATCGCTTTCGCGTGGGACGGGGAAAAGGGAGACAACTGGGATATCTACGTGAAACTGATCGGCGTGGAGAAGCCGTTGCGGCTCACTACGGACCCAGGCCAAGACAGGTCGCCGGCGTGGTCTCCTGATGGCCGGTACATTGCTTTTTGCCGCCACACCAAGAGTGAGGACGGGATTTATGAGGTTCCTGCCCTGGGGGGCACGGAACGTAAACTGCAGTCGCTCAGCCTGGGGGCCGATTGGGAGCGCGCCTCCCTTGACTGGTCACCGGATGGGAAGTACTTGGCTTACGTTGACGCTCGGCCTGGCCAGGAGGGCACGAGCATTTTCTTGCTTGCAGTAGATAATCCCGATGATGAGCGTCCTTTGACAACCCCGCCCCCCCCAGATGCAATGGACTGGGGCCCTCGCTTCTCCCCCGAGGGCAAGAGTGTGGCCTTCATCCGGATGCCCGGTCGGGGGGAGGCAAGGGATTTTTACGTGCAGCGGGTTGCGGGTGGGGAACCCAAACGCCTCACTTTTGACAATGTCGACGTCGGTGGCCTGGACTGGACACCGAATGGAGCCGACATCGTATTCTCCTCGCAACGGCTGGGCGAGATGGGGCTGTGGAAGGTCGCAGCGGCCGGGGGGGAGCCGGCACCGTTGTCTGTGGGCCAAGCGGATAGCTTCGCTCCTTCGCTTTCTCGCGATGGGCATGGCTTGGCTTACACCTTGAAGTCTGCGAACATAAACATCTGGCGGTATGAAATCCACCCAGCGGCGGGCCGGCAAACCTCGCCCACGAAGTTGATTGCCTCCATGGGGCTCAACCGGAGCCAACAGTTCTCTCCAGACGGAAAAAGGATTGTCTTCGCTTCAACTCGCTCGGGAGATTCCCAGATCTGGGTCTGTGATAGTGACGGCTCAAATCCCTTGCAACTGACTTCCTATGGCGGTGGCCTGACAGGTTCGCCCCGCTGGTCGCCTGACGGCCGGCAAATTGCCTTCGACTCGGAGGCGGAGGAAGGCCACGGTGAGGTCTATGTCGTGAATGCGGAGGGTGGCCGGCCGCGCCGCCTGACCACGGCCACGGGGGCTTCGAACAATTATGTCCCGAGCTGGTCGCGGGACGGGAAGTGGATCTACTTTGCTTCCGACCGGACCGGAACATGGCAAGTGTGGAAGACGCCGGCGGAGGGGGGGCAAGCGGTGCAGGTGACGACGAAGGGCGGGTTTGCAGCCTTCGAGTCACCCGACGGCAAGACACTCTACTACGCCAAGGGGCAGAATGCGCCGGGCCTCTGGAAGCTCCCGCTACAGGGCGGCGAGGAAACATCCGTACTTGAGCAACCTGGCGCGGGATATTGGGGCTATTGGGCAGTCGCGCAGGACGGCATCTACTTCTATGACATCAACACAAAAGACATCGATTTCTTCAGCTTCGCCACGCACCAAGTAAGCGAGATTGCCAAGCCGGAGAAGGCTGCCCACAGGTTTAACCCGGGGCTTGCGGTCTCTTCCGATGGCCGCTGGCTTCTCTACGCGCAGAACGATGAAGAGACCTCCCACATCATGCTGGTGGAGAATTTCCGCTGGTGAGGGGGAGTCAAGGGTCAACAGAGGACCGAGGGCGTGCTAGCCGTCTCGTGCTTATGTGGTTGTCTCACCCTCAAATACGGCGCGCCCGCGCTTCTCGATCTCTGCCGCAGTCAAGTCTTCCTTGTGCGTGGCCACCGACCACTTATGGCCGAAGGGGTCGATGAGCTGGGCGTAGCGGTCGCCCCAAAACATATTCATCAGCGGCGTGACGGCCTAGGCGCCGGCTGCCCGTGCCTGATTGTACAGCTTGTCGACATCCTCGACGTAAATGTGAATCGTCACCGGCGAGTCTCCCAGTGTTTGGGCGGACTTGGGTCCCATGTTGGGGAACTCCTCGTTCAGGAGCAGGGCTGAATCGCCGATTTTGAGGTCGGCGTTCATAATCCTGCCGTCCGGCGCGTAATGGATGCCGCGCAATTCCGCGCCAAAGGCCTTTTTGTAGAATTCGATGGCGCGCGGGGCGTCCTTCACGGTGAGATAGGGAGTCAAAGTGTGGAATCCCTCGGGGATTGGCCTTGCTGCCATATTTGCTCCTCCAAATCAGACTGCGAATCTGCGTTCGGCCCAGCCTTGCTATTCCGCTATCTTACCATTCCCCCCGCCAATCTACCAGCTTCCCTCTTTGGCCACTGTGATGGGCACGGTGCGGTCGGTGAGAAGCGGCATGAGTTCAACGAACACAGGACGTCCATAGGGCTAGCGCATGGCCGCTTCGATCTCATCCGCCGAATATGGAACGCCAAGTTGGGGCACCGCCTGATTTCGGGCTGAAAAGGTTGCTCGGAAGCTCAGGATATGCATCCGGATCAGCGGCATAGTACAGGGGCACTGCCTCGCCGGCGTGTGAAACGAAGTACTGCTGCAGTTGCGTCCAGTCAACAACGTGCTCCATTCCCAGACGCTGGGCGGCTTCCGGTCCGGGCTTGACTTCCGGCTGCAATCCGATTCTCGAGAATGGAGGCTCAGATGGCAAGAAGAGCCAGCTCTCGTTCAGTTTTCCGTCGATGGCCAGCACCGCTCCCACTGTATTTTCAAGGCCGGTGAAGTAATAGAAGAAGGGGTCTTGACGGAACCCATCGGCGAAACTATCCAGCCTGGAGTTCGCGTGAAGCAAGAGTATGCCGTCATGGAACGCTGCGGCAGCGCGGTGCCGCCGCTCTTGAGCAACGAAGCTTTCAGCTATATCAGCGCCGGAATCCGTCTCGGAAGCGGAGTCCATAACGTGAGTCCCGACGTGGTCGTTGATGGCCGGTCGGAAGGCCAGAATTCGCGGCGAAGACGATGGTGAAGATGAACCAGCAGGTCGTGACTGAAGACCTGGGGAGAGGGCGGTCAACATAGCGATGAGGAGAGCGAATGCAAAGAGAGAAAGTTGTTTTGGGCCCATAGCCAGTCCTTCTTTCGGGTGGGATGACCCAACTCTACCAACCCCCTTGGTGGGCGTCAAGGAATGTGCCACGGGAATGGGCGGGTATGGCGAGTGCATGACTGTTCAACGAGCACAGGGCCTCATTTCGTGTACAGGTTGAATCTTTTGTTTGTTCAACCCGCGGCGACTATGTTGCTAATTGGAGAGATAGGTTGACTAGGGTGAGCAGAGGGAGCTAAGGCCTCTCTCGTTGACTTGGCCGCGCGTGGGGCGTAGGATGGCGAAAAAGAGAGGACCGTTTCCGTGATTGGCACGACCGTCTCTCACTACCGCATTCTGGAGAAGCTCGGTGGCGGAGGCATGGGTGTGGTGTACAAGGCCGAGAATCTTCGGCTGGGCTCCCTTGTGGCGCTCAAGTTCCTGCCCGAGGAGCTTTCCAAGGATCGGCAAGCACTGGAGCGCTTTCAGCGTGAAGCTCGCGCTGCCTCCGCGCTCAATCACCCAAACATCTGCACCATCCACGACATTGACGAGCATGAAGGCCAGCCGTTCATCGTGATGGAATTGCTGAAGGGCGAGACCCTCAAGCAGCGCCTTGTAGGGGCGGGCCTTGTGCCCGCCCTGGGGCGACCACAAGGGTCGCCCCTACAAATCGATGAACTGCTCG
>Ga0187784_10002698_pt1 | contig 14250 bp, 12 predicted proteins | sample 1015_SJ02_MP15_2_FD_132964 | JGI IMG/M metagenome (GOLD analysis project Ga0187784, IMG submission 132964) | Tropical peat soil microbial communities from peatlands in Department of Meta, Colombia - 1015_SJ02_MP15_20_MG | ecosystem: Environmental > Terrestrial > Soil > Wetlands > Peat | place...
AACCCCCGACCTCTGCTTTGCGAAAGCAGCGATCTTCCGCTGATCTACGTGCCCGCGGTCGCGGGGATAGGACCCTCCGCTTAAGCCCTTTGGAATCCCACTCTGCCCGCGGTGGTGCTTCTCGAGCGGGCGGTGAGCGGCACCGTCGAGGTTGATGCGCGAAGGTCCACGGGACCTTGCTACGTCGAGACCGTTGCGAGCGCCGACGCGAGCGCGTCCGAGGCAGAGGAGGAGGCACCCTTCCCTTTCGATGGCGTCGTCGTGGGCGCGCCCGCGGAGCTCGGGGGATTGGGCGGGTGTCCCGGGCCGGGGCCGCCTTTTCCCGTGGAGGCTCGCCGGGTGAGGATCATCCGATGTTCGTCAGCATCGTACCGCAGGATCTCGGCGTAGCGTCCCCAGTTGACGATGTTCTGGACCGCTTCGTCCGCTGCGGCGGTCGTGAGCGAGACGATCTGGCCCAGGTCCTCGTCGGACAGCGAGTGGTCGGGCGCGTTCTCGAGGGCGCGCAGGAGGGTCCGGAACAGGGTGGTCTTGCGCAGCTGATCCCGAATGATCGACTTGCGGTCCCGGATCGAGACCGCCATCAACTTCTTCCCGAGGTCGGTGAAGGTCGCGCGTCCGTCCGAGACCTTCACGAGCTGGAGCGCCTCGGCGAATTCGAGGGAGGGAAGTATCTCGTCGATCTCGAGGTCCAGGTCGTCCGCGAGCAGGGCGATGTCCTCCGAGCCCTTGTGCTGGTTCAGCAGCACCAACAGCCCCATCATCTCGGTGGGGTTGCACTTCGGATAGATGGTCGGCACGGTTCCATTCGGGGTTCGACCCTACTTTCCCCCGTCCTTTAACATTTACCCGATGGAGCGGGCGGCGTCCGTCGCGGGGGCCGCGGCGGGCGCGCCCCCACCCTGGGTGATGAGGGAGTAGACCCGATCGGTCAGGTCGTAGAACGCGGTGGACTTGCGGTCGCGGGGCCGCGGAAGGTCGACGCTGACCTGGGCAAGGATTGTCCCGGGTCGTCGGGAGAGCACGATGACGCGGTCGGCGAGCTGGATCGCCTCCTCGATGTTGTGACTGACGAGGAGCACGGCGTCCGGCGGGAGCTGGGGGTCGCGCCAGAGCTGGAGGACCTCTTCGCGAAGGCTCTCGGCCGTCAGGGGATCGAGGGCGCTGAACGGCTCATCCATGAGCAGGACGGCCGGTTCGACCGCGAGGGCCCGAGCGAGGCCCACACGCTGCCGCATGCCGCCCGAGAGCTCCCGCGGATACGCCTCCTGGAACCCGTCCAGTCCCGTGACCGAGATGTACCGTTCCACCTGGGGATCGATCCGTTGCGGCGGCCAGCCCAGCGCCTCGAGCCCGAACGCGACGTTCTGCGAGACCGTGAGCCACGGGTAGAGAGCGAAGCTCTGGAAGACCATCGCCATCTGCGAGCAGACGGTATCGACCTTTTGCTCCCGGAAGAAGATCTCTCCGCTCGTGGGGTGGTCGAGCCCTTGGATGAGGCGGAGGAGTGTAGACTTGCCGCACCCCGACGGTCCTACGAGCGCGACGAAGTCGGAATCCTTGACCTCGAACGTAATGTCCTGCATGATCGAGATCGACCCGTGGCGGGAGGCGAAGCTCTTGTCGACGTGCTCCACACGGATGAGCGACACGACTTCCTCTCCCCGGGGCTCGACCGATGCGCGACCTCAATCGTAGCGGTACCGCTCGACCGCTCGGCGGTAGAGCGGCTTCCATATGAGTTCGTTGATGGCGATGACGCTCGCGATCAGGGCGAAGAGCGCAGCGACCATGAGGGGGTACCCTCCGCTGGCTTGCTCGGCGTAGCCGATGTCGATGAGCTGGCCGACCCCGAGGACGCTCAGGGTCGGCCCGGTCGAGCCGACGCTGAGGTACTCCGCCACGATGAGCGTGTTCCATCCGCCCCCGAACGCCGTGATCGAGCCGGTGATGAGCGCGGTGAACACCCCGGGGACCAGCACGCGTCGCAGGAACCTCCGGCCCTTGAGGCCGAAGGAACGCGCGGCCTCCTCAAGGTCGGGCGGGATCGAGCGGATGCCCGAGAGGAGATTGAAGAAGAGATACCAGATCATCCCGGTGATGAGCATGAGGATCGCCGCCCCCTCCTGGCTGATGTACGGGACGAGCTCGAAGATGATCACCGGGAAGAGCGCGGTCGCGGGGAACGAGGCGACCACCTCGACGATCGGGAGCCCGACACGACGCGCGCCGGCACCGCGGGCCATCCAGATCGCGAGTGGCAGTGAGATTGCGAGACAGATCGCATAAGCGGCGATCAACCGCAGGATCGACGCGCCCACGGCGAGCGGGATCATCGACATCTGGGCCCGGACCGAGGGAACGATGGCGGCGCTGAACACGGTGTACACCGCGACGATGATCGCGATGAGCATCAACCAAACGAGGACGAGAATGGTTCCCAGCGACACGTGATAGATGACCGATTGTCGCCGAGGAGTGGACGGGCGGCGGACGGTGATCGCCGCGAGTTGGACGAGCGGGGTGCTGATTCGGGTCACCCCCGTTCGGACCCCCCGCGTCACGTAGGCCGCCGCACGGCGGAAACGCCCGGACGTCCCGACGGGGGGGAGCGGCTCCCCTTCCCCGGAGGGCGCCTGGTCGTACCGGAACCGCTCTGCCCAACGGCCAAGGGGTCGCCAGAGCACGAAATCGAGAACGGCAATCACGATGACGAGGACGATGAGGCCGGCGACGAACGCCTCGCTGTTGTGGTCGCTCGCGGCGAACGAAAGGAAGCTTCCGATCCCCGGAAGGGCGGCCCCGTTGGTCGTGAAGATCTCCGCTTCCACGAGAAAGAACCACCCGCCGGTCCACGAGAGCACCGAGTTGTAGACGAGGCGATTCACCGTGGCCGGAAAGAGCAACCGGCGGAATCGGAGCCAGCCTCGCAACTGGAAGGTGTCGGCCGCCTCGCGAAGCTCGGACGGGACGGTCTTCAGCGACTCGTAGACGCCGAAGACCATGTTCCACGACATCGAGGTGAAGATGAGGATCACCGAGGCGAGGTTCGGGCCGAGGCCGGCCGGGGGAAGGTTGTAGAGGACCAGGATGACGATCGGAAAGAACCCCAGGATCGGAACCGACTGGAGGATGTCGAGGATCGGGATCATCACCCGCTCGCCGGTCCGGTGGGCGGCCGCGTAGTACCCGTACGACAGCGCGAATGCGAGGGAGAGCAAGTATGCGGAGGACATCCGGAGGAAGGAGTAGGTGACATCGACCGTCGCCCGCGGGAGGTAGGCCGTGATTCCCAGGAAAGTAAATCCGGGGTCCGAAGCCGCGATCAGGCCGGCCGCCAGCGGGACGCCGAGGTAGAGGAACGTGGCGGGTCGGCTCCAACGGAGCCTTCCGGCCGGCGAGGAATGCGACGGTACGGTTCGCCGCTCCGGCGAGGCCGGTGGCGAAGCGGGGGTCGAGGGTTCTTGTGGAGCGGTCACACGCAACCTCCGGTCCCCCGACCGTGCGACCCCCGGGCACGGCCGGGCGTCGGACTGTCCGCGTCTATTTGTGCCGTGTGGTAGAACCTCGGTCCCGTTCGTTCGGGGGCCGAGGAACGCGGCAACGTTTATCAACGGCCCGAAACTGGGATTGCCGTAGCCCCGTAGTGTAGTGGCCAATCATGCGAGACTCTGGATCTCGCGACGCAGGTTCGAACGCCGCGGCGGTAAGATTCCCCGACGGCCGAAACTCCTGCCGGGGCTACTCTTCCCAAGGTCTCCTGATGTCGGTGCGGGGGTGCTCCAGCTCGGCCAAACCGTCCGAATTGAGCGACGGGGCCAGCGAGGCAGGGCTTAGGACCCTGTTGCCTAGGGCATTCGCCGGTTCAAAGGGCGAGCCGACCGATCCGGTCGGCCGCCGGGAACTCCGGCCCCCCGCACTTCCTTCGACCGTATAGGAGCTCGACCATGACCGAGGGCGCATCGGTCGTGGACCCCATCGACATCCTCCACCTCACGCCGGAGGAGGCGGATGCCCTGCTCGACCGTTTGGAGCGGCACGTCCCGGTCCGGCCCTCGTGGGTGGAGATCCCCGAGGGGGCGGGGGACGAGGCCGTGGTCTTCGGCGACACCCACGGCGATTGGCGGTCCACGGAAGAAGTGGTCTCGCAGTACCGCGTAGGGAACCGAGTGCTCCTCGGTCTCGGCGACTACGTCGACCGGGCACCGGACGACTGTGGGGACGGGTCGGTCGCCAACGCCCTCTATCTGCTCGGGCTGGCCGCCGAATCCCCGGACCGGGTCTACTTGATCCAGGGAAATCACGAGCTCGTCCGGAGAATCCCCCCGATACCGCACAATCTCCCCGAAGAGGTGGACGAACTGTGGGGTCCGGATTCAACACGTTACGAGCGGCTCGTAGGTCTCCTGGAACGGGGACCGCTCGCGGTCACGACCTCGAACGGGGCGTACTTCGCCCACGCGGGGTTCCCCCGGGGGACGCTTCCGACTCCGTGGACGGACGCGTTCAACGATCCGGACGATGTGCGGCTTTCGGAGCTCACCTGGGCGGAGTGCGATGCGTCCCGGATCCGACGCGGGGCCGCACTCGCGTGGGGGCGACGCGACCTCGAGTATTTCCTCGGGAAGACCGGCCTCCGGTTCTTCGTGCGGGGACACGACCCCGACCTCACCGGCCGTCCTCTCTACGGAGGAACCTGCCTGACGCTCCACACCTCCCGAATCTACGAACGATACGGAGGGGTGCTGCTCGCCCATCTCCCGCTTCGGAAACCGGTTTCGGGGGTCGCTGACCTGCGGGTGGAACATCTCTCCACGGAGAACCAGTCCTATCCGGTTCCGGACTGACGGTGTGGCGGGAGCGTCAACTCCGATTCACGTGGTCCTTCAGTATGAACCCTTCCCCCATAACCGCGGGCCCGCTCTCGAAGACGGGTCTGCGGGATTATGAGTTCAGGCGATAATCCGCCGGCGGCCGGCACCTCGCCCGAGCAGCCCGTACCGGTCTTCGAACAGCCTCCTGCCATCATCCGCTTCTTCGATCGAACGGAAGAGGCGCTCCGTTCGCGGCTCGCGAAACTGACGTTCTTCCAGCGGGTGTTCCAGCTCGACCGCGACTGGATGACCCGGATCACGATGCTGATGGTGGTCGCCTCGGTGTTCTGGGGGATCGTCGGGGCGTTCGACATCTTCGGGTTCGAGACCCAGGTCGTGGCGTTCGCGCTCGGTCAGCCGCTCCACCTGTCCAACCAGGAGATCTACTCGTCGCTCACCCTCCACGGAATCCGGATGCTGTTCGGGTTCGCCCAGCAGCTCGAGCTCGCGCTGTTCGGGATCATCTTCGTGACCGCGTTCGGTCTCGTCCCGCGCCACAAATGGGCGTACTACCTCTCGGTCTTCCTCATCAATCTCAGCATGGTCCTGATGGAGGGTCCGTTCTACCTCTTCCCGCAGTTCAACGACAATTACTTCCCGGCGCTCGGGTGGTACTTCTATTCGCCCCTCGGGATCCGCGGACTCTCTCAGTACGTCGCGAGCCCGCTCTGGTACTTCGGTTGGGTCGCCCTCTGCGTCGGGGTCATCATCTGGGCCGGCTGGATGCTCGTCCACTTCCGGGACTGGTGGGTGAGCCACCGCGGTCAGGTCCGGAGGGTTCCGCCGTTCGCGCTGTTCGTGGTGGCGACCGTCATCCTGATCCCGCTCTCGTACGCGACCGTACTCGCGTCGTCGACCTGGGACCTCTTCAACTACTTCGGCGCGGGACCGGTCGACCCGCTCGGGAACCAGGTGGTCTTCTGGTTCTTCGGCCACGGGCTCGTCTACATCCTGTTCCTGATCCCGATCACCGCGTTCTACTTCCTTGTCCCGATCTTCGCGAAGCGGCCGGTCTACAGCTATCGTGCAGCGTTCGCCGCGGCGGTGATCTTCACGGTCCTCACCCCGATCCTGTCGATCCACCACCTCTACCTGACCCCGGTTCCCCCGTGGTCGGCGTGGCTCACGATGGCCCTGACGTTCTTCATCATCATTCCGTCCGCCATCACGTTCTTCACCGTCTGGATGACGACGAAGGGCGTCAAGAAAGGCGACTGGCAGTGGAACGCGGTCACGCTGTTCCTGCTGCTTTCGTTCGCCGGCACGATGGCGGGCGGGCTCACCGGTCCGGACAACAACACCCTCTCCTTCGACATCGACCTCCACAACACGATGTTCATCGTGAGCCACTTCCACGCGATCGCGCTCCTGTCGATCGCCGCCGGGGGCTTCGCGGTCGTCTACGCCGCGTTCCCGCTGCTCGTCGGGCGCCTCTGGTACTCCCCGCGGCTCGCCCAGGCGCATTACGTCTCGACCGCGGTCGGCTGGTCGGGGCTCGTCTTCTTCATGGACCTGCTCGGTTCGGACGGGATCCTGCGCCGCTCGCTCATCTTCCCGCTCACGGGCGCCGTCGTCAACGACCAGGTCGGTCTGTTCGTCTTCGTGGTCATCTCGATCGGGGCCCAGCTGTTCTTCGCCGCGAACGCGCTCCTGACGCTGTTCAAGGGCGAGCTGCTGACGGTCCAGGGGCTCTCCCTCGATGAGATCGTGCGCAAGATGGCGCAATCGACCCATCCGAAACCGACCGTCCCCATCTCGGACCGACCGTTCACCCGCAAGGTCCCGCGGGCCCGGCGGGAGCGCGCGGAGCGCACGTGGATCACGGTCGTCGTGGTCCTGATCGTCGGCGTCCTCGCGGCGACCTCCCCGCTCACGATATCGGACTCGACCATGATCGGGACGCCCTCCGACCCGCCCGCGGGGAGCGAGTTCCTCAGTCTCGTGAACTACCAGTACTACTGGGGCGTGCAGGAGAACGGTCCGATCCACGGTTCGTTCGACGACGTGATGGTGGTCCATGCGGGCCAGTGGGTTGCCGTCAACGCGACCGCCTCGGGCGCCACCGGGGGGTTCTACCTGCCGTTCCGCAACCTGCCCGTGGTGGACATCCAGGTGATCCCGGACGCGATGTCGTACTGGCTCTTCCAGGCGCCTTCCGTGCCCGGGGTGTACAGCGCTCCCGACTCCGAGTACAACGGTCCGTGGTTCGGCCAGGACATGGCCGCGCTCGTCGTCCTGCCTGCCACCGGGAGCTCGTCGCTCGCGAACTACCAGGCGAACGGGGGCGAAGGGGACATCTACAACCCGCCGGTCCAGTCGGCGAACGGCGCCTTCCTCATCGTCGACCAGGAAGGTCTCTTCGACAACTCGGTGCCGGGCCCAACGCTCACTGCGGCGCCGGGCGCCGTGTCGTTCCAGTACTACATTCCGACGTCGAGCATCGGGATCGATAGCTACCTCGTGAACGTCACCACCGCGAACCCGAACGGGCAGCTCAACTACGTGGCCGCCCACAACAACACACTGCCCTACCGGGTCGGGATCTACGCGATCAACACGACCGGGGAGGGCCTCGTCCCCGTGACGACCATGCCGCTACGGGTCGGCTCGGTGATGAACGAGACCGCGACCCTCCCGCCGGGGGTCTACGTCTACGGACTCGTAACGCCGGTCTCGTACGTCTACAATCCGGCGGGGGAATCGAGTTGGATGACCGGATCCGACGCCGGCCAGGTGATGGGAATGTGGGGCATCCTGTGGGTGAGCTCATGAGCGCGAACGCCGAAGCGCGCGAGCGCGGCGTGACGCCGTTCGTCTGGTTCGCGATCGCGATCATCGTCGGAGCGGGATACGCGCTCTTCATGGGGCTCTCCTACTACAACGTCCCAACGTTCACCGAGTCGGCGCTCCCGACCATCGCCGGGGTGGCGGCGGCGGTCGTGATCTTCCTCCTAATCGGCGCGTGGGCCCCGCCGAACGACTGAGCCGACGGGCGCGCCCGAGCTACTTCCGACCGAAGAGGCGCCGCTCGGCGTCCGTGACATCGGCCGGGTGGGCGGCGGTCCGGTACCGCGCGAGCCGCGCGGAGTTCACCGAGAGGAACTCGGTCCCGCCGTGAAACCCCTCGATGACCTCGGCGGCCTCGTCCGGACGGCCGAGGATCGCGAGGGCGGCGGAGAACGCCTCGACCGTGTTCAGCTGGGCGACCCGGCCGTAGTGCTGCGGGTTGGTCGCGATGAGGATCGGTAGCCGGCGCCGCCGGCCCCGGTGCGGAACGCCCCGGGGCGAGGGCGGGAACGCCCCCCGCGCCGAGAGCCGGTTCCAGGAGCAGTCGACCACGAGAAGGCCTCCCGCCTCGGCGCTCTCCCGGTCTGCACCGGAAAGGGGCGTCGGGGCGAAGGGGTCGAGGATCACCGGGCCCGGGGTTCTGGCGCCCTCCCGGGGGAGTCGCACCGCCCGCTGCCGAAGGAGAAGACGGCGGCCGGTGCACGCCTTCGGATGGTCCTCCCCGGCGAGCACGACAAAGAGCCGCAGGGGGACCCTAGGCCGGGGGTTGGGCGTACTCCCGGAAGATCGCATGCAGTTCCCGGGTCAGCCGGAGGGCCTCGGATTTTGGGCGTTGCCAGAGGTTGCGTCCGAAGATGATCCCGGTTGCGCCGGCGTCCATCGAGGACCGGACCTTCTTCAGGAGCTCGGCGTCGTCGACCTTCTCGCCTCCCGAGACCAGGACGAGGGAGCGGCCGGCGCTCTTCACGACCTTGTGGAACGCCTCGAAGGGGGAGAGGTGCAGTGTGTTGTAGGGGGCCGGACTGTCCACGTCCCGCTCGGAGGCGACCGGGTAGTTCAGCTTCACGATGTCCGCGCCGAGCTCGTGCGCCACGCGCGCGGCGTAGTCGACCGCGTAGAGACTCTCCTTCCCACCTTTCTTGCTGACGGCCTCCCCTCGCGGGTAGGCCCAGACGATGAGCGGCATGCCGAGCCGGTCGGCCTCTCGGCGGACCTCCATGAACTGGAGGAAGTCCCGGTCCTGCGCCGGAGACCCGACATAGATGGTGTAGCCGACCGCGTCCGCACCGAGTCGGACCGCGTCCTCGACCGTCCCGGTGAGCGGACTGAACGCCGCCGTGTCGCTCGGGATCGCCGTCTTGCCGTTGAGCTTGAGGATGAGCGGCACGTCCCCGGCGTACTCGTGGAAGTACTTCTCCGCGAGCCCGATGTGGAGGGCGATCGCGCTGAACCGCCCCTCGCTCGCGAGGTCGTACTGGTACTGGGGGTCGAGGGAATCCGGGTTCGAGAAGAAGTCGACCGGCCCGTGCTCGAGCCCCTGGTCGATGGGCAGGACCAGCAACGTCCCCCCACCGGGTCCGTGCGCGTAGAGGAGCCGCTTCAGCCGAGCCAACTTCCCCGGGCCGAGTCCGAGGCGGCTCAGCGCGGGGCGGGGATAGCGGGGGGTCGAAGAGGTTGGAGCGGAAGCCGAAGCGGAGGCCCGGACCGACGGTTCGCTCATCGGAGCACCTTCGGCCAAACAGCGGTCCCTCCGATTTAACGGTTGGTCTTCGGGCCCACCCTCCGGGGGTCTTTCGTCGCCCCCAACCCTTTATGGGCGGTCCGCCCGTCCACCCCTCGCTCGGACGGAGAATTCGAGCGGTATGCGCTCCCAGGTAGTCATCGTCGCAACCCTCCTCCTGAACGGAGCGCTCTTCGCCCTGAACCTCGACGTGGCGATCCTCTCGAGCAGCCGCGCGGTGCTCGCCCAGGCGATCTACTCGATGACCGACCTCATCGGGAGCGCGCTCCTTCTGTTCGGGCTCTACGCGTCGCGTCTGCCCGCGGACTATCGGCATCCGTTTGGGCGCGGCAAGGAGCGGTTCTACTGGGCGCTCATCTCGATCGTCGTGACGTTCGCGATCGCGGGGGTCCTCGCCCTGTCCACCGGGGTCGACCAGCTGTCAAGCCCGGTCCCCATCACCCACATCGGCCTCGCCCTCCTCGTCGTCGGGGCGAGCCTCACCGTGAGCGCGGCCGGGATCCTCGTGACGCTCCGGGAACTGCGGCTCTCGCGCCAGACCCTCCAGTCGCTCCTCGAATCGCGCCAGATCGGGATCAAGTCGGTCTTCTACCAGGACGTCGTCACGATCCTCGGGTGCATCGTCGCCTTCGGGGCGCTCCTCATCATCTATCGCACCCAGGACTACGCCGCGGACGGTGCGGCCGCCATCATCGAGGGCGTCCTCCTCGTCATCACGGGCCTCGTCCTCACGCTCGAGAGCCGGGGGCTTCTCATCGGACAGGCCCTCGACCCGGCGGAGGCCCGTACGATCCTGAGCGTGGTCGAACGGGACCCCCGCGTCGCCAAGGTGCGTGCCTTGCAATCGATGGTCCTCGGGCCGGACGACGCACTCCTCGCCCTCCGTGTCAACTTCCACGATGGACTGACGACCGACCAGATCGAGGCCGCGATCGACGAGGTGGCGCACGCCCTCCGCCAGACCCACCCGGTCCTGCGCCACGTCATCATCGAGCCGGAGTCGTAGGCCGGTCCCCGCTCCCTTCGCGGAGGTCGGCGACCCGCGCCGCGGTGAGCACGCTGAGCGTCAGGGCGATGGCGCCGAAGAACAGGTAGAGGCCGAGGTCTCCGAGACGGGAGTAGAGCTGGGTGAACGCGAGCAGACCGACGAGCATCCCGAGGGAGATCGTGAGGGAGTAGATCGCCATCGTGGTCGCCCGGCTGATCTCCTGGGAGAGGTCCGCGAGCGCCGCGAGCGCGGCCGGGCCGTAGACGAGCGCGACCAGGACGCAGACCCCGAGCCCGGCCAGAAGCTCGTCCTTCGGGCCGAAGGCGACGATGAGCGAGGCGAACAGCATGACGAGGACGAACCCGGTCGCCCCGACCGTCATCATCCGCATCCGCCCGAACCGGTCGGCGAGCCGACCGAACGTCGGCTGGGTGAAGACGAGGACGAGGCCGGCGACCGTGATGATGACCGCGAGCTCGACCGGTCCGATTCCGGTGCTGCTCGCCGCCGTGCCGAGGAAGACGAGCGCGGTGCCGATGAGCATGTAGATGACGAGCCAGGGGAGCGTCACGAGGAGCACGCTGCGGCGGAAGATGTGACCCGCCACCTCCGAGAGGACGTAGGCGGGGTGGGCGTGCGCGACCGGCTGGCCCCGGATGAGCAGCGCGCCGAAACCGAGTCCCCCCGCGAGGAGCGCCGCGCCGAGGTCGAAGGCGAGGGCGAGGGAGGAGTTGGGGACGATCCCGCGCACCCCGAGCCCGAAGGCGAAGCCGAGGATCCAGCCCGAGAGGTTCATCGCGTCGAACCGTCCCATCTCGAACCCCCGTTCGGCGAGCGCGGAATGGTCGGCCACGATGGCGAGGCTGGACGCCAGGATCGCCCCGCTTGCGACCCCGAAGGCGAGGTTCGCTCCGGCGAGGAGGTACGGGTCACGGGTCGTCGAGATCAGGAGGAAGACGACCGCGGCCGACCCGATGCCGGCGAAGAGCACCGGGAACCGGCCGTACCGATCGGCGGCCGCTCCGGAAAGGAGGACGGTCGAGAACTCTCCGACCGGCGCGAGGGCGGCGATGGCGCCGACCACCCCGACCTCCGACTGGCCGAGGAGGTTCGAGTGGCCCGAGATGTAGCTCGCGAGGACCGCGACCGTGATCCCGAAGGCGAACCGTACGAAGAAGGTCGCCGAGAACACGGCGAGCAGCGGTCGCCCGAGGTGGGTCGGCTCCGTGGCCGCCGAGCCCGGGACGGACACCGTTCAGCCCGACGCCGGAGGTCGCTCGATGAGCTCGATCCAGACGTCGTTCGGGTCGAGGATGAACGCGATCCGGGACGAGCCCCCGCCAAGGCGGAACGGCTCCTTCGCCACCCGTACCTGTTTCGCGCGCACCTTCATCAGGAAGCGGTCGAGGTCCTCGACCTCGAAAGCGAGGTGGTCGAGCTGCTCGCCCGCCTCGAACTCGTTCTTGCCGTCCCAGTGCGTCAGCTCGATGCGCGCGCCCGAGGCCGGGTCGTGGACGAACGCGATCTCGGCGTGGTTCTCCGGGATCGTCCGCCGCCGTTCGAACCGAAGGCCGAGCACCTCGGTGTAGAACGCGAGGGTCGCCTCCATGTCGCGGACCGTGATCGACGTGTGAAGGAACTTCATCGCCCGACCGATTCGACGAGCGACTCCCCCTACTATAAATCGCAGGCTGCTACGGGTGACCGAAGACGGTCCGGATCGGCTGCGAGCCCGGAGTCCAATCGGTTTCCACGCGCACGAAACCCACCCGTTCGAACTGCACGACCTCCCCCGGGCGAGCGCTCGCGAGCGCCGCCTCGGCGAGGCCGCGAGAGTGCTCTCCCTCGAGGCCCAGGAGGTCGACCGAGACCGGTGCCTCGGAACCGACCCACTGCAGTCGAGGGAGCTTGCGGTTTTCGCGGCTCGTGAACGTGGCGGTCATGGAGGAGTCCCCCGGAGGTACCGAGCCTGCCAGTCGGACGTTAACGAGGTCCTTCAGGCGGACCTCCTCGCCCACGTGGGCCGCGAGATCGCGCCGGGCGAGGTAAAACGACGGACCCGCGGCCGCGCTGCGCTCTCCGAGCTCGGGGCGGTCCGGATGGTTCGGGAGCGAGACGCGGGACAGGTCGAACGGATATCCCTCCACCTCGACGCGCACGGGGTCCGGGACGAACGCCCGTCGGACCGTGGTGGCGTCGATCCGACGGCGGTTCTCCGCGTAGAGCGTTTCCGCCGGGACCTCGATGTCGGCGAGCGACATGCCGAAGGAGAGGATGAACTCGCGAAGCGCATCCATCGAGATTCCCCGACGGACGAGCGAGCGGAGCGACCAGGTGCGGGGGTCGGCGAAGCCGTCGTAGAGCCCGGATTTTACCTCCTGGTAGGACTTGCTCTTCGCGACCTTGGCCTCCCGGACCCTGAGGATCCCCCAGTGCAGGAACGGGGGTCCCGTGATCCCTAGGAGGTCCCAGATGTACCGCTGCATCCTGTCCTCCATCACGAGGTCCTTCCCGCGGAGGACGTGCGTCACGCCGAGCTCGATGTCGTCGACCGCCCAGGAGAACTCGAGCATCGGCCAAACTCGGTACTTCCGCCCGACGCGCGGGTGGTCGATGTCGGTGATCCGCAGGAGCACCCGATCGCGGAACGCTGGGTCGGGGTCGGCCATGTCGGTGCGCAGTCGCAGGACAGCCTCGCCCGGACCGTAGGCATTCGAGAGCATCTTCTCGAATTCCTCGAGCGACTCCGAAAGCGTCTGGGATCGCTCGGGGCATGCGATCCCGGCGATTCGGTTCTTCCCCAGCAACTCTTGGGGGCACACACAGACGTACGCCCCGCCCTTCTCGATTACACGTCGGGCCCACGGGTAGAACGTCGGGATCCGGTCGGACTTGTAGTAGACTGCATCCGGGCGGATCCCGACGAGGTCGCAGTCGCCCAGGATGAGGTCGAAGAACTCGGTCTCGATCCGCTTCTCGGCCGAGCCGGCCGTATCGTCGAAGACGAGGAGGAGCTTCCCGTCGTACCGTTCCCGGTACAGCTGGTTCACGAACAGCATCCGCGCGTTCCCGATGTGGAGGACCCCGCTCGGGAACGGGGCCATCCGGAGCACCACCTTCCCGCGCTCGGCGCCCAAGAGCTCGGGAAAGTCCGGGGCGTCCGAACGGGGTGCCCGGGCCGTCCCCGTTTCGGGTCCCCCGAGGGTCGCAAGACGGTCCTCGATCTCCGGGAGGGGAAGCCCGCGAATCTCCGCCACGACCTCCGAGACGAACGTCCGGAGGGCCTCGACGTGCGTGCGCAGCGAAGGGTCGGTCGCGAGGAGACGGGAGAGGACCGGACCGGCTTGCGCGGTCCCGCCGTGCGCGAGAGCGTTCTCGAGCGTGGCCCGGCGGACCTTCTTATCGACCTCGGGAGAGAGCGCCACAGGCCCTCGGACCGTACCGCGGATTATAGGGATTCCCGCGGGGGGCCGACGTCCGGCGTAGGTCGGGGCCGGCGGGGTCGCGCCATCGCTTCCGCGACCGCCTCGGCCAGGGTGAGCTCGCCCGTCAGCACCCGATGAGCGGACGATCGGGAGATCGTGAGCCGGCCCTCGCTGCCCTCCCGGCTCAACCGCTGCAGGTTCGCGATCTCGCCCGGCGTGAACGTGAGCGGCAGTGGTTCCCGGACCGGACTCCCGCGGGAGCACGCGATCGAGCGTGCCGCCGCCGGGTCCCGGGGCCGACGGTGCCCCCGCGGAGTCGTGCCTCGCTCGTCCACTAGTTCCACCGAACGTCGGTGCTCGAGCAGCGAGTTGATGATCCGATTGCGCGCGGGCGGGTCTCCCTTGCCGACCCGGAACAGGACGGCGCGGGAAGGG
>Ga0187784_10002699_pt1 | contig 14248 bp, 10 predicted proteins | sample 1015_SJ02_MP15_2_FD_132964 | JGI IMG/M metagenome (GOLD analysis project Ga0187784, IMG submission 132964) | Tropical peat soil microbial communities from peatlands in Department of Meta, Colombia - 1015_SJ02_MP15_20_MG | ecosystem: Environmental > Terrestrial > Soil > Wetlands > Peat | place...
CGGGCGCGCCATTCAGCCCCGCGGTCTTTTCTGCGCTGGGCTACTTTGTCTTCCTGCCCAACCCCCGCGGCAGCTTCGGACAGGGAGAAGCCTTTACCCAGGCCAACCGCAAAGACTTCGGCCATGGCGATCTCCGCGACATTCTCGCCGGTGTCGATGCCGTCCTTGCCCGCTACTCCATCGATCCCCATCGCATCGGCCTCGACGGTTGGAGCTACGGCGGGTTCATGACCCTGTTCGCCGTCACACAAAGCCATCGCTTCCGCGCCGCAGTGGCCGGCGCCGGCATCTCCGACTGGCTCTCCTACTACGGCGAAAACTCCATCGGCCAGTGGATGATTCCCTACTTCGGCGCTTCGGTTTACGACGACCCTGCGGTCTACACCAAGAGTTCCCCGATCACCTTTATCAAGCAAGTCCAAACCCCCACGCTGATGCTCGTCGGCGATCGCGACGGTGAATGTCCGGCTCCCCAGTCTTTCGAGTTCTGGCACGCTCTGCACGATCTCCACGTTCCGGCACGGTTGGTGGTCTATCCCAATGAAGGCCACGGGCTAACCGATCCCGGCCACCGCCGCGACGTCCTCGAGCGCACGGCCGAATGGTTTGCGACGTACCTGCGGTGAGAGCAGGAAAAAGGGAACAAGGAGGCGAATCGGCGGGTTTGCGGAGACGGCGTGAAATTGGGTTTTTCGGGTGCCGTTTGCGACTCCGCAAGGCTCGGGCTCCCTTGTTCCCTTGTCCCCGCGTCACCTTGTCCCCTGTCTTTCTCGCTCGCCATCCACCTTCCATGCAGTCTATTGAAGTAGTGCTTCGCATCGAACCATGCCAAAAGTGGCCCGCCCTGATACACTTTTTCCTTGGAGTTTTCGATGTCGATTGGTCTTGCCGGCTGCATGCGGCAGGGTGCTTCCGTGTCCCTGCCGCTCAAATGCCGCTGACCTGCTGCGAGCCTGTCAAAGGTATGCGGCAGGGGCCATAACTCAATTCTTCCTACGGGTTTTATGCGACCGTTCCGCGCCGATTGCGGAACGGGGAGGATTCATGCGGCGGTTGTTAACGCTTGTCTTTCTGCTCGGCCTGTCTATTCCAGCCGGAGTTTCCATCTCAGGCTGCATCCGCAATCCTGCGGGGAAGTACTGCAACGGCCTGGGCTACGGGCTGTTGGACACCCAGGTGGCGTCCATCACGCTGACGCCGCAGTACTCGGGCATTTCTCTGGCCTATGGGCAAACCAACTCCGTCGCAGCGCCCAAGGCGCTTACATGCAAAGGCGCCACTGTCTCGGTCGGCGCCTCACAGTACAGTTACGGCACGACGAACAATCAGCTGGTCGACATTTCGCCCACCGGCATCATCTGCGCCGGCACCTGGAATCGCAATACCGGCGGCGGCATCGCCGACTACACCTACTGCAACTACCCCAATCCCTTGCCTTCTACGAGTGGTTTGCCGTATGGCGTCGCCTACATCACCGCAACTGCCGACTCAGTCACTTCGAATCCCGTCGCGGTCTACGTTCACGCACCGATTACCGCAATCACCCTGGCGACCGCGCCTCTCTCCAACACTTCGTCGCAGTCGTGTTATTCGCAGAACCAGCAGGCCGAGCTCGACGGCTTGGGCTACTACGACAACAACGGAACGCAAACCCTGCTGTGCCAGCCGGCGGCGTCCGCTAGCGTCACCGCTTTTTCGATCAACTCGAACGTTGTCACGCTTTACGCGGCCAACAACTTCGTAGTCGGCGAGCGCGTAACGTTTTCCGGCTTTTCGGTTGCGACCTTCCTCGACAACCAGACGTTCACCGTGCTCGGTGCCGGTCTGAGCAGTACGCAGTTCGAGGTCGCGGCCACCGCCCCGAATACCACGACGACCGCCGATTCCGGAAGCGCTACCACGACCACTTCGAACCCCACTTGCAGCTCGTCCATCGGAACGCTCGGCTTCAGCTCCAGCAATCCTTCCGTCGCCACCATCAGCCCCGGAACCAGCACCAATCCTCTATCCACCATCACCGCGCTGCAGCCCGGCACGACTGCCATCACGGCGACCATCGCCCAATCCTCTTCCACGGTCGGCTATTTTTCTACCTGCCCCCCGGCTTCGATCAATATCAGCCTTGGCAACGGAAGCACAAAAGGCGTTGTCAGCCAGGGTGTTCCTCAGACTCTGACAACCCAGGTGATCGACACTCAAGGCAATCCCATCAGCGGCCTGGGTCTGGGCTACCAATCGACCAACCCCTTGGACATCAGCGTCGGCGCGGGCGGCGCGATCTCGGCGACATTTCCGGGCGAGGCCTCTGTCTATGCCACCTGCCAACCCCCTGGCTGCAATCCCGCTCCCATCAACGAGCTCGGCCTGTATGGCACGGGATTGTCCCTCGCCTCCAACCCTGTAGAGATCATTGTGCCCGGCGCCACCAGCGAATATGCCTATTTTGCAGCTCCGGGACAGTCGCAGTACCTCGCTTCCATTGAGCTGCTCACAGGCGCCACGGGCTCCTCGGTGCGCCTGCCCTACGTGCCCAATTCCATGTTGATCGACCAGACCGCCCTCCATCTCTACCTCGGCTCGCCGCGCGAGCTGATGATCTACGCCACGAATACCAACACGCTTACCAAACAGGATCCTTCCGCTCCAGGCGTCATCTTGGCCGCCTCTCCGAATAGCAGCCAATTGCTCATCAACGATCAGGTTCGTGGCCTCTTTTATCTCTACAACACCACCTCGGGGGTTTCGCAGACGCAGAGCGGGCTGGGCGCCGCCGCAGCCTGGACGCCGGATTCAAGCACGCTGTACATCGTCGACAGCTCTTCCCTGGGCGCAAACCACACCGATACGCTCTATGTCTACACTAACAACTCCGGCTGGAGCTCCTATCCCCTTGCTGCTTCGCCTAGTTTTTGGAAGGCCAACTCCCCTCCCATCGGCCGCCAGCTCGCGATTACTGTTCCCGGCATCGGCGCTTATCTCAGCGGCAATCCAACCGTTGCGCACACCTGGTGTCCCTCTGGCGAGGTTGGCAACAACGGCAGTATCTTGTTCTATCCGCAAAGCGACTCAGTGCCCGACGAGACCGAGGTGCTAGGCGCAACATCCGACGGAAAGCACATTCTCGGGGCCGAGCTCAGCGGCAGCAGCATCAATCTGACCGACATCGGGCTTGACATTCCGCCGACGCAACAGTTTCCCAGCGCTCAGTGTCCTGAGACCGTCTCCGGCAGCGTGCAGACACTGTCGCCGCTTTCCACCAACCCTTCGCTGAACGGCACGGCAAGCTTGACAGAGATATCGAACGCGGCGGCCGTCAATCAGGTGGTCACCGGCGCCGCGCCCACCACGGCGTCGGTCACTACAGCCGCGCCCATCGCCTTTGTCACTTACACTCCGGTCACCAACTCGACTGCGGCCGCGCAGCTTCCCTACTATTTACCCCAGTCGACTCCGGGCAGTGTTGGCCCGGTTGACTACGTGCCCTTTTGCCAAGAGGTGACTCCCACCCCCACCTGCGCCACAGGCATACCGGCGACTCCGCCCACTGCGCCCTTATTTGGCGCGTTCAGCCCGGATGACAACATCTTTTTCGTTTCCACGTCCGGCGACGACATCATCCACTTCATTAGCATTCCAACCAACGTGAGCCCGACGAGGACGCCGGCCGACACGCAGCAATTCAGCCCGAATTTGCCGGGATGTGACCCATCCGCTGATGCGGGCTGCACGTTCACCGGGACGCCTGGCACGATCGTTCCGGCGACCGCAATCGCCGTCAAACCGCGCGCGGTCACTTAGAAGCCGCTAACTCCGCTAGCACCGCAGACCCCGCTAGCTCCGCTACAATCGACCTATGATCAAGGGCATGTCCTTCCTGCGTGCAACCGGGAGCGCCGCTGTCTACGAGCATCTGTCGAGCTTCTTCGCCGCTCTTGGATTCGCTCCCGGGAAAGGCTGGACGGAGGAAGGAAGCCGCGGCGCATCGTTTCTGGCGCCGCTGGGCAATCTCGAATTTGTCGACGGCCGCTTTCCCTCGACGGCCGACATTCTGGTCGAGGTCGCCTCGCTCGATTCCGTTCACCAGGCCGCCGAAGCCTGGCTGCGCGCGAACGGCGGCGATCAGGCCGCAGCCCGCCTATCGCCGATCTCGGACACGCATTGGGACTCGCGTCTCTTTACCGTCGAGCCCGAACCTGGTTTTGTCTTTGCCTTCTGGGCCTGGTCGGATCCCGTCAAAGGCAAGCCCTTCGCCCTCGAAGGCGATCTCTCCGCCCTGGGAATGAAGTTCGCTATCGTCGTCTCCCGCTGGAACGCCGTGATCACCGATCGCCTGCTCGATGGCGCCCTCGACGCACTGCTACGCAGCGGCGCCCAGCGCAGCGAGATTCAAGTAGTCCGCGTTCCCGGCGCGTGGGAGATTCCCGCGGCGGCCCGCGCCATCGCCCAGGCCGGCCAGGTCAGCGCCATCGTCGCGCTCGGTTGTCTGCTGCGCGGCGAAACCGCCCACTACGAGGCCATCTACAACGAGGTCGCCCGCGGCCTCGGCCAGTCGCAACAGGAAACCGGCATTCCTCACAGCTTCGGCGTGCTCACCTGCGAAACCCTGGAGCAGGCTCTCGACCGCGCCGGAATCAAAGCCGGAAACAAAGGCTTCGAAGCCGCCGCCGCAGCCATTGAAATGGTCAGCCTGAAGCGCAAAATGACGCAAGGCGGTCCCGCTTGACTTCAAGCCAGCATCACGCGCCGCGTCGCCGCAAATCGCGCGAACTCGCTATGCAGATGCTCTTTCAGGCCGACCTCGGCCGCCAGACTCCCGACCAAGTGCGCGCAACGTTTTGGAAAGCGGGCGATCCCGTCCAGCCCGAAGTCCGCGCCTTCGCCGAAGACCTCTTTCGCGTCGCTCAGGCCGAGCAACAACAGATCGACGCTCTCATCGCCGCCCACTCCACCCACTGGCGCCTCGACCGCATGCCCGCGGTCGACCGCAATCTGCTGCGCATGGCCGTCGCCGAGCTGATCGGATTCAAATCCACGCCGTTTCCCATCGTCATCAACGAGGCGCTGGAGATCGGCCGCCGCTATTCCGCCCCCGAATCCATCAACTTTTTGAACGGCGTGCTCGACTCCATTGCGCGAAGCCTGATTGGCACAAGCCGCGACTGAAAACCATCGAGCAAACGGCAAACCAGCTAAACTCCAACTGGATCGCCGGCTCAGCGGCTTGCATGAAGAAGCCGGAAGCTGGAAGCTAACATTAGAGGCTTTTGTTTTTATGGCGCAGCACTCAACCATCGCCGTCGCCATGTCCGGAGGAGTCGATTCCTCGACGGCTGCGGCGATCCTCGTTCACGCGGGCGAAACGGTTGTGGGGCTGACGCTGCAGCTTTGGGATCAGACGCGGCTGGCCGGCAAGCACGGCATTCCCGACGCGCCGAAGGCCGGCCGCTGCTGCTCGCTCGACGACGTTTACGACGCGCGCCGCGTGGCCGAGCATCTGGGCATTCCCTATTACATCGTGAACCAGGAGGAGCGGTTCGAGCGCGACGTGGTGCGTCCGTTCGTCGCCGAGTATCTCGCCGGGCGCACGCCGATTCCCTGTTCTCTCTGCAACAATCACCTTAAGTTCGACCAGTTGCTCAAGACGGCGCGCTCGATCGGCGCGGAGCGCATCGCCACCGGGCACTACGCGGCGAACGAGTACGATGCAACACGCGATGGGGGACGCGGGCGCTGGATCCTCAAGCGGCCCGCGGATCTGGCCAAGGACCAGACGTATTTTCTCTTCGGGCTGACGCAGGAGCAGCTTGCGCACACGGTTTTTCCGCTGGGCTGCATGACCAAGCCCGAAGTGCGCGCAACGGCGCGGCGCCACAGCCTGCAGCTCGCCGACAAGCCCGACTCGCAGGAGATTTGCTTCATTCCCGGTGGCGACTACAAGCGGTTCCTGGCGGCGTATCTCGAAGAGCAGGGCGAGACGGCGCCGCAGACGGCCGGCCAGTTGGTCGCCGCCAACGGTGAGATCCTCGGCCGCCACGAGGGCGTCTTTCACTTCACCGTGGGTCAGCGCAAGGGATTAGGCGTCGCATCGCCAACCGCGCTCTACGTGTTGAACATCGATCCTGCAAGCCACAAGGTGACCATAGGCGCCGACGCCGAACTGGCGACGCGCACGCTGCGCGCGCGGCAGATGAACTGGATCGCCATTGCCGGTCTCGCCGCTCCCATGCGCGTGAAGGCGAAGATTCGCCACCGCCACGAACCGGCCTGGGCGACAATCGAGCCGGCCGGCGCCGAGGAAGCAATTGCCGTGTTTGACGAAGCGCAGCGCGCCGTCACGCCGGGGCAAGCCGCGGTCTTCTACGACGGCGACGAAGTGGTGGGCGGCGGTTGGATTGTTTGACCACTGCCTCCATCCGAGAACGAATTCAGTTCTTGTGTGGGAAACGCTGGGGTACCGGGCGATAGGTCTTACCCCAGGGGCTAAAGAGGCCGCTGAAAAACCCGGAACAAGTGGCGAAGGCGGCAAAATGAGCGCAGCAGAGGCTGAAGCCCCACACTCATTTGGCGATGCTTGCGGCCCGGGACCCAGAGGGTACCCCGCCGTGCCCTTGTTACAAAGCCCGCTCCGATTAAGTTTTTCAGCAGCCTGTAAAGCCCGCGCTTGTTTTGACGCGGTTTGCGGCCCGAGTAAACTCGTGCCCTTGTTACAAGGCTCCCTACACTATTGCCTCAATTGGTCTGGCCTTCACCCGATTCCTGATCTCCGATCTCGGATACTTGTTCTCTGATCTCTGTTCCCTGTTGCCTGTCTTACTTCGGCCGCTCCAGGTTGAAGCGATCATGTGTGCGCACGTAGGTGGGCCCACCCATCCGGCCGATGGCGTTCAGCTTGCCGGGATCGATCTTGATGCCGTCGAGCAGCGATTCCAACACATGGAAGCGCAAGACCTGGCCGATCACCAGAACGCCACCTCCGGGCTTATGGCTCAGGTGAAGGGTCTGGTGTAAGCGGCACTCCATATGCACTTTGCTCTCTGCGACCCGCGGCGGCTTCACCAGATCGCTGGGGATCGGCGTCAGGCCGGAAAGAGCAAACTCGTCCACTTCGGGTGGAACTTCCGCCGAGGCGATGTTCATCTGCGCGGCGAATTCCTCCGAAACCACGTTGACTACAAACTCGCCGGTAGTTTCCACGTTTCGCAGCGTATCTTTGTAAGGCCGCGGGCCCGAGCGTACCGAAGTGGTGAAGCAAACAAACGGCGGATTGGAGCCGCACGCGGTGAAATAGCTGAAAGGCGCCAGGTTTCTTTGGCCGGCGGCGTCGACGGTGGACACAAAGGCGATCGGCCGCGGCACAATCATGCCGATCATGAGCTTATAGATGTCGTCGTATTCCAGCTGGACAGGATCGATGACGCGCATTGCTCTCCACAGGCCCGCAGGCTCCGGCCGCGGATTCCGCGCTAGACAAACATGTCGCCATCGCCCGCCGCGCGGTTGGCGCGGGAGCGCTGCGCAGGCACGAAATTGTGCAGCGCTTCAATGACCGCTTTGGCCGCCGCCAGCAGGGCGACAAGTTGGCGCAAGGGTTTGTCGATGCAGTCGGCGAGAAGGGCGCCGGCGCGATCCATTGCATCCAACGCGTCGGAAACCATGGAGTCGAACCGTTCGGCCTGCATCCGCGCGCGGGCGATCATCTCCTCGGCCACATTCTGTATTTCTCCGGTCTGCATCCGCAAAGCGTGCACCATGGCGGCCACGTCCTCGCTGGTCGAATCGATCCTGGGCGCCACGCGGATGAACAGCGCGCGCGAGGCCTCGACGAGGGGCAGCACGGACGACCGCAAATCCTCGATCTTCTTATCCATCGATCGCGCCGCTTTGCGCATGGCAAAAAACGCGGCCATTAGAATCATGGCCTGCACGAGCATCGCCGCCGCAATCAAGGCGAATAAGGCAAGCTCAATAGATTGATTGTCGATTTTCGGTATTTGCATGGTCGTAGTCTCGCGCGGCGCCTCGGAGCCGTGTCAAACCAAGTATGCGCGTTCGCCGGGTCCGCAAGGGCTCCCGCCCCGAAAGCCGGCCCCACTCCGCCGGCGCCACCCCGTCAGCCCGCTTCCGCCGCTCTCGTGTGCGGCGCCGCGACCAATCATGGCGGTGCGTCGCGCCGCATCCAAACTTGCTGGCGAGCCGCCAGCCCTCAGTACTCGTGGGTCTCGGGTTCGCTTGCGGCTGTCTTGTAGGCCTGCCGGCCGGCTTCCACCGCCGCGCTCACCCGGTTGGATTGATCCGCAACCAAGTTCTTGCCCCGCTCCACGAACTCTTCCCATTGCGCCCGCCCGCGGTCGACGTACTCGCTCACCTGCTCTTTGCCCTTGTCGACCATCGCGCTGATCTGCTCTTTGCTCTTATCCACGAGCGCGCTCACATTTTCTGCGGCCTCGCGCGTTTTGGCGCGGAGATATTCCGTCCCTTCGCGAGCGCTCTTGGCGATATCCTCGCGTGTCTCCTTGCCGCTCTTCGGCGCATATAGGATGCCTACCAGAGCGCCCACGCCTAATCCGGCCAGAAACCAGGCCAATCCGTAGCTCCGATTTTCGTCTGCCATGACCAAATCCTCCCACTCTGCACTGCCTCAAGGCTGCCTGAGACTATCAAACACTCCAGTCTACCGCAACTTCCCTAGTGGGTGCCTATCCTACTTTGTCAGGGCGGAGGGACGCTTCCATTCCGGGCCCGTGGGCCGCTTCCCGCCATGCAAATCTGGCACGATCCCTGGGCGCCCCATTCAGTGCTCGGGACGCATACTCGAGTTCCGGTGTCGACCACTAATTGAAACGAAATTGGCGCTGGCAAATGCCCTTTGCGCCGTCGATCGGGACGCCGGCCGAGTGACCGGCAACTTGGCGGGGTTGGGTCAGATGCTCGTGATCCAACTCACCTGAGTTTCCCGTTCCTAAGAATTCAGCCTGGGCATCGCGGCGAAGGTGTAGGCTGATAGGCGAAGCAAGGGGTGCAAGATGGCGGCCCCAACGGTAGATCGTCAGAATATCCGCTCCTCGAGGGAAAGTGAAGAGCGAAAGTCGCTCAGCGTTTACGCGTGCCCAAAGTGCAGGCGGGAAGTGGAGCTGGCGCCCGAGGGGCTTTCTTGCCCGGTTTGTGCGGTGACCTACCCGATCCTCGACGGGATTCCCGACTTCATCGTGGAAAAACTCGAAGAGAACAGCAATCGGTCCCTGCGCATGCTCGGAAAGTGGGACTCTTCCATCCTCCTTGATTTCTTGGCACGCAGTTACGAGGCATGCGTCTATCCGCTGGTGTGTAACCTGCTGAACGGATGGCGCAGCACGTCCTTGAAACAATTAACGCAGTCCATCTACGGCATTGTGGGATCGCAGAACGGCCTCATCCTCGACGCGGCCTGCGGCCCGGGAACCTACGGGCGTCGCATCGCATCCCAGACAAAGACCGTTTATGGCGCCGATGCCTCGATGAGCATGATGCGCCAGGGCGCCCGCTACGTCGCGCGAAACTCTATTCCCAACGTTCACTTCGCCCGGGCCAAGGTCGAGGCGCTGCCTTTCCCAGCCGGTCTGTTCGACGCTGCCATCTGCGCAGGAGCCTTGAACCACTTCTCCGACATCGTGCTCGCTTTGCGCGAGATCGGCCGCACCATGAAAGCCGGAGCGCCATTGGCGGTGGCATGCTTTTTCGCCGGCAGCAGGGGCCCCTTCAAATACAAATCTGTGCGCGAACGCACAGAGAAAAGACGCGGCGGTCATATCCCCGAACTTGCCGATCTCGACCGCTATGTGGCTGAGGCGGGTTTTGAGGAATTCCGCCCGCACGAATTCGGCTCCATCCTGGTATTCAGTGCGCGAAAGGGATGAGTAGAGTATTCCTGTTCAGTTCGCTCCGGAACGCATGCGGCTGGGGCAATTCACCTGACCATGAAGAGGTAAGGAAAATGACTGAGAAAAATACGATTCAGGACGCACGTGAAGCCAGGCCTGGAACCGGCAATGGCGCAGCACCGGTGGTGCCGCCCAAAGTCGAGGCCGTCGTCGTGACAGCCTTCGCCTTTCTTGGCTTCGCTGGAGCGGTCGCGCTCTACTACTTCAGGGCCGCCCCGATCCTCATCTCCATCTTTCTGGGGGCGGGAGTAGCCGCTCTCGTTTATGGCTTTTTGGGTGGGGTCTCGCAGGCAAACCTCGTCCTAGGTTCCCTGAAGGTGGGCGGGGCGTTAGCCGCCCTGCTGGGTGTGGCCTTTTTTGTGGATCCTCGTCTGCAGCAGGAGACCCGTCCTCCCGTTGACGGCAGTTACGAGTGGCAGTGGGCTGGAGCAGGATGGATCGGAACGATAACCGTGCCGAAAGAGGGCCCGCCCGAAATCAAGATGAGTCAATTCTTGAACTGTAGCGGACAAACGATCGAGAAACCGCTCCTGAAGATGGCGGGCAAAGGAACGGTCAACGGGGATTCCTCCGGTACCAAGCTGGTGGTGAATTTCCCAGTCACATTCATACGATACGATGCAAACTGCAACGGAACCGACGAGTCCTATACAACGGTTGTGAGCGGAACGCTCGAGAGAACCACCGCTTTCGCCGGGCGGATCACCTACATGAATCCGAACGCAAACGAAGACGCTCCGCCCAAAGGGGATATGATCCTCGTCAAATACGTCTCCTATTAGGACGCTGAACGCCAGCGCGCGACGAAATAGGCGGAAAGAACTGCCCAAGGAGTCTCGGCGCATTAAATTATCCATCCGTTTATTTTTTCTTAACACCTCGGGTGGAAGTTTTCGCCGATCTCACCACCTGCAGGTGGAGTGTTTTTTGCTCTTCCGGAATCCGTGAGTTCTTGGGTCGCTCCCAGCCTTTCATTTCCTCTATCTGTGGGTCGTCACTTCTCTGCGCTAGCTCCGCTAACGCCGCCAACTCCGCTAGCTCCGCTCACCCCCACCAGCACCTCCGCGAAATGGACGGCTCGCCGATGCGCAAGCTGCCCGATCTGTTCGCGGCAACTGAAGCCGTCGGCAATCAGAATCGCATCCGGGCCGGCAGCTTCGACGGCCGGAAGCAGTTCCTGATTCGCGATGGTGCACGACACCTCGAACTTACCGGCTTCGAAGCCGAAAGGGCCCGCCATGCCGCAGCAGCCGGCGTGGATGAGCTCCACTATTGCGCCGGCCTTGCGCAGCAGCTCAATCTCATTTCCTGCGCCGCCGAAGACAGCCTTGTGATGGCAATGGCTGTGAACGAAAATCCGCGCGCCCTCGAGCCGCGGGACCGCAAAGTCGGCCTCTTGCGCAGCAAGAAAGTCGGCAAGCAGCCAAACTTGCCGGCTGAGACGCTCTGCGCGCGGATCGCAGGGGAACAACTCCAGCAGCTCGTCTTTGAAGACGCTAGCGCAGCTGGGCTCGAGAAAAACGATGGGCAGCCCGGCGTCGATCTGCGGCGCAAGCTCGACGAGCACGCGGGCAAGATACGCTCGAGCGGCGGAGAGAAGACCGAAATCGTAGAGCGGACGTCCGCAGCAAAGATGCCTACGCGGCGTTTCGACGCGAAAGCCCGCCGATGTCAGTACGGTTTCCGCAGCGGTGAGAGTCTGCGGGCGATAGTAGTTGTTCCAGGTATCGGGCCAAAGAAGCACTGATTGTGCGCGGCCGCCTCTGTTCTCTTCCCGGGTCTCCAAATGCAAGGGACCCGGGGCGCCCAGGCCTCTCTTCTCTTCCCGGGTCCCCGAATGCGAGGGACTCGGGGCGCCCAGTTTGATCGACGGGCCGTGCGCTTTCAGAAAGCTCTTTGCCGCGAGGCGCGGCAGTTGCCGCTCGCGCGCTATGCCGGCGATGCGCTTGACGAGCGGAGCAGTCAGCGGGCTGGTAAGGATCGCGTTGGCGAGCGCCGGAGCCACAGACCCGTAACGGGCAAACCGGTCGGCGAATCCAAAAAGGTAGTGGTGCAGCGGGTGCAGCTGGCCCTGGTAACGCAGCGCCAGGAACTCGGATTTGTAAGCAGCCATGTCGACCTGCACGGGACACTCCGATTTGCAAGCTTTGCAGCTCAGGCACAAGTCGAGAGCCTCGAACACGGCCTGGCTTTGAAAACCTTCTTCGCGCAGCGCTCCGGCAAGCATCTCCCAAAGCAGGTGGGCGCGCCCGCGCGTTGAGTGTTGTTCCTCGCCAGTGGCTCGGTAGCTGGGGCACATTGTGCCGCCCTGCATGTTGCGGCACGAACCCACGCCTACGCAGCGCTCCGTGGCGCGCTGCAGCGAGCCGTGATCTTTGGTAAATGCGAAGTTGGTCTCCCACCCTATTTGTCCGCCCCCGGTACCAGCGCCGGAAAAATAGGATGGGGCACCAAATCCATGGCGCAGGTTCTCCGCCGGATCGTAGACTCGCTCGGCATCCGAAAGCTTGCCGGGGTTCATGCGATTGTCGGGATCCCACAACTTCTTGAATTCGCGGAAGGCCTCGATCAACTCGGGACCGAACATCTTGGGCAGCAGCGCGGCCCGGGATTGCCCGTCGCCATGCTCGCCGGAAAGCGACCCTCCGAATGAGACGACGAGATCGGCCGCGCGCTCGATAAACTCGCGGTAGCGCCGGACCCCCGCCTCGGTGCGGAAATCGAAGTCGATGCGCAGGTGCACGCAGCCCTGGCCATAGTGTCCGTAGAGCGGGCTCCGGTAACCGTATTCCGCCATCAGTTTGTTGATGGCGCGCAGATAGCCGCCCAGCCGTTGGGGCGGAACCCCTGCGTCCTCCCAGCCCTCCCACCGATCCGGCTCGCCGGGCACGAAGACCGTGGCTCCCAGCGCCGACTCGCGCACGTGCCATACGGCCGCGGCTTCTTCCGGCGTGCAAATGTGCGCCACCGGGGCCGATGGCCACGCCCGCGCCGCGCTCGCCACGGCTTCCGCCTGCGCCTGCGCATGTTCGGCGCGCCGCGCTCCCACCTCCAAGAGCAGGAAGCCGGCGCCCCTGGGAAGCCGGTCGAGTTCTTTCAGCGCCAGCCGCTTGCGGCGCATGAAGTCGACGAGCATGTCATCGAAGCCTTCGAGACCGATGGGCTTGTGCTCGAGCGCCAGCGGAACCGCGTCTGCCGCGAGGTACGGATCGGCGAATGCCAGCACCGTGAGCACGCGAAACGGCGGACTCACGGTCAGGTTCACCGTGGCCGAAACAATGTTTGCGCAGGTGCCCTCCGATCCCACGAGCGCCCGCGCCACATGAAGGCCGTTCTCGGGGAGAAGCTGATCGAGGTTGTAGCCGGAAACGCGCCGAGGGATGCATGGAAACTTCTCGCGGATGAGATTGCCGTACCGCTCGCGTATTCGCTTGAGGCCGGCGTAGATCCGGCCGATGCGTCCGCCAGCGCGGATCAGCGTTTCGAGCTGTTCCGGTGGCGTCGCCCCGACCGTGAGCCGCGTACCGTCGTAGAGAACCACGTCGAGCGACTCCACGTTGTCGACCGCCTTGCCGCCGAGCAATCCGTGCACCCCGCAACTGTTGTTGCCAATGATGCCGCCCAGCGTGCAGCGCGAGTGCGTGGCCGGGTCCGGCGCGAAGGTCAACTGATGCGCCTCGGCGGCGTCGCGCAGCCGATCGAGAACGATACCCGGCTCGACACATGCCAGCTTGGCCGCGGGATCGATCCAGGTCAGCGCGTGCATATGCCGCGAATAGTCGAAGACTACGGCCACGTTCACGCACTGGCCGGCGAGGCTGGTGCCGGCGCCGCGCGGCAAGACCGCAGCGCCTGTCGCGCGGCACGCGGCGAGGGCAGCTTCCACGTCGGCGGCGTCGCGCGGAAAGACTACGCCGATGGGGAGCTGGCGGTAATTGGAGGCATCGGCGGCGTACAGCGCACGCGAGCCGAGATCGAAGCGCACCTCGCCGCGCAGGTTTTTCTTGAGCCGCGATTCCAGATCGCGGTGCGCCGAGAACCGCTCGTGATCGAGAGAAGCTCGATTGGAAAGAATGGCGAAGGAGGAATTGCTCACGATGGAATGGTAGCGCGTTGGGAGAGATCGGAGAACAAAGACCAAAGAGGAGGGATCAGCGATCAGTGGTCAGGGTCAGCCGCGAGCGTCGCCAGTCCCTTAGACCGAATTAGCAAATGGCGTAAGGACTCGTGAAAGGGCACGACTTTAGTCGTGCCGGCAGAGGCAGTAAAAGTGATCGGGCTTTACAGGTTGCGGAAAAAGTTCCAGGGTAGTCACTCTTTCTCCACAGCGA
>Ga0187784_10002700_pt1 | contig 14246 bp, 12 predicted proteins | sample 1015_SJ02_MP15_2_FD_132964 | JGI IMG/M metagenome (GOLD analysis project Ga0187784, IMG submission 132964) | Tropical peat soil microbial communities from peatlands in Department of Meta, Colombia - 1015_SJ02_MP15_20_MG | ecosystem: Environmental > Terrestrial > Soil > Wetlands > Peat | place...
AGAGTCTGTTCACGCTCGTCGTGGCCGCCGCCGAGCCCCGCGCCGCGGTGCCGGCCCACGGCATCGATTTCATCGATGAAAATGATGCAGGGGGCGTGCTTCTTCGCCTGCTCGAACATGTCGCGCACGCGCGAGGCGCCAACGCCGACGAACATCTCGACGAAATCCGAGCCCGAAATCGTGAAGAACGGCACCTTGGCCTCGCCGGCGATCGCCCGGGCGAGCAGGGTCTTGCCGGTACCCGGGGACCCCACCATCAGCACACCTTTCGGGATCTTGCCGCCAAGTTTCTGGAATTTGCCGGGATCTTTCAGGAAATCGACGATTTCTACGACTTCCTGCTTGGCCTCCTCCACCCCCGCCACATCGGCGAAAGTGATATTGACTTGATCCTCCCCCAAGAGCCGTGCCCGGCTCTTGCCAAAGGACATCGCCCCCCGGCCGCCCGAGGCCCCCTGCATCTGGCGCATGAAATAGGCCCAAAAGCCGATGAGAATCAGGATCGGAAAGGCGGAAATCAGCAGTTGCAGAAAGACCGACTGCTGCTTGGGAGGCTCGCCGCCGAATTTGACCCCGTGGGATTGCAGCAGGTCGATGAGCGCCCCGTTGTTCGTCTCCGGGTTAAATACGACGAATTGGTTGCCGTCGCGCCGCTTGCCCTCGATCACCTCCCCTTTCAGGGTCACCGATTCGACCGAGCCGCTCTTCACATCGGAGAGGAATTGGGAGTAGATGATCGTCTGGGGCTGGCCGGTGCGCATGCCGAATTGGCTGAAAATCGCGAGCAGGATGACGGCCAACGCGACCCATAAGAGAATCTGTTTCGTCAAATCGTTCAAGTTTCACCTACGGCCGCGATCATATTACGACAAACTCGCCCTATCCATGTCCCTGCCGGCAGTTAACTTTTACACCATCCGAAACTGCCGCGCCAACAGGTAGATCTCAGGACTTCGGGAACGTGACGCCTTCGGCTTTTTGGTCACCACCCGTCCAAAACGCCGCCGGGCGCCCCGGACCAATTCATCGAATCCGGCCCCCTGAAACAGCTTCACCAGCGCATCGCCCCCGGGGGCCAACACGCGGTCGGCGAACTCGAGGGCGAGCTCGGCCAGATACATCGACCGTGGCTGATCCACCGCATCGATACCGGCCATGTTGGGGGCCATATCGGACAAAACAAGGTCGACCTTCTCGGACCCCAAGACCCGCAGCACCTCCTCCACGACCCGCTCCTCCCTGAAGTCGCCCTGCACGAATTGCACCCCCACAATGTCATCCATCGGCAAGATGTCCGTCGCGACGATCCGGCTCTTAGCCCCCGCCGCGCGCGCCGCATACTGGCTCCAACCGCCCGGTGCGGCTCCGAGGTCCACGCAGCGCAGGCCGGGCTTGAACAGATGCTCGCGCTCGTCGATCTCGGCGAGTTTGAACACGGCGCGCGAGCGCCAGCCCTCGCGCGTCGCGCGCTTCACGAACTCATCGCTCGCATGCTCTGCGAGCCAGCGGGCGCTACTCTTCGAGCGTTTCGGCATGGCCCGATTGTAGTATGACGCCGTGGGGCTGACGGAGAAGCAAAGAAAGCACGTGCGCCGCCTCGCCCACCCGTTGCGCCCGCTCGTGATGCTGGGACAGGCCGGACTTACCGACGCGGTGGTCCAGGAACTCGAGCGCGCGCTCGAGGATCACGAGATCGTCAAGGTGAGTGCCCGCCTCGGCGAGCGCGCCGTGCGAGATGCCGCCTTCGAAGAACTCGCGCGCCGCACTCGCTCGCTGATGGTGCAGCGCGTGGGCCACGTCGGCGTGTTCTACCGCCGCTCGAGCGGTCTAGCGAAAGTGCTCCTTCCAGATGACTAGCAGGACGCCCAGGCAGGCGAGCCCATAGAGGGCCGCAGACACTCCGTGCCAGAGGCCGAAGGTCAAGCCGTAGGCGCTGCCGTGGAGCCGAGCGCTCTCCATGAAGCGCCTGAGCACCCACTCGTTGATCGCGAGGAGCGCCGCAGCGAGGTAGACCCCGCCCATCCTCGTCCTTCCGGGCAGCACGAGCGCGAAGATCGCGACGGCGATGCCGAGATAGGTCTCGACGCTGAAGAGCCGCCCCGCGAGCACGCCCGCCAGATGTCGGTCGCCCACCACGCGAAACACGGTCCAGGCCACCCAAGCGGCCAGCGACCAGAGGCTCCCGGCCCAAAGGACCAAGAGCACCCGAAAGAGGTTTCTAATCAGACGTAGCGCACGGAGACGATCTCGTAGGTCCGCGTGCCTCCCGGAGCCGTGACATCGACCACATCGCCCTCGCTCTTGCCGATCAGCGCGCGCGCGATGGGCGAGGAGACCGACAGCAACCCGTGCTTGATGTCCGCCTCGTCATCGCCGACGAGCTGATAGACGACCTTGGCCTCGCCGTCCTGATCCTCGAGCTCGACGGTGGAGCCGAACACCACGCGCCCGCCGGCGTTGAGCTTGGTCACGTCGATCACGTCCGCGTGTGCGAGACGATTCTCGATCTCGTTGATGCGCCCCTCGATGAAGCTCTGCTGCTCCCGAGCGGCGTGATATTCGGCGTTCTCGGACAGATCGCCGTGGGAGCGCGCTTCCGCGATCGCCCGGATGATACTCGGGCGTGCCTCGCTCTTCAGCTGCCTGAGCTCTTGGCGTAAGCGCTCGGCGCCGCGCAGCGTCATGGGAGTCCGTTTCACGCGATTTCCTTGTGAAGATCCTGCAGTCGATTGACCTCGATGTCTCCCAAGTGATCGAGCGCATCGCACGTCGCCCGCGCGCCCGCCACCGTCGTGTAATAGGTCACCCGGCGCGCTACCGCCTCGCGGCGAATCGAGCGCGATTCGCGCACCGCCTGCTTGCCCTCGGTGGTGTTGACGATGAGGGCGACCTCGTCGTTTTTTATCATATCGACGACGTGCGGGCGACCCTCGCGCACTTTATTGACACGCCGGCAGACGATGCCCGCCTCCTCGAGGACCTTGGCGGTCCCGCCGGTGGCGGCGATCTCGAAGCCGCGCGCGATCAGCATCTGCGCGAGCTGCACGGCGCCCGGCTTGTCGCGGTCGCGCACGCTCACGAAGCACAGCCCCCGCGTCGGCAGAACGACCCCCGAGGCGGCCTGCGCCTTGGCGTAGGCCTCTCCGAAGGTGTACCCCGTACCCATGACCTCGCCCGTGGATTTCATCTCGGGGCCCAGGATGGGGTCGGCTTCCGGGAACTTGATGAAAGGAAACACCGCCTCCTTCACGGAGAAGTACGGCGGGATACGCTCGCTGGTCTGTCCCTGATCGACGAGCGTCTTGCCGGTCATCACACGAGCCGCTACCTTGGCGAGCGGCACGCCGGTCGCCTTGGAGACGAACGGGACGGTGCGCGAGGCGCGAGGATTTACCTCGAGGAGGTAGATGACGCCGTTTTGAATCGCGTACTGCACGTTCATGAGACCCACCACGTTCAAGGCCTTCGCGAGCTTGCGGGTCTGCGCACGCAGCTCCTCCTGAGTTTCCTGCGACAGGCCGTTCGGCGGCAGCGAGCATCCTGAATCGCCCGAGTGCACGCCCGCCTGCTCGATGTGCTCCATGATGCCGCCGATCAGCACGTTCTCTCCGTCACACACCGCGTCCACGTCTACCTCGATGGCGAGATCGAGGAATCGGTCGAGGAGTACCGGGCTGTCGTTCGACACCTTGACGGCATCGGTCATGTACTGGCGCAGGTCGTCCTCGTTGAATACGACCTCCATCGCGCGGCCACCGAGCACGTAGCTCGGGCGCACGATCAGCGGAAACCCGACCTCGCGAGCCATGATGACCGCTTGCTCCTCGGTACGTGCCGTGGCGTTCGCCGGCTGCTTGAGCTTCAGGCTCGTCACCAATTTCTGGAATCGCTCGCGGTCCTCGGCGATGTCGATGCTGTCGGGGGTGGTGCCGATAATCGGCGCCCCGGCGGCGGCGAGCGAGCGCGAGAGCTTGAGCGGGGTCTGACCGCCGTACTGCACGATCACCCCCTCGGGCTTTTCCTTCTCGATGACCTCCATGACATCCTCGAAGGTAAGCGGCTCGAAATACAGCCGATCGGACGTGTCGTAATCGGTCGACACCGTCTCCGGATTGCAATTCACCATGATGGTCTCGAAGCCATCCTCGGAGAGCGCCATCGAGGCGTGCACGCAGCAATAGTCGAACTCGATTCCCTGACCGATCCGGTTGGGGCCGCCGCCCAAGATCAGGATCTTGCGCCGCGCCGTGGGGCTTGCTTCGCACTCCTCGTCGTAGCTCGAGTACAGATACGCGGTCGAGGTGGAGAACTCCGCGGCGCAGGTGTCGACGCGCTTGTAAACCGGATGAAGCCCGAGCTTGCGCCGCTTGCCGCGGATCTCGTGCTCCTCACGCCCGACGAGACGGGCGATGCGCGCATCGGAGAAGCCCTTGCGCTTGAGCGTGCGCAACCGTGCGAGCTCCAGGCTCTCGACGCCCTGCTCGGTGAGGAGCTTCTCCTCGCGCACGAGGTCCTCGATCTGCGACAGGAACCAGGGATCGATGCGCGTCGCCTCGTAGATCTGCCCGAGCGTCCAGCCGGCGCGGAACGCGTCGGCCACGTACAGGATGCGGGCGGGACCGGGCCAGCGCAGCTCGTACGCCAGCTTGTCGGCCGCCTCCTCCGTCAAGGGCAGCGTCAGCCGCTCGTCGAAGCCGTCGTAGCCCTGCTCGAGGCTGCGCAGCGCCTTGTGGACGGATTCCTGGAACGAGCGGCCGATCGCCATGGCCTCTCCCACCGACTTCATCTGGGTGGTGAGGCGGGTGTTCGCGCCCGGAAACTTCTCGAAGGTAAAGCGCGGAATTTTGGTGACCACGTAGTCGATGGTCGGCTCGAACGAGGCGGGCGTGGCGCCGCCGGTGATCTCGTTCTTGAGCTCGTCGAGGGTGAACCCGACCGCGAGCTTCGCGGCGATCTTTGCGATCGGGAAGCCGGTCGCCTTGGAAGCGAGCGCCGAGGAGCGCGAGACGCGCGGGTTCATCTCGATGACAAGCAGCCGCCCGTCCTCCGGATTGATCGCGAATTGCACGTTCGAGCCGCCGGTATCCACGCCGATCTTACGCAACACCGCGATCGAGGCATCGCGCAGGCGCTGATACTCGCGGTCGCTCAAGGTCTGTGCGGGCGCCACCGTGATCGAGTCACCGGTGTGCACGCCCATCGGATCCAGATTCTCGATCGAGCAGATGATGATGCAGTTGTCGTTGCGGTCGCGCACGACCTCCATCTCGTATTCTTTCCAGCCGAGCACCGACTCCTCGAGCAGCACCTCGTTGGTGGGCGAGGCGTCGAGGCCGCGGGCGACGATGGTCTCGAACTCCTCGCGGTTGTAGGCGATGCCCCCGCCGCTCCCGCCCAGGGTGAAGGAGGGGCGAATCACGGTCGGGAAGCCGATCTCGGATTGCACCGCGAGCGCTTCCTCCATGCTGTGGGCGATACGCGAGCGCGCGCACTCGAGCCCGATGTCGGTCATCGCGCGCCGGAACAGCTCCCGGTCCTCCGCCATGTCGATCGAGCGCTGCGAGGCGCCGATCATCTCGACGTGGAATTTGTCGAGCACGCCTTCGCGCACCAGATCGAGCGCCGTGTTGAGCGCGGTCTGCCCCCCCATGGTCGGAAGCAATGCGCTCGGGCGCTCTTTCTCGATGATGCGCTCGATGGTGCGCCAGTTGATGGGCTCGATGTAGATCGCATCCGCCATTTCCGGATCGGTCATGATCGTGGCCGGATTCGAATTCACCAGGATGACCCGGTAGCCCTCCTCTTTCAACGCCTTGCACGCCTGAGCTCCGGAATAATCGAACTCGCATGCCTGCCCGATGATGATCGGTCCGGCACCGATGATGAGGATGCTATCGAGGTCGGTGCGCTTGCTCACGGTCTTTCCCGAGCCACCGGCTAGCCTTCCGCGGTTTTCTGCTTGAGGGCGGTGCGGCCTCGCGAATTCGCCTGAATGCGCTTGACCATGAGATACATGAAATGCTCGAAGAGCAGCCGCAGATCGTGCGGACCGGGGCTCGCCTCGGGGTGACCCTGGAAGCTGAAGGCCGGGCGATCGGTCCGCTCGATGCCCTGGAGCGATCCGTCGAAGAGTGAGCGGTGAGTGGGGCGCAGGTTCTCGGGAAGCGTCGCCTCATCGACCGCAAAGCCGTGATTTTGCGAAGAGATGAGCACGCGCCCCGAATCGAGCTCGGCCACGGGATGATTCGCGCCGTGGTGACCGAACTTCATCTTGACGGTCTTTGCGCCGCTCGCGAGCCCGAGCAGCTGGTGTCCGAGACAGATGCCGAAAATCGGAATGTCCGTGTTGAGAAAGCGCGCGATCGCCGCAATGGCGTAATCGCAGGGCTCCGGGTCCCCGGGACCGTTGCTTAAGAAGATACCATCGGGATTCAGCGCAAGTGCCTGTTCGGCCGACGTTTGTGCAGGCACCACCGTCATCCGACAGCCGTGCTCGGCGAGGATCCGCAGGATATTGCGCTTGATGCCGAAGTCGTAGGCGACCACGTGCAAGCGGCTTTGCGGGCGCGGCGGCTTGCCGGTCGATTTCCAGATCACCCCGTCGTTCCATTGATAGATTTTCTTCGTGGACACCGCCTTCGCGAGGTCCATGCCCTTCAAGCCGGGAAATTTCTTGGCCGCTCGAATGGCTGCGGACTCGTCGATGTTCTCCCCGGTCATGATGCAGCCCGACTGCGCGCCCTTCTCCCGCAGCAACCGGGTGAGCTTGCGCGTGTCGATGTCGGCGATCGCGACGACCTTACAGCGCAACAGAAAGCTCGAGAGCGACTCGGTCGCCCGCCAGTTCGAGTGCACCTGCGGCAAGTCGCGAATGACGAGCCCCGCCGCGTACACGGCCCCGGACTCGAGGTCCTCGGGCGTCGTTCCGGTATTGCCGATGTGCGGGTAGGTGAGAGTGATGATCTGTCGACAGTAGGAGGGATCGGTGAGGATCTCCTGATACCCTGTCATGGCGGTATTGAAAACTACTTCACCTGTCGTGTTGCCTTTTGCGCCGACTGAGACGCCACGGAACACGGTGCCATCTTCGAGAGCTAGCACTGCAGGTGTCGACACTTGCCGTTTCCTCTCCTCGCGCCCCCCTGGAAGGCGCCTTGCGCAGATGCGCAAAGCGGGAGGCGCTCCTCTCTTAGAACGTCCTCCCGCTTCCTGGAATCTGTTCGCGGTCTTTTCCGGGCGCGAATATTAGCGATCGGCCTGGGCTGCGGCAAGTCCCGGCGCCCCCCAAGCCCTGCAAAGCCGAAACAGCTCTCACTTTGCGCCGAGCCCGAGCACATCGTGCATGCCGTAAAGGCCCGGAGGCCTGCCGACGAGCCACGCGGCCGCCCGCACGGCGCCACGCGCAAATAGCATCCGATCGGTGGCGCGGTGCGTGAGCTCGAGGCGCTCCCCCGCCGAGGCGAAGGCCACGGTATGCTCCCCGACGATATCCCCGGCACGTACCACGGCAAAGCCGATGCTGCCCTCGGCGCGTGGACCCATCGTGCCGTGGCGATCGAAGACGGCGACCTCCTCCAGGGACCGACCGCGCGCTTGGGCGACAATCCTCCCGAGTGCAAGCGCGGTGCCCGAAGGCGCGTCCCGCTTCGACCGATGATGCGCCTCGCTGATCTCGACGTCGAAGCCTTCGCCGAGCGCCACGGTGGCCGCCTCGAGGCAATGCGCCAGCACAGCCACGCCGACGCTCGTATTCGGTGCGATCAGCACGGGAATCGCTCGGGCAGCCTCGACCAGGCGTGCCCGTGTCTCGCCGTCGAAGCCCGTGGTGCCCACGAGGAGCGGCACGCGGCGATCGAGGCAGGCGCCGGCGTGGCGGCCGACGCACTGCGGCACACTGAACTCGGCGGCGACGGCCGCCCCATCGAGCGCCGCGTGCGGATCTGCGGTGACGAGGATGCCTGTGGGGACCCCCTCGAGCGCGGCATCTCGGCCCACGCGCTCGCTCGCGGGCGAGGCGAGCGCGCCGCTCAGGCCAAGGCCGCTCGAGCGAGCGGCGCTCGGCGTCGGCACCAGACCCGCGGCCTCCTCCTCGCGCAGCGCGCGCAGCAAGGCTTGGCCCATGCGCCCCGTGATTCCGAACACCGCAAGGCCCGGCACTCTCCGGGCCCCTAATCGACCGCGCCGGTGAAGAACTTCTTGACGCCCTCGAAGAATGATTGCTCGCGCGGCTTGTGGCTTCCTTGCTGGAGCGAGGTTTCGAACTTTCGCAGGGTCTCTTTCTGCTCGGCGGTGAGGCTCACGGGCGTCTCCACGACCACGCGGCAGAACAGATCCCCGACCGCCCCGCCGCGCACCGGCCGCACGCCCTTCTCGCGCACCCGGAAGACACGCCCCGACTGAGTCTCGCTCGGGATCTTGAGCACCACCTCTCCGTCGAGCGTCGGCACCTCCACCGAGCCGCCGAGCGCGGCGGTGGCGAAGCTGATCGGCACCTCGCAGGATAGGTGGCTTCCTTCACGCTCGAAGATCGGGTGCTCGCGCACGCGGATCTCGACGTACAGATCGCCCGTCGGCCCGCCGTTGCGGCCGGCCTCGCCCTCGCCGGTGAGCCGAATCCGATCGCCCGTGTCGACGCCCGCGGGCACGCTCACCGAGAGCGTCTTCTCCTGTCGCACGCGGCCCTGGCCGTAGCAGGTGTCGCAGGGATTGTTGATCAGCTTGCCGCGTCCCTTGCAGCGCGGGCACGGCTGCTGGATTGTGAAGATCGACTGCTGCACGCGCACCTGGCCTTGACCATGGCAGGTATCGCAGGTCTTCGGGACGGAGCCCTTGGCGGCACCGGTCCCGTGGCAAGTCTTGCACTCAGTGAGCGAGGGCATCTTGATTTGCGTCTCGGTCCCGAACACCGCCTGCTCGAGCTCGAGCTCGAGCTCGTAGCGCAGGTCCGCGCCGCGAAATACCTGGCTGCGCGAGCGGTGTGCGCCGGAGAAGATGTCGCCGAACATCTCGCCGAAGATATCGCCGAAGGCCTCGCCCGCGCTGAAGCCCCCGCCGCGCCCGCCCTCGAGTCCGGCATGACCGAACTGATCGTACACGGCGCGCTTTTGAGCATCGGTGAGCACTTCGTAGGCCTCCTTGGCCTCCTTGAACTTGTGCTCCGCCTCCGGATCGTCCGGGTTGCGATCGGGGTGGTACTTCATGGCGAGCCGTCGATAGGCCTTCTTGATCTCGGCCTCCGACGCATTTCTCGAGACCTCGAGGAGCTTGTAGTAATCCTGCTTCGCCATTGCTCACCTAAATTCCTGTCTCCCATAAGAATGAGCCGCCGGGCACCTCGATGCCCGGCGGCTCATTCGCCTATGCGCTGCTCAATGGAGGCCCCTCACGCCTTCTTGCGGTCTTCCTTGACCTCCTCAAACTCGGCATCGAGCACCTCATCCTGCTTCGTGCCGCGCTCCGAGCCGCCGGCGGTGCCGGCCCCGGAAGGTCCTCCCTGGCCGCCACCCGACGCGGATTGCTGCTCGTACATCTTTTGCATGAGCGCGCTCGCTGCCTGCTCGAGGGCCTGCGTCTTGCGCTCGATGTCCTCGCGATCGTCGCTCGCCATCGCGGTCTTGACCGCGGCGATAGCCTCGGTCGCAGCTCTCTTCTCGCTCTCGGAGACCTTGTCGCCGGCATCTGCCAGGGCCTTCTCGACCGTGTGCACGGTCGCATCGGCCTTGTTGCGCGCAACGACCAGCTCGTGGAACTTCTTGTCCTCCTCGGCATGTGCCGCCGCATCGGCGACCATGCGCTTGATCTCCGCCTCCGACAGGCCGCTCGAGGCCTTGATCACGATGCGCTGTTCCTTGCCGGTCTTCACGTCCTTGGCCGAGACGTTCAAGATCCCGTTCGCATCGATGTCGAAGGTGACCTCGATCTGCGGCATGCCGCGCGGCGCGGGCGGGATGTCCGTGAGGTCGAACCGACCCAGGGACTTGTTGTCGCTCGCGCGCTCGCGCTCACCCTGCAGCACGTGAATCGTCACGCCCGTCTGGTTGTCGTCCGCGGTCGAGAACGTCTGCGTCGCCTTCGTCGGGATGGTCGTGTTCTTCTCGATGACCTTCGTCATCACCCCGCCCAGGGTCTCGATCCCCAGAGACAGCGGGGTCACGTCGAGCAAGAGCACGTCCTTCACGTCGCCCGCGAGCACGCCGGCCTGAATGGCCGCGCCGATCGCCACCGCCTCATCGGGGTTCACGTCCTTGCGCGGCTCGCGACCGAACAGGTCCTTCACCGCGCGCTGGACCAACGGCATGCGGGTCTGTCCGCCGACCAGAATGACTTCGGCCACGTCCTTCATCGACAACCCGGCATCCTTCAATGCGATGCGGCAAGGCTCGATGGTCTTCTGCACCAGATCCTCCACCAACGACTCGAGCTTCGCCCGGGTGAGCTTCATATTCAGATGCTTCGGGCCCGCCGCATCCGCCGTGATGTAGGGCAGGTTGATCTCGGTCTGCTGGCTCGAGGAGAGTTCGATCTTCGCTTTCTCTGAGGCCTCCTTGAGGCGCTGCATCGCGAGCGGATCCTTGCGCACGTCGATTCCGCTCTCCTTCTTGAACTCATCGGCGATGTAATTGATGATGCGCTGGTCGAAGTCCTCCCCGCCCAGGAAGGTGTCGCCGTTGGTGGAGAGCACCTCGAACTGGCGCTCACCGTCCACCTCGGCAATCTCGATGACGGAGATGTCGAAGGTGCCGCCGCCCAAGTCGTAGACGGCGATCTTGCGATCCTTGCCCTCCTTGTCGAGGCCGTAGGCGAGCGCTGCGGCGGTGGGCTCGTTGATGATGCGCTTGACGTTCAAGCCCGCGATGCGCCCGGCGTCCTTGGTGGCTTGGCGCTGCGAATCATTGAAGTAGGCCGGAACCGTGATCACCGCCTCGGTGACCGTCTCGCCCAGGTAGTCCTCGGCGGTCTTCTTCATCTTCATGAGCACGCGCGCCGATATCTCGGGAGGAGCCATCTTCTTGCCCTGGACGTCCACCCAGGCATCGCCGTTGTCGGCCTTGATGATCTTGTAAGGCACCATGGCGATGTCTTTCTTGACGACATCGTCGGTGTATTTGCGTCCAATCAGGCGCTTCACGGCGGCGAGTGTGTTCTGCGGATTGGTGACGGCCTGGCGCTTGGCGGATTGACCCACCAGCACTTCGCCGTCCTTGGTGAAGGCAACGATCGACGGTGTCGTGCGGTCACCCTCGCTGTTCTCGATCACCTTGGGCTTACCGCCTTCCATGATGGCGACACAGGAGTTGGTCGTGCCGAGATCGATGCCTATCATCTTAGCCATGGTTGAAAACCTCTAAGAATCCGAAAATGGTTTTAATGACCGCTACCTTGGGGGTTCTTGCACACTTTTCAATTGACTGTCGGCTCAAATGACCGAGGGCGGCGCCTTGCTGACGATCACACGCGCAGGCCTGAGCAGCCGGCCGTTCAACGAATAGCCCTTCTGGATCACCGATAGCACGGTGTTCGGGGGCTGCTCGCGGCTTTCCTGAGCCACCATCGCCTCGTGCCAGGTGGGATCGAAGGGCTGGCCCACCGGGTCAATGCTCTTGATACCGGCCTTATCGAAGGCCTTGTTGAGCTCTCGCAACGTGGCCTCGGCCCCCTCGAGCAAGGCAGGGCCGGGGTTGGCCTTGCCGGCGCGAATACCGGCCTCGAGCGCATCGCCCACGGGCAAGAGGTCCGAGGCAAAGCGCTCGACCGCGTACTTGCGGGACTGGTCCATCTCGCGCTCGGCTCGCTTGCGGACATTGTCCAACTCGGCCACGGCGCGCATGTACTTGTTCCAGTTCTCCTGTGCCTTGGCTTCGGCCGCTGCCAACGTCTCGGCCGCGCCCCCCTCGCCCGTCGACGGGTCATCTTGCTTGGCAGCCTCGCCCACCGGCTGGTTGCTCTCACTCACGCTTGCAAGTCCTCGAAGAATGGCGGGCAAGCCCGCTCGAAGCCGCCAACCTGGGGGCTACTTGCGAGCGTTCAAGGCCGAGCCCAGGAGTTTCGCCGTCACATCGACGATGGGGATCACGCGCTCGTAGGCCATCCGCGTGGGTCCGATGATCCCCAGGACCCCAACCACCTGATTATCGAGCAGATACGGCGCCGTGACGACACTGACGTCGTCCAAAATCCGATAGCCGGATTCGTGGCCGATGAAGATCTGGATCCCCTCGGCGTGGAGGCAGCTGTCGAGGAGGCGCAAAATGTCGTGTTTCTCGTTGAACGCCTCGAACAGGCGCCGCAGCCGATCGACGTTGGAGAGCTCAGCGAACCCCATCAAGTTGGTTTCCCCGGCCATGACGTATTCGACCTGCGCCTCGGTCTGGCTCTCGAAGACCTTCTGGGCGACCTGGATGGCGTCCTGCATGATCTGATTCATGTGCTGCCGGGTCTCCTGAAGCTGCGTCAGAAGCATCGCGCGAACCTCCGGCAGGGAGTGGCCGGAGAAGGCCTCGTTCAAATAGTTGGCCGCGCGCCTGAGCTCCTCGGTCGAGTAACGACGCTCGAGCTGCACCACCCGGTTCTGAACCTCGCGGTTGTTCATGACCATGATTGCGAGAGCGCGATTCTCCGATAGCGCAATGAACTCGATCTGAGTGAGCGCCACGTAAGCCGGATTCGGCAGCGTGACGAGGCTCGCCATGTGCGTGACGTTCGAGAGCATCTGCGACACGGTCTGCGCCAGCGCTCGTCCGTTCGACACCTCGCTCTTCAGGCGCCGCTCGATCTCCTCGACCTCCTCGTGCTGCAAGGGCTTGACCTTCAATAGCGAGTCGACGAACAGGCGATAGCCTTTGTCGGTGGGGATGCGGCCCGCGGAGGTGTGCGGCGAGGCGACGAGGCCGAGATCCTCGAGGTCCGCCATGACGTTGCGGATGGTGGCCGAGGACAGCGAGAGACCGGAGTCGCGTGACAGGGTCCGCGAGCCGACGGGTTGACCGTCGCGAATGTAGCTCTCGATCAGCGCCTTGAGGAGCAGTTGAGCCCGCTCACTGAGCGACTCCTCGCCACCTTCTGCCATAGTACGATCCGTTTAACATGGTTCAAGCTACCCACCGGGTCCGGATGAAGTCAAGCCCGCCGAATCGGGCCGACCATCCCCGTTTCGGCGAGTGACCGGCTCGCGCAGATCATGTTACAAGGACCCCATGCCGAAGTCCTTTAAGTCCATCGCACTCATTGGAAACGCCAGGGATTTGCGCGTCGCCGATTGCATGCTGAGCCTCGCGAGCCACCTTCACGCACGCGGGGAGCGCGTCCTGGTCGATCCCGCCGTGGGGCTCGCATTCTCGGCGGGCTCGGTTGACCCCTGCCCGGAGCGGTCTTTCTCCAGACAGGCCGACCTCATCGTCGCCATCGGCGGAGACGGCACGCTCCTCTACGCAGCCCGCCTCGTGGCAGGTAATGCGGTCCCGCTGCTCGGGATCAATCGCGGGCGGCTGGGGTTTCTGACCGACGTGAGCCCAAAATCGATGCTGGATGATCTCGAAACAGTGCTCTCGGGGCGCTACACGGAGGACCGGCGGTCGCTGCTTGCCGCGCGGCTGGAGCGCGGTGGCGAGAAACCCGTGCGTGCACTGGCCTTGAACGACGTCGTGCTCAATAAGTGGGAAAGCGGACGAACCCTCGACTTCGAGACCTCGATCAACGGACGCTTCGTGAACTCCCATGGGGGCGATGGCATCGTCATCGCCACCTCGACCGGATCGACCGCCTACGCGCTGTCGTGCGGCGGACCGATCGTCGAGCCGAACCTCGACGTCTGGGTGCTCGCCCCGATCTCCCCGCACACCTTGAGCGATCGGCCGATCGTGGTGCGGGCGGGCAGCCTCATCCAGCTGCGCCTGTCGGACCGCCCCGACTCGCGCGCCAAGGTCACTTGCGACGGTACGCCGATCGGCGACCTCGCGCAGGGCGATGAGCTGTACGTGGAAGGGGCCGGCTGTGAGATCACGCTGCTCCACCCGCCCGGGTACGACTATTACCGGCTGTTGCGCTCGAAGCTGCATTGGGGACGCGGCGGGCGCGACAGCGGCAACAGCGACTGAGCGGCTTGCCGAACAGCCCCGCGTGCTCACCCACCTGAAGCTCCGTGACTTCGTCATCGTCGATGAGGCGGAGCTCGAGTTCGACTCGGGACTGACCGCGCTCACCGGCGAGACGGGCGCCGGCAAATCGATAGTGGTCGAGGCCCTCATGCT
>Ga0187784_10002701_pt1 | contig 14244 bp, 11 predicted proteins | sample 1015_SJ02_MP15_2_FD_132964 | JGI IMG/M metagenome (GOLD analysis project Ga0187784, IMG submission 132964) | Tropical peat soil microbial communities from peatlands in Department of Meta, Colombia - 1015_SJ02_MP15_20_MG | ecosystem: Environmental > Terrestrial > Soil > Wetlands > Peat | place...
GATCTTGAGATGAAGACGTAGTCGCCACCGGAACGAGGCATAACGACAGTGATTTGCCAATAGAGAAGAACTATTACAACTGCGATGACGGCCCACACGGCCAGACCGGCATAGTAATTCACATTTTGATAGTATGAAGGCGTAACCCAAAAGATTCCAGCCCAGCTCGTAAGCCAAGGAAAGTAAATGATGCTCCAGACGAAAACGTCAAAGGATGACAGTTCCCGAACCAACCCGGTTGCTTCACGGACAAAAAGCCTCTGGGTCAGGTCCTTGGCCAACACTTTCACCGAGAAGTTGTGTTGAAGATCTGCGGGTATTAAATCGTACTTTGGTTCTGGCAAGTCTTTGTCGACTTGACTCGCCGCAGTCGACTGAGGGATTGCCTGCTGGCCAAGGGTTCCATACCATCGCTTCATTTTGCGGCGCGTCGGCCATGAACCTCAGGGCTCCAGCCTAGCAATTCACGAGCTTCACAAATGCCAGTCAGCGTTTTATGCTTGTGAGGCAACCGCGTACGCCTACATCGCACCGTTCAGCCTCCAGGCAAATAGAGTGCCCTCCTCCCGCTAAAGAACGGCGTTCATCAACCAGAGACCTATACGAGGTTATGTGAATGACCGAATTAAGGGCGACAGACGAATGAAAGTAAAAACCAATCGACACAGACTTCGATTTTCGGGATAGAATTATGTTCTCCTCAGTATGATGATCACTCATTAGCTCTCAAACTACCTTGTTGGTAGTTAGTTGGTTTGAGTACCCGGACCCGTTTTTTCAAACTAGACACGTACTAGTAGGTAGAGGTCGCTGACGTTTGTTCCGGTCGGGCCCGTGAATAGGTTGTCTCCAAGTTTTCTGAAGAACGTGTACGAGTCGTTCTTCGCGATAAATCGTTTTATTGGCAGCCTTTGTTGAGTTGCGCGTATCTTGCTTCGTCCGTCAACTATTGCGCCCGCGGCTGGGCTGTTGCCGTCAACTCCGTCCGTACCGAGTGTGGCGATTGCAACTCCGTTCAACCCCGCGATCTCGCCCATTGCCGAAATAGCCACCTCCTGGTTTCGCCCGCCCTTACCCGTCCCTTGCACTTCGACGGTGGTCTCACCGCCGATCACCAAGGCGTTTCCTCGTTCAAATACCGCGCTGTCTCTTGCGATTGACGCGAGTATTCTTCCTAGGCATCTTGCCTCACAATTTACTGATGAAGTCAAAATTGAAGTGACAACGCGTCTTCTGTTTAAGGTGGATCTTATGGCTTCGCAGGCTACGTTATTGTCGGCAATTATCACATTGTGAACTTTCCGGAAGATTTCATCTCCGGACTTTGGGGTGTCGGGAAAATGGCCAAGTAATCCCTTTCCAAGATGGTTCTTTACACTTGACGGAGCGGAATTCCAAAGATCAAACTCTTCTAAAACGTCAATTGCGTCCCTGAAGGTTGTGGGGTCTGGCGCGGTCAAACCCGATCCGATATCCGGGAGTGAGTTGCCTGGGACGTCGGAGATTATCAGGGAGACGATTTGCCCGGCTCGGCATTTTTCGGCAAGCCTTCCGCCTTTGAGTTCGGAAAGATGGCGGCGCACCGTATTGATCTCATGAATAGATGCCTTGCTGCGGATGAGACTTTGAGTGACTGCCTGCTTGTCGGCTAGGGGAACGTCGTGGACGGGGGCGGGTAACATGGCTGAGGCTCCGCCGGAGATTAGGCAGAGCAGTGTTTCGTCCGCATGCATTCGATTTATCATTTCGATGGCGTGCATAGCCGCGTCCACTCCCTCCTTGTCGGGGATGGGATGTCCCGTACGGAAAGTCAGGATTTTATCCGAACTTGTGGCTCTCTCGGATCGGGGAGCCACGAGTATGCCGGACGCTACATGATTCCTCAGCACCTTCAACGCTCCCATAAGCATCGGGACACTAGCTTTGCCAACCGCCAGTACTCGAATTCTCCTCGGTACGGGTATCGAGAGTCGGTCAACCATTAACCGGTTGCCGGTTAACCTAAGCCCCCGTCGGACACTGTACTCAGGATCGATGGCGGCCACCGAGGCCTCCAACGCTTCAAGGCATAGCCGCCTAGCGCGGCGATTCAGCGTGGAAACTCCGTTCCGAATCAAACGTTCTTTTTCGTTGATGTGCTGACGTTTACGCAAGTCGATGGATTCCCCCTTGGATGGGCGCCTAGGATGGCGTATTCGTTTTCGACCTCTTCCGCAAAGAGCTTAGCGTGGGCTTTCTCAGCTCCAAATATCGCAGTGTATTCCCAAGATTTGCTGCTTGTTGCTGCATGGACTTGATCGAACAACTAAAATCATCCCTGCTTTCAGCTCTCTCGGGTCGAACTGTTGGATACATCGGGAAGCATTCTAGAGTTCCGAAGTCATCTCGCCTTCCAGCACGGAGATTTGACTATTGACAGTAACTCCTGCGCCGATCTTGCGGTTACGTATGGAACTCCGCTTTATGTTTTGAGTGAGCAGAGGATTAGGCAAAACTATAGGGCCTTCCGCGGAGCGTTGGCCGGAAAGTATCCGGACGTCTTGGTGTGTCCCGCCTACAAAGCGAACTCGCATCTTGCCGTTTGTCGGCTGTATGAAAACGAGGGGGCGGGGGCAGAGGTTGTCTCTTCAAATGAACTGCGAATCGCACTTGACACTGGCGTTGCGGCAGAGAAAATTGTGTTTAATGGCCCTGCGAAGAAGCGGGATGATCTAGAGCTGGCTATCTCGTCAGGCGTGGGCCTCATAAACGCTGATTCTATTCCGGAATTGGACCACATGCAAGAGGTTTCTAGGAGCGTTGGGAAGCGGTGCAATGTAGGCATTAGGGTGAATGTCGGTATAACGCCCAAGACGCATCCGTATTTGGCCACGGCTGAGAAGGGAAGCAAGTTTGGGATCGATGTGGAAGATGCCATTTCAGCCTACAAAGAGGCTGCGAAGCAGGACCAACTCAACGTGGTCGGTATTCACTGCCATGTCGGATCGGGCCTCAACGAACCAGGCGTCATCAGCGAGATGTCCAAGAAAATCCTCGACCTCGCCGCTAAGGTCAATGAGGAAACCGGCCTACGATTACTCAAAATTGATTTGGGCGGAGGTCTCGCGTTCCCATACCAACTCACTTCACCAAAGATGGGCTGCAACGAATACGCATCCGCAATCTTGACAGGCAACACTTCGGCGCTTGAGAAATTGGGGAACCCGCAACTCATCTTCGAGCCTGGAAGGACGATTGTGGCCGACGCCGGTATACTACTAACTAGAATTGAAGTCTTGAAGAGGCAAGGGGAGGTAAATTGGGCGATCGCCGACGCAGGCATGAACACATTCATACGGCCGGCACTGTATGGCGCAAAACACCAGATCATACTTGCCAAAGAGCGGGACGCAAGAAAAGTATCGTACAGTGTAGGCGGCCCATGTTGCGAATCCGGCGACATCCTGGGAAAAGATATTCTGTTGCCTACCTTGGAAGAGGGAGACCTCTTAGTCGTTCTTGATGTGGGCGCATATGGGTTCACAATGTCAAACAACTACAATGGACAACCAAGGCCAGCCGTTGTACTGGTCTCCGAGGGCCAAGAAGAACTCATACGAAGACGAGAAAGCTACGAAGAAATGATTGCCGATGAAGTTATTCCCCCGGCCTTGAGATAGAGGCTGTTTAGTTCGACCGGTTATAGTTGCGCGCTAAGAGCCTATTTGCAGAGCCTAAGGAAATTCCGCATTATCCTCTGCCCCGCTTCGCCCGAGGCTTCGGGATGAAACTGCACGCCGTAAAGATCCTTATCCCTATGCTTCATCGCCTCGACAGCGTAACTCTCTGATTTTGCAAGATGAAGAAATTGGGCGGGCAACGTTATTCCTTCGCAATGGTCCTCCACCAAGGAAAGAGTCTCTTGCAACCCCTCAAACAATGTATCTCTGTGAATCACTTCGACCGTTTGATTCGCTCGGCATTCGACGCCGCGAAATACAGTGGCGCCGTGCAAGAGCCCAATAATCTGGTGGCCGAAGCAGATGCCTAGAAGTGGGCGTTTAGTGGTCCGAGCAAAATGAAGAGATTCCAGATGTTTCCGGTAAGAGTTGACGGTCAATAAAGTCGGCGAGCCGGAGATTACCAAACCGGACCATTCGTCGGGATTTGTATTAGCAGCTTCATCCAAGCCGATTTTGTGCGGTTCGACTCCGAAATCAGCCACCATCCGCTCTATCGAATCAACCCTACTTCCGCAGTCCACGATCAAAACCCTGCGAGCAGGCAAGTATTAACCATCCACCCCGCGAAGCACCAAGCAGGTAAGATAACTCGGCACAATAAAGATAAGCATCATTCTAACGGTGCTGAAAACCATAGGGCGACGAAGTGTTGAAGGTAATTCAGTATGGTGTCGGACCGATTGGAAGCGCAATCGTCAAACTCTTGGTGAAGAAGAAAAGCTTCCAGATTGTTGGAGCAGTTGATATCGACAAAGCGAAGGTCGGTAAGGATCTCGGCCAGGTCGCGGGTTTGGGGCGAAACCTGGGCGTCACAGTTTCCGACAAACCTGTGAAAGTTTTCAGAGAAGCAAAGGCAGACTTGGTTCTACTTGCCACTTCCTCTTTCTTGCCAGCCATCAAAGCGCAACTAGAACAAATAACCAGGGCGAAACTTGACATTGTCTCCACATGCGAGGAACTCGCATATCCATTTAAGAAGTACCCGAAGGAATCGCGCGCGCTCGACAGGCTCGCAAAGAAGTACAAGACGACAATGCTGGGAACCGGCGTGAACCCCGGCTTTCTAATGGATACTCTGGTTCTGACATCCAGCGGAGTCTGTCAAGAGATCGAGTCGATCATAGCCCGAAGAATACAAGACGCCAGCACAAGGCGCATACCATTCCAACAGAAAATAGGTGCGGGGCTCACCCCGGACGAATTCAACAGGAACGTCGCGACCGGTAAATTCGGACACATTGGACTGCCCGAGTCGGCCGCAATGATCGCCGATAAGTTAGGATGGCGATTGAAGGAGATACGGCAGAGCATAGAACCAATAATCGCCGACTCAGAGGTTTCAAGCGACTATATAACCGTGAAACAAGGTCAAGTAAGAGGCTTATCCCAAAACGCCAGCGCGATCAGCGAAAGCGGAAGGGAAGTTCTGAAGTTCGAGTTTCAAGCCTCGCTCAAACCGCCCGAAGCTTTCGATCAGGTCGTAATCAACGGCTCCCCTCCAGTCGACCTAATCATTAGAGGCGGAGTTCAAGGCGACCTTGCAACAGCCGCTGTCATAGCCAACATGATTCCAAAAGTTGCCTCCGCAAAACCAGGACTCCTCACGATGGCAGACCTGCCAATCCCATCGGCAGTCGATGCCGTCACGTAAAGGCCATATCCGTTCCGATTCCTGAACACTACTGTTGCGAATTAGCCTTGGCGCAACGATCCTCGCTCAGCTTAATGAACCATCAGAGCGAATGTAAACAATAATATACATGGTCCATCACGTGTAGGCGGCTACGGAGCGTTTCTTATGGAATCTAGTCAACCGAAAAAATCGAACTCAAAAATGATCTTAGCAGCGATAGTGATTGTTATAGTAGTTATTGTTGGTGTCGCTGGGTATTTCATGACGACTACTACACCCAGCACGTCGAGCATGTCAACCAGCGTAAGCTCACCGAGCGTCAGCTTGCCGACGACTCTTGTTGTTGATGAACGAGCGGTACCGGGCAGCATGGATCCTGGTACGGTAATTGATAACGACGGACTTGAAGTCGCACAGAACACCAACCTGCCTTTGGTCTTCTGCGGTTATAACGACACTTCCTGTAGTTCTGACCGTCTAGTGCCGGTGTTGGCGACGTCGTGGACGGCCAGTTCGGATGGCCTAACCTATACCTTCCTTCTAAGGAATGGCGTGTACTACAATAACGGCGACCCCTTCAACGCGTATGTTGTTTGGTGGAACATATACCGAGACATGATAATCAACCAAGCCTCAGACTTCGTGTTTTACCTCTACTTCAACACGACTGGAGTTACGGTGGGAGACGTCAATTCCTTGAACAACCCCCAGAACACGCCCAACTCTACGCTGCTTGGCATAATGGAAAACTCCACGAACAGCGTTACGGTTCTCAACTCAACGGCAGTTCAGTTCCACCTTACCAACCCGTTTGTGCCTTTCATGGCGAGTATTGAGACGGCCCCATGGGTCTTCGTCGATCCCCATGTTGTTGAGCAGAATGGTGGAGTTGCGCTGAATACGCCGAACGCTTGGATGTCATTTAACGGCACCGTCGTAGGGGATGGCCCATACATTACTCAGGTGTATCTTCCCAGCGAATATACCGTTATGATCGCCAATCCTAACTACTGGGCACAAAACCTGACAAGCTCGGAAACCAACTACATACTCGAACCGGCGAAAATACCGAAGGTCACGATCTACTACAAGACCGATGAGTTAGCGAGGGCACTTGACTTGGAGAACAAGCAGGTGCAAGCCGCGCCTATATCCTTTGACGACACCACGAAAGTTCTGTCCGCTTGTCCAACCTGCGTTGTACCCAATATCGGCCTCTCTGGAACCGTTGAATTTGTAATGATAGACACGCTTAAGGCTCCGCTGAACAACACCCTAGTAAGGAGGGCTATCATAGCCGCGATTAACGTGACTCAAATACAACAGACTGTGTACAATGGATACGCGGTGCCCTTCGTCGGACCAGAACCCGCTGGCTTTCCTCTGTACCCGAGCGGCGTACCATCTGCCTCATATAACCTTACGTTGGCAAAGCAACTGCTCGCAGCAGCTGGCTACCCGAACGGCGCAGGTTTGCCGGCCATTGACTTCTACTACTTCACAAGCACATACCACGCTCTAGAAGCCCAACTCATGAAGGCGGATTTGGCGCAGATCGGAATCACACTTAACCTACACGAGATAAGCGCCGCAACCCTCTTCTCGTATGAACCAATTCCAGGACAGAACGCCACCGCGATGGACATGGCGACAGACGACTGGACCTACTACGCAGATTTCAGCGGGTACGAGTTTCTGATCGATCAACGGTTCGGAGCCTTCGGTAACATGGCAAATGATACCATATACAACCTCATCCTCAAGAGCAACACAGAACTCAACCCAACCGCACGGGCCCAGGACATCGCACAGATAGCGAGCGACGTTCAGCAACAGGCCGGCGAAATCTGGATGGGACAAGACATTAACACGTACGACACCGGTGCCGGTATGGGGCCGACGTTCTTCAACCATTGCGTTGCAGGCCTCTGGTACAACACAGACTTCAACGGTATAGATTTCAATTCACTCTACTACGCTTGCCCGCCGTGACAGAGCGTTACACCACAACTTATAACTTCCCAGTTCAGCCGGGCGTCGGCTAATGTTGGCTGACGCCGACTGTGTTGACATAACCGACTGCCGATTATGACAAGTTTTCATACTTTAATTCGAGGATCAATGAGAGCGTAGAGTATGTCAGCGATCAGGTTCGCTAACACCACGCCAAGAGTGATGAGAACTGCGACTCCCATAATCGAAGGGAAATCGAAGCTCAGTATCGACAGTTCTAGGTACAAACCTATCCCAGGCCATTGAAAGATTGTTTCTATAACAATCGAACCAGCTAGTAGGCCTCCAAGAAGTACGCCCAGGATTGTCACGACCGGTAGCATCGCGTTGCGTAACGCGTGTTTAAGGAGCACTACTTTGTTCTCCAATCCTTTAGCGAAAGCAGCACGAATGAAATCCTTTTGGAGAACTTCCAGCAGAGAAGCTCTCATCACGCGAGTTATGATTCCGAAGTAAATCAGCGAAAGCGACGTTGCCGGGAGAATGATGTGCCAAACGGCGTCAGTGAAGACCTGCCAGTTTCTTTCTAACAGGCTATCGATTATTACCATGCCAGTTATGGGTGCTGGGAAAAGTAGGTTTGAAGAGAGTTCGCCCTGCGTAGGAAAGATTCTCAGAACGTACCCAAACACTAGAATCATTAGAAGAGCAACGAAAAACGGGGGCGAGCAATATCCGGCCAGATAAAAGAGACGAATCGAGTGATCCAACGTTCTGCCCTGATACATAGCAGCCAGCACACCTAGCGGGATGCCGATCGCTATCGCGATTAGCAGCGATGTGAGTGCTAGTTCAAGTGTGGCAGGGAAATAGAGTCTGATGTCGGTTAGAACTTCCCTGCCAGTACTCGGCACGACTCCCCAGTTACCCGTGATTAGGTTCACCATGTAATAGTAGTACTGAACATAAATCGGGTCGTGGAGATGGAATCGAGCGCTGAGCGCCGCGATTGCTCCGGGTGTAGCTCTCGGGCCGGTCCATGCTCTTACGGGGTCAGGAACTGTCAAAAACGAGATTACGAATGTTATGAGTGTCACTCCGAAGAGGACCGGAATCAGAAGCAGAACTCTGCGAGCTATGTAATTGGCTATGCCCATCTATGAGTCATTCCGCGATGTACGGCATGATTACTATTGTGTGTTATGCTTAGAGTGCAAACTCTGAAAACTAAACGCATCGCATGGATCCAACCACGTACACGTTGGGCTGTGCGCGCACATAGAAGACAGGGGGCTGTCGATTAGTGTGGTGTTCCATCGATGAACTTCTCAGCGAAGTGGCAGGCGGCCCACCTACCTGGCAATATTTCTCTAAGCTGTGGTTCATTTGCTCTGCACTCGTCCTGAGCGTAGCGACACCGAGGATTGAAGCGGCATCCTCGCGGCGGATTGACTGCGCTAGGCACCTCTCCCGTAACCGGCACAGTTTCCATTCTCTTCTTTGGATCTGGTTGTGGGATGGAAGAGATGAGGACTGAGGTGTATGGGTGGAGTGGCCGCTCCAGCACTTGTCTCGTCGGTCCTATTTCAACGAGTTTTCCACTGTACATCACAGCCATCCTGTTGGCCATATATCTCACCACGCCCACGTTGTGCGTTATCAGGAGATAGGTAAGGCCCGCCTCTTCCTGGATTTTTCTGAGGAGATTGAGTATTTGTGCCTGCACAGACGAGTCGAGCGCACTTGTAGGTTCGTCTAGCACAATGAACTCTGGTTCGAGGGCTATTGCGCGGGCGACCGCTATCCGCTGTCTTTGCCCGCCTGAGAATTCATGGGGGAAACGTCTAAGGCTGTCAGTTGGTAGGTTTACTGCGCTCGCTGCGCGCTTAACTCTCTCCTCCAGTTCGTCTCTGCTTATTTTGAATGCACGAAGTGGTTCGCCTATGAGGTCCTTAATTCTGGATCTTGGATCTAGAGACGAGTATGGATCCTGAAAGACTATTTGCATCTTCTTCCTTAGAAGTCTAAGTGCTTCTCCTTTCATCGATGAGATCTGGTCACCGTCGAAGGTGATTGTGCCCGAAGTCCGTCGTTCAAGCATCAGGATAGTTCTACCAAGCGTCGTCTTGCCAGACCCGGATTCGCCCACGAGTCCTAATGTTTCGTTCCTTGCGATCGTGAGACTTACGTCATCGACGGCGTGAACTTTCAGCGCTTCCTTGCTTTGAATTTTGTCTAGTATGGAGTGCGATAAAGGAAAATGCTTGACAAGGTTTTCGACTTCGACCAAATTCTCGCTCAATGCGGATACCTCAGAAAGCACGCCACTTTCCTGTCTGGCTCGGGCTCGACGAGTTCAGGATGTTCTGACTGGCATCTCTCAAAGGCGTATGGGCATCTAGGATGAAACCTGCATCCAGGCGGAGGCGACTTGAGGTCAGGGACATCGCCTGGAATAGCTTCAAGCCATCCTTCATCTCTGTACTTGCGAGGCTGGGATTTCAGGAGACCCTCGGTGTAAGGATGCAAAGGTTTATCGAAAAGTTCTCCCACGTCTGACAACTCGACAACTTCGCCAGCATACATTACTGCTATTTTGTCGGCAACCTGAGCGGCAACGGCAAGATCATGAGTGATTAGTAGAATTGAGGAGTGGATCTCATTACGGAGGTCCTGCATGAGCCGCAACACTTGAGCTTGGATTGTCACGTCGACGGCCGAGGTAGGTTCGTCGGCTATGAGCAATGACGGCTTCTCCACCAAGGCTTGTGCTATCATCACTCTCTGGACCATACCTCCACTGAGTTCGTGAGGGTATTTGTTGAGGACGCGCTCGGGATCAGCTATCTGAACTTTCTCCAACACTTCTACGGATTCTCCAGTGTAGGAGAACCCCTTCTTGGAGTTCGGTAGCTGGACGCCCAGAAGCCTGGTAAGTCCTCCTTGTGTGCCCTTCATGAGTTCAGGATTGGATCTAGGAAATGGCCCGTAATTCCTCGAACTCTTTCGCTTTTCCCGAACTTCAATCGCCTCTTGCATTTGAGTGCCGACAGTATAGACAGGATCCAATGAGCTCATCGGCTCTTGGAAGATCATCGAAATACTCGTTCCCCTGAGAGTAGCCATTTGCTTATTGTTTAGCTTGAGCAAGTCGTTATTCTGGAAGAGGATTTGCCCAGAGTGGATTTCGGCCGGAGGTTTCTGGAGAAGTCTAATTATCGCCAAACCGAGGGTACTCTTACCGCACCCCGACTCACCCACTACTGCCATAATTTGGGATGGCTCGATTGAAATAGTCACTCGATTCAGGGCTGTGATCTCTTTTACAGCCGACTTATACTTCACGGTTAAGCCTCTGACTTCGAGTAGGTTATCCTTCTGCAGTTTTCTATCCCTCCGTCTTTATCCGTACAAGCTTCTGATCTTTGGATCGAGCGCGTCTCGCAGGCCGTCACCCAGAAGGCTGAACGCAAGAGCGACAACGAGAATTGCAAGCGCCGGCAAGATAGGTGCCCACGGAGCGCTCAACAGAAATTGTTCTTGCTGCACAGTCGTCAACCCCCACTCCGGATTCGGAACCTGTGCGCCAACTCCTAGGAAGCTGAGGACCGAGAATGTCAGTATGACGTTTCCAAAGTCTATGGTAGCGTAAACCAATTGAACTGGGATCACGTTCGGTATAAGATGATGAATAATTATGTACCAAGTCTTATGCCCCGAAGCTCGAGCTGCTTCTATGAATTGCCTTGACTTTAGGGAGAGTACTTCTCCTCTAGCGAGACGAGTATAAGTTGGCCACCATACGGGGGCAAGTGCAAGAATTGAATTGTTTATTCCCGGGCCGAGAGAGGCGGCGATTGCAAGCGCCAAAACGAGGCCCGGAAACGCTAGAAACACATCGGTAACTCTCATCACAATCTCTTCTACAATGCCGCCGACATACCCGGCAAGTGAGCCGGTTATGACTCCTACAGTGATGGCGATCGTCAGGACCGCAGCCGGTACTTCAGCATCGTAGGGTGCAGCGGCTAACACTCTGGTAAAGACGTCTCTGCCTAAATTATCTGTTCCAAAAACGTGCGCGAATGAAGGAGGTTCGAGCAAGGCGGGTGTGATCGTGTAGGGATTGTATGGCAAAATCGCGTTGTTTGTGACCCAGACGGCTATCGCCAGAATGATGAAGCCCACAACGATGACCAAACCGGTCGCCGTAACGGCACTCGACATGACGATACGGAACGTGATTCTCTGCTCCTTGAGATCAATTGGTATGTTCCTTTTTCCGGACATACTCTCACATCCACGTCCCTAAGTGAAGTTGAGATTGAACCAGAGGAATTCGTGTCATTTTAATCCAGTGCAAGGGCTCAAGTCGTGAGAATTTGTCGCACCCGAGATCAGCACAAACGGCGTATCCGCTGCAACTATGGCAGGGTCTTCCTTTTCGCATTTTAGATCAGTTCTCGACTTCTCAATAGATGAAATCGAGCAAAATTACTGAGGAATCGGTAACTTCATGATTGAAAGAAGACTCATACAGAACATGTTAGGTCGGTTTCCATGATCGCTGTAAAAGCTGGGCTCCTAATCGACGGCAATGGTGAACCGCCAATTAGCAATGGCGTTGTACTTGTAGGAAGCGACGGAAGAATTGAAAAGGTCGGCGCAGCCTCAAAAGTCGCTATTCCTTCCGGCTGTGACATTCTCGAGGTTCCTGGCGACACCATTTTGCCAGGACTATTTGACGCTCATTGTCATATGCTAATGATTAGCCAAAGCTTGGAGAAGAGATTGTTTGTGCCTAACTCATTAGAAATCCTGAAGTGCGCGGAGATTTTGAAACGCACGCTCTATTCGGGAATTACAACTCTCCGGGATGCATGCGGACCAAATGACGTTGGCTTTCGGCAGGCAGTAGAAGCGGGAATCATCGAAGGTCCTAGATTAGTTATGGCTGGCGCCATCGCTCAAACGGGCGGGCACCTCGACGGCTACTATCCGCGCGGCATCGAACTCCCATTCTCTGAAGGATTTACGGTTGGCCCCGAGTTCGCGGACGGCGTGCCGGCGGTGCAGTCGGCCGCGAGACGAATACTGCGCAAAGGATTCGATTTCGTAAAGGTGTGCACTTCTGGCGGTATAACGTCTCCATCCGATTTGCCGGAGTATACAGAATGGACTACGGACGAACTAAGGGCCATAGTATATGAGGCCTCAGCTCGCGGGAAAGCTGTGATGGCGCATGCCGAAGGCACAAAGGGGATCAAGAACGCGCTGCTTGCGGGAGTTTGGTCGGTGGAACACGGTAGCATGCTAGATGACGAAGCGATTCAGATGATTGTTGACAGGGGAACGTACCTTGTACCTACGCTGACTGTTATGGACGCACTTGTCAACCAACCTGACAAATTCGGGTTAAGCCAATTTGCTCGTTCGAAGGTGGAGATTATTGCCCGAAGTCATTTTGCAAGCTTCCGCAAAGCTGCATCTGCAGGCGTGAAGATGGCCACGGGGACAGACAACATCGAGGACTGGATGCATGGAAAGAATGCGCACGAATTGACTCTCATGGTTAAGCACGGCTATACTCCGATGCAAGCTATTGTAGCTGCAACCAAAGTTTCGTCTGAAACCTGTCGTGTAAGCGACAAGGTGGGGACGCTTGAACCCGGGAAGTTCGCTGATTTGTTAGTGATCGATGGGGACCCTCTAGAGAACATTAGTCTCCTGGAGGACGAATCCAAGCGCCTTCTTGTGATGAAGGAGGGAAAGATCTACGTGCGTAAAATATAGGACTCCGGGAGCTCGACTGCTCGATCAGCTTTACTCTCCGGCAGCCTTCTGCGACTGTGAATGAGCCCTGTGGCACATGTCGAGGGAAGGATGCCTTACCCTACCTGACATTGTGAATTGACGAGAATTTCTACGGACCCTACGATTCGATGGATAGAGGTTTCAGGAATTAGACCGCGTATCTTATGAATTCGTTTTCGCATGGGTTACCTTTCGTTATCCATGCTTCCCTTCTTTCGGGAACATAGATCATTCCATCAAGAGTTCGACTATGATGGGCTTTGGACTTTGCTGGATTTACGTGGGCGCATATCATGTTCGGTTTGTTCGCGTGGTCTCTTAGAAATTCTTCGAAGAGTTTCAGGCTCAATTTCCCTTTATTGCAGCTTATGAGGTCGGCCATTCTGTCGCATCTCGCTAAGCTGTTTGAGCGGTACTCCTCAGATTTGGCGTCTGCGAAACCATTTGTTCCATACAGGTAGTGGTTAGCGTGGTGCAAGATCTCATCCGACCGCCTAACACTCACGCTGACTGGGTTAGCCTCGACGTCCATAATCCCTTCCGTATCCCCAACCATGAAGTTCAATGCGAAGGCTCGATCTGCTCTCTGTATGGAGTCTAGAGCTCCCTTCAGGTCCTTTTGATTGAGTAATTCTCTAACCACGCAGAGCATCGGTACGGCGATCTTGGTCGTCTCAAAGCCTAATGCGTTGATGCAGACGCTTAGGCCAGCGGAATTTATGCCCATCATCGCAGGAGCGCCGGCGTACGTGTAGATTAGGGCGTCCGGGGTGGTCTTCTGCGAGTACTTCGTAAGCGTCGTGCACTCTCCATCAAGCCACGGGTCGATTCCCTCATCATTGTTCTGTCCAACGTAAGTCAGATGATCGCTGGTAGCGTTGCCTCTTGCAGCAAACGATGTGCATGCTTTAGATAATCTCGGGTAGAAAACCTCGTTAAAAGCGGTAATCAGCAGTACCTCGTTGAGTTGAACGCCTGCACCTTCCGCGGTGCCTTTCACTTCGTCTGCGATATCCTCAGAGTAACCTCGGATAGGAAGCTCATATTTAGCAGCGTCTCTGAGTGCTTCGTCTTTCGAGGTTTGAAGGTAGCGAGCATAGAAATCGAAATGCGAGTCGATTA
>Ga0187784_10002702_pt1 | contig 14243 bp, 10 predicted proteins | sample 1015_SJ02_MP15_2_FD_132964 | JGI IMG/M metagenome (GOLD analysis project Ga0187784, IMG submission 132964) | Tropical peat soil microbial communities from peatlands in Department of Meta, Colombia - 1015_SJ02_MP15_20_MG | ecosystem: Environmental > Terrestrial > Soil > Wetlands > Peat | place...
ATCGTGCCGTGGAATCTGGATTCGCCGCGCTGAAAGAGTACGAGACCAGCATTCGCCGCCGCGCCCGCCAGGTTCTCGACCAGCTCGAGCGTGAGGATCGCATTGGCATCGTCATGCTGGGCCGTCCCTATCATCACGACCCCGGTTTGAACCACGAAATTCTCGACGAGTTCCAGAAGCTCGGCTATCCCATTTTTTCGCAGAACACGCTGCCGCTGGATGAAGACCTGCTGGAGCGGCTGTTCGGCGACGAAGTGCGCGAAGGAGTCATCAGCAGCCCGCTCGATATTTCCGACGCGTGGAAGAACTCTTATTCTTGCAGCACCAACCACAAAGTTTGGGCGGCAAAGTTCACGGCACGGCATCCGAATCTTGTCGCGCTTGAAATTTCCAGCTTCAAGTGTGGGCACGACGCGCCAATCTACGGCGTGATCGAAGGCATCATCGAGCAATCGGGCACTCCGTATTTCTGTTTCAAGGATCTCGACGAGAACAAGCCTTCGGGTTCGATCAAAATCCGCGTGGAGACCATCGACTATTTCCTGCGCCGCTATCGCGAAGAAGTGATTCGCAAGCGCCACGCCTCGGAAGACATTGAGCGGCAGCTTGCCGCGCTGGAAGCAGAGTTGCGCCGCGAAAGCAGCACAACGGGAATGCCCCTGGTGGCGGAAGAATTGGGGCAGGAAAGCTGGCAAGGCGCCGAGGAAATGGCGGCGGGCGACTAGCACCACCCGCGAATCGGTTCAGGTTTGATCTCTTTCACTCGCGCGATCTAGCGCAGCATACACAGTGGGATTTGTCTTCTGCCCTAGTTTCCAGCCCCAGCCGGCTTGAGCACGGCGGTGTTCCGTTCGTCGCTGGCGATCATACGGTAGAAGGTTTTCAGCTGATCCATTTTTTCGACCGGCACACTGAGTTCCTTGATTTCCATGCTGCGCTCATAATGCAGCACGTTTCCCGTCACCTGTGTCCTGCTGTGATAACTGGCAAAACTGTAATCGGCGTCGGTGGGCGGCGGGAGCTCATCCACCACGTAGCCGGGCGGCAACGTGATGTCGAAGCTATCGGTGTCGCGCTCCGGTCCCTCGAATTCGACCGGGAACTTGCGCGGCTCTTTGGTCTCCAGGATTCCCGAACCCTTGACGCCCAGCACACGCGGGCGCACGAGCAGCAAGTTGCCTGCACTTTTTGCATACTGAAGGGACAGGAAACTGTATTCAAAGCCGAAAGGCTGGCCGGTTCGGTCGAGATTGATCAAACTTGCTTTTGTGACTTGAAAGTTGGCCAAGGACCCCCCAAGAACATCTTCAATCGGCTTGATGCGATCCTTACTATTCGTTACTGTGCGTAAGCGCCAACGCTCTCCCCATGCATGGTCACCGACCCGAGTTTCCCCGACATCGCCCTTCAGCGACCCGTCGCGGTCTAGCGTCAGCTTGCCAACTCTCAGGACGCCGTTCATTGACGACGGCTGCTGCGGCAATTCCACAAGCTCGCCGCCTTCGGAAGTTACCAACAAGCCGTAGTTGGCCTGTAGATAGCCGCCAATCTCTCCGAACGGCGTCACTTCATTGGTTGGATCAAAGAAAAGAAGCCTGCCCAGCTTGGGATCTTTGATCACGGCGACCAGCGATGGATCGTTGACGTCATCCGGCAGCTTGATCGCAAGAATGACGTGGTTAAAGGCATTGTGCGTAGGGGTGTCGGCACCAACCGAGCCACGCTCCGTGTTAATGACAACATGGTACGAGTCCACACCAATTTCACGCAGCATGGCGCGCATCAGTGTCGCTTTGTCCTTGCAATCCCCGTAGCGATGCGCAAAAACATCGGGAGCCGCGTGTGGCTGCCAGCCTCCGATGCCCAGAGAGATTGCGACATAACGGATGTCATGCTGCATGAAGGATGCGATGGATTGCATCTTCTGCAAGGTATTGGGCTTCCCCGCGGTGAGCGTGGCAACTTCCTGTCTGATCGGTTCGGACGGATCCATCTGGGAACTCGTCAGGTCGGCATACCATCGGCCTATGTCTTCCCAGTTTGCGAACTCATGCTTGCGACTCGATCCGCCCTGCGGAAAAAACGAAACGACCATCTGGCCGGCCAATCCCTCCCATGGCGGCATGTCCCTTTCTCGCCGGATGCCGGGAACATTCTGCACGACCCATTGCAGGTTGCCGCCAGATTCGTCCGGTTTGATTGCTTCGTGCGAGATGAACGCTGTTTTAAATATCCAGCCGGCGGGAAGTTGCAGGGAATAATGGCTCTCCCTTACCGGATCCAATTCCTGGAATTTCCACTCGTCTTGCAGCCAGAAGGGCTGCTCCTCGACTTCAAGTTCGTAGCCCACAATGTTGCCGGGATCGGGTGCCGGAATGGTCAAGATCTTCCTCTTAACATCGGTGAACAATTCAAAACTCTCGGTGGCCGAAGTTTCTAGGGCGTCTTTTTCTTTTACTTCATAATCCTTGCCTTGCGCAGGGATGCACCACCCACGGAGGCCGAGAATCTTGGTAGTGCGGCCGAATGCGAAGGTAACCGTTCCGCGGGCCCGCCCTTCCGGCCGCAAAATCTTGTATGCCTCGCGCATGTGAGTTCGGACTTTGTCCTCCGAGAGCACGGTCACGTTCGTTTCGGAGTAGAGCAACACGGCTTCGGTTTTCTCGTCATACGACGGCAGTGTGACGCCGACCAGCGCATGCATCCACTGCGGAGCGTCGCCGCTCGCCTCGGCGTGCGGAGCCAGCGCAAGGCACGCTAGCGTAATGGCCACCGCCGTCCACAACAGCGCCTGCCAATGTTCGATTCCTCTTCTAGTTGCTGGCATGGATTTCCCCGGGCTGCAGCACAACCTGTTCCCCGTCACTTGTTCTCATTCCCTGATAAAAAGCTCGCAGCGCGGCATAGTACTTCAGATCCAACCCCATCGCATCAATAGTCAGCTTCCTGGTCAGGCGCAAGTTCGAGCCGTTCTTCTCCACATGCAGGCTGTAAAAGATCACGTGCCCATCCTGCTCTTTTCCGTTGGGTATGCTACTTACTTGCCAACCGGGCGGGAGTTCAACGGTAATGTCATCCGTCTTGACGTGCGGGTACTCGAAATAAATGGGATGGATTCGGTTGGCGTGCTCAAATACTCCCTTCTCGCCGGCCGTAAAAATCGCGGCTGGAATCAATACACGGCGCCCCGCGCTCGACGCCCAACCCGGTATCTTGAGGTCAAATTCAGCAACCAGAGGTGTGTTTGAGTTCGCCCAGTCTGGCGTGTTCGTCAACTCTGCCTCGCCCGCGGCTCCCATTTGCGACGTAACCTGCTCCTCTAAGTATTTCTTTTTCTCTACATCATCTCCGTGCCGCTCCTCCAGCCGGTGATACATGGCTTCAAGCCCGGTATAGGTAACAGTCAGCTTCCCTTCCAGGTCGCCCGTTTCAGTGAGCCTCAGTTTTCCCGTGCGCTCAATGGCCGACTCTGACGCTTGCGGCAAGGTTGTTTGAATCCATGTGCCGCCATCTTTGTCGAGACGTAATCCTGTCACTCCAGTTTCGGACCACTGTAATAAACCGAATGGAGTAAAAGCTCCTCCGGGATCAAGGTAGAGGTCCTTGCCATTGAGTTTGACTACCACGACGTTCGAATTCAATTTGCGGCTCTCCATGGAGGAGGGGTTGAAGAAATATTCATTGCGGGTTGAAACCCAGCAGCCATACGCCTCAAAACCAGCGGCGCGCACCAGCCCCAGAAACAGCCAGGTCAGTTGGACTCCATTGCCATAGCCTCGTTTCCAGATCTCCTCGACATTGGCATTGTCGACGACTTTTTCCTTGGCGCGTTTTTGCTCCTGCTCAGTTTTTGTCACCTCATAGGACGTGTTGCGTAAACGCTGCACGCGGTCATAAATCTTGCGCAGCTTCATCTCCGGTGGATCGTTGGGCAAAACAATTTCGGATACCGCGCTCCATCGCACCTCGTTTTCCAGCAACGTTTTCAAGTTCTCCATTCCGTTTCTTGCCAATTCGCTTCCAATAACTGGTGGCGTCCTTGTCCTGCAGGGCCTCTTCCCAGTAAAAATCCACTCGTGCCTTCAGTTCATTCGGCGGAGGCATGTGATCTTCTTCCTCGAATGCGGGAATGTTACTGGCTTCCAAGCGAATCACGCCGTCCGGCCCTCTATTGGGAGGAGCAGCATCGGAAGGCAGGTGCTGCCAGTTCCAATGGAGGACAAGGTCTTGATAACTGGTTTGGTACGGTTTCAGAGAAAAGCGCGCCTTCTTCGTGAACAGCTCATCGCTCAAAATCCAGTGCGAGTCGAAGAGAAAGTGCTCCTTGAAGTCAAATGTGTAAGCATACTCAATGATGCTTCCCACCTGTACATCGGGCAGAGTAAATGTCTTCGCCAGAAATTTGTATTGCCGGCCTCCAGCTTTGCCTTTCACGATCTCTTTTTCGTAAACCTTGCCGTCAAACTCTGCAATCGTGCCATCGGGCCTTATCGCCCTTCCTTTTACAGCGACAACATCGTATTCCCCCTTGAAGAAGGGGATCTCAACGTCAGCCCGTTTCCGGCCTTCTTCCGTCAGGATCTTGATGCGGAAATAGTTATCCTCGTGCGACGTGAAACCGTTGTCGTCCCGGTCCACCTGTCTATAAAGGATGATTGCCGGCGCTCCTGGAGCGAGCGGCTCGCTTGTCATTTTGAGTTCGTCTTGCGAAACCGGCTGAAAACCGACTCCTGCATTGGCATTTGGCACGGCCATGGTGCCCAGCGCCAGCCCAATCGCCAGCCACGTGCTCGACCGGAACATATTCGTGCCTCCCAAAGGTCCTCACTCAATGTTTGTTTTCAGGACGAGCGGTTGCCGAGCGGGAATCACACACTCGAGCGCGCGAGGAGGACTCTCCGCGGAGGCATAACGCTGCCTTCTCCCGCATTCAGCGCCCCTCAACGCAGAATCCGGAAATGGACAATCGCAAAAAGTATAAACGGAGGCGGCCGCGCGTCAAGGAAACTTGTCACGTTTCTCAGTGCGCGTTTTTGCGGCGCCCCACGCCGGAATTGTTCGCGGTTGGCGTTAGTTTCCGGCCATTTGGCTGAAGAGAAACAGCGCTTCCATTGTCTACCTAAGAGTGCAAAGAACTGCGCAGTAACCAGCAGTAACCAGCCGCAAACGTCCTGTTTTGTGCTTGTCACAGTTGGTAAGGGGCTTGCACTTATCGAAGCTGGAGGAATTCAGATCGGCGGCCTGGATGCCGATGGGTCCTTGCTTCTGTAGCATAGGAGAGGTTGCGATGAGAAAAATCCTTCTCGTTCTCGGCGTGTTGTTAAGTACTGCAGCTTTGGCTTTTGGACAATATGGGTCCTCCCGCAGCAGCGAGCCGCAGATTTACCAGTCTCCCGAGCATGACGCTCACGCTTCCTATGCGCCTCTGGCCCAGGGAGTGAGCCTCTATCCGAACACTGGATATCTGTCGGCGCAGGGTGAAAGACCGGCCTCGGATTTTCCGCAGATGGCGACTCCATCGCTCGGCGACATCGCGCGCGAACTGAAAAAGCAGCATGTGCTGGCCAAGAAAGCGCGCGTGGTTTGGGAAAACTAGCGGGCCTGGCAATATGGAATTTTCGATCGACCTCGCGATCTAAAAGCTTTCTGCAACACCACATAGATTTCTTTCGTTCGTCTCTGTCCTCACAACAATCCGCAGTAGCCCGCAGAAGACTAAGAGCAGGCTACGCCCCTGTCCGCTCCGCTTTCCCGTCATCGCCATCGCGAGCCGGAGGGAATTCTATGTTTTGCGGAAATGTTACTCTAAAGAATTCCATGACTATTCTGGTCTTCACCGCCCTGGTTGCAACGGTGTCGTTTGTCGCCGGATTGCTGGGAGCGCTCACGGGCCTGGGGGGCGGAGTGGTGCTGGTGCCGCTGCTCACAGTGCTTTTCCATGTCGATATCCGCTATGCCATCGGAGCTTCGCTGGTTTCTGTCATTGCGACGTCTTCTGGCGCCGCCGCGGCTTATGTGAAAGAGGGATTCTCTAACATTCGGATCGGAATGTTTCTGGAGATTGCGACTACGCTGGGCGCACTGCTGGGTGCATTCATCGCCACTGGAATTCCAACCCGCGCAATTGCCGCAATTTTTGGTTTCGTGCTGCTCTATTCGGCTTATCTTTCGCGGCGGCCGCGACCCGAAGCGCTGAAAAATCTTCCTCCGGACCCGCTGGCCACGAAGTTGCGGCTCAATGGCAGTTTCCCCGAGCATGGCGGCCAACGCCAATACAATGTCCAGAATGTGCCCACCGGTTTCAGTCTCATGTTCGGAGCGGGCGCGCTTTCGGGGATGTTAGGGATTGGGTCGGGAGCGGTCAAAGTTCTGGCGATGGACCAGGCGATGCGGATCCCGTTCAAGGTTTCGACCACTACCAGCAACTTCATGATCGGGGTAACCGCGGCAGCCAGCGCTGGAGTCTATCTGGGCCGCGGATACGTCGATCCCGGCCTGTCGATGCCGGTCATGCTGGGCGTCCTCACCGGCTCGCTGCTTGGCAGCCACGTTCTGGTCAAGGCAGAGACCAAATCTTTGCGCCTGGTTTTCAGCATTCTGATTCTCGCGCTCGGGGTGGAGATGCTCTACAAAGGGCTGTGGGGGGCGATTTGATAGCTTCGATAGAAAGCGCGCACCGGCCTCATCCGTTTCAGCCCCAGCCGTGGCGGGACCTCCGCATGACCATCATTATTGGCAATCTGCTGCGCGCTGGTGTTGTCGTCTCCGCGGTCCTGGTGTTTGCCGGGGCCTGCATTTACCTGGTTCGCCACGGCCACCAGCCCGCCAATTACCGCATTTTTCGCGGTGAGCCTTCGGACTTTCGCACGATCCCCGGAGTGATTCGCAGCGTGGCCGGCGGGCATGGACGGGGGTTGATCCAGCTTGGGCTGCTTGTGCTCATCGCGACGCCGATTGCTCGCGTAGCGTTTTCTATCCTCGGATTCGCGATTGAACGCGATCGCATGTATATGGCTTTCACGGTGATTGTCTTGATTGTCCTCCTCTATAGCTTGTTGGGGTCAGGGTTGACGTTTTAGCAACGCACTCTTCCGGATATGCTTCTCAAGCCAGGATGGAATCATCCAAGCGCTTGCGCCGAAAATCCGCGACGGCCTGAACGAAGGCGAGAACCAGCGGATGAGGATTCCCCGGGCGCGAGGAGAACTGGGGCTGGAACAGCGTGGCAATGTAAAACTGGTGAGCCGGCGATTCGAAGGCGCGGCATTCCTGCTGCGGCCCGCGCGCCACGATGGGGAAACCAGCTTCCATGGCCGTCCATTCAAATTCCGGGTTCACTTCAAAATTGCAGAAATACTCTTCTTGAACCACTGTCTTTCCCCCGTAGCACGCAGCCAGATAGGACCCAGGACGAAGGCGAATCTCTGGGCCGACGCCGGAAAGCTTAGGCGCTCCTGGCGCGCGGTCAGGCAGGGGACACGCAACCGGGAAGATGACGATGTTTTTGGCGTTCGGATCTTCCTCGGCTGTGGTTGCGTCGTGCATTCCAATCACATTGCGGGCGCATTCAATCAGTGCGTATTGAAAGCCGCCGCAGGTGGCGAGAAAGGGCCGGTCATGGACACGCGCAAACTCGATTCCCTTGAGCATGCCATCGAAGCTCTTGTAGGGACTGCCCGGCGAGGCCCACAAGCCATCGCAGGAATCGAGCGCAGCGAGAGCGCCGGGCTCAAGAAGAGAAGGTGTCGCGATCCACGGCGCTTCGACTTGGATTCCGAGCTTGCGCGCGGCGTGTTGCAAGGAATCGTTGGTGGCGTGATGGGAGCGGAATTCAGGATTGAAGTCGCCGAGGATGCCGATGCGAACGGGATCGTTCAGCATACTCATGATTCAGAGCATTCTAAATCAGGCGCGCACGGAAGACGCTGACTTATTGGTTACCGGATCTAATGTAATTCGCGCTGGAGCAACAACGCGCCCAAGCCGAGCACGGTAAGAAGCGAACCGCCCACAATCAGGGCCACGCTCGTCCAGTCGAGTGAGCCAGTCAGGGCGCGCGGATCATGACTGGAGATCACGAAAGTCGCATTGCCCGCACCCTGGCTGATGGTGAGCGAGCAAGGCTCGGAAGACAAAACAGCGTCGCGCTGTTGATTTCCGCCGTTGCCATTATTCCCGGAGGCTGATTTGACGGGCGCAACGGCGGGTTCGAGCTGGGTCTCACTGGCATCGTCGCCGGTTTCGATTGGCAGGGGGCCGTTGCCCGTCCAGATGCCGGGTTGTGCAAGACCGGCGCGGTCCAGAGCGGCGGCGATCTTACTCTGCTGCGTCATCTGCAGAGTTGAGGAAGGCGCCGTGGCACCGGAAAGCCGCACGACCTCAAAATGCCGACTTGATTGCGCAGGACTTGCCGGCTCCTTACTCGGGGAGTCAGAGTCGAGGAGATCAGTGCCAGGGAGGTCAATTTGTGGCAGGTCGCAATCTTGGGTCAGGTTTTCCCCGGCGGAAGCAAGTTTTGGATTACTTCTGCGATTCTCGCAGATTGTGCCGGTGATGAAAATGGAATCATCGGGCTGGACGAAGCATTCTGCGATGCGTGTGGGACGGTCCTGAGCGATTTCGTGGCGGGCGAGAAAGTCAACGGCGCGCGAAGAAAGGCTGCCCTGACTCGAAGACAAGGATGCGCGGCTGCTCTCTTCATGGAAATTCTCAGGCAGATCCAATTCGGCGTCGGCAGGATCGATCAGCAGCCGTCCCGTCGAGTCTTCGACAAAAAATGGCAAATACTGAATTTCTTCGGCCACTTTCGTCCAGGTTTCTTGTCCAGACTCGCCGCGCTGAAAAACGGAGGTTCGATACAGGTAGCAAGCCTGGCCAGAAACAGGCGCAGAGAGTTTCTGAGAACCGCTGGCCCTGCCCGATACTACGTGGAACTGAGGATTGGCATCGCGGATTGCCGGAATCTGGACGCGTTCCAGGGAACGCTTACGCGCGAACAACTGAAAGCCGCGAAGAAAAAAGTAGAGACCGGCTGCCACTGTGAAGCACGCTATCAGAACGATCTGGTGCATCGAAATGTAGCGCACAAAGCCAATATGCACGGCAAATCCCTACCCATGAGGATAAGAAACAGAACCCTAAAAAACGTTGCCAAAGGTCGAACTTGGACTTACGGAAGTAACTGATCGGCCAAGCCGTGGGAGACTGAATTGATTGTAACCCAGCGAGCGGCAGCGCGCGTCGAGCCAGGGACTTCCCTTGTGATTTCACGGAAGCTAACGCCTTTATTGCGTTGGCTTGGCGAGGCTTTTGTTTTCTATACCTTGGAATGCAGAGAGCCAACCGCGCGTTTTCGAATCTGCTGAAAGCGAATGACTTAAGTAATCGAGCAGCGCGCGAAGCGCGTTGCCGCTGTTTTGGGCCAAACCTAAAATCAAGGCGGGTCTCTCTGTCTTTGACCATGCCGGAAACTTCCAATCGTCCCGACGTTCTGCGCCGCATGGAAAAGGCAGAAAAGCTTTTGCAGAAGGGGAAAACACCCGACGCACTGGCGGAATACCTGCAAATCCTCGAGGACGATCCGGCAAATGACAATGTGCGCCAAATCGCGGCGGACTTGTGCCTTTCGGTAAACAAAAAAACGCTGGCCGTGCAGTTGCTTGGACAGTTGTTCGATCGGCGGGTGGGCGCAGCGGATTTGATCGGCGCCAGCCTGATCTACAAGAAACTGACGCGCTACGCAACTCCGACGTGGGAACAAAAAGTGCGATTCGGGCAATTGCTCGAGGGCTCCAACAACAAGCTAGCAGTCGAGACTTATGAGAGCGCTTTGCAAGACCTGCAGGGCCAGAACAAGAAAGAAGAAACCCTGCTGGTGCTGCGCCGGATCGTCGGCTTGGAGCCGATCGAAGCCAACTATATGCGGCTGGCGGAACTGGCCGCGCACCTCGGAGAACATGCGATCGCGGCGGAAGCGTTTCTGCGGCTGGCGGAACTGGCCGAGGCTGCAGGAACGGACGCCAACAAGTATTTCGAGCACGCCTACGAAGAGAATTCCTCGGACATGAGGATTGCCACGGGGTATGGCAAAAGTCTGCTGACGAGGGGCGACACCGGCGCCGCCATTTTCATCTTTCAGCCCTTGGTGCAGGCCGGCGATGCGCCCACGGAGTTGCTGGATCTTTACGCGCTCGCTCTGCTGACGGCGGAACGCTGTGTGGAAGCCGAGCCGATTGTCTGGCAGATATTCGAACGCAATTCTTCCCGCATTCACCAGATCGTGAACCTGATCGGAAAGATGATCGACTGCGGGCTAGATATCGAGGCAGTAACGCTGGCGCGCAAACTGGAGGCCTACCAGCGGCGGCGCGGCGAAAAACGGTCCTTTATTACTATCATGCAGGAGATCCTGGCGTCCCACCGGCCCACGGTGGAGATGCTGGAATTTCTGGCCGAACTGTTTAACGCATCAAACCGCGAAGCCGACTATGCAAAAGCGCTTTTGAAGCTGTTCGACCTCTATTGCGCGAAGCAAAACTATATCAAGGCGGGCGATTGCCTGGAACGTGCGGTGGAAGTGGATCCCTACGAGCGCGGGCACCAAACGCGGCTGGAGGCGCTGCGGGGAAGGATCGACGAGCATCGCTTCCGTGCCATCGCGGACCGGTTTCCGAATGCGAAGAAGGAAGATGCGGCCGCAAAGAAAACCACAGAACCCCTCTCCCCGGGGGCGACCCTGCAGGACCTGATGCTGCAAGCCGAAATCCTGGTGCAGTATGGTATGCGCACCCGGGCCATCGAGTTGCTGCACCGCATTCAGCAGCTTTTTCCGCAGGAGGAGGAGCACAACCCGGACCTGCAACGGCTATTTTTCGCGGCCGGAATTCAATCCAGACAGGCCAATCCTTCCCCGCCGCAGGCGGCTAGCGAGGGGAAGTTCGAGGAGCGCGCAGATTCTGCGGCGCGCGGTCCTTCCTCAACGCATTCTGCCTATGTTTCATTTTCAGCCGCGCAATCTTCGTCCTCACCAATGCCTGAGGTTCGACGGGCAACGGAGACGAAAGGAGCCAGCAGCTTCGCCCTCCTGGCCGAGATCACGCGCAAGCTTTATCAGCAGACCAATGCAGAAGCAGTCCTTAAAACCGCGACGATCGAAATTATCGGGGCATGGCATGTTGCGCGCTGCATTGCAGCCTTGTCGAAGCCCGGGCTTTCCCCAACGAGCATGCAGCAGCAATGCCGGACGGATCTATCCCCCATCCGCCCGGCAGACCTGGCGAAGCTGGTCAGCACGCTGCAGGACCTCGCCGTAACCCGGGGCACGGTCGCGATTCCGGACGCGCAGCACGCGGCGGAGTTGGCACGCATTCAATCGACGATCAAGGAGTTAAAGATCGGATCGTTGCTGGCGGTGCCGTTGGCTGAGAACAATGGCCAGGAACAGGCTGGTGTTCTGATCCTGGCGGAAGACAAGCCTCGGGATTGGCAGTCCTCCGAGGTTCTCGAGGTCGGCACGCTCAGCGACCACGTGGTCATCGCGCTCAACAACGCCGGCTTGCGGCGGCTGGTAAAGAACCTTTCGTTGACCGACGAAAAATCGGGCCTGCTGAATCGCTCGTCGTATCTCGACTTTCTGCAGGCCGAGGTTCGCCGGGGTTTGCAGCATCAGACAAGCTTGACGGTTGTGCTGATGCAATTCGGACGGGCCGGCGCGCTGGTGAAAGAATTCGGCGCAGCCGTCGTGGAACAGACGATGGACCAGATCGGTCACGTGCTTTCGACGAATGTGCGGGCGAATGATCTGGCTTTCCGTTATGAGTCAACGGCGGTGGCTCTGGTGCTGGGCGACACCAGCGAAAAAGAGGCGCTCTTGGCACTGGAGAAGTTGCGGAAGCTGCTGAAGGACATTCATGCTCCCGGCAAAGAGCAGCCCTTGGAGCCCTGTGCCGGACTGGCGCAGGCGCTGATGTCGCCGCAATACGATCCCGTAGACATTGTGACCGAAGTGGTGAACCGCGCCGATCATGCCCTGGAACTCGCCATCGCAGAAGGGCCGGGCAAAGTTGTGTGCCAGGCGCCGAAGGTTGCTGCAGCCGCCGTGGCCTAGCATCCTAAGAACCCGCGCCAAGAACACCTGCCGTAAGAACATCTGAGAAACTGTTCCGGTCGCGCGACGTGGGGCAAAGCTACGATTGCCCCGATCAAGGCGCTGTTTTCGGTCCTAAAGCCGCGGCGCCATGGGCAGGGGACTTAATGTGGATCGAAGACACCCAAACGCCATAACCTCGCTTTTGAATCGTTTCCTACGGCTGATACACTCTTGGGTTGGCTTTTGGGATGGCGTTAGCTAACCATCCTCTTCTATTCAGCGGGACTCATGTTGCAACCTGGTGATATTGCCACCATGAGCGAATCTTCGCGATGGTGGCGGCGAGCTTTCAGTAGAACGTGACTCTTGCCCATTAATTAGGTGAGTGAATGGACATTAAAAAAGTTGGTGTGCTCGGTTGCGGGCTCATGGGTTCCGGCATTGCGCAGGTTTGTGCGATGGCTGGCTTCGACACAACTGTGCTTGAAGTCGAACAGCGGTTTCTCGACAAGGGCTTTGCCGGGATTGAGAAATCGCTGGCGAAGTTTGCCGAGCGGCCTGTGGAGAAGGGCGGGATCACGGCGGCGCAGAAGGACGCGATTCGCGCGCGGCTGAAGGGCACGACCAACCGCCAGGACCTGCATGACTGCGACATCGTGATCGAAGCCATCATCGAGAACGTGCAGCAGAAGAAAGACATGTATGACTCGCTCGACGGAATCGTGAAGCGCGAGGCGATTTTTGCGACGAACACTTCGTCGATTTCGGTGACCGAGCTGATGGCGGCGACGAAGCGGCCGGAGCGGTTTATTGGGCTGCACTTTTTTAATCCGGTGCCGCTGATGAAGCTGGTGGAGGTGGTGCGCACGATTACGACTGCCCCGGATGTTTACGATGCTGCGTATGAGTTCGGGAAGAAGCTGGGCAAGGTTCCGGTGCGGACGTCGGATAAGACCGGATTCATCGTGAACCGGCTGCTGGTGCCGTATCTGCTGGATGCGATCCGCGCGTATGAAGAGGGCGTGGGCTCGATTGAAGACATCGATAATGCGATGAAGCTGGGCTGCGGCTATCCGATGGGGCCGTTTACGCTGCTCGATTTTGTTGGGCTGGATACGACCTATTACATCACGCATGTGATGTATGACGAGTTCAAGGAGCGGCGGTTTGCGTCGCCTCCGCTGCTGAAGCGGCTGGTGATGGCGGGGTGGTATGGGAGGAAGTCGGGGAAAGGATTTTACGATTACGCGAACCCAGAGAAGCCGGTGGCGGGGAAGTTCTGAGATTGAGGAGGTGAGACCTCGCCTCGATCTGGACGGAGGAACGCAGGGACATATGCAAGAACTGAACCGCAACGGAGCGCGCGACAAGAAGGCTTACCACTTGGCGTGGAAATTCCTGCTGTCGAAGGGGGTGGAAAAGGAGATTCTTGAGAAGCACCTGCGCCCGAACAGGCGACCGACGAAAATAAGCGGTAGTGATGGGATCTATAGGAGACTGCTGGGTTCCGCCGTAAACGCAAACATGGTATCGGGCGTGGTGAAGGGCGACATTGGCAGCCTGGACAAGCTAAGCCCAATTCTTTGTGGGTTCAATCCGAAAAAGACTCTATCGAGGTACCCGGACAGTTATAAATGCGTAATGAAGGACATCAAGAGAAGGCTAAAACCCGGCGGGAAATTTCGAACAGAGCGAAACAGCATCTGGCCCAGATTCTGCAGAAGCATTCTCTCGGCTGCGAAATTCTTGGACGAGTTCAAGTCGGCCGAAGACTTCTACCGCTGGATAGAAGATTTGAGTCGGTTTGAAAACAGCGTACTGCCAGCCAAAATCATTGCGGAGAACGTCGATGGAATTGGTTTCGCACTTGCCTGCGACTTTCTGAAGGAACTCGGTTACGTCCATTTAGGTAAGCCCGATGTGCACATACGAGATATTTTCGTGGGGCTTAACTTGAGTTCGTCAAGAAAAGATCAGGATCTGCTCGAAGCCGTGCGGAGGATGGCGGAAAACGTAGGGCGCAATGCGTACGCAGTCGATAAGGTCTTCTGGTTGATTGGATCGGGCAAACTCTATCATTCCTCTAGGAGCTTGTTGAAAAAGCCACTGCCGGTGGCGGGGAGAAGTGTGGTAAGAAGCAGAGATGCGAGGAGAC
>Ga0187784_10002703_pt1 | contig 14241 bp, 10 predicted proteins | sample 1015_SJ02_MP15_2_FD_132964 | JGI IMG/M metagenome (GOLD analysis project Ga0187784, IMG submission 132964) | Tropical peat soil microbial communities from peatlands in Department of Meta, Colombia - 1015_SJ02_MP15_20_MG | ecosystem: Environmental > Terrestrial > Soil > Wetlands > Peat | place...
ACAGCCTACGACGTCTGGTTCAGCCTTGTGCGAGACATGGCCTTCACCGCGGGGACCCCCGGGACCCCCGGGTGGCTCCTAGCCCAGTATGTAATCCCCGGTGTCCAGAACGGGACCGCGACTGTCTACACCAACAATACCTGGAGCGCTGTCACCCAGGCGTTTTCGTACAGCAGTCAGTCTAACACGGTGACGATCAACTTCAACAGGCCGATGACCTCCACCCTCGCTTTCCAGATCCTTAGCGACCCCGAAGGGTGTGGAATCGTCGACGCCAGTTACGCTTCGTCCGTGGGAGACGGGTTTGGCGAAGGCAACTGGACCTCCTACATGGGAACTGGGAACGAAGGGAGCTACAATATCAACATGCAGTTCAGCCCCATCGGCTCTGGTCCCTTCAAGATCGAGACCTACTTACCCGGCCAGTCCGCAGAGTTGGTCCCGAACCCCGATTACACGGGGGTCCCCGAAATGCCTCCGTCCAACAAGTCGGTGGTGATCGAATGGGTCAAGAATGCGGACACGGCTCTTCTGATGTTCCAGGATGGCCAGGCCGATTCCATCAGTTTCCTGCCAAACTCCGACTTTCCAGTCCTGCAGAGCATGCAATCTCAGGGCCTTGCCAAGATCTACAACTTTCCCAGCTTTGAAGAATGGTACTACACTTTCAACATCAACATTACGAAGTCGACCGAAGCATCCCAGTTCGGCCCAGGCTTCAACGAGCCGAGCAACTACTTCGCCGACCTACCGACACGCCTCCTCTGGGTTGACACCTTCCCCTACTCGAACTACCTCAACGATCTGCTAGGTAACCAGAAGTACGGGGCGAGCTTTGGGGCGCCCTACCAGGGGATCATTCCTCCCGGCATGATTTACCAGCCCTCCCCCAGCCTTCTCGGGGGCCTCCCCACGCAGAACCTGAAGGACGCCGAAGGTAACTTTTCACTGTCCGCCTGGCACGACATGAAGATCACGGTCCCGATAATCGTGTACACCTCAGACCCGACCGACCTGGCCGCAGCTGAGGAGTGGGCTGCCGCCCTGTCGCAGGCTAGCGGCGGGAACATAACCGCCACGCCTATTCAGATACCAATAGAGGAGCAGATAGCCGACCTCACCCCTGCCAACCCGCAGGGAGTCTATTGGGACAACTGGGCCCCCGACTTTCCTGACCCGACCGACTACGTCTTCGGGATGTACGCGACCAACGGCGACTACGGTCCAGCCAACAACTGGGCGAACTTCACCGCCCTTACCCCCGCCGGCCCCAACGAGATGGTGACCATCAATGGGTCTTCCTACACACAGGCGAAGGTCTACCAGTGGCTGCAGGGGAACATCACCCTGGGAGACACCAGCACGAATCCGGCCGTAAGACAGCGTGCCTACCTCATCTGCGACAGGCTCGCGATAGCCCTGGGTCTGTACGTTTACGTGTACGTCCAGCAGGCGTTCTGGTTCTGGAGGTCTTGGCTCACGGGCTACTCCAACGAAGAAAGTCCTATGTTGAACGCTGCTGGAAACCTATTGTACGTGTACGTTAACAAGTAGTCCTCGATTCATTACCCTTGATTCCGGCGGTGTGCCGTGATGGACTCCAAGGACAACGAGACACTTGGAGAGCTGCCCAGCGGCGTGAGTTACATTCCAGACGATCAAAGGGAGCTTCTGACGGCCGGCTGGGGTGTGCATTCTCGCATGCGAGAAACGTAGACACTTCTTATCCTCTCAGAGCGCGTTCGCCTCGGCATGGACGGGATGGGTCGATGGTCCCCCACGCCATCGACATAGCGGAGCGGGACTTCGGCGGGGAGACGAGCCCGGTCGAAGCTGCGAAGGCCATGAAGGCGAGGGGGCATGGCGCTTGACGCTCAGGGTCTACATAATCCGGCGTCTTATCCTGGTTTTCCCTACCCTGATTGGTCTGACCCTGATCGTGTTCATACTGACCCACGTAGGTGGGTACCAGAGGTTCCTGGGGGAATACGTCAACATCCACAGCGCGATTCCGGTGGCTGTGCAAGAGCAGCGCCTCACGCAACAGTTCCACCTGAACGATCCGATTTTCGTGCAGTACTTCTACTGGCTTTCCGCCTTCCTTCAGGGCAACTGGGGGTACACACAGACCCCGATCTACTCCGGCACGGTCCTCGGAGCGATAGGGCTCTTCCTGCCGAACACCATCATCTTAGCGGCCTTCTCTTCGATTCTCACGATAATAATAGGAATCCCTGTTGGGGTATGGTCCGCGGTAAAGAAGGATAGCCTGGTCGACCACTCGACAAGGATTTTTTCATTCATAGGATACTCAATGCCCGTCTACTGGCTTGGGCTGATCCTGATTATCGCCTTCGCCAGCCCGGCCGTCTGCCCCTGCCTGAACATCTTCCCAATCAGCGGCTCGGTAAACATAGCCCTGACCAACAACCTGAGCTGGTTCACGTCCGGGATCTCGTACCCGACTCACATCCTCCTCATCGATTCCCTGATTCATGGACGCCTAGACATATTCGTAGACGCCGCGCTACACCAGGTCCTCCCCGTGGTCACCCTCACCTTCAGCATCCTCGCATCGATTATCAGGGTCATGCGGTCGAGCATGGAAGACACACTCAACCAGGACTACATCAGGACGGCCAGGGCCAAGGGTCTGCGACAGGGCGCCATCATAAACGAGCACGCCCGGAGAAACGCCCTGATCCCCGTCATAACCCTCACCGGGTACACCATAGCCGGACTTCTCGGCGGGGTCGTGCTCATCGAGGCGGTCTTCAACCTTCCTGGAATCGGGTACTGGACCACCGAGGCTCTGATCAGCGGCGACATCGGCGGGATAATGGGAGGGACAGTGATCTTTGGGTTGGCGTTCATCTTCTCGAACCTGATCGTCGACATTCTCTACGGGTTCTTCGACCCGAGGATAAGGTACTAGCGAGAAACCATGGCGCGCTTCGACCAGACCAAACTGACCCTGCGGATCCTGTTCGAGAACGTCACTTCGGCGGCGGGGTTGCTGATAGTACTTGGATACGTCCTGATAGCGATCATAGATGCCGTCTATCCACAGCTGATCGGCGTCGTCAACGCCTACGCAGAGGTCCCCGACTACACCAACCCTGTCCCCCAGCCTCCATCATTGCAGCACCTCTTCGGAACGACTTACCCAGGGATAGACCTGTACCAGGCGGTGGTCGCAGCGATAAGGGTGGACCTCTGGTATTCGTTCGTGATCGTGCTGGCGGGAGCCCTGGTGGGCATTTTGGTGGGCGTGGTCGCGGCTTATTATTCGGGGTTCTTCGATGAGATCCTGATGAGGATAACGGACATCTTCCTAAGCATCCCCTACCTCCCCTTTGCAATAGCTGTGGGGTTTGTCTTGGGGCGCGGCCTGGACGAATTGAGCCTCGCCCTTGTCATCGTCTGGTGGCCGTTGTACGCCAGGTACGCCAGAGGCCAGGCTCTTTCCATTAAGGAAAACGCCTACGTCGAAGCTGCGAGGGCGAGCGGCGTAGGCTCCTGGGGTATCATAACCAAGCACATAGTGCCTAACGTTCTTACCCCCGTCTTCGTGCAGATATCATTGGACTTGGGGACGGTGGTCCAGACGTTCGCGGCTCTTACTTTCATAGGCTTCGCTTCCGCCAACCCCCTTCTCCCTGAGTTGGGGAAGCTGATATCGGACGGTTTCCCCTATGCGATCTCCGCGCCCTGGGTGGTAATCTTTCCCGGGGTGACGATTCTCATATTCGCGGTTGCGATGAACCTACTTGGCGATGGGCTGAGGGATGCGCTTGATCCAAGAAACAGAACCTGAGCACACCCCAGGCAGCGAAGAGCTGCTCAGGGTCAGCGGGCTGAGGATCAGCTTTGTCACCCGCTCCGGAGTCATCCAGGCGATAGACGACGTCTCGTTCGAGGTGAAGCCTGGAGAGACGCTCGGCCTCGTCGGAGAAACAGGATGTGGAAAGACACAGACGGCTATTTCGATAATGAGACTGACCCCCGAGGCAGGGATCATAGAAAAGGGAGAGATATGGTTCAGGGGGACAAACCTTGCCAAGAACATTGACAAGGAATTCAGGATTGTAAGCAAGAAGAATCGCAAGGTGCTGAAGAGGAACAAGGCGAAGCTCAACAACCTCGAGAGGGAACTCGCCGACATCAGGGGGAATCACATCTCAATGGTTTTCCAGGAGCCGATGACCTCCCTCAATCCTGTCAGGTCGATTGGGCGTCAGGTGTCTGAGGTTCTTCTCACCCACGATCTCCCGAGACTCTCTAACAGGATACTGGCACGACACGCGGTCCCCCCGGAGGCGCTGCGCGAAGTTGCGGATGCGCTGGCACATCAGAGAGTCTCGAGGGAGAATATCAGGGAACTGGTAGGGAAGTACGACATCCCCGGACTTGAGGAACAGATCACATCTGTCATCTACAGAAGGGACATCAGCGAAGGGAGCAAGATCCAGCGAATCAAAGGTCTAAAACAAGAGGTCAACTCTGCCTCGCTCCCCTTCCTGCGAGGGGTAAGTGCGCAGGGGAAAATCCCGGCTGCCTATCGGTTCCCAGCCAGGATTCCAATACTCAGGGCGCGATTCCTTGGGCTCCTGGAGAAGGAGGCCCTGGCCGTTTCCTCCGAGCTGCTTTCAATGGTAGGGATGCCGAACATCAGCAGTGTCCTCAAAGGGTATCCCCACGAATTGAGCGGAGGTATGAGACAGCGTGTGATGATAGCCATGGCAATCGCCGCCAGCCCCGAACTGATCATCGCCGACGAGCCGACGTCGGCCCTCGACGTCACCATCCAGGCCCAGATCCTTCAGCTGTTCCGCGAACTGAAGGCGAACCTCAACACCTCAATCCTGTTCATCTCCCACGACATGGGGGTCATAGCTGAGATCTGCGACAGAGTAGGGATAATGTACGCCGGCAACTTGGTGGAAATCGCTGACATCGTAGACCTGTTCTCCGACCCCAGGCATCCCTACACCAAGGGGCTTCTGAGCGCCATCCCTCCTTCTGACAGGAAGGTCGAGACTCTGGGCCTGATCCGCGGAAGCGTCCCGAACCTCATGAACCCTCCCGCGGGATGCCGCTTCAACACCCGATGCCCGTTCGTCTTCGACAAGTGCTCTCAGATGCCTCCCCCAATCCCTGTGAAGGAAGGACACTACGTGAGGTGCTGGCTCTACGAAAAGTGAAGACGATCCTCCCGCCCAGGAGCAACGAGTCCTCCTGCAGACAGAAAATCTGAGCAAGCTCTTTCCTGTGAAGGGGGAGAAGGTAATCGGGGGCACGAGGTACGTCCACGCAGTCGACGAAGCCCAGCTCACCATAGGTGAGAACGAGGTTGTCGGCCTCGTCGGCGAAAGCGGATGCGGCAAGACAACGCTGGGGAGGCTCGTCCTGAGGCTAATGGAGCCCAGCAAGGGAACGGCCTTCTTCCTTATCCCTAGGAGTTCGATCGACAGATACAGGACCCTCACGGCAGGCTCGAAGGAAGCCAGGACCATCGAAAGGGAATACTCCATCTACCGGTTCGACAGGCGCAAGATGAAGGAGTTCCGCAAGGACACACAAATCGTCTTCCAAGACCCGTTCTCCTCGCTCGACCCCCACATGACGATCAGGGCGATAGTGGCTGAGCCGATGAAAGCCCATCACTACCGCCCCAAGGATGAGATAGACTCCAAGGTTTCAAAACTCCTCGAGGAGTGTGGCCTGGGAGAGCAGTTCTTGGAGAAGCTCCCCCACGAGCTGTCCGGGGGGCAGCGCCAGCGGGTCGCGATCGCCAGGGCTTTGGCCATGTCCCCGCGGCTGATAGTCCTGGACGAGCCAACTTCTGCCCTGGACGTCTCCGTGCAAGCCCAGATTCTGAACCTCCTGAAGAGGTTCAAGTCGGAACGGGGCCTGAGCTTCCTCTTCATCTCCCACCACCTGGCGGTGGTAAGGCAGATGTCAGACGAGGTCTACGTCATGTACGCCGGGCAGATAGTCGAAAAAGGGGAGACCGAGGCAGTGTTCAACTCCCCGGCCCATCCGTACACAATCGCGCTGCTGTCGGCGATTCCCGTCCCCGATCCGACCACGAAACGAGAGAAGATACTGCTGAAGGGGGAGATCCCCGACCTTGTGAGGCCTCCCGGCGGGTGCCGTTTCCACCCGCGCTGCCCCTCCGCCCTGGGAAACTGCGGTTGGTCGCCTGATGAAGCGATCGGGTCGCTTTCGGATGTCTTGGCGTCCAGCGGGTTCCCCGGTTTGAGCGAGGCGCTCAAGAGTCGCGACTGCAGGATCATCGACGACCAGACTTTCGAAGTACACACGTCAGAGTCGTTGGACGCATCCCAGGTCGAATCCATCAAGAGGGCCGTCGCCGCAAAGAAAGATAACCAGTCCAACTTCGCCCTGAGAGCTGTGGAAGATATAACGAGCCAATCCGACACGACCGGTGCGACCATAAGGGTGCGCCTGACGGTGCCCCTGGTCCCCGAGTTTACCGGCCTGGGCACGCGGCACTTCGTGGCGTGTAACCTGTTCCCTCGAGGCTCGACCGGTCAGGGTGAAAGCAACGAGTTCGGCGGTGTGGAACCTCCGGTGAGAGACGGACAGCATTGAACGCGGTCGAATATCGGATCTCGATGGCACGAGCGAAGACCCACACATTCGACGTGACACTCGTGCTGGAAGATGTAGCCGACGGACCCGTGGATTTCGTCATGCCGGTTTGGGCCCCGGGGACGTACCGCATAGCCGAATTCGAGCGAAACATCACCACGATTGAAGCAGAAGACGCAAGGGGCCGCCTTGGCCTAAGTAAGCTCAGGAAGAACGCCTGGCGGGTCGAGGCAAGGGGAGAGCCTCTGAGGGTCAGATACTGCGTGTATTCCTTTGAGCGAACCACGTCAGTCAGCTATCTGGACTCCGACCACGCACTGCTCAGTCCGGTGACCCTGCTCCTCTGTCCAAAAGGGTACGAAGCCAGGAGAACTATAGTCCGCCTCTCTCCAGCCGGCTACTGCAAGAACATCTCAACCAGCCTTACTAGGATGAAAGGTGCCCTCCCAACATTTGTCGCACAAGATTACGACCAACTCGTCGATTCGCCGATCATGATCGGCAACTTCCGGCGGCACAGCTTCGTCGAAGAAGGCAAGGTCCACGAAGTCGCCATCTGCGGCGGAGAAGAGATCGACCAGGAACGCGTCGTCCATGACATCAGAAGGATAGTAGCAGCGGCCTCCGGTGTCTTTGGCGGGCTCCCCTACGATAGGTATGTCTTCCTCATAGAAGTCGACGGAGACGTGGGTGACGACGGAATGGAGCACCGGTGCTCCACCTACTGCCTGGTTCCGCGGCTGGCGTTCACCACAGAGCATGGCATCAAACGGATGGACGGCCTCTTCTGCCACGAGTTCTTCCATCTGTGGAACGTCAAGAGGGTCACTCCTGCTCCCCTCGCCCATCTCGACTACGAAAGGGAGCAGTACACGAACTCGCTCTGGATCGCCGAGGGCATAACAACCTACTACGAGCACCTCCTCCTGAGAAGGGCGAAGATCTATTCGGTGCCTGAATTTCTCGACAACATCGCGGACCTGATAAACAGGTACCTCGCGACCCCGGGAAGGCGACTTCAGAGCGCAGAGGAATCAAGCTACGATTCATGGATCAAATTCTACAGACCATACGAGAACAGCGTGAACGCCGAGATATCGTACTACACCCTGGGTGCGCTGCTTGGGATGACGATCGACCTCAGTATCAGGAGGGCGACGAGGGGTGAAAAGAGCCTCGACGACGTCATGAAAAAAATCTTCAGCGATACCGGAGGGAAGGGGTCGGGTTACACTGACCAGGAGTTCAAGGAAGCATGCGATTCCGTGGCTGGCGAGAACTTGGACGGGCTGTTCGAGACCCATGTGCGCGGCGCAACTGACATCAAGTTCGACCGCTACCTGGGATATGCGGGGCTGACTCTGGTCCCCTGGTCAGGCGCTGAAGGAAAGGGCGCGTATGCAGGTCTCAAATTCGTTGACACCAAACAGGAGCCTTTCGTGGACTCGGTCCTGTCCGACACCCCTGCTGCGGAAGCCGGAATCTTTCCAGGTGATGAGCTCATAGGCGTCGACGGAATCAGATTCGACAAGATCAAGTTCAAGGAGAATCTGCGCTTCTACGTTGAGAACTCCAAGCCGGGTCGCACTTTGACATTCACAGTAGGCCGTGCCGGCCGCCTGAAGGAGGTGAGGGTAAGACTGGGGCGCAGACCGGTCGTCCGGTACAAGATACAGCGACAGCAAAGTGTCAACGCTGAACAGAGGTCTCTGTTCAGAGGATGGGTGGGTCATGACCTGCAGAAATTCGAGTACTCGGACTGGGTTCTCTCACCTTCGGTAGACTGGCTGTTCATCAAGCCTGATTATTTCTGACCTTACGTTCTCAGCACCATCAGACTGCAGATCCTCGGCAGTCCTGGGACGCCTAGAGTTCTCTTAGGGCCTCTTCAACTTTGGTGACAGCCTCATCTGCGTCCTCGGTTGTGTGGCGGGTGCTGACGAACAGGTGCTCGTTCTGCTGGGGGTGGAAATACAGACCCTTCCCCATCAGGATCTTGTGCATCCTCATGTACTTGGCCCCGTCGGTCTTCAGGAAGTCGTCGTAGTTGCTTATCTTCTTCAGGTTAGTGAAGTACAGCTGACTCCCTCCGGGCCCGATTCCCTGGACTAGGGCGGTCGTCTTTGTCTTTTCGACCGCCTTCTCGAGGCCCGCTTGAAGCCTGAGTCCGACCTTCTTCAGATTATCATAGGTCCCCGGCCTTTCGAGTTCTGTCAATGACGCGAGGGCTGCAACCACCGCCAGAGGGTTCGCGTTGTAGGTGCCCGCGTGGAAGACCTTCCCGGGCACTAGATCTTCCATTATGTTCCTTCTCCCCGCGATGGCCGAAATTGGGAAACCGGCGCCCAGGGCTTTGGCATAGGTGGTGATGTCCGCCTTTATGCCGAAATATTCTTGAGCCCCTCCCTTCGCCAGTCTGAAGCCTGTTATCACCTCGTCCAGAATGAAGAGAGCGTCGTTCTTGTCGCACAGCTCTCTTATGAGTTCGAGGAACCCCTCTTCGGGCGGTACGGTCCCGATGTTCATCAGCACAGGTTCGGAGATGATCCCAGCCAGGTCGTCGCTGTGCCGTTTCACGACCTTGCGGAGAGACTCGGCGTCATTCCACTTCACCAGGAGGGTGTTCTTCAGACTGTCCTCCGGGATCCCCCAAGATGCCGGATTCCTGAACATAGCAGTCGGAGGTCCGGCGTTGGGCACCGTCCCGCCGCCGAGAAGGACATAGTCGTGGCCTCCATGGTATGACCCCTCAAACTTTATGATTTTGTTCTTGCCAGTGTGCCCCCTCGCTAATCTGATCGCCGTCTGGGTCGCTTCGGCCCCACTGTTGGAGAACCTGACCATGTCCATTCCCGTCATCCTGCAGACCTTCTCGGCGAGGTCGACCTCTTTGTCGTGCAGGACTGCGAACATGGTGCCCTTCTCGAGCTGCTCTCGGACAGCCGCGATTAGTTTCGGATGGGCGTGGCCGTGAATGAGAGGACCCATGGCCAGGACGAAGTCGAGATACTCGTTCCCATCCAGGTCCCAGATTCTGCTCCCCTTCCCTCTTTCAAACCCGAGAGGATAGGGGTTGAAGATCGGGTAGCACTGCCCATGCGAACTGGCCCCCCCTGGCATCACCTTGACCGCTCTGTTGAAGAGGCTGCAAGACTTCCTGGTATCCAGCCCCTCCGCGTATTCGACGTAGTCGCCCACCAACTTCTCAGCCGCGCTAGCCCGAGCCATTTCAATCAAACAGACCTCCCCGATGAATATTAGCGTTTGAGCCTGAAGTTCCCTGCTATGATGCGCTTGGGCGTATTCTGCGCCCTGCCTCGTTTACCTTCTTTATCCCTCGTATGGTGGTTTTTGCACGGTTTGCTTCGGACCAGTGCTCGTGAACGATCCGCCACTCTCCGTTGCTCCTCTCAAAGACGAAGGATACTCTCGACCGCCAGCTGTACACCTTGCCTCTCTTCGTATGTTTCTGCAGAAAGAGGAAGGTGGCGATGGCGCCCGTTCCGTTCCCAAACATGTGGACTTTGAGGTCCTCGACCAGGCAATTCCTCGACAGAGATGATTTCAAGACGCCAGAATCGTGCTTCAGCGACTGTTTCAGGTTCATCAGGGGGAGAGGGTAGTCGTCGAATATGGTGAATTTGTCCCTCGACCGCATTCTCGCTATTTCTTTGATTCTGCCCGAGTTAAAGTACGCCAGGAATCTGCCCTTAACGAGAGCTTCGACGTCATCCGATGGCGATAAGTCCCCGGCCCGTTCCATCTGGAAGCGCCCGATGAGGTCATGAACGCCGAGGCGGAGACCGACCAGCTCCTTCATGGCCTCGGGAGAATCGTGGGAAGACCTACCGATCAGATTGTCCAACCTGATGAGCGCCACCCTCATGGTGGTGACGGCGGTGGACTTCAGGCGCGCGGCGTCCCGGTGCTTCTGACCCCAACTGGCGCTCGGGCTCCTTTCGAAGTCAGTCATTTCAAAGGCGTCGTTCACTGACGTCCCTGCCTTCACGAGGTTGGCCACCCTTCTGATGTCCCTGACGGTTGTTCCGCTGGATATCGCCGTTCTTGCTATCTCTTTCTGCAGCTGGGGGACCTTCACTCTGGAGATTTCCCAGGCGTCGCTGGGACCTAGGAGACGTCTCCTGATTTGCTCTCTGACATCCGCGGGAAGGGAAAGCAGCATTATCCTGTGGGACACGAACTCCTCGCTCTTGCCGATGCGCTGTGCCAATTCACTCGTGCTTCCGTAACCATACTTCTCGGTGTAGAACCTGAAAGAGGCTGCCTCCTCCAACGGGTCCAGGGTCTGTCTTTGCATGTTCTCCTCAAGCGACACTGCGTAGGCTTCCTTGTCCGTCAACTCCTTCACAATCGCGGGTATCTCATGAAACCGGTTCTTCCTGCAGGCCTCGAAACGCCGATGGCCCGCGACAATCTCGAACTTCGTGTCGAGTGGGCGGACGATTATTGGTTCGAGCAACCCGGTCTTGCTTATCGAGGAAGCAAGGGATGAAATGTCCCCAAGGTCGAACCGCAGAGGGAACCGTGAAGGCACGATTGATTTCACTGGGATAGCTTCTACGATCTCCGTTGTCTCGAGGAAACTCTTCAGCCTCGTCCTCAACAGCGATTCGAGTTGCTCATCGACTAAAAAACCGTTCTGCGCCGGCGAGGGGTATCTCCACTCTGGTTCTCCCCTGTGGAGCCTGCCAGCTACTTCAACGTCATCTATTCCTTATTAACGAGACATGGGATTTGTTTTTCAAGTTGCGTGTGATTATCGAGAAAGACTATTCGGCGATGAGCCGCAAGGCTGCTGAGATAATCGCCAAGGAGATAAGGTCGAAACCACAAGCGGTTCTTGGCCTGGCGACGGGTTCGACGCCCCTGGGGGTAAACCAGGAGCTGATCAGGATGCACGAAACGGGAAATCTCGACTTTTCAGCCGTTCGCACTTTCAACTTGGACGAATACTACAGACTTCGGCCTGACCATCCCGAGAGCTACCACAGTTTCATGTTCAAGAACCTCTTCGAAAAAATCAACGTAAAACCAGAGAACGTATCGATTCCAGACGGGATGGCGACAGACATCGGGTCATTCTGCGAGAGTTACGAAGAACGCATCAAGGAAGCGGGCGGCATCGACATCCAGTTGCTTGGTATTGGGAGAGACGGCCATATAGGCTTCAATGAACCTGGCTCGTCTCTCGGATCACGGACGCGCCTGAAAACACTGACGGAAGAAACCATCAGGGACAACGCACGGTTCTTCGGCAAGGAAAGCGACGTCCCTCATTTCGCTGTCACCATGGGAGTGGGCACAATTCTCGGCGCGAAGAAGTTGCTGATGCTGGCGAGTGGCGGCGGCAAAGCCAGAGCGGTGAGGGATGCCATTGAGGGACCTGTTTCCGCCCAAGTCACGGCCAGTGTGCTTCAGTTGCACCCCAACGTATTCGTGATACTGGACGAAGAGGCGGCGAGTATGCTGAGCCGATCAGACTACTACATCTACGTGGAAAAAATGGCCGAAAAGTTCGAAGCGGAAGCCGGGACGTAGGTCCGGCTAGGTCTTCTTCAATGCGGCTTTCTGAGTGGCGCCTGCATAGGACTCTACGAACTTGAACGCAGTTCCGGTTATAACCAACACAACGGTCTTCCCTCTGATTCCAACCTTCTTCAACGCAGCGAGGGAAGCAGCCGAGGCCGGCTCACAGAAGACGCCCTCAAACCTCAGATCCTCAAGCGCCGAGGCAGCCTGCGAGTCCGTCACAGGAACGACCTGCCCTCCGCTCTCGGACACTGTTCTTTCCAATTCCTGTCCGTCAAGCCTGTGATATCCAGCTATACTCGACATCAGCCTGCTATTCGGTGCCACGGCCGCAATCATCCTCGGTTTGGCATGTTTGCTCCCCAGCCAAACACCTGCGATTAGTGTCCCGTTGTTGCTCGGGACGAGGATGTAATCTGGAAATCTTGTCCCCAATTGCTCTACAATCTCCCTTCCGATTCCAGAATCGCCGATAATCTTGAATCTGTTCCGACCGGGATTCGCATTGTAGATTCCTTCTTTCTCTGCAAATCCCTCGCTTTCCCGGTATGCTTTGTCGTATCCTCCAGGCACCAGATGGATTCTCGGAGAAAATGCTGAGATGAGCCGAAGCCTCTCCTTCTCTATTTTCTTAGAAAGGAATACGTCGACCTCTATCCCCTCGCAGGGGGCCAGCGCGGAAAGCGAGATGGCAGCGTTCCCAGTGCTCGCAATCACCGCCCTGCTCGACTTTCGAGCCAAAATGTCCTTGATCATCTCCTGGCTCTCTCTGTCTTTGTGGGAACCAGTGGGGTTGTAGCTTTCCAACTTGGCGAAGACTGAATTGTTCAACCTTCGGCTAATCTTGTCTAGATGAATCAGGGGCGTCTGAGTGGTACGCACGTCGAGAGCTGATGAAATGACGCTCTTTAACACTCGAATGAAGAACCTGTTCTGACTTGTAAGGCACTTTCTCTTCATCTGACCTAGCCTGCATCACCAGGAAGTGCAGGTTCGTAATTTCGTCCCTTCTCCTGTCTCACGTTCTCAAGTGCAACCTATGTACTGTGTATAGATTGCAATTCCATGCTATCCGCTCGCAAGGTCAATATCACCCGATTCAGAGCTTCTCGATCGTGAAGGCAGCCCTGGGTCCGACCAGGTCATTGACAGAGACCGAGTTGGAATACGCGGTTGGAACGCGGCCGTTTGACGTCAGGCTTTACGAACTCCTGTTGAAGGAAACCCCAGAACGGGTGTTCCGTAAGATGATACAGCAACACCGCCCTCCACTTTTCCCCGATATCGCTTGGAGGTACATCTGCTACGTCTCCATCTTCCTGTCGCTGGCCGACGCCTACGTTGTCTCTATCCCAAACCCGATCTCAGGCTGGCTGATCGATTCTCTCGGCGCTCCCCAAGCAGCCCTGGCCGCGTTCGCTCTTCTCTTTGTGTTTGTGGCCGTCAGCATCGCTTCTTGGAGGCTGGCGACTCGCAGGAGCCCTACACAATATCAATTGGTCCCCCCCGCGACTAGTTTCGAACTCCTGGAAGTCCCTTCAAACGACACGAAATTCACGTGCCCGGAGTGCAAAGGAGTCGGAGAATGGGCAAAGACACGATACGAGGCCGCCCGGTGGGAGGCAGGAACGGAAGAGGACGAAGGAGAGAAGATGGTATTCGTCCCCGACCAAGTCATCGAAACCGAAAAAACTGTCTGCAAGACATGCTCAGGCAGAGGATACCTTTACCATGTGAAGAAACGATTCGAGAGGGCTAACAAGAGTCTGCAAGAACTCAATTCTAACCTCGATATTGTCAACTCGAAGGTCGAGGCTCTCAACTCGATCATAACTAGGTCGAATTGGGACATAGTCCAACATAGATGAATGTAGAAAGGAACTGATTCCACAGGGTCCTATCTACGCTGGCAGCCTTAAATCCAGTCTTCCACACGAATCGCCTGTGAGGATTCTCTACATCAATCCAGTCGGCACCAAAGTGAATGACGCTCCCATGCTTCGCGAACTGAGGGGAGCGGCGGCGAAGGGGACGAATGTGGATCTGGTGTCGTTGCAGAGGGGACCCTGGCAT
>Ga0187784_10002704_pt1 | contig 14240 bp, 8 predicted proteins | sample 1015_SJ02_MP15_2_FD_132964 | JGI IMG/M metagenome (GOLD analysis project Ga0187784, IMG submission 132964) | Tropical peat soil microbial communities from peatlands in Department of Meta, Colombia - 1015_SJ02_MP15_20_MG | ecosystem: Environmental > Terrestrial > Soil > Wetlands > Peat | place...
CGTCAACACAGGGGCCAAGCGGGGCGACGATCTCGTTGAGCGGTTTGCCGCAATCGCCGTACTGCCGCCATTTCCACGGCGAGCAGAACGTGGCTCCGAAGCCATCCTGAAACAACTCGACATGCTCGCCCGGGTCCCATTTCTCGCCGTCGCGCCGATGCAACAGCGGCTTGTAGTCGAACGTGTCGAGATGACTCGCTCCGCCCGCCATGAAGAGCTGCACCACGCGCTTGGCTTTGGCCCGATGGTGCAGTCGTTCCAGCGCGCCGCCCGCGTGCGGTTCTGTTCCGGCCGCCAGAAGTCCGTCCCCGTTAAGCAGGTGCGCCAGCGCAATCCCGCCCAATCCGCCGCCGAGTTCCCAGAGGAATTTGCGGCGGTCGATGTGGAGGCAATTTGGATTGGAGGCTGCGTTTCGCATCGGGCACACTAAATGACCGGGCGCGACTTTTGGGACGTGGAATCCCCCTCACCCCCGGCCCCTCTCCCGCAGGGGGAGAGGGGAGAAAAGGCCCAAAAAGGGGACAGACCCCTGACCCGTTGTGGCTGGAAAGCTGGTTTGCCCTTCCGGTAGGGGGTCTGTCCCCGTTTTTGGGCAACGGGAGAGGGGCAGGGGGTGAGGGGGTATTTGGTCATGAATTCCCAGAATCGCGGGGGGGCAATTAGTCGACGTAAACAAACTCGTTCAGGTTGAACAACAGCCGGCAAGTTTCCGCGAGGCCAAATTCTCGAGCAAACGGCACGAGCCGCTTCGATTCCGACGCGGTCGACGGGCGCTGCAGCGTCAGACGAACGGCCTCGGCGACCTGGCCTTCCAGGTCGGCACGTCGAGCGCGAACGCGCTCGGCCAGATGCTCGGCCATGCGAATCATGAATCGGTCGTTCAAGAGAGCCAGCGCCTGCAGCGCGGTGATCGATTCGTCTCGCTTGTCGATGATCTGCGAGGGATCGGCACAGTCGAGAGCCTGCTCGAACGGATCGGGCTGCGAGCGGACCAGGAAGCGATACACGCTGCGGCGATGCGCGCGCCGGTCGTCGGGGTCGGCCTTGTCGTATTCGTAGTGGGGCGAATGTTCCGGCTTCTCGACGACGAACGTTTGAAAGGAGGGGCCGAACAGCCGCGCGTCGAGGCAGCCGCTCGCGGCAAGCACGCTGTCGCGGATCGACTCGGCGTCCAGACGCGAGCGGTTCATCCGCCACAGCCACGAATTGCCGGCGTCGACCTGGGCGGCAGCGGCGTTCGACGTCGAAGCCTGTCGATAGGCGGCACTGGTCACGATCATCCGATGCAGGCGTTTGAGCGATTGGGAGCCGTCGCGGAGATCGACGGCGACCCAGTCGAGCAATTCGGGGTGAGTCGGCAACTGCCCCATCCGCCCGAAATCGCTGGGGCTATCGACGATGCCGCGACCAAAGTGGTAGAGCCACACGCGATTGACGATCGATCGCCACGTGAGGGGATTCCGACGGTCGGTGATCCAATGCGCCAGCGCGATCCGACGCTCCCCTTCGCCCGCGCCCGCCGGCAACTCAAACTGCCACGATGCATCCTTGATGAAAGGCAGGGCGCCGGGGCCGACGAGCTTCCCGGGACGTCGCACGTCCCCCCGCTCGAGGACATGAATCTCGCGGGGTTTGCCCCCCGTGCCACGAAACGCTCCGCTGCCGCTGTAGACCGTGCCGCAATAAACGACGCTCTGCTTCGGGAGCGCGGCGAGAGCGGCAAACAGCGCGCTGCGTTCGGCAACGACGCCGAGGGGAGGAGTTTGGACGCTCTCTTCATGGGGCTTTGGCTGAGGCTCGATCGCTCGCAAGCGAGCTTCCAATTCCCTTCGTCGGCGCGCGACTTGCGGGTCGGCGTCATACGACCGGTCCGCGCGGTCGATCGCGGCGAAGACGGCTTGCAGGCTGTAGTAGTGCTCCTGAGTGACCGGGTCGAACTTGTGATCGTGGCAGCGGGCGCATTGAGCCGTCACGCTGCAAAACGTGTTGAGCGTGGTGGTCACCATGTCGTCGCGGTCGAGGTTGCGGGCAATCTGGCCGTCGATCTTGGTCTCGGGGACTTCGGCGTGGCCGATAAAGTCCCACGGACCGGCGGCCAGAAAGCCGGTGGCCTCGATCCCGTCGCGTGAATCGGGCTCCAGCGCGTCGCCGGCCAGCTGCTCCTCCACGAACTGTGCGTACGGCCGGTCTTCGTTGAAGGCACGGATCAGATAGTCGCGATAAGGCCACGCGTGGGGCCGCGGCTTATCTTTGTCGTAGCCGTGCGTCTCGCCGTAATGCACCACGTCGAGCCAGTGCCGGGCCCAACGTTCGCCGTAATGGGGCGAGGCGAGCAAACGATCGACGAGTTTCTCGTAGGCGAGCGGATCGGTGTCGGCAACAAAGGCCTCGACCTCGTCGGCTTCAGGGGGCAACCCGAGCAGGTCGTACGAGAGCCGGCGAATCAGCGTGCGCCGATCGGCCTCGGGCGACGGTCGCAGCCCGGCGGATCCCAAGCCGGCGAGCACAAACGCGTCAATCGGTGTGCGCGGGAATCCGGCGCTCGCGTCGGACGTGGCGGGAATTCGTGGTTTCACAACCGGCCGCAACGACCACCAGTCGAGCGGGTCGTCCTTGATGACGACCGAGGCGGGCCACTCGGCGCCGGCCGCGATCCAAGCCCGAAGGACCTGAATTTCGCTCGCCGCGAGGGGTTTGCCCGTCTTCGGCATTTCCGGCCGGTCGCCCGAAACGACCTCGATCAAGCGGCTCTCACGCGGCTTCCCGGGAACGACGACGGGCGCCCCGTCCGCCCCCGCGGCCAGGCCTTTGGCCGAAGTCAGGTCGAGACTCCCCTTGGGCTTCGGCCCCTGATGACAGCGGACGCAGTGCTGCTTGAGAACGGGGACGACGCGGCTGCGGAAATCGGATTCGGAACCCGCGGTGGAGGTCGTGCGCGAGAGGGCCAGAGCCGCGGTCGTGAAGGCGAGCAAAAGATTTTTGCGCGGGATTCTGAGGTACCGACTGCAAGCCCCCTCACCCCCCAGCCCCTCTCCCGCGAGGGGAGAGGGGGGAAGAGTTCCAGCAGCGGCGTGGCTTACAGGAGCTCCAGCGCCCGTTGCACAGGAGCCTGTTGCGTGCAAATCTTCTCCCCTCTCCCCTCGCGGGAGAGGGGCTGGGCGTGAGGGGGCACATCGGTGAACGCCCCACGACCGCGCAAAAGCATATCGAGGCAGGGTTCGCGTCGCCAAGCGCGGCTCCCGGGGAGGATCGACGAGCGCGGGCGGCGAGCCGGTGCGTTGCTCGGCCGCTGTCGCGCGGTGAGGATCCTATCTTAATCCGGATCCGCAGTGCCGGCCACGACCGGCGTCGATCCCAGGCTCTCGGCCGATGCCTCGCCGCCGGGGGCCGGCCCGGTCATCGCCTGCCGACGAAGGCGACGCTCAAACAGGACGTAGAGGGGAACGGCGACCAGCAGGGGCAGCCAGTTGTAGAGCACTCGAAACAGCACGCAGGCCGCCGTGAACGCCGGTTGTTGTGCGGTCGGCGCCATTTTCACCATCACGGCCTCAAAAACTCCGGCCCCTCCCGGGGCATGAGTCAGCACGCCGGCCACGTTGGCCAAAAGGTACAGCCCCAGGATCTCGCTATACGCGATGTGAAGGTGCCCGGGGAACAGCAGCCAAAAGCAGGCCGCCGCGACAAAGTAATCGAGGGCGGCGACCGAGAGCTGAGCCAAGGACATCCAGAACCCCGGAAACCGCCACTCTCGTCCCCAGAAGCGCAGCGGCTTCTTCCAGAGATTCGCCCAGACGGCCGAAACCAAAAGGTAGGCGGCAGCGAAACCGATGAGGGTCCAGGCCAGCGCCTTCGTGTCGGCGATCGGGAGGTCCACCTGCGGCGCGATGTCCATCGGTCGCAGCAGAAAAACAACGCCGGCCAGTCCGAACACTCCAAACCAGAACGTGATCGCCAGGATCATGACCAATTGCGCGATCTCGACCGGCTTCAGCCCCCAGACCGAATAAAACCGGTAACGGACCGACCCGCCTCCCAACAGCGAGCCGAAGTTGTAGCTCATCGCGAAGCCGACAAACGACGCAAACGCGATTCGCCGGAAGGGGAGCGGATGGCCGGTCGACTTGACGGCGATCCAGTCGTAGCCGATCAGCACGCAGTAATTGATCATCATCAGCGCGACGCACGCGCACATCCGCCAGGGATGAATCTGCACGAGGGCGCGGCGATAATCCTCGAACGAATGCTGCCGCAGCTCGCGGTAGAGCACAACGCCGGCGATGACCACGATGACCAAAACGGCGATCGGCGCGATCTTATGGAACCAGTCGGCGCCGTTTGGCCCCCGCCGTTCGTCAGACATGATCCCCTCGCGCCCGTGAATTCGCCTTCACGGACGCTATTAACTCGACGGGGCGCTGTCAAATGCAGGCAAAGAGCCGGGCCAAAAAGTCAGCGGTTGTGCTCGTTCTGAGATGCGTCGCAAGTCCTGTGAGGGCGAGCCTGGTTGGAGCGTCGATTGTGGAATTGTTGCCGCGCTGCGTTTCCCGAACCGACGGCCTGCCGTCGTCTCCCCAGCGACAGCGAAGCTGTCGGTTTGGGAAATGTGTGCCCCAACTCAAGTTCAGGGGCGCAACGTTCAACCGGCGTAAAGGCCTCAGCGGCCGGCGCGGGTGCGCATCCGCGGACAGCGAGGGCGCACCCGCCCGCAAGGGGCTCGAATGGCGGGCTCGAATGGCTCGCCTCATCGTCAACGCGTCCGTTTGAGCGCCTCGGCAGCGACTGTTAAGATCGCTGATCTGTCTCTTCTTGAAGTCTTTATTTTTGTCCTCCGAGGACTCGCACATCAGCCAGGAACCAAGCGCTTATGGTCAAACACCAAGCCGCGGACATCCGCAACGTGGCACTGATCGGGCACGGAGCCGTCGGAAAAACGACACTGGCCGACCTGCTGTTGTTCAAAGCCGGAGCCGTCACGCGGGCCGGCTCGGTCGATGACGGATCGAGCGTGCTCGATTCGGACGAAGAGGCCAAGCACCACAAGCACTCGATCACCTCGACCGTCGTGCATTTCCCTCACGCCGGGAAGTACGTCAACGTTATCGACACGCCCGGCTACCCGGACTTCATCGGCCAGGTGATCGGCGCTTTGCGGGCCGTCGAGACGGCGATCGTCGTGCTGAGCGCGGGGGCCGGCATCGAAGTCAACACGCGGCGGACGTTCAACCTGGCCGGTCAGGAAGGGATCGGCCGGATGATCGTCGTCAACAAATGCGATCTGGATAACATCAATTTCGATCGCATCCTGGACTCGCTGCGGGAGACCTTCGGCAACGCCTGCGTGCCGATGAATCTGCCCGTCGGCTTGGGGGCGAAGTTCAGCGGCGTCGTCAGCACGCTGGAAGTTCCGGCGACGGTGCCGGGCGACGTCGTCGCCGATCCCAAGGAGTGGAACCAGCCGATGATGGACGCGATCGTGGAGGCGGACGAATCGCTGATGGAGCGCTATCTGGAAGGCGAACAGCTCACGCCGCAGGAGATTTCCGCCGCCCTCTCGAAAGCCGTTGCGGCCGGCACGCTGATTCCGATCTTCTTTGCCAGCACCAAGAGCGGCGTCGGCGTCCCGGAACTCATGGATGCGATCGCCGAATACGCGCTGGCGCCGGCCGAACTGCCGCGCAAGGCGACCAACGCGTCGGGGCAGGAAGTTCCCCTCGCGCCCGATCCGAACGGGCCGCTGGTCGCGCAGGTCTTCAAGACCCGCATCGACCCGTTCGTGGCGCGGATGAGTTTTATCCGCGTCTATTCGGGGACGCTCAAGAAGGACATGTCGATCCACTGCGGGCGGGTCTCCAAGGCGATCAAGATCCCGCAGATCCTCGAAATGCAGGGGCATCAGCACGCCGCGATCGACGAAGCGGGGCCCGGCGACATTGCCGTCGTTGTGAAGGTCGAAGATTTAGCCGTCGGCGACACGCTCACCAAGGACGCCCACGCCTTCACGATCGCGCCGCTCAAGTTCCCGACGCCGATGATTGGTCTGGCCGTCGAGCCCAAGAGCCGGGCCGACCAGCAGAAGATCTCGGGGGCGCTGCAGAAAATCGCCGAGGAAGACCAGACCTTCATGCTCACCCGCGAGGCCCAGACGCATGAAATGGTCATCCGCGGGATGAGCGAGCTGCATCTGCAGATGATGAAAGAACGCGTGCACAAGCGCGATAAAGTCGAAATGGTCTCGCACCCGCCCAAGATCCCCTATCGCGAAACGGTGGCCGGCTACGCCGAGGGCTTTTATCGCCACAAGAAGCAGTCGGGCGGCTCGGGGCAGTTTGCCGAAGTTCACTTCCGCATCTCGGCCGTTCCTCACGGCATCAAACCGGAGGAGTATTTTACGAAAGATCGCTTCTTGAATATGCGATCGTTCCACTACGACCCCGCGCTCAATTCGGCCTTCGTCGACCGCGTCAGCGGCGGCTCGGTCCCCAACAACTTTATCCCCGCGGTCGAAAAGGGAGTGAAGGAGCGAATGGAGAAGGGCGTGCTCGCCGGCTTCCAGGTGCAGGACGTGGCGACGGAGCTGTTCTTCGGAAAGGACCACCCGGTCGACAGCAACGAAACGGCCTTCCGCACGGCCGGCAGCATGTGCTTCCGCAACATCTTCCGCGAGGCCAAGCCGGTCCTCCTGGAGCCGATCGTGACGGCCGAAATCACGGTCCCGGCCGAGAAGCTGGGAGACATCACCAGCGACCTCAACGGCCGTCGCGGCCGCGTGGAGGGGATGGACAACGCGCCGGGCGGCTTCCAGGTGATCCGCGCGAAGGCGCCGCTGTCGGAGATGATGACGTACGCGAGGTCGCTCTCGAGCATGACCGGCGGCCAAGGCTCATTCACGCTCGAGTTCAGCCACTACGACATCGTCCCGCCCAACGAGCAACAAAAGATCGTGGCCGCGGCCCAGAAACACGAGGAGGAAGAGGAGTAGGGGCCGCTTGCCGCTGACGGTCGATCGCCAAATGTCGGGTGCCTGGGTCGGCGTCTTCGCCGCCCCCAGCGCCTCAAGACCTGGGGGCGAGCCTGACGGCTCGACCCCAGCCACCCCCAGAACCAGTCCGCAATAGACGGACCACTACTGGGGGCGATCGATCGCGTGCGTCACGTCCCCGAGCGCGTTTTGCTTGACGTCGTAGAAATAGATCGCCCGATCGGGGAAGGCGGCCCGGATTCGGGCCAGCCGTGTTTGGCCTTCCCGATACCGGCCGCGCAGAACGGGGCCGCTCAGGTCGGGATCGTTATCGACGTAGTCGATGCTCCGATCGTCCGGATCCCCCTTAATCAGCACGAGCAGCGGCCGCGGCTTGATTCCCCGATCGATGACCTCTTGAAAAGCCTCGTATTTCAATCGCGAGAAGGCCACTTCGTCGATGCCGCTCTCGATCCGAGAGGTCGACCAGAAGGGGTCGAAGGTCACCCAGTTCGTGAGCACCGCCGCCGCGATCAGCGCGCCCCACCAGACGGGCATCACCAGGCGGCCGGTCGATCGCCAGCAGGCAACAAGCTCACGGGTCGTCAGGCAGATGATCAGCAAGAGCAATGGGGCTGACTCGAACACGTAATGCAAGCCCATGATGCCGACGAACCAGTACGGCACATGCACCGCGTGCAGCGAGACAATCGACAGGGCCACGAGCTTCCAACGCGTCTCGGCGCTCCAGAAGACCGCGATGAGGAAGATCACGCCGGCCATCGCCACCGGCACCAGGCCCAAGGTCCAGCGGGCGCTTGCCTCGAGCCGTTCCTTTTCATTCTCGAGTGCCAGTTGAGGCGTCAGGTTCTTGGCCCATTCGTCGTACGACTGCATCACCCGTGGCCCGGCTCGCTGCTGGCCCCGCGCGACATTGTTGAAGCCGTACACGTGCCGCGGCGTGTAAGTGTCGGTGTAGAGCTGATAGGGAGTCACCAGCCCATTGCCGGTGATCGCCCGGTTATAGAAGAACAGCAGCACCAGACCCAAAACGATTGGGGACGCTAGCCAGAGGCAGGCTTTCCACAATGTGGGACCGTGCTGGAAAGGCCCCTCACCCCCGGCCCCTCTCCCGCGAGGGGAGAGGTGAGAGAATTTGGGTGCCACGCAATCTTTCGCGAGCGGCGCTGACACCGGAACTCCTCCCCCCTCTCCCCCCCGCGGGAGAGGGGCCGGGGGTGAGGGGGTCGGCCGTTCGATGCCCCCCGAGCGCACGCGGTGACTTAGGCGGCGGCCGAGTTCTGCCACCAACCAAATTCCAAAAGGCATGCCGAAGCCGGCGGCTGTCATCGGTCGGCAGAGCATGGCAAAGCTCAGGCCGCATCCGGCCCAAAAGGCGTCGCTGGCGCGACTCGTCCTCATGAACCGCAGGAACGCGAACAGAAAGAGCATCAGCGCAGCGAGCGTCGGCGCGTGCGACAACAGGAGGTTGTCGAAGAGCGCGATTCCAGGCGACAGGGCCGTCAACACGCCGGCGAACAATCCCAGTCGATTTCCGGCCAGCTCGCGTCCTGCCCAGAACGTGAAGACGGCCGCCAGCGCGCCCCCCAGCCATTGCGCCCAATACGGGTGTCCCAGTTCGAGGAACGGCGCAATCCAAGCTCCGACCCCCGGGAAATAGCGGCTGGCGAAGCGTCCCTCGTTGACGACGTGCATCTGGTCGAACAACTCGGGCATTCGCGGGTGGCTGGGGTACGAGAGCCGACCCGCAAGAAACGTCTTCGCCTGCAGCAGGTAACTGAATTCATCGTGATAGGCGGGAGGCAGGTCTCCAAAACGCGACCGGAGCGCTCCCTGGCCAACCTCATGAGACGCGACCCACGCACTGGCGACGAGCGATGTGGCGGCGCAGACCAACGCCATCGACCAGGCGGCCCAGTCCGTCCCCGTCGTCCTGGTCGGGAGGGGTTGCGAATGTGCCTGTCCAGCGTTGTCGCCTGCGTCATCGGACAATGCCGGCCGTCGCCGCACCAGCCAACAAAACGGGGCAACAACCAGCAGCAAGAACGGAAGCGTGGTGTCGAGGCTGAATTCAAAGAACCAGGCGACCACTCCCGCCCGATCTAATTTGGCAATCCGCCAGCGTTCCAGCTCGGTCGGAATCGTGAGCGCCAGCCCGAGTGCGAAGGCCGCCAGCTGCGCAGCCAGGAAGAGTCGCTCGCGACGACGTGCGAGCGGGGGCGACTGCGCTTGTGTTTCCGGCACCCCGAAGCCTGCTAAAATTGCGGGTGTGGAGTCGGCGAGCGGCGGGTGTCAGCCCGCCGGTTCTTTTTCGCGTCGACGACTCAATTGTGGCAATCCTTATCTTCGCCGGACTGAGAACGCGTGGCCAGGGTCGCGTTGATCACCGGAATCGCCGGGCAGGACGGTTTCTACCTGGCGCAGCTCCTACGCCCGAAAGGGTACGAGGTCTACGGTCTCGACCGCCCCGGCAAGCGCCCCGGCCCGGACCTTTGCACGCGAAGCTACGAACTCGATCTGGCGCGCGACCGCGTCGACGAGTTGCTCGACGAAATTCGGCCCGACGAGGTCTATAACCTGGCCGGCTTGAGCCAGGTCGCCGCTTCATTTGACGACCCGGTGGAGTTCGCGATGGCAAATGGCGTTGCTGCCGTGCGACTGCTCGAGGCCGTGCGGCGGCATCGCGATCGCGTCGGGCGCGAGTTGCGATTTTATCAGGCGTCGACCAGCGAGATGTTCGGCTCGACCGGCCAGACGCCGCACAATGAAACGACTCCGTTTCACCCGCGCAGTCCGTACGCGTGCTCGAAGGTGCTGGCTCATCTGCAGACGGTGAATTTCCGCGAGGCGTTTGGCTTGTTTGCCTGCTGCGGGATCCTGTTCAATCACGAATCGCCCCGCCGCCCCGAGCACTTCGTCACGCGAAAGACCACCTCCGCGGCGGCGAGGATCAAATTGGGGAGCCAGGAGCGGTTGGTTCTGGGGAATATCGAAGTTCGCCGCGATTGGGGTTTTGCGGGGGACTATGTCGAGGCTATGTGGCTGATGTTGCAGCAGCAACAGCCCGACGACTTTGTGATTGCGACGGGTGAAACCCATTCGGTCCGCGAGTTCGGAGAAGAAGTCTTTCGGCACCTCGGTCTCGACTGGGCCGCTTGCGTGACGACGGACCAGGCCTTTCTCAGGCCGACCGACCTCCCCTGCGTCCGCGGCGATGCTTCGAAGGCGCGGCGCGTGCTCGGCTGGCGGCCGAAGGTGACGTTTCGGGAACTGGCGCGGATGATGGCCGACCACGATCTGCTCCTCGCACGCGGAGAGCGAGAGCCGACATGAGCTCGCACGAAATGGGCCCGACCGACGCCAGCCCGGACCCGAGCGCGACCGGGAGTCCGCGTCGCCGAAGTCGCTGGACCGACGTGTTGCTGACCGCTTGCGGCGTCTTTGTGCTCACCGTGTTCCTCATGATCGCGAGCGCCTTCAGTCCCAACGGCGGGTTCTTGATGCGGTTCTTCGACCGGCATGGAACGACGATGCTCGCGGTCGAAGTTGGCGCGATCCTGCTGCTGGCCATAATTGTCTTGTCCGTCGAACGGAGGGAGTCGCGCCGCCGGATCAGCGAGCGCGAGGCGGCCCTGCTCGAATCCGAAGGGCTCGTGGAGGGAGCACGCGAGGCGAGTCGATCGGGGCGAGAGCCGCCGTCGACCTCGGCATCCGATCCATTCTGATTCCGATCCTCTGATTTCGATTCAGGTCGCTCGACTCGAGAACTTTCGATGACCAGCGCGGTCAAAGCCGAAATCGAAAAGCTCCGCGACGAAATTCGGCGCCACAACCGGCTCTATTTCGTCGAGGCGAAGCCGGAGATCACCGACCTCGAGTTCGACAAGCTGATGGCGCGGCTCGTGAAGCTCGAGGCGGACCATCCCCAATTCGATTCGCCCGACAGCCCCTCCAAACAGGTGGGGGGCGCGCCGGTCGAGGGCTTTGAGACGGTCGAGCACCGCGTTCCGATGCTCTCGATCGACAACGTCTACGAGGAATCGGCACTCGACGATTTCGACACACGCATCCGAAAGCTTGTCGGCGGAGAGCCGGTCCAATACGCGGTCGAATACAAGATCGACGGCGTTGCGATTGCCGTCACGTACGAGAATGGAGTGCTGGCGCAGGCGGTCACCCGCGGCGACGGATTCCGCGGCGACGAGATCACGAACAACGCCCGCACGATCCGCGGGCTTCCCCTGCGACTGGGCACGAAAAAGCCCCCGGCTCTCGTGGAAATCCGCGGCGAGGCGTACATCTCCAACAGCGACTTCGCCCGGCTGCTGGAGGAACGCAAGGGGAAAGGGCACGAGACCTTCGCCAATCCCCGCAATACGGCCGCCGGAGCACTCAAGCTCCTCGACCCGAAGCTTGCCGCCCAGCGTCGGCTGCGGTTCTTCGCGCACGGGACGGGAGCGCTCGAGGGGATCGACTTTGCCACGCACATGGAGTTCCTGAAGACGATCCGCGATTGGGACATCCCGCCCACCCCGCACGTGAAGCTGTGCCCGGACATCAAATCCGCGCGGGAGGCCGCCAACGAGATGGCCAAGGAGGTCCACGCGCTCGACTTCGAGGTGGACGGAATCGTGCTCAAGGTGAACGATTTCGCCCAGCGCGAGCGGATGGGACGCACCAGCAAGGCGCCGCGCTGGCTCGTCGCCTACAAGTGGGAGAAGTACGAGGCGACGACGCTCGTGGAAGATATCGACGTGCACGTCGGCAAGACCGGAACGCTGACGCCCTTTGCCGTCTTCAAGCCGGTGCTGATCGCCGGGAGCACCATCACCTTTGCCAGCCTGCACAACATCGACGAGATCGGCCGGCTGGGGATCATGAAAGGGGACTGGGTCGTTGTCGAAAAGGCCGGAAAAGTCATCCCGCACGTGGTCCGCGTCGAGCTGCATCGGCGCGACGGAACAGAGCGCGCGTTTCACTTCCCCAAGCACTGCCCCGAGTGCAAAACGCCCGTCGTCCGCGACGAAGACGGCGTTTACATCCGCTGTCCGAACCCCGACTGCCCGGGCCGCTTGCGCGAGACGTTGCATAGCTACGCCTCGCGCGGAGCGATGGATATCGAAGGGCTGGGCGACAAGCTGGTTCAGCAGCTCACCGAAACCGGCCTGGTCCGCGGCATCCCCGATCTCTATCGGCTCAAAGACCGCCGCGACGAGCTGCTCGAGCTGGAGCGAATGGGCGAAAAATCGGTGGACAACCTGTTGGACGGCATCGAGCAGTCAAAGGATCGCCCGCTGTGGCGGCTCTTGGTGGGGCTCAACATCCGCCACGTCGGCAGCCGCAACGCCCAGGTGCTGGCCGAGCTCTTTGGCGAGCTCGACGAGATCATGAAGCAGTCGGAGGAGCTGCTGGCCGAGGTTCCCGACATCGGGCCGGTAATCGCCCGATCGGTCCACCAGTTTTTCAGTTCTGCGATCGGAAAGAAGATTGTCGCGGAGTTGCGCGAGGCGGGACTCAATTTCGGTCAACCCGTCGACCGATCGGCCCGCCGGGCGGGGCCGCTCTCGGGAAAGACGCTGGTCGTGACCGGCACCTTGAGCCGCTTCACCCGCGAAGAGATCAACGAGCTGATTCAAAAGCACGGGGGCAAGGCGGCTGGCAGCGTCTCCAAAAAGACCGATTATCTGGTGGCGGGCGAGGATGCGGGGAGCAAACTCGAAAAAGCGCAGAAGCTTGGCGTCCCCGTGATTAGCGAAGATGAATTTTTGAAGTTGATCGGCCGGTAAACCACGTCACTCTCCCCCCCGGGCAAGTTTCCTAAAGCTAAGTCCATCCGGGCCTTACTGCTATAAAATTGGCCCAATGTGAGCCATCGCACAGATTTGCAGAAAGCGATCCGGGACGCTCTTTTGTGCGGAACCTTCTTCGATGTTCGGTGTTGGAATTGTGCTGGGTCCTGGAAATGTGCGGGATCCTTTGGACAGCCGCACCAGCTGCTAGTAACATGGCATGTGCTGGTAAGCTAGCACATCGTGCGGCGACGCCGGCGCACTGAGCTTTCGGGCGCATCCGACTCTTGGGCCGATCGGGTTGCCTGCCCATCAACTGACAGAAGAGTCGGGCGTGGTCGAATCGCACCAACTGGGGCGGCGCGAGCGGCAGATTGTCGAGGCGGTCTATCGGCTCGGGGAAGGGTCGGTTGCCGACGTGCGCCGAGCGCTTCCCGACCCGCCGAGCTATTCGGCCGTTCGGGCGACGCTGGGGCTGTTGGCCGCGAAGAAGCTCGTGAGTTACCGGCACGAGGGAAAGCGGTATTTGTATCGGCCGGTGACCCCCAAGTCGACCGTGCGGCGCAGCGCCCTGCGCGAGCTGGTTCGGAACTTTTTTGGCGGGCGGCCCGCCGATGCCGTCGCAGCGCTCCTGGACGGCAGCGCGGGGCGACTCGAGCCCGAAGATCTCGAGCGCATTAGACGACGGATCGAGAACGCGGAGGGGAGATCATGATCCGAGAGCCGTTTCTGCTTACGACGCCCGAGCTGCCCGTGTGGCTGCTGCGGCTGATTTTCAGCGTCACTCTCGTCTGCGTGTCGGCAGCTCTCGCGAGTGTGCTCCTGCGCCGCTTTTCGGCCGCCATGCGGCACCGCATCTGGGCGCTGTGCATCGCGGGCTCGCTGGCCATGCCGGCGATGATTCTCTGGTCCCCGGAAATCCGGCTCGGTTGGGTGAGCGTTGCGGCTCGGCCGTCGATTTCCCCGGATGCCCCGCTCTTGGCCGAGCTGAAGCCGACGGCGCCCGCGATTGAATTCGACGCTCGCGTTTTCGAGGCGCAAGAAACCGATTCAAACGCACCCCTCCACAGGGCGCCCGAGTCGAGAAGGGCTTCGGTTCCGCGGGCGACGCCGTCCCCGAGCCCGTTGCCCTCCACGGCTGAATCGCAACCGGATTTGTCGGTGTCGAGGAATCGCATCGTGGCGGCCTCCGCGGGGCAGACGCCGCTGGCTTCGCGAGTCGACCCGAACACCTTCTGGCTGTTGGCCCTGCTCGTGCCGGCCGGCTGCGGAATCTGGCAGTCGGTGCGGGCGGCTCGCGCGGTGCGCCGCGTCGTCAACGAAGCGCGTCTCGTGCAAGACGCAGCGGCCTTGGAAATCGCCGCCGACGTCTGCCGCCGGCTGCAGTGGCACGGCGTGCTCGAATTGCGTCAATCGAGCCGAACGCCCATCCCCGTGTGCGTCGGCTGGAAGAGGCCGTGTATTTTGTTGCC
>Ga0187784_10002705_pt1 | contig 14234 bp, 11 predicted proteins | sample 1015_SJ02_MP15_2_FD_132964 | JGI IMG/M metagenome (GOLD analysis project Ga0187784, IMG submission 132964) | Tropical peat soil microbial communities from peatlands in Department of Meta, Colombia - 1015_SJ02_MP15_20_MG | ecosystem: Environmental > Terrestrial > Soil > Wetlands > Peat | place...
CGACATGTCGCGCGATGATCTCGCGCAGTTCCTGGAAGACCAGAAATCCGTGCATCACGCCTGCGAGGTCGAATCCTCGATGATGATGGTGGTTGCGCCCGCGACCGTGAAGCACGATCGCCTTCCCGAGGCGTTCGGCATGCTCAATGGCGATCCGCGCAAGGCGTTTCCGGCGGCGCGCTTCCATTCCTTCAAGGACCTGACGCCGAGCGGCGTGGTCGGCGATGCGCGCCGCGCGAGCGCCGCCAAGGGCAAGAAGCTTCTGCAGGTGTGCGCCGAAGGCCTCGCCGCCACGCTCAAGAACAAGGAGATGTGGGGGTAGGGAGCGATGAACTCAGGTTCGCACCGATATCATGCCGATCTCCGCTCATTCCCGCGGAAGCGGGAATCCAGGGGCCAAGAACTCGGCCGAAGAACTGGGTCCCCGCTTCCGCGAGGACGAGCGGGATCAACAGCGACCGAACCTCGATTCAGGGGGCGCTGATGGTCGAGAACCGTCCCTTCGGAAACATCGTCCCGCATTTGATCCTGTGGATCGGGATCGCGATCGTGGCGTTTCCGGTCTATCTCGCCTTCGTCGGCTCGACCCACGAGCCGACCATCATCGCGAACGGGCAGATGCCGCTCTGGCCCGGCTCGCACCTCGTCGAGAACTACTACCGCACGATCTTCGTCGGCACGAGCAGCACGACGCGCGAGCCGGTCGCCACCATGCTGCTCAACTCGCTGGTGATGGCGCTGGTCATCGCGATCGGCAAGATCTTCATCTCGATCCTGTCGGCCTACGCGATCGTGTATTTCCGTTTCCCGCTGCGGCTCTCGCTGTTCTGGCTCATCTTCATCACGCTGATGCTGCCCGTCGAGGTGCGCATCTATCCGACCTACAAGGTCGCCTCCGATCTCAACATGCTCGACAGCTATGCGGGGCTGACCTTGCCGCTTGTGGCGTCAGCCACCGCGACGCTGTTGTTCCGCCAGTTCTTCATGACCGTGCCGGACGAGCTGGTCGAGGCCTCGCGCATCGACGGCGCCGGGCCGTACCGCTTCTTCCTCGATACGCTGTTGCCGCTGTCGCGCACCAACATGGCGGCGCTGTTCGTCATCCTGTTCATCTATGGCTGGAACCAGTATCTGTGGCCGCTCCTGATCACGACCCGCGACGACATGCAGACGATCGTGATCGGCATCAAGAAGATGATCGTGACCTCGGACGCGCTGACCGAATGGCAGCTCGTGATGGCGACCGCGATGCTCGCCATGCTGCCACCGGTCGCGGTCGTGATCGGAATGCAGAAGCTGTTCGTGCGCGGGCTGGTGGAGACGGAGAAGTGACGGGCGCTCTTGCGCCCGTCATCCCGGCCGAGCGAAGCGAGAGCCAGGATCCAGACTGAGGCGACATGGCTCCCGGGTCGCGCCACCCAAGTCGGCTGTTGCCGACTTGGGCAATATGATCTGCCAATCTCGGGTAGACCCGAGATTGGTGGCGCGCCCGGGATGACAGGTGGGGCACCCAATGGCTGAAGTCACACTCAAGGACGTCAAGAAGGTCTACGCCGGCGGTGTCGAGGCCGTGAAGGGCGTGAGCTTCGACGTCCCGGACGGGCATTTCTGCGTCATGGTCGGGCCGTCCGGCTGCGGCAAGTCGACGCTGCTGCGCATGATCGCCGGCGTCGAGACCGTGTCGTCCGGCGAGGTGCGCATCGGCGCGCGCGTGGTCAACAATGTCGAGCCGTCCGAGCGCGACATCGCGATGGTGTTCCAGAACTACGCGCTCTATCCGCACATGCGTGTCTACGACAACATGGCGTACGGCTTGCGCAACCGCAAAACCCCGAAGGACGAGATCGACCGGCGCGTGCGCGAGGCGGCGCGCATTCTCGAGATCGAGCAGCTGCTCGAGCGCAAGCCGCGCGCGCTCTCCGGCGGGCAGCGCCAGCGCGTCGCGATGGGCCGCGCGATCGTGCGCCGGCCGGCGGCGTTCCTGTTCGACGAGCCGCTCTCCAACCTCGACGCCAAGCTGCGCATCACGACGCGCGTCGAGATCAAGAAGCTGCAGAAGTCGCTCGGCACCACCTCGATCTACGTCACGCACGACCAGCTCGAGGCGATGACGCTCGCCGACATGCTGGTGGTGATGAACGCCGGCAAGGTCGAGCAGATCGGCGCGCCGCTCGCGGTGTACCAGCAGCCCGCCACCACCTTCGTCGCGACCTTCATCGGCGCGCCGGCGATGAACCTGCTGAAGGTATCCGCCGCCGAGCCGGCCTTGCCGCTCGCGCGCGGCCGCATCCCGGCGGAGGGCGCGATCGTCGGCATCCGTCCCGAGGATCTTGAGCTCGCGGCGGCCGGCACGCAGCCCGCCGATGCGATCGCGCTGCCGCTGACCGTTACGGCGGTCGAGCGCGTCGGTCCCGAAAGCTTCGTGTACGGGACCCTCGACCGCGGGGACGGTATCATTATCCGCATGCCCGGAACCCATGCGCCAGCGCCCGGCGAACGGGCATCGGCGGTCGCGAAGTCGGCGAATTTGCATGTGTTCAGCGCCGACGGGCATCGGCGGCTTTGAATAGTTCGTTGATGCCGCACGTAAATTCCCGTTCTTGAAGCTTTAACCCGGCCGCCCCATATTTGTCGGAACCGGACCGGGTTCGGCATCGTGCCGCCTCCGCGCCGGCAGAGGCGCCGTAAGGGCCTCTCAAAGTCGCTCGAAGGAGGACTTTGGAAAGCAATGTCCCGAGTTCCGTCACTCTCAAGTCCGTTTCTGCTCGGGTTTGACGAGATCGAGCGCGTCCTCGACCGCGTGACCAAGGCGGCCGACGGCTATCCGCCCTACAATATCGAGCGGTTGCCGCGCGACGAGCGCGATCCGGAGCGGCTGCGCATCACGCTGGCGGTTGCCGGCTTCACGCGCGAGCAGCTCGACGTGTCGATCGAGGAGAACCAGCTGGTGATCCGCGGTCGGCAGCAGGACGACAAGACCCGGCAGTACCTCCACCGCGGCATCGCGGCGCGCCAGTTCCAGCGGACCTTTGTGCTGGCTGACGGCATTGAGGTGCTGGGAGCGGATTTGAAGAACGGCCTGTTGTCGATCGATCTCGCGCGCCCCGAGCCGGAGCGCGTGATCAAGACGGTCGCCATCAGGAATCACGAGTGACGGGAAGGCGGCATCGACCGGAAAGGAGTCGAGGGCCATGAATACGAACCAGAACCGTACGTTCGATCTTCACGCGATCTCGCCCGAGGCGCTGCAAGGGCTCGGCGACGGCAAGCTTGCCTACGTCAAGACGATCCGTTCCGAGGACGTGCAGAAGCACTTCCCGCAGGCGCCGGCGCTCGAGCCGGGCTCGCTGCTCTATGCGCTGCACGCGGCCGACGGCACGCCGATCATGCTCACCGATAGCCGCGAGGCGGCGGTCGCGAACGCCTGGAGCAACGAGCTCGAGACGCTGAGCGTACACTGAACTGAGACGAACGTTTCTGGCCGGCGGCCGCGCAGGCCGCCGGGCCATGAACCCTGCTTGAACCGTGCTTGGGCTCCGCTCGACCAACGTGCAGGAGCCCGCGTCATGAGAGAGCGCAACGCCAATCGATCCCTGCTGATGTCCCCGACGGACTTCGCGGCCTATGCGTCGCGCGCGGTCGGCTATGTGCGGCAGATGCGCTCTGAAGAGGCCGAGTTGCTCTACCCGCAGGTTGCGCTCATTCCCGGCCTGACCGTGTTCGTCCTGCATGCGGCCGACGGCACGCCGCTCAGCATCACCGACAGCTTCGCGGAAGTCGCGCGCGTCGCCGCGGGCCACGCGCTCGATACCGTCAGCGTGCATTAGCTTACTAGCTGATAACCCAATTCCAACATTCGCTTTCCGGTCACCGGCACACGAGTCCGTTTCGATCAGCTCGAATCGGCCCTTTCACCTTTCTTTCGCTGCTTCGTGATCTAATGCGCGTGCACGTGGGGGAGGGCTCGCGCGCAAATTGGTGCAGTGCGGTAGAGGTGATCAGTTCTGCGTGATTGCAAGATAGATCATGCATTTCAGGCTGGACTGACGACCTCAAAATCTGCACGATCCCGACGCTTGTGCGATGCAGCATAAGCGACGTGCGCCTGCTGCCGGGCGCGCAGTGCGGGGCGCTACGGTTCGTCAAGCATAAAGCTTGGCGAACAGTTTGTTACTTGGGGAGCCTGTCCCGCATGGTCGGTATCGTCAGCATTGCGTTGCGACGACCCTATACGTTCGTGGTCCTCGCGCTGGCGATCCTGATCGTCGGTCCGCTGGCGGCGTTGCGGACGCCGGTCGACATTTTCCCCGAGATCCGCATCCCGGTGATCGCGATCATCTGGAACTACACGGGGCTGACGCCCGACCTGATGTCGGGCCGCATCGTGACGCTGTCGCAGCGCGGTCTGACCACGACCGTTAACGACATCGAGCACATGGAGGCGACCTCCTATAACGGGCTCGGCATCATCAAGGTCTTCTTCCAGCCCTACGTCGACATCCGCATCGCCAACGCGCAGGTGACCGCGGTGATGCAGACGCAGCTGCGCCAGCTGCCGCCCGGCACGACGCCGCCGCTGATCCTCAACTACAACGCCTCGACAGTTCCGATCATCCAGCTCGCGCTCTCGGGCTCCGGCCTTTCCGAGCAGGCGCTCGCCGACATCGGCCTCAACACGGTGCGCACGCCGCTCGTCACCGTGCCGGGCGCCGCGATCCCGTTCCCCTATGGCGGCAAGACGCGCCAGGTGCAGATCGATCTCGACTCCGCCGCCATGCAGGCGCGCGGCCTTTCGGGCCAGGACGTCGCCAACGCGCTCGCGGCGCAGAACCTGATCACGCCGGTCGGCTCGCAGAAGATCGGCCAGTTCGAATATCCGATCCTGCTCAACACCTCGACCCAGACCATCGCCGAGCTCGGCGACATGCCGATCAAGACGGTCAACGGCGCGATGGTCTATGTGCGCGACGTCGGGCAGGTGCGCGACGGCAATCCGCCGCAGACCAATGTGGTGCATGTCGAGGGCAGCCGCTCGGTCCTGATGCAGATCCTCAAGAACGGCTCGATCTCGACGCTCGCGATCATCAAGGGGATCAGGGAGAAGGTCGAGCAGCTCAAGTCGCTCGTGCCCGAGAACATGACGATGGCGCTGATCGGCGATCAGTCGCTGTTCATCAATGCGGCGATCAGCGGCGTGATCTTCGAGGGCGTCGTCGCGGCCGCGCTCACCAGCCTGATGATCCTGATCTTCCTCGGCAGCTGGCGCTCGACCATCATCGTCATCACCTCGATCCCGCTGTCGGTCATGGGCTCGGTCGCGGTGCTGGCGGCGCTCGGCGAGACGCTCAACATCATGACGCTCGGCGGCCTCGCGCTCGCGGTCGGCATCCTGGTCGACGAGGCGACGGTGACGATCGAGAACATCAACTGGCACCTGGAGCAGGGCAAGGACGTCGAGCCCGCCATCATGGACGGCGCCGAGCAGATCGTGACGCCGGCCTTCGTCTCGCTGTTGTGCATCTGCATCGTGTTCGTGCCGATGTTCTTCCTGCCCGGCGTCGCGCGCTTCCTGTTCGTGCCGATGGCGGAAGCCGTCATGGCCGCGATGGTGTGCTCCTTCATCCTGTCGCGCACGCTGGTGCCGACCATGGCGAATTACCTGTTGCAGAAGCATGCGCCGCACACCGACATGCACGGGCTCGACGGACCGCTGCCGCGCTCGCGCAATCCGCTGGTGCGCATCCAGCGCGGCTTCGAGCGGCGCTTCGAGGCGGCGCGGGCCGGCTATCGCGACCTGCTCACGCTCGCGCTGCAGCACCGCGCCGTCTTTGTCGGCGCCTTTCTGCTCTTCATTGTCGGCTCGTTCGCGCTGACGCCGTTTCTCGGCCGCGACTTCTTTCCCTCGGTCGACGCCGGGCGCATCATGATGCATGCGCGCCTGCATGTCGGGACGCGGCTGGAGGAGAGCGCCAACCAGTTCGCCGAGATCCAGAAGGCGATCCGCGCGGTGATTCCGCCGGAGGAGCTTGAGTCCGTCGTCGACAATATCGGCATGCCGGTCTCCGGCATCAACATGACCTACAACTCGACCGGAACGATCGGCACCCAGGACGGCGACGTGCAGATCACGCTGGTCGAAGGCCACAAGCCGACCGCCGACTACATCCGGATGCTGCGCGAGGAGCTGCCGGCGCACTTCCCCGGCGTGCAGTTCTCGTTCCTGCCGGCGGACATCATCAGCCAGATCCTGAACTTCGGCTCCCCGGCGCCGATCGACCTGCAGGTGCGCGGCCCGAACCTGCAGGCGACCTATGCCTACGCGAGCGAGCTCGCGCGCCGGCTGCGGCACGTGCCCGGCCTCGCCGACGTGCGCATCCAGCAGTCGCTCGGCACCCCGAGCTTCGACGTCGACGTCGACCGCACGCGTGCGCAGTTCGCCGGCGTCACCGAGCGCGACGTGACCAACAGCATGGTGGTCAATCTCGCCGGCTCGAGCCAGGTGCAGCCGACCTACTGGCTCAATCCGGAAAACAACGTCTCCTATTCGGTCGTGATGCAGACGCCGCAATATCAGATCGACTCGCTCAATGCGCTGGAGAATCTTCCCATCACGGCGCCGGGCGCGGCGTCGCAGACGCTCGGCGCGATCGCCAAGTTCAATCGCGTGGCCTCGAGCGCGGTGGTCTCGCAGTACAACATCATGCCGATGATCCAGGTGTTCGGCACGCCGCAGGGACGCGATCTCGGCGCGGTCGCAGCCGATGTGCAGAAGGTGATCGACGAGCTCGCGCCGCAACTGCCGCGCGGCGCGCAGGTCTATCTGCTCGGGCAGGTGCGCACCATGACGAACGCATTCGCCGGCCTGTTGTTCGGGCTGCTCGGCGCGGTCGTGCTGATCTATCTGCTGATCGTGGTGAATTTCCAGTCCTGGAGCGATCCGTTCGTGATCATCACGGCACTGCCGGCGGCGGTCTGCGGCATCATCTGGATGCTGTTTGCCACCGGAACGACGCTGTCGGTTCCGGCGCTCACCGGCGCCATCATGTGCATGGGTGTCGCGACCGCGAACAGCGTGCTGGTGATCTCGTTCGCGCGCGAGCGGCTCGACGCGCATGGCGATCCGGTCGCCGCCGCGATCGAGGCCGGCTTCGTGCGCTTCCGCCCGGTGCTGATGACCGCGCTCGCGATGATCATCGGCATGGCGCCGATGGCGCTCGGGCTCGGCGAAGGCGGCGAGCAGAACGCGCCGCTCGGCCGCGCCGTGATCGGTGGCCTCGTTTTTGCAACGTGCGCCACGCTGATGTTCGTTCCCGTGGTGTTCAGCATTCTGCACAGACGCAAGGGCGAAGAGCCCGTTGCCCACGCGCTCGGAGAGCCACATGTCGCCTGATCCCGTCGCTACCCAGCCCGCGGCGCCGCAGCCGCCGTCGCTGTCGCGCCGCAAGCTGCGGTTCGCCGCGCTCGTTTCAATGGCGGTTGCTGCCACCGTCGTCATCATGGGCCTGACCACCCGCCGCATGGCTGACGCACGCTTGAGCGACTGGACCGAGCGGCAGGCGGTACCGACGGTTGCGATCGCGGCGCTCGACACGCGCGGGCGGCGCACGACGCTCGATCTGCCGGGACGGCTGGAAGCCTATACGCAGGCGCAGCTCTATGCGCGCGTCAGCGGTTACCTGAAGGAATGGACGGCCGACATCGGCACGCCGGTGAAGGCCGGCGAGCTGCTCGCCGAGATCGAGGCGCCGGATCTCGACCAGCAGATCATGCAGGCCGAAGCCGGCGTCGCGAGCGCGCGCGCCAATGCGGCGCTCGCCGACCAGACCCTGCAGCGCGGAAAATCGCTGGTCGTTTCCGGCGCCGTGTCGCAGCAGGATCTCGACAAGCGCTCGGCCGACTTCGCCAACACGCAGGGCCTGGTGAAATCCGCGCAGGCCAATCTCGACCGGCTGCGCGTGCTCGAGAAATACAAGCGCATCGTCGCGCCGTTCGACGGCCTGGTGACGGCACGCTCGACCGACGTCGGCCAGCTGATCAATGCCGGCGCCGGCGGGCCGCCGTTGTTCGTCATCTCCGATACCGCCAAGCTGCGCGTCTACGTCAACGTGCCGCAGAATTTCGTCCCCAGCATCAAGGTCGGCACCAGGGCGCAGATCGCGGTGCCGGAATATCCGGGCCGCAGCTTCGGCGCCACGGTCGAGGCTTCCGCCCAGGCGGTCGACGTGGCGTCCGGGACCACGCGCATGCTGCTCGTCGTCGACAACGCCGCCGGCACGCTGATGACCGGCGCCTTCGCCAATGTGCAGCTCGCGCTGCCGGCCGCGGACAGCAAGATTCATGTCCCGGCGAGCGCGCTGATCTTCGATCAGGCCGGCTTGCGGGTTGCGACCGTCGGCCCCGAAGACAAGGTGATCCTCAAGCCGGTGACCATCGCGCGCGACCTTGGCCGCGAGGTCGAGATCGCAACCGGACTGACGGTCGAGGACCGCGTGATCGAAAGCCCGCCGGACGGCATTGCGCTCGGCGATCAGGTGCGCGTCGTCACCCCGGGTGCCCGCAATGCGGCGGAGAACGCGGCGCGGCCGCCGCAGAAGAAGCTGTAGCGCGCCGGCGCTGTAGGGCGGGCAAAGGCGCGGAACGCGCCGTGCCCGCGCGGTTTCCGTAAAACATGACATCAGCACGCGGGCACGGCGCTGCGTCGGCGCACGTGGAGAGGCCAACGCGCGGGTCCGCGCCTTTGCCCGCCCTACGTTTCCCTACTGCGAGCCCTCGAGCCCGAGCTTCTTCACCAGCGCGCCCCATTTCTCCTGCTCGGCGCGGCGATAGGCGATGAGCGCCTCGACCGAGGGCGTGTCGAATGGAATGAGCCCGATCGTCTCGATCTTGGCGCGGATCTCCGGATCCGCGATGATGCGCTGCATCTCGTCATGCAGCCGGTCGACGATGTCGCGCGGCGTCTTCGCCGGCGCGAGCAGCATGTGCCACGACACCGCCTCGAAACCCGGCGCCGGCGCGGCCTCGGCGAGCGGCGGCACATCCGGCAACAGCGGCAGCCGCGTCAGCGACGAGACCGCGAGCGCGCGCAGCTTGCCTTCCTTGATCAGCGGGATCGAGGCGCCGGCCTCGGCCCAGCCCATCTGGACGTGTCCGGCGGTGATGTCCTGGATCGATTGCGGCGTCGAGCGGTATGGCACATGGGTCAGCTCGAGGCCGAACTCGCGCTTCATGTACTCCATGCACAGATGCTGCGCGACGCCGACGCCGGGCGAGGAATAGCTGAGCTGGCCCGGCTTCTGCCGGATGTAGGCGATCAGCTCGCCAACCGATTTCACCGGCAGATCCGGATTGATCACCAGGATGAAGGGCGACTTCACGTAGAGCGCGATCGGCACGAAGTCGCGGTCGGGATCGTAGCTGACTTGTTTGAACAGCGTGAGATTGATCGCCATTGCGGACGAGGTCGAGACCAGCAGCGTATGCCCGTCGGGGGCCGCGTTCGCGACTGCGTTCGCGGCGAGCATCAGCGAGGCGCCCGGCCGGTTCTCGACGATGAAGGGCTGACCGAGGCTATTCTGCAGCCGTTCCGCATAGAGGCGCGCGAGCACGTCCATGCCGCTGCCCGCCGCGAGCGAGACCACGATGCTGACCGGCCGGCTCGGATATTCGGCGCGGGCATTGTCCTGGACGAGCGACGCGCAGACGAGCGTCAGCGCCGCGATGAGTGTTCGCCGCATCCCAGGTCCTCCCGATGTGCCGGCCGCTTCGCGGCGCGTGCTTGACGCCCGACAAAAGCATAAACCGATTCAGCGCGTCGTCGGGAGCCCGGTGTATTCGACGGGATGAAAGGCAAAACGGCTCAGGCCGCTTCTGACGACGGCAGCGCCAGCACCGCGTAGAGAGCCTCGGCGTCGCGGGTTTCGCGCAGCTTCGCCACCACGTCGGCCTGGCGCAACAGCCGCGCGACGCGCGCCAGCGCCTTCAGATGATCGGCGCCGGCCCCCTCCGGCGCGAGCAGCAGGAAAATGAGGTCGACCGGCTGGCCGTCGAGCGACTCGAAATCGATCGGCCGCTCGAGCCGGGCAAAGAAACCGACCAGCTTTTCCAGCTTCGGCAGCTTCCCATGCGGAATGGCGATGCCGTTGCCGACCCCGGTGCTGCCGAGCTTCTCGCGCTGCATCAGCGTCTCGAAGATCAACCGCTCGTTCTGCCCGGTCAGCTTGGCCGCGCGGGCCGCAAGCTCTTGAATGGCCTGCTTCTTGCCGTTCACTTTGAGCGCCGCAATGATCGCATTCGGCGCGACGAGATCGGTGAGCGGCATTGCAACCGGTCCGGATGGATGACGTGTTTGTTGGTGGGGACGCGGCGGTTTATAGGGGCCGCCGGACGGCGTCAATGGGTGCCGGAGTTGGGGGGCGGCGGGTCGATCCAGCCGACGTTCCCGTCGGGCCGGCGGTACACTAGGTTGACGCGCCCGTCGCTGGCATGGCGGAAAACCACGACCGGCGCGCCGGTCAGGTCGAGCTCGAGCACGGCCTCGCTGACCGAGAGCTGTTTCAGCACCGTGGTCGATTCGGCGATGATGACCGGGTTGAATTCGGCGACTTCCGTTTCGTCATCCGGCGCCTCGATCACATAGCTCGGCGCATCGATCGCGGCGGCGCCGTTGCCGCGCGCGGCCGCATGACGGTCCTTCAGCCGGCGCTTGTAGCGGCGCAGCCGCTTCTCGATCCGCAACGCCGCCTGGTCGGCGCTCGCATAGGCGTCGGCCGCGCTGGCCTCGGTGTGCAGCGTGATCCCGGAATCGAGGTGGATCGCGCATTCGGTGCGAAAGCCGAAACCTTCCTTCTCGACCGTTACGTGACCCGAGTAGCCGCCGTCGAAATATTTCCCCAGCGCTTCGACGATGCGCGCGTTGACGCGCTCGCGCAGGGCTTCACCGATGTCGAGGTTCTTGCCCGAGATGCGAAACGGCATGATGGCCTCCGCTCTCCTGATCGCGCGCCAGTCACGCTCACCTAGGCGCTGTCACACGTTGGCGCAACGCTGACTGCTACCCTCCCCCATAGCCCGTCGAAGACGAGCGTACACGCCCTTTTGGGGGAGGGTCGACCGCGAAGCGGTCGGGGTGGGGGTCGGAGTTTGACGAACTGCCCGAGCAACAAACTCCGACCCCCACCCCCAACCCCTCCCCACAAGGGGGAGGGGAGCACTCCGCGTCCGTGGCAACCGCTTCAGCCAGTGACAATCACGCTCTAGCTAGGCGTTCGCCGGCGCCTGCTTCTCCCGGCGCCGCTGCACCGAGGAGGGGATTCGCATCGCCTCGCGATATTTTGCAACCGTTCGGCGGGCAATGTCGATGCCGGCCTCGCGCAGGCGTTCCACGATGGTGTCGTCGGACAGGACATCGTCGGGGGGCTCGGCGTCGATCAGCTGCTTGATGCGGTGCCGCACGGCCTCGGCCGAATGCGCCTCACCCCCGTCGGAGGCGGCGATCGAGGAGGTAAAGAAGTATTTCAGCTCGAAAATGCCGCGGCTGGTCGCCATGTACTTGTTCGCGGTGACGCGCGAGACCGTCGATTCGTGCATGCCGATCGCGTCCGCCACGGTCTTGAGGTTGAGCGGCCGCAGGAACTGGACGCCGTGCGCGAAGAAGGCGTCCTGCTGGCGCACGATCTCGGTCGACACCTTCAGGATCGTCTTGGCGCGCTGGTCGAGCGCGCGGATCAGCCAGGTCGCGGTCTGCAGGCAGTCGGCGAGATAGGACTTGTCGTTCTCGCCTTTCGCGGTCTTCGACACTTTCGAATAATAGGTCTGGTTCACCAGGACCTTCGGCAGCGTGTCGGCGTTGAGCTCGACCAGCCAGCTGCCGTCCTGGGCGGCGCGCACGAACACATCCGGCACGATCGGCTGCACCACCGACGCGCCGAAGGCGAGGCCGGGCTTCGGATTGAGCCTGCGGATCTCGGCGATCATGTCGGTCAGGTCGGCGTCGTCGACGCCGCAGATCCGCCGCAGCGCCGCAAGGTCGCGCCGCGCCACGAGGTCGAGGCGCGCGAGCAGCGCCTGCATCGCGGGGTCGAAGCGGTTGCGCTCCTTGAGCTGGATGGTGAGGCATTCGCTCAAGTTGCGCGCGCACACGCCGGGCGGGTCGAAGCCCTGCAGGATCGCAAGCACGGCTTCGATCTCGGCAAGCGGCGCGCCGAGCTTCTCGGCGACGGCGGCGAGGTCGGCGGTCAGGTAGCCGGACTCGTCGACCGAATCGATCAGGTGCTGCCCGATCATGCGCCGCACCGGGTCGGCGATCGCGAGCGCAAGCTGCTCGGCGAGATGGTCGCCGAGCGTGCGCTCGGCCGACACGAAGGCTTCCAGATTGTAGTCGCCATCCTCGCGGCCGCCGGAGCCGACGCTCGCCCATTCCGAATAGGCGGCGGGCTCGGAGGGCGCCGGGCGCGCCGGCACCTCGGCGTCGGGGAAGACGTTCTCGATCGGCGTGTCGAAGGAATCCTCGATCGCCGCCGAGCCGTTGACGTCCGGCTTTGCCCATTCCTCCGCGGTTTCGCCGGGGGCGGTCTCGGCGAGCCCGGACGGCGTTTCGCCCGCGGGCGCGCCGTCGGCGGCACCCTCGCTGCTGCGCTCGAGCAGCGGATTGCGCTCCAGCTCGCCTTCCACATAGGCCGCAAGATCGAGATTGGAGAGCTGCAGCAGCTTGATGGCCTGCATCAGCTGCGGCGTCATCACGAGCGCTTGGCTCTGCCGGAATTCCAGTCTCTGCGTGAGCGCCATGTTGCGTCGCGAAATTGGTCCGGTTCTTGCTTATCCGCTAATTGGCTCGCTGTACACCCGGCGCAAATACGGAATTGTGGGGCGGTGTTAATAAAGCCACGCCGGTACCACCTTACGGTCCGCTACATTGCGGCCCGCTACATCCGGAATTCCTCGCCGAGATAGAGCCGGCGGACCTCCGGATCGTTGATGATCTCGTCCGCCTGGCCTTCGCGCAGCACCTCGCCCGAATAGATGATGTAGGCGCGGTCGGTGAGGCCGAGCGTCTCGCGCACATTGTGGTCGGTGATCAGCACGCCGATCCCGCGCTCCTTGAGATGCTGGACCAGGTTCTGGATGTCGCCGACCGCGATCGGATCGATGCCGGCGAACGGCTCGTCGAGCAGCATGTAGGCGGGCCGCGTCGCGAGCGCGCGCGCGATCTCGGTGCGCCGCCGTTCGCCGCCGGAGAGCGCGATCGAGGGCGTCTTGCGCAGCCGCGCGATGTTGAACTCCTCGAGCAGCTGATCGAGCTCCTGCTCGCGCTTCTTGCGGTTCGGCTCGACCACCTCGAGCACGGCGCGGATGTTGTCCTCGACATTGAGGCCGCGGAAGATCGAGGCTTCCTGCGGCAGGTAGCCGATGCCGAGCCGCGCGCGCTGATACATCGGCAGATGCGTGATGTCGTGGCCGTCGAACCGGATCGCGCCCTTGTCCGCCTTGATCAGGCCGGTGATCATGTAGAACACCGTGGTCTTGCCAGCGCCATTGGGGCCGAGCAGGCCGACCGCTTCCCCGCGCCGCAAGGAGAGGCTCACGCCGCGCACCACCATGCGGTTGCCGAAACTCTTCTGCACGCCGTGGATCGTCAGCGCGCCGCTCTCCGGCGCCACCTCGGCGATCGGCTGCGCGGTCCGGCGCGGGCTGATCGGATAGGCGGGCGGCGCCGGCGCGAGCGCTTGCGCCGGTGCGTACCCGTTTTGGCTGAACGGGTCGTCCTGCGCGAAGGCGTCGTGCTGCGTGAAAGGGTCGTGCTGCGCGAAAGAGCCGTTCTGCGGGAAAGAATCGTTCGGTGCCAAAGAGCCGTTCTGCGCCGAAGTGTCGCTCGGCGCGAAGGAACCCTGGCCGTCCGGCGTGAACGGGTCGTCGGGGTGCGGCGGCGCGTCACGCCAGTGATCGGGGGCGTGCACCGATTTCCAGTCGAAGTCGCGCGCGGCGGCGCGCCCGATCGGCGCCGCGGAGGCGCGCTTGGCCTTGCCGAGCGAGATGCGCTCGTTCGTGGTGAAGCTCATGCGCTCGGCGTGACCGTTGCGCATCGGCTCCTCGACCGGTCCGAGATCGATGCGGAACAGGTCCGAGGTCGGCACGACCGCGCGCCGCGCCTTCCCGCGCCGGAATGAGTTGAGGAAGCTGAGCAAGCCCGATCGAAGCTCCTGTTTGCCGCGGCGCACCATGGCGCCTCTCGGCTGGTC
>Ga0187784_10002707_pt1 | contig 14231 bp, 13 predicted proteins | sample 1015_SJ02_MP15_2_FD_132964 | JGI IMG/M metagenome (GOLD analysis project Ga0187784, IMG submission 132964) | Tropical peat soil microbial communities from peatlands in Department of Meta, Colombia - 1015_SJ02_MP15_20_MG | ecosystem: Environmental > Terrestrial > Soil > Wetlands > Peat | place...
GCTGATCTCGCTACAATGCGTGCTCCAGGAGGCCGGGCTCGATGCCACGATTACGTGGGACAAAGCGGAAGCCTGCCAGTTGCTCGAGACCGCCCCCTTTGGCCTCATACTCATCGGTGATCATCCCCCGGAACTCAATGCTGCGGCCATTCTCGATGCTCTCAGCTCTCGGGGCACGTGCCCTTCCGTTTTGATCCTGCGGGCGGTCATCGGCGAAAAAGACGCCGAGTACTTTCGCAGGCTCGGTGCAATCGGAGTGGTTCTGAAGCGCGACTCCTTGGCGGTTCTCGATCAGGTCACGAAAGCTTTGACGCCGATGCAATTCAAGGCGAAGTCGGCGAAAGCCGGCTTGGTCGAAGCCCGATCATATCGAGCGACCTCTTGAAGATCTAGAAGAGGCTACGATGCTTGATAAATGTGCCAATCCCGCCTGCTCCGCGACATTTCGCCGCCTTCGCGACGGCAGGGTATTCATGACCGAGGTGGAAGGCGACTATAAGAGCAACGCCAGTGTGGATGTACCGCGACGCCAGTATTTTTGGTTGTGCAATTCCTGCTGCCGCAACATGACCGTCATCGCCGAGAAAGGAAAGAAGGTTCAAGTCGTCCCTCTGGCCGCGACTGCAAGTGCCGCCGCCCCGGGCAGCGCTGAGAGATTCCTTTTGAGCCGAGTCCACAGTAGAGATCGGAAACGTTAAAAGCAGAAGGAGGGAACCGCCATGCTGAGAATCAACTTCCCATCGTTCCGCACGCTAGTGTAAGCGAGGTTGTCGCCGCGGTGTATGACTGGATTTGTGCCCAACTGCACCCCTATCGCCACGGACGAAATGCGCATACTTCGAAAGCAACTGAAGCAGCTTATGGAGAATTTCCGAGTGTCCGACTTGCGACTGTCTGAGCCAACTTGATTCTCAGCGCCCATACGTCGAAGTGCAACGCTCTGCACTCGCCAACGCAACGCACAAAGGAGTATTCAATGACGAAAAATCCCTCGAAGAAGCAATTTACAGCCGAAGTAGCCGACCCGAGCCTTGAAGAAAAGATTCGTCTGCGGGCTTATACACTCTATGAAGAGCGTGGCAGGGAAGATGGCCACGACCTTGATGACTGGCTCCGCGCAGAGGCCGAGCTGACTGCAAAGGCGGCGGGAACCGCCGCCTAAGCCAAGGACGGGCCGATGTCTGCGGGGAGCTTGTTCTGAAGAAGTGGGCTGCCCCCCGAGGCAAACAAGAAGGAATCGAAGCCTCGATTGATTGCCCCGTCCGACTTGCCTTAGCAGCTCGAACACTAATCGATCGGATTTGCAAAATACCTGTATTCCTTTGACCCAGAAGAACGCAATTCGGAGACAATTTCCGAGTTATTCGACGTGTGCCTGTCTGAACTTAGCGCCGGCATTGTGAAGACAGGACCCGAGACCACAGAGGCAGAGGTGCCGCCCATTCCGGTGAGGATTATGTTCTCCAGTAGCGAACAGCGCCTCTGGTACAGACGCGCCAAGCCGATCGCGAGGATGGAGATGGAAATCGCCGCCTCCATGTCTTGGCCAACCTGAGCGTGGAATAGGCCGCCGGAACCTTAGAGATCACGCAAAACAGAATAGCTCCAAAGATGTAACGCGCAGTAAGTTCTGGCAATTGAGCGAAGCAGAAGATGGGCAGATACAATTCGCCTTCGTGCCGTGGGTTGTAGGCATTTTCGGGAAGTTTCGCCGTTGTTCCCGGGCATGCAATGAACGCTGCAAACTGATCAAAGACGCGAATCACCGATGATCAATGTTCAGATAGTCATTTCAATGGTTATATCGAGCGATTGCACAAACGGCATCGACGATCCTCGATGCAAGTGCTTTAGAAATCAGTGGCCGTCAGGTCCACTCGCAGTCGCGCTGAATCACAGACTTGTGTGATTCCAGTCGTCGTTCTTGCCGCTACGACGGAATAGGATCATTCGTTTGCGACCGGGGTAGTACATGCGGGAGACGATCAAGCGTCTGTGGCCCGAGATCGACTGGATTGTCAATCCACAATTACGTGAACAAGTTACCGAAACGTGGGTCAAGGCGCTGGAACGCAGTCCCCTCCACGCCGCGGACCTGAACCGGATCCCCTTCACGCTGCTGGTTCCAAACTGCCCCATCACATTCATGGAGCACAAGCGCTGCGTCGTCCACATCGCCCGCGAGAGCGCGCAGGCCATGCAAACGTTCCTGGGGCGTGCTCTGCCCATCGACTTAGACATTGTGATCGCCGGAGCGATTCTCGCAGACGTGGGCAAACTGTTCGAGTACGAACTCGGCCCCGACGGAGAGAGTCGCCAAAGCGAGCGCGGCGAGGCGCTGCGGCATCCCTTTACCGGAGTCGCGCTCGCCTTGGAATGCGGGGTGCCCGACACTGTCTGCCACGTTATTGCGGCGCACGCGGCGGAAGGCGATCTGGTCAAGCGAACCACGGAGGCATTCATCGTGCATCACGCCGACTTCATGGCGTTTCTGCCATTCAAGAACCCGAAAAACGTAAAGGTAAGTAAATAGGAGATTGCGAGTGTCCGCGGCAAAACCATCTTCCCCTACCAAAGAAACCGTGACCGCCGATATGTCGCGCTGGGCTGCCGGTTTGGAATTTCCCCACCTTCCCAAAGAAGCGATCTACCAGGCCAAGCGCTTGCTGCTTGATTCCGTCGGGTGCGCGTTGGGCGGATACCAACAGCATGAGGTAAAGATCGCTCTCGAAGTCGTCGGCGAAATTGGCGGACAAGGGCGGTCCACTGTCATCGGAAGCGGGCGACGCATCGATCCTGTTTCGGCGTCGTTGGCCAATGCCTTGATGATCCGCTGTATGGACTACAACGACATTTATTGGAAGCAGGATCCGTCGCATCCTTCAGACATGTTTCCCGCCGCCATCGCATGCTGCGAACGCACGGGCAGCGACGGTAAAGAATTGATCGTTGGTCTTGTGCTCGGTCACGAGTTTGAGATGCGGCTGTGCGAGGCCGCATTTCCGGGAATCCGTGAGCGCGGCTGGCACCATGCCACGCTGACCGCGTTCGTTTCGCCCATTGTCGCGGGCCGTGCGCTGCACCTGACGTGGGAGCAGATCCAGCACGCGATTGGCATTTCCGCTAGCCACCACTGCACGCTGGGCGCGGTCACAGCCGGAAAGCTGACCATGATGAAAAACACCGTCGATCCCTTGGCGACACAAAGTGGTGTGTTCGCTGCGCTGCTGGCTGAAAAAGGATATACAGGCCCCGAACATGTAATTGATGGCAAGGAGGGGCTCACGCATGTCCTCGGGCCCGAATGGAAGCTCGATGTGCTGACGGAAGGTTTAGGCCAATCCTGGCGGGTCACGCAATGCGGCATGAAGGCGTTTCCCACCGAAGCATTAACGCATACGCCGATCTCCGCTGTGCTCGATCTGGTCAAGAGCAACGATCTGCATCCAGAGCAGGTGAAAAAAATTCAGATTCGCTCGCTGGCGAGAGCAGCCGACATTCTTTCCGATCCGAGTAAGTACGATCCGCACACCAAAGAGACGGCCGACCACTCGCTGCCCTACGTGATTGCCGCCGCGCTAGTTGATCGCCACCTGACTCCGCTGCAATTCACCACCGAGAAAATTCTGGACCCGAAGATTCGCGAGCAACTCAAAAAGGTTGAAGTCGTGGCGGATGCTGAAATCGAGAAGGTATTTCCTGCATTGCAGAGGGTGATCGTAAACATTGATACGAGCGACGGACGTAAGTTGACCAAACAACTGGATTATCCCAAAGGCGACCCGCGTAATCCTTTGACCGATCAGGAGGTGGAGGAAAAATTCTCCGCTCTGGCCGAAGGAGTGCTGTCGCTCAGTGCGCAAAAGCGCGTGAAGGAAGCCATCTGGAGACTCGAGCGTGTGGGTTCCATCCGCGATCTTATGTCACTGTTGGAAGCCGACGTGGCGAAAACGAGGGCCGGCCAGAGCCCGACTAGAGGGCCTGCGAAAGGATCCATGGCCCGCAGACCAGTGCCGGCGTAGATACGACTTTGCCGGGCCGACAGGAGTTGTATATGCCCCAAACCGTTGTCGAGAAAATCGCACACTCCCACATGGCCGAAGGACCGAAACGCCCGTTGCGTGTCGGCGACTTCCTTTCGATCCAGCCTTTTCACGTCATGACGCACGACAATACTTCGGCTGTCATCAGCAAATTCAAGACTATCGGTGCCACGAGAGTGCGAGATCCTAAGCAACTGGTCTTTGCATTGGATCACGATATTCAGAATCACGACGAAGCTAATCTGAAGAAATACCGGAGCATCGAGGCATTCGCCCGCGAACAGGGAGTCGATTTCTATCCGGCCGGCTCGGGCATCGGCCATCAGATCATGGTCGAACGTGGATATGTCGAGCCCGGGTCGTTTGTAGTCGCGTCGGACTCACATTCCAATTTGTACGGCGCGCTCGGAGCAGTGGGCACTCCGATCGTCCGCACTGATGCCGCCGCTATCTGGGCAACGGGGAAGTTCTGGTGGCAGATTCCACGCACGATTCAGGTTGTACTGAAAGGCAAACTCGCCGCAGGCGTGAGCGGTAAAGATGTGATCATCGCGCTTTGCGGATGTTACGGCGATGAAGTTCTGAACGCCGCCATCGAATTCTCGGGACCGGGCGTCGCCAGCTTGTCCATGGACGCGCGCTTTGCCATCGCTAACATGAGCACGGAGTGGGGGCCGATTGTGGCCTGGTTTCCGGTGGACGAAATCACCATACTCTACCTGCGAGGCGTGCATGCGAAACTGCAGGCGCAGGGAATAGAGCGCTTTAGCGAAGACGATGTTTTCCGGTGGATCGTGAATCCGCCACAACCCGATCCCGGCGCAACGTATGCGGCGCGCATTGTACTCGACCTTAGCCAAGTTACGCCGTGCGTGGCCGGACCGGACACTGTGCAGACGACGCAGCGGCTCGCAGAAGTCGAGAAAAACAGGGTCGCGATTCAGAAGGCGTATTTGCTTTCGTGCGTGAACTCGCGCGCAGAAGATCTGGAAGCGGCCGCGACCGTGTTGTCAGGGAAAAAGGTAGCTCCCGGCGTGAAGTTCTATCTCGGCGCTGCTAGCCAATGGGTGCAAGAAGAAGCGGAGAGAAGCGGCATATGGCAAACCTTGCTCGACGCCGGGGCGATTCCTTTGCCAGCCAGTTGCGGCCCATGCATCGGTCTGGGCGCAGGGCTTCTGGAAAGAGGCGAAGTCGGCATCTCGGCTACAAATCGCAACTTCAAAGGACGGATGGGGTCGCGCGATGCGCAGTGCTATCTGGCCAGCCCAGCAGTGGTTGCGGCTTCAGCCCTTGCGGGCTACATCACAGGGCCAAGTTCATTTCCAGAAGTCGAACTTACGCGCTCCTACGAGGAATTTGCGGAAGCGAAGCAAGCGGCCGAGCGCGTCGAGATTCTACCTGGATTCCCCGAGCGCGTGCATGGACGCCTGGTCTTCATGCCCCAAGATAACATTAACACCGATGCCATCTACGGCAAGGACTACACCTATCGCGACGACGTGACACCAGCCATGATGACGCAGATCATCATGCAAAATTACGATCCGCAGTTCGCGCCGCGGACGCACTCGGGAGATGTCATCGTCGGCGGCTTTAATTTCGGCACGGGATCGAGCCGCGAGCAGGCCATCACTTGCCTGAAAGCGAAAGGCATTCCGCTCGTTATCGCGGCGAGTTTCTCGCAGACTTACCTGCGCAACGCCTACAACAACGGGTTCCTGTGTATTGAGGCTCCGGAACTGGTGAAGCGCCTGCGCGAACAGTTGGCGGACGAAATTGCAGCGAAAGAAAAAACCATCATCCCTGGCGATGCGGTCGAAATTGATTTCATTTCCAGCTCACTGGTGTGGAGTGGCGAACGTTTTGCTTTCACGCCTCTCAGTGCTCTGCCACAGTCACTGGTGGTTGCAGGCGGCGCGGAGAACGTAGTTGCAAGGAAACTCGAAATCGATCGCAAGCAGGAGCGTTCTGCCCGGGCAGTGCCTTCAGGAGACTGATTCCTTATGGCAAAACATACAGTCGTCGTCACCATGCCCGGAGATGGAATCGGGAATCAGGTGCTGCCCGAAGCTCTCCGGCTTCTCAGGGCGGTGGAGTTCGATGCGGAATACATTCATGCCGATATCGGCTGGAATTGCTGGTGCCGCGAGGGCAACGCCCTGCCCCAGCGTACCATTGATCTGCTGGCCGAGCATAAGCTGGCACTGTTTGGCGCGATTACTTCCAAGCCTAAGAGAGAAGCGGAAGCCGAGTTAAGGCCGGAGCTGAAGGGGAAAGGCTTTTCGTATTTCAGCCCGATCGTCACCCTGCGCCAACGCTTCAACCTTGACACCTGCATCCGTCCCTGCATATCTTTCCCAGGCAATCCGCTGAATTTCATCCGCAAGAGGACGGATGGAAATCTTGACGAGCCGTTCGTCAATGTTGTTGTCTTCCGCCAAAATACCGAAGGGCTCTACGCAGGCATAGAGTGGACGAATCCTCCGGAGCAAGTTTGCGCTGCTCTTGCGACGCATCCCAAGTTTAAGCCGTTTTCGATCGTTCCCGGACCCGACCTTGCGATCTCAGTTCGCGTCATTACGCGGCGGGCCGCGCGCAAAATCTGCAAAGCTGCTTTCGACTGGGCGAAAAAACACGGCTACAAGTCCGTGACCATCTGCGAGAAGCCGAATGTACTTCGCGAAACTTCCGGAATGATGGAGGACGAGGCTAGGTTTGTCGCCAGGGATTATCCGGGAATCGCATTGTGGTCCACCAACATCGACGCGCAAACCATGTGGTTGACCAAGAACCCTGAAGACTATGGTGTGGTCGTGGCGTCGAATCTGTTCGGTGACGTGATCTCTGATGCTTTTGCCGGACTGGTCGGCGGCCTCGGATTCGCAGCCTCCGGAAACATCGGCGATGAAGTCGCGGTTTTCGAGCCGACGCACGGCTCGGCTCCGAAGTACTCCGAACTCGATCCTCCCATCGTAAATCCGATCGCGATGTTTCTTTCCGCGGTCATGATGCTTGAACACATCGGCGAAGTGGAGAAGGCTGGTCGCGTCCGGGAAGCGATCGCCGCCGTGGTGGAGGAAGGCAAGGTGCGCACCTACGACATGATGCGCCTTTCGGGCGGCGCGAGGGCCATCAGCCAGGGGGCAGCCAGCACCGTTGAAATGACCAATGCTGTTCTCCGCCAGCTCAAATCGCATCGGGAACTGGTTGGCGCTGGCCCGCACCGGGAGTACGGGTAAAGCCCAGGAGTTTTCGACCATGAGCCAAGTCATGAGCCATCCCGCCGACAGTCTGGCAATGGCCGCCGGCGAAGCGGGACACTGGGGCGCGGAGATTCGCTCCGATCTGCATGTTCGGATCGAACCGCGCCGGCATGGCGGAATCTGGATCGAACTCGCATCCCGCGTCGAACCGTATTATGGCGACTCGATTCGCGGCCAGGCCGAAGGAGTGCTCGAGGCACTCGGCGTGTGCCATGCTCATGTGCAGATTCATGATGAAGGGGCATTGCCTTTCGTGATTGCCGCCCGCATCGAGGCCGCGGTGCGCAGGGCTGGGTTGGCCAAAGGAAGGCGGGCTCTCACGGATCAGGCAGCACTTCCCGTGCCTTCTGCCCGTGATCGCATGCGGCGCTCCCGGCTCTATGTTCCCGGTAACGAACCGAAGTACTTCATCAACGCGGCGCTGCACGGGGCTGACGGCATCATCCTCGACCTGGAAGATTCCGTGCATGCGAGCGAGAAAGATACCAGCCGCCTGCTGGTGCGAAATGCGCTGCGCTCGATCAACTTTCTAAATTGCGAGCGTATGGTGCGGATTAACCAGCTTCCACTCGGACTCGAGGATTTAGAGGAAATTGTTCCCCAATTTCCCAACCTGATCTTGATCCCAAAAGTTGAAAGTGCGGCGCAGGTATCGCAGGTCGGCACCCGGATCACTGAGATTCAGGCGAAATCTGGCATCACACACTCGATCTGGCTGATGCCGATTCTGGAGTCGGCTCTGGGAATCGAGAACGCATCCGCGATTGCCCGAGCAAGCGAGCAGATTGTTGCGTTGACCATCGGCCTCGAAGACTACACAGCCGATCTGGGGGTGGTGAAGACTCCAAGTGGATCCGAGTCGCTCTACGCTCGTCAGCGCGTGGTCAATGCCGCCCATGCCGCGGGTATCCAGGCTATCGACTCGGTGTTCGGCGACGTTGCCGATATGGACGGGCTCCGGGCTTGGGGTCTGAATTCTCGCGCCATAGGTTTTGAAGGTATGGGCTGCGTTCATCCGCTGCAGATTGCTGTAGTTCATGAAGCCTTCGCACCCACGCCCTCACAGATTGAGAAAGCAAAATGCATTGTCGCCGCTTACAACGAAGCGCAGGAGAAAGGGCTGGGAGTCGTCAGCTTGGGATCGAAAATGATCGACCCGCCCGTGGTGCAGCGAGCGCTAAAGCTGATGGCGCGTGCAAAGACAATGGGCTTGATCCAGTAGACCTCCAGCGAGGCGAAAAAATAAATCTTCATGGCAATCCTTGAAAAATCAGAACTCGTTGCGAATGCGGCGGGGCGCATCGTTCCGCAGATCGTCAACGGCCGTCCCCACACTCCGTATATGGGCGTGGGTAAGTATCGGCCACTCGGGGCGAAGACGTCACCTCCTATCCGCACTGCGGCGGACTATCCCGTGAACGGCGACAAGCGCGTGCCAGATCTCGAAACCGCGCTTCGGAAGTGCGGGCTGCACGACGGGATGGTCATCTCTTCGCATCATCACTTGCGCGACGGAGATCGCGTCGCCCTGATGGCGCTGCAGGCGGCGGCCAATACGGGGGTGAAGAATCTGATGTGGTTTCCAAGTGCGTCGTTTCCATCGCAGAAGGATGCTATTGCTCTGCTGGAATCAGGCGTCATCGACCACATCGAAGGCAGCATGAACGGCCCGCTCGGCGACTACTGCACGCAGGGCAAGATGAGAGGCATGGGCGTGCTGCGCTCGCATGGCGGGCGATGGCAGGCAATTCAGGACGGCGAAGTGCATATCGATGTCGCGGTGATCGCCGCGCCAACCAGTGACCCGTTCGGCAACTGCGATGGCTCGCATGGACAGTCGGCCTGCGGCTCGCTGGGTTTCGCGCTGGCCGATTCGATTTTTGCCGACTACGTCATCGTCGTTACCGACAACCTGGTGCCGTTCCCCTGCATCCCGTGGCAGATTCAGGGAAATAACGTCGATTCCGTGGTCCAGGTCGAGTCCATTGGAGATCCTTCCAAGATTGTCTCCGGCACGACGCAGATCACACGCTCGCCTGACCGCCTACGCATCGCCGAGTTCGTCGCTCGCTTCCTTCGCGATACCGGCATCATGCATGACGGCTTTTCCTTTCAGGCTGGTGCTGGAGGAATCGCGTTAGCGTTCGTGAGTTATCTCCAACAGATGATGAAGCAAGCGGGTGTCAAAGCCCGGTTCGTCCGCGGCGGTTCGACCAGATGCCTGGTTGAACTGCTGGAAGAGGGCCTCACCGACTACATCCTCGATGGACAGACGTTCGACCTTGACGGCGTGAGGTCGATCGCCTCGAATCCACGGCACGTGGCGACTTCTCCCTTTACTTCGTACAACTATCACGGCAAGGGGAATTTCGCTTCGATGGTCGATGCTGTGGTGCTCGGTGCCACCGAAGTTGACCTCAACTTCAATGCCAACGTTGTCACTCATTCCGACGGACGCTTGCTGCATGGTATCGGTGGATGGCAGAACTGTCTCAGCGCGGGATGCACCATCCTCGCCGTGCCCTCGTTCCGCGACCGCATCCCGATTATCGTCGACGAAGTTACCACCCTATGTGGTCCCGGCGAGTTGATTGATGTCGTTGTGACCGAGCGTGGCATCGCCATCAACCCGCTGCGTCAAGATTTGATGGGCGCCGTCAAGAGCTCTAGCCTGCCGATTCGTCCCCTGGCTGATATCAAAAATGAAGTTGAGTGCATCTGCGGCGGCAGGCCTCAGAAACCGAAGCGCTGTGAACGGCCGGTAGCAATCGTCAAGTGGATCGACGGCACCGTGCTCGACACGCTCTGGCAGATTGCGTAGCCCGACGGCGTCGATTCTCACGCTTCCTACGCCGGTACCAGTTCCTTTTCCTGAGCTTTCTTTGCCTGCTGCATCAAGTTATCGAACTGCCCCTGCTCCAGGCAGATGGCATGCGGTCCGAACCTCGCCTCCCATACCCCTATCGTGCCGGTTACCAGCAGGAATTAGATCAGGTCGTGGGACTCAAATGCCAGAATCTCCTCGATCCAGAACCCTCGCAACAAATGTTTTGCGGGTTCTGTTGCTACAGTTGACGCTGGAGCACTGACCTTCAATCGCATGCGAAACATCATGGCTCCTGTCCTGAATTCGGAACCGATTACGTTGGGGTAGAGGAAGCATTTTGAACCTTTACACGAGTGCGGTGCAACAGCAACAGTTTTCTCGCAGCCGATCCGCCGTTTGTGCGTACGATCACTGAAAAACTGGTACTGGGTGTTGTACATATTTGGGTATTCTCCGAAACCTAAGCACTCTACCTCTGCGTGTCAGCGAGCATGAGCGCGGAGACGTCCGGCAAGTCTCGGGCATGGAGTTCGCGTAAGGTGGGACGGGAGTTGCGAAAATGAGGATTTTCTTCGTAGGCATCCGCTGCCACGACGAAGGCCAAGAGATCGCCGAGTGTGCGGTCAATGCTGGCCGTTATCCTGGTGTTGTTAGTTGGTGCGATTCGGCTGATTGGAAGCCATGCAAACACTGTATTTTCAAGTGCAGCTAGCTCAATTCAATGACCAAAATGCAGGCGCAGGTCACAGGGCATCAAGGCGATTGCACAAATTCAGAATGGGCGACTAGATTGCACAAGCTATCAAGGCAATCGAGCATTTTGAATTTGGTTCGGGGGTATATTTCCCGGATGGATGCATTCGCTCGGCACCGGGTCCTAGAGCTGAGACAAGAGATTGCATCGCTTCATAGAGAAAATGAGTCATACCGACGGCAAGAGCACCACAATTTGTTACAAGCCAATCGGAACGCGTTGAGAAGGCTTCGTCTCCAAGCGATCAAAGAAGAATTGCTAAGATTGAATGAACGCCAACAAAGAATCCAATGAAATCGTATGGGCCATCTCAACCATTGAGGATGTAAGGCATTAGGCCACGGCGAACCGGAATACACAGAATGGTTGCAGAACGCAGGCTTCTAGCTCCAGGGCCTGCAAGACCCGCAACGGCCTATTCCCAGGGCAAGAAGTAACAACCCCTTTTTCTCCTGTGTACAGATGAAAAGATGGTGACGAAATGGCCTCCATATGCGTTCTCCTGTTGGCAGGCAAGGACGGGATTTCAACCTTTCCCGGTGAAAGCAACTTCACAGTCGGCGGCCCGCAGCCTCACCTGCGATCCACGTCACAGAGCGTGCGTCAAAAAGGATGATTTGGAGGTAGGCGGATGGTTGGGCAGTCAGCTCGGTTGCTCGGCCCCACTAGAATTGATGCGAAACGACCAAGAGTCGTCTTTTTTGTAGAATTGCAGGATTTTATCGAAGAAGCGGTACCAGTCAGGACTGAGTTGAGGGGAAAGGCTAATCCGCTCTACCAGTGATTTGTTGATGTAGCAAGACGCTTGATCTTTTCCTTAAGCAGGCGCATCACCGGGGTTCGAACGAAGTTCTTGGGCCAACGACTGATCGCTGTCGACGCGTTGAGAGTCCGGCACTAGAAAGTCAGGACACCCTCGATTTTCCTTTTGACTTGAAAACGACTCAACGTTAGCCTCTTCTCTAAGCTAGTCGGTGCGGCCGACATGGTTAGGTGGGGGATAAGGATGCGCTTTTCTGTCGTTTCTGGGGCGGCCGTTCTATTCTTGTCTATGCAATGTATGGTCGGGCAGTCTCCGCCGAGCGAGCTTTTCGACATTCCCGTCCGAGCGGGCCATGACTTTCCTCGATTGCTGCAGAAAGCAAATGATGGCAACGCCGAAGCCCAATTTCAGCTTGGCTTGGTGTATGAAACGGGCAGCGATGGAGGGCAGGACTACGCGGAAGCGGCACAATGGTACAGGAAAGCGGCCGACGCTGGTTATCCAGGGGCTCAGAATAATCTCGGCGGCCTCTACCTTCGTGGCCTCGGTGTGGAACAAAGCAATGCCGAAGCGATGAAGTGGTACCTCCGGGCTGCTACGCAAGGACATCGGGCGGCCGAGAACAACGTAGGCTATATGTATGCCACCGGTCGCGACGGCGTGCGGCCTCGTGAAGCTACGCTAGCGGACCAGGTGGAGGCGGTGAAATGGTATCGAAGAGCAGCCAAGACCGGCTATCCAGCGGCAGAATTCAATCTCGGATTCGCCTATTTCCGCGGCGTCGGTGTCAGCAAGGATCTGGCAGAGGCCATACGTTGGCTATTCAAAGCTGCCGGTCATGGATCGGCTGCTGCCGAGAATTTAATCGGTTTCGCCTATGAACGAGGCCTCGGGGTGCGTCAGGACTACAACGCTGCCTCTAGCTGGTATAGGAGAGCGGTCGCGAATGGCTCCGCGGAAGCTCGCAACAATCTCATTTCCCTCGACGCCATCACCCACAAGTCCACCCAGAGGGATGCACCGATCGCCAAGAAGTCTCTCGTTAACTCGAATGGGGGCAACCGCATCGCGAACTTGATCCCGCAATAGCGGTCGGCACCAATTTTTCCTTCCACACTTAGAAGACTGGAGCCCGAGATGTTCCGGGCTCCAGTGAATTTCCTCTTGCTTACAAGCTTAGAAGCTGACTCGAAGCGAGAATTGGCCGAACCGCCGCTCGTCGTGGTTGCCACCCAGAGCGATGGTGTTGAGACCTCCCTTTAAGGCGATGACGGGCAATGGCGCGCCGATCGTGCCTGGTGTATTTGAAACATCGAGTGCGGACTCGTTTACAAATAGATTATGGTGATTGAACACGTCGAACCCCTCGGCACGGAACTGCAGACCAACGCGCTCAGTTAGATTGAACGTCTTGCTGAGAGCGAGGTCCGTATTCCATGCTCCCGGCCCGCGTAGCGCATTCCTGCGCAGCATGTTACTCGGGAATGGGCCGAAGTCGTCAATCCCCAAGGTCGGATTGAACGGTGCCATGTCGTCTGATCCGGGCAGCGTCATGATTTGAAACTGGTTTGGGCCCACCATCGTTGCCTTGCCGGGGCTGAAGCCGGTGATCGAAGTTGAGGGCACAATTCTCGGGACGCCGGCATAGCCATTCATGTTGTACGTGTAGTCGTACGCCGAGAAAGGCACTCCGCCGCGAGCTGTGAAGATACCCGAGAGTGTCCAACCACCGAGGCCCTCAGCAAGTGGGCTTCTGCCCTTGCTGAACCACGGTGTTTGCCAGATAGGGGCTACGACGAAACGTTGGCGGACATCGTAGTCTGAGCTACCCCAGTCCAGTTTTGGATTAGAAGGATCCAAATATCCGAGGTTCCCGATATATCCAGAAGCACCCTGAGCGCTATCGGAGAAAGTTGAACTCAGGTCATCCAGGGAGTGAGACCAAGTATAGTTTGCGGTGAGACCCAGCCCTGTGCTGTGGACATTCTGGGTCTGCAGTTTTACATTCAGGGCATCGTAGGCGCTGGTGCCGCCGCTGCCGCGAACATTAATGCCGGCATATTGGTCGTTTGGCCGGGTGAGGCAATCAGACACTCCCGTGACCAGGTTCGTAAAGTTGCATCCAGTGCCCGTAACCAGCGGCTCACCAAGGAGAGCCTGAGCACCGCCGATGGGATTACCAGCTATGATGTCATAGAGGTGGACACCATGCGCGCCGCTGTACCCGATATCAAGAATGGTGTTTCGGCCAACCGCCCTCTGTATATCCGCGCTCCAGAATTGCGTCTGAGCAATATTGATGTTCTGGTTCACGTTACGCAACTCTACGGGAGGCATTGGAATGGGGGGACCGGCAACACCCAAAGGACCAGAGTTGCTGTTCGTTACAGGAACGTTATACGCCTCCAGCACTCCATAGGCAGGAGGGTTTTGAATCATGTTGAACGTAACGTTTCCGAAATTTCGCTCGTAACTGATGCCGAATCCGCCACGCAGACTCGTCTTACCATCGCCAAAAATGTCATAGGCGAAGCCAACGCGTGGCGCAACCGTACCCCACCTGGGAGACCACAATTGGCCA